>OCZS010000029.1_pt1 | contig 40846 bp, 39 predicted proteins | sample 1539071 | NCBI WGS metagenome assembly OCZS01 (sample SAMEA3113584, study PRJEB22503) | soil metagenome
TGCGGCCGAGGCGCACGATCGTTCAGGAGGAGGTCCCGGCGGGCATCTGGGCGGGCGTCGTGAGATCGGCTCAGCCGAGCGGACCAGGTGCCGCGCCGCCGGCCGGATATTCCTGGAGCTCGACGGCGCCCGAGGACCACGCCAGCATGACGGGGTCGACGATCCGCCAGGCCTCCTCGGCCTCGTCGCCGCGGATGAACAGCATCGGGTCGTTGTGCAGCATCTCCTGGATGAGGTGGGCGTATGCCGTCATCGACGGCGGCGTCGAGACCGTCTCGAGCTCGCGCCGCTCGGCGGTGCGCTGGGGGCCGTTGAGGGTCGTCTGGAGCCGCACGTAGGGCTCGGTCAGGTACGACGGCAGCTGGCGGAAGTGCACGGCGATCTCCGCGGACGGGTGGCCCAGAGCCTTCCCGGAACGAATGGTGAACGGGACCCCGGACCATCGTGGCGTGTTGAGGTCGAGCGTCAGCGCGGCATACGTCTCGGTGCTCCTCGATGGGTCCACCCCCGGCTCGTCGACGTAGGAGGGGACGTTCCGGGCGCCGATCGTTCCCGCGGTGTAGCGGGCGCGCACGGTCGCCGTGCGCATCCGGTCTGGCGCAGGGGTGGCGACGGCGCGAAGCGCCTCGACGCGAACCGCCCGGAACGAGTTCGCGTCCAGGCGCGCCGGTTGTTCCATCGCCGCCAGTGAAAGGACCTCCATCAGGTGGTTCTGGAGCATGTCCCTCATCGCGCCTGCGCCGTCGTAGTAGGACGCTCGGCCCTCGAGGGTGAGGTCCTCCAGCCAGCTGATGTCGACCCGCTCGATGCTGTGAGTGTCCCAGGCCGGTGCGAACACTCGGTTCAGGAAGCGCAGGGACACCACTCGGCGTACCAGCTCGTCGCTGAGGAAGTGGTCGACCCGGAAGATCATGGGGGAGGGGAGCCGCGTCCGAAGGAGCTCGTTGAGCCGGCGGGCCGATGCCAGGTCGGTGCCGAACGGCTTCTCGATGGCCACCGCGTCGTCGACGCGCAGTCCTGCCGTGGCGAGGGCCTCGAGGGCCGACTCCAGGAGGGCGGGTGGGAGGGCGAGGTAGACGAGAGTGCTCGGACCGTCCTCCCCGATCACCCGTCGGACATCCGCCGCGTCAGTGGCGTCGGCCGGCGCGAAGTCCAGCATGCGCACGACCTGATCCTGCGCGGATGCCGGCGCCGGCGAGTGCTCGCGCAGGCGTTCGGCCACGTGGTCGCGGAAGTCCTGCGTGGTCCAGTCGGTGAGGGCTGCGCCCACGATGGTCAGCCCTGGAGGGAGCGCGTCGCGCTCCGCGAGCTGGCTGACGGCCGGGAGCAACAGGCGGCTGGTGAGGTCGCCGGACGCTCCGAACAGCACCATCCGTTGGATCATGAGAAGCCCTTCTCGTCGTGGACCCCACGGCCGCTCGGCTGAGGTGCTGCTTCGGAGTCTGTGTCGGTGCACCACAGCAGGCATCACCCCGGGCGGGTGACGTGCCACCGCCTCGTACGGCGTAGCAATGAGGCAGCGCTCGACCAGGAGTCGCATCGCCGCAACCCACACGACATGTCACCGCCCGGCCGGGCACTGAAGGGGATCACCATGGACCAGTACCCGCTCATTGCGGACCACGGCCTGATCGGGGATCTTCAGACCTCGGCACTCGTCGCCACCGACGGGTCCATCGACTGGTTCTGCGCCCCGCGCTTCGACTCACCCAGCGTCTTCGCTGCTCTGCTCGACCGTGAGAACGGCGGTCGGTTCCAGGTGCGCCCGACCATCGAGGTGTTCACCAGCAAGCAGCTGTACCTGCCCGACACGGCCGTCCTGGTCACGCGGTTCATGACCGAGGCGGGTGTGGGGGAGGTGGTCGACTTCATGCCGATCAGCGGCACCGTCGCCACCGACCGGCACCGCATCGTGCGACTCCTCCGCTGCATGCGGGGCGAGATGACCTTCGCGGTGGACCTCTCGCCCCGCTTCGGCTACGGGCGGGACCCGCACGAGGTTGAGGTGACCGAGGACGGCGCGGTGTTCAGGAGCGCTGACACGTCGCTCACGGCGCACCTGGTCCGGGAACCGGATGACCAACGCCTCGCCCGCACGGTCGTCGACGACCGCGGTGACCTGCACGCTGAGCTGACCCTCACCGCCGGACAGGTCCGAGGGCTGATCGTCGAGACCGGCGTCGCGGGCCCACCGAGGCGGTTCACGGTTGCCGAGGTGGAACGGCTGCAGCGCGAGACCACGGACTTCTGGGAGCACTGGCTCGGCCGGTCGACGTACACCGGTCGCTGGCGAGAGCAGCTGAATCGTTCGGCGATCACCCTCAAGCTGATGACGTACGCCCCCAGCGGGGGGTTGGTGGCTGCCCCCACCGCGGCGCTGCCTGAGCAGGTCGGCGGGGAGCGGAACTGGGACTACCGCTACACCTGGATCCGGGACGCCTCCTTCTCGGTGTATGCCCTCCTCGGTATGGGCTTCACGGATGAGGCGGCGGCCCTGATGGGCTGGCTGCGCGACCGACTGGACGAGAGCGACGGCGAAGGCACGCCACTGAGGATCATGTACCGCGTCGACGGCTCCAGCGACCTGGTCGAAGAGGAGCTGGACCACTGGGAGGGGTATCGCGGGTCGAGACCGGTGCGCATCGGCAACGGAGCCGCCGACCAGCTCCAGCTGGACATCTACGGCGAGGCGATCGACAGCATCTACTTCGCCGACCAGCACGGCTTGCACGTCGGGCACCACGGTTGGCAGGGCATCACCAAGGTGTTGACCTGGCTCGCCGACAACTGGGACCGACCGGACGAAGGGATCTGGGAGACCCGCGGCGGCCAGCAGGACTTCACCTACGGCCGGCTGATGAGCTGGGTGGCGTTCGACCGGGGCATCCGGTTGTCCGCGGCCCTCGGCCGCCCGGCGCCGGTGGACCGCTGGCAGCGGGAACGCGACGCCATCTACGAACAGATCATGACGCGGGGCTGGAGCGCTCCGCGACGGGCCTTCGTGCAGCACTACCAGACCGACGTCCTGGACTCGGCCCTGCTCCGAATGTCCACGGTCGGATTCGTCACCCCGAGCGACCCCATGTGGCTCTCGACGCTCGCGGCGATGGAGGAGGACCTCGTCACGGACAGCCTCGTCTACCGGTACGACCCGGCCGCCTCACCTGACGGGCTGCGCGGCGCCGAGGGCACGTTCTCCTTGTGCACGTTCGCGTACGTCGACTCGCTCGCGCGTGCCGGGCAGCTCGACAGGGCTCGCGTCGTGTTCGAGAAGATGTTGACGTACGCGAACCACCTGGGCCTGTACTCGGAGGAGATCGCGCTCACCGGTGAGCAGATCGGCAACTTCCCCCAGGCCTTCACGCACCTGTCACTCATCGACGCGGCCCTCACCCTGGACCGCCAGCTGGACGCCAGGAAGCGGTTCGGTACCTGATCACACCCCAGGCGACCACGGACCGGACCACCGGTGGATGGCGCCAAGCCGCGAGGTCCTCATCGAGGGTGGGGGAACGCGGAGCACGCGGAAAGGGGGCGCCTCCCTGGCACGGCCCTCTCGTGATCCGGATCCCATGGGGCGCCCGACCCACGTCGTCGACAAGGGGCTATCCGGACGACCATGGTGCCCTGGGTAGGGTGGTGCGTCGGCAGGGAGAGGAGGGATGATGAGCCACCCACCACAGCAGGATCTCTATCCTGACGTGGCGCGCGACGACGTGAGCCCCTCGATCCCCACGTCCGCAAGGTCCGCCCTGGACATCGGATGCAGCCGCGGAGGGTTCGGCCCCACCCTGCGACGGGCGCTCGGGCCGGACGCGTACATCGTCGGCGTGGAGCCGGTGTCGACACAGGCGTCGCTCGCGCGCGAGGGCCACGGCTTCGACGAGGTCGTCGACGGCTACTTCCCCGACGCGCTGGCAGGGCGGAGCGACCGCTTCGACCTCATCAGTTTCAACGACGTTCTCGAGCACGTCATCGACCCGTGGCAGATGTTGCGCGACACGGCCCTGTGGCTCAACCCGGGCGGCAAGGTCCTGGCCGCGATCCCCAGCATCCAGTTCGCGCCGATCGTCTGGCGGCTGATCCGCGGGCGATGGGACTACCTCGACTACGGAACGCTGGACCGGACCCATCTGCGGTTCTTCACGCGGGCCACCATGGTCGAGATGTTCGAGGAGACCGGCTACCGGGTTCTCGAGTGCCGGGGTGCGAACGGGGTGGACGCCACCTGGCCCGCGGAGCCTCGGCTTGTCCGACGCCTCGCCAAGAAGGCACTCCTGCCGTTCCTCGGCGACTCCCGGTACATCCACTTCGTCATCCTCGCCGAGAAGCGAACCGACGGTTCCTAGGCGCAGCCTCGTCCCGCCCCCGACGAGGCTGACACCCGCCGTCGGTAACCCTTTCACCTGGCGGGGGCAGAGCCGACACTGGAGAGGTGACGCTCGCCCTCGACGACGACTTCGCTCGGTTCGTCACCGCGCGATGGGCTGACCTCGAGCCCGTGGCGCACCTCGTCACCCTGGACCGGGAGACGGCTCGACGCGTGACAACCCAGGTACTCGCCGACCTCCATGGTGAGTGGGACGCGCTCGTCGACAGCGGCTCCCCGGCGTCAGTGGCTCGGCGGTCGGTGCTGGCTGCGGCGCTCGGCGTGGTGACACGGCACGGCACTCGCGCGCCGGCCACCGGGCCCACCGCGGGACCCGCCACGGAGGCGTGGACGTGGTCTGAAGTGCCGTCGCCCGACGACGAGTCCGTCGCCGCGCTCGTGCCGGTGCTGCTCACCGCAGCCCCGCTGGAACGCGCAGTTCTGGCCGCAAGCGCTCTGTGGGACTCCCGCGCCGACGAGACGGCCGACCTCCTCGGGATGCCGCCGGGACCGGTCCGCGATGCGGAGTCCGCCGTGCGCACCCGTCTCCTGGCGGCCCATACAGGCGCGCGGGCCGCCCTGGGCTGGGCACCGGCGGAATGGCTGCTGGACCGGGACCTCACCGAAGCCGTCGACGTCGTCCTCCGTGGCCACGACGACCCGCCGGACCCGGCGGAGCTCGTGGGCACCCGGCGGCGGCAGGTCCGTCGGCGGTCGCTCGTCCTCGGCGGTGCAGGTGCCGTGTCCCTGGGCGCGCTGGGGGTCTGGGCGGTCCGCGAGGTGGGCCGGGGCGCGGCATCGGGCCAGGTTGCAGCACCGCCCGGCCCGAGTGACCCGGTCTGGCGCTCCACGGCCACCTGGCCCGCTCGCGGTCGTCTGGCGAACGATGCGGGGGTCCTGGACATGGTCCGCACCATCTCCCCGACGTCGCGTGTGCTCTTCGCGGACGACCTCCCGGCCCGGCGGGTCGTCGTGGTCCGAGCTGCGGGAGGTGACGCGTCGAGCACCGTCGTACGTCTGTGGACCGGGCCTCAGGAAGCCGGACCGAACGAGCTCATGGAGATTCCTCTCCTTCGGGACCGGGTCGCGTTCTCGGACGACGTCGTCCCCGTCGTGGTGCCACCACCCCCGCAGGCGGGCCTGCCGGACCTCCTCCTCCTGGCCCGGCCCGATGTCCTCGTCGGCGAGTACTCGCGCTGGGTGACGTATGCGCGAGGCGGTGACGTGAGCCGCAGGTGGACCGAGGCCCAGCTGCGGGACGGCGTCGCACGGGTGCCGATCAGCTACCCCGTCTCTCCGGCCCTACGGGTGCGGCTCGGCGGCTACGACGGCGCACCGGTGGGCGCCACGGTGCCGGGACTCGGCCTACCCGATCTTGCCGCCCCGCTAGCCGACTCCTTGGTCACCGCGCTCGGCCCCTTCGTCGCTGCCTGCACCGGGCTCGAGCCGTCATCCCTGCGTCACACCGTCGTCCTCGAGAAGAGCGTGCCTGGTGACATCCTCGAGCAGGGCAGGTATCCGGGCACGGGTGGCCAGGTCGTCGTCGTGGAGACGCACCTGCCCAACGGCGCCCTGCTGAGGTCGGTGCGCGCAGCGGGAGACGGCCCGGAGCCGCGACGCCGGGTCGACCTCGAGACCCTGCGTCCCATCCCCGTCGAGAGCTCAGGGCACCCGTTCGCGGTGCGGCTCGCCGGCTTCCGGGCGACGACCGGACGGTTCCTCGTGCTCGCGCCCGGAGCTGCGCGGGCGCAGCTCACCGCCGTTGCGTCGAACGTCTACCCCACGTCCAAGGTGACAGCACTCGTCGAGGGAGCCGGAATCCTCGACGTGGTGGATGCCCGGTTCGCGTCCGTCTACCGGCTCGTCCTGTGGGGGCCCTCGGGCGAGCGGCTCGGTGCTTGGCGCCAGGTGTTCCGGCGCGGTGATCCGCGCGACCTGTGGACCCGGCCGTGGTGAGCCGGGAAACCGCCGACGTGCCGCACCACCGGCAGGGGGACGACTCACTACTGTTCCTGTGATGCCGCCCTCGACACCGCCTGGTCGATCGGCCGCCCTGCTGCGCGCGGCGGCCGGCGCCTTCGTGGCGACGTGGCGAAACCCCCAGCTCCGCCGTGCCCAGCTGGCGTTCTTCGGCGCCTGGACGGCGGAGTGGGCCGTGACCGTCGTCCTCGGCATCTACGCCTACCAGCGTGGTGGAGCCACGGAGGTGGGCGTGGTGGCGCTCGTCCGTGTGCTTCCGGCCGCCGTCGTCGCACCGTTGGCCACCCAGTACGCCGACCGCTGGCCGCGGGAGAAGGTCCTCGTCGCGGTCTCGGTCGTTCGTGCCGTCTCGGTCGCGGCGGCAGCCTGGGCGGTGCTCGCGGATGGGCCAGCGCTCGCGGTGTACGGCCTCATCACCCTGTCGTCGGCCGCGGCCGTCCTGTTCCGGCCGGTCCACTCCGCGTTGTTGCCGTCGTTGAGCAGCACGGCGCGCGAGCTCGCGGGTGCCAACGTCGTGCGTGGTGCGCTGGACTCGGCGGCGACGCTGGCCGGACCGCTCATCACTGCGGTCCTCCTCGCGAGCGGAGGGCTCGGACGGGTGCTCGTCGTGGCCGCCGTCGCGTCGGGGTGGTCGGCCGCCCTCATGGCGCGGGTCCATCCCGATGCCATCACCGTCGAGGACGTCGGCGACGCCGAGGGCGCGGTCGCGCGGACCCTCGGTGGGCTGCGCGCCGTGCGGGCGCAGCCGGGCCTGCGACTCCTCTTCGGCCTGATCGCGGCCCAGACCTTCATGCGGGGGGCCGTGACGGTCTTCATCGTCGTCGTCGCCCTCGAGCTGGTGGACCTGGGGGACGCAGGGGTGGGGGCCCTCAACGCCTATCTCGGCGCCGGAGCCCTGCTGGCCTCCTTCGCCGCCTCGCTCCTCGTCGGCACGTCTCGTCTTGCGCGATGGTTCGGGGTCGGCGCCGCACTCTGGGGAGCGCCTCTGGTGGTCATCGGTCTGTTTCCCTCGCCGGCGACCGCTGCGGTGATGTTGGCCGCCGTCGGTGCGGGGAACGCCCTGATCGACGTCGGCGGATTCACCCTCATCGCCCGGATCTCCCCGACCCGCGCCATGGCGCGTGTCTTCGGCCTCGTGGAGAGCGTGGTGGCACTCTCGGTCGGGCTCGGAGCCGTCGTCACGCCCCTCGTCATGGAGGCCGTGGGCCTGCGGACGGCGCTCGTGGTCCTCGGGCTGCTGAGTCCGGTGGCGGTCGCGCTCTCCTGGCTCCGGTTGCGGGCCCTGGACGACGTCATGGTCCGTCGCGACGGCGAGTTGCGGATCCTCCGCGGGGTGCCGCTGTTCGACGTCCTCCCTCTTCCCGCCCTGGAGGACATCGCCCGACAGCTGGACCACGCCGTCGTGCCTGCGGGCCAGCCGGTGTTCTCGCAAGGGGACGCGGGGGACCGCTTCTACGTCGTGGTCTCGGGAACGGCTGAGGTCGTGGGCGACGGCGTGCCCATCACCACCCTCGGGCCGGGGGAGTCCTTCGGCGAGATCGCGCTCCTGCGGAGCGTTCCACGGACCGCCACGGTACGGGCGGTGACCGACCTGCGGCTGGAGTCACTGCGGTGCGAGCCCTTCCTCGCGGTGTTCACGAGGTCACGTCGTGGGGAAGGCGCCGCCGAAACCCGTGTCGACGAGCTGCTGGACCGTTTCGCCCCCAGGCCCGGCCCTGGGTCGACCTCGGCGTCGCAGGAGTAGGGAGCAGGGCCGCTCACCCGACGACGGACGCCATCCGTCGCACGGCTTCGGTGACGATCGCCGGCGACGTCGCCAGGTTGAGGCGGGCGTACCCCTTCCCATCCACTGGGCCGTACGTCGGTCCCGAGCCGAGCGCGACCCGGCCCCGCGCGTGGAAGGCCGCCGCCGGGTCGTCGCCCAACCCGAGCTCGCGGCAGTCCAGCCACGCGAGGAAGGTCGCGTCCTGGGGCCGCCACCGAACCATCGGCAGGTGCTCGGTGAGCAGTCGACCCAGCAGAGCCCGGTTGCGGTCGAGCTCGGAGAGGAGCTGCGCCAGCCACTCCCGACCGTCGTCCATCGCCGCGATGTGGGCGATCGAGCCGACGTGGGACGAGCCATGGGTGTGCACCTCGTGCAGCCGCCTGAGGTCGTCGACAGCGCCCGGGCCGGCCATCGCGAGCCCCGACTTCAGTCCGGCGAGGTTCCACCCCTTCGAGGGAGAGAAGACGGAGAAGCCACGCTCGGCGCCGGGCACCGTGAGGTACGGGGTGAACGCGGGGCCCCCGGCATACACGATCGGGGCGTGGATCTCATCCGCGACCACGCGAACGCCGTGCTCCTCGGCAAGGGCAGCGAGCGTGGCGAGCTCCTCGGCGGAGTGGACGGTGCCGGTGGGGTTCTGGGGGTTGCACAGGAGGTATGCCGCCCGCTCACCCCGCGCCGTCGCCGCGCCGAAGGCCGACGCGAGGACCTCCGGGGCCAGTCGGCCCGTGGCGTCGAGCGGGGCGTCGACGCGGCGGCGTCCGATCGCCTCGACGAAGCCGAAGAACGCGTCGTACACCGGCGGCGAGACGATGATCGGCCCGCCCTCGTCGGTGAGCAGGCGCAGGAGCTCCGCGGCGCCGATCATGACGTCGGGCACGATCATCGCCGCTGAGGTGTCGACCTCCCAGCCCCACGTCGCGGAGGCATACCGCGCGACGGCAGCGGCGTAGCGCGGCCCCCAGGCGTAGCCGGTGTCTCCGCGGCGCACCGCCGCGGTCACCGCGTCGACGACGGCGGGGCAGGGGTCGGCGTCCATCTCGGCGACCCAGAGGGGGAGGACGTCCGGAGCGAAGGCGACCCACTTGACGCTCGTGCGGTCGCGGCGCAGCTGGACGTCGGAGGAACCGAGCACGGGAGCACCCATGGCGACCACCCTAGAACGGTGCGGGGCCGTCCCCTCGTGAGCGCATAGAGTTGCCGCCATGTCGACGGGGGCGCCCGAGGAGCAGGTGAGCAGCCGGGTGCTCACGCTGCCCAACGTGCTGTCCACGCTCAGGCTGCTCGGTGTCCCGGTCTTCCTGTGGGCCATCCTCACCGAGCGAGACGGGCTGGCGCTGGGCATTCTCATGGCGTCGGGGATCACCGACTACCTCGACGGCAGGATCGCGCGCCAGTACGGTCTCGTGTCGCGGGTGGGCCAGCTCCTCGACCCCGTCGCGGACCGCCTGTACATCGTCTCGACGCTGCTCGGCCTCGCCTGGCGTGAGGTCATCCCGTGGTGGCTCGTCGGCCTCCTCTTCGCGCGTGAGGTCTTCATGGCGGTCGTCCTGCTCATCGCGAAGCAGCACGGCTGGCTCGGCCTGCCGGTCCACTTCGCCGGCAAAGCGGCGACGTTCAACCTCCTCTACGCCTTTCCGCTGCTCCTCCTGGGCGACGGCGACAGCACCCTGGCGCGCATCGCCGAGCCGGTGGGGTGGGGTTTCGCCTGGTGGGGCACGGCGCTCTACTGGGTCGCCGGCATCCTGTATGCCGTGCAGCTGCGGCAGCTCGTCGGCGGCCGGCGGGCGGTGCCGGCGTGACGCCGACCTCCACGACCGACCGCCGCCCGGACGCGTCGATGACCCTCCTCACGACAATGCTCGAGCGACCGCTCGACCCGGGATACGCGGCGGCCGCGGACCGGCGCGAGGCGGCGGGGGAGCCGCGCTCCACGTCCCTGCGCTCACCTCGGCTGGCCGCCGCCGCAGTCCTGATCGGGCTCGTCGTGGGTGTCGCCTCCTACCACCTCACCGCCGCGAGCAGCCCACGGGCCAAGGCCCGAGCCGACCTCGTGAGCCAGATCGAGGAGCGCCGCACCCAGGTCGACCAGCTCGCCGCCACGGCGGCCGCACTCCAGGCGGAGGTGAGCGCTGCAGAAGCGGATCAGCTGGGGAACGACACCATGGCCGCCCGGAACCGCGAGCTCGCGGCGACAGTGGGTGCGCTGCCGCTGGAGGGTCCTGGGTTCACCCTCACGCTGGACGACGCGCCGGGCGCCAGCGCCGACGAGTCCTCCGAAGCGGCGTCCGACGAGGTCATCGAGGGTCGGGTCTTCGCGAAGGACCTCCAGTTCGTCACGAACGCCATGTGGCAGGCGGGTGCGGAGGCGATCAGCATCAACGGCAAGCGCCTGACCTCCACCTCGGCCATCCGGTTCGCGGGCTCGGCGATCATCGTCGACTTCCGTCCGCTGACGAGACCCTACGTCGTGACCGCCCTGGGCGACCCCCAGCGGTTCCCGGCGGCGTTCGCCGACGGTCCCGGTGGCTCGTACCTGTCGACCCTGCGCAGCTCGTTCGGTGTCCGGGTGGACACGGAGGTGCGTGACGACCTCACGGTTCCGGCAGCGGTGGGCCTCATGACGCGCTACGCAACGACCGGTGATACTGAGGACGCCACGACGTCGCCGACCGGCACGCCACCCACCCCTGCGGAGAGGAGCTCGCCGTGATCCCGACCCTCGGCCTCGCCCTGGGCGTGGTCATCGGGCTCCTCCTGCAACCCGCTGTTCCGGTGTGGCTCCAGCCCTACCTCCCCATCGCCGTCATCGCTGCGCTCGACGCCGTGTTCGGTGCCCTGCGGGCGATCCTCGACGGGATCTTCGATGACAAGGTCTTCGTCGTGTCGTTCCTCTTCAACGTCGTGGTCGCCGGTTTCATCGTGTTCCTGGGAGACAAGCTGGGCGTCGGGAGCCAGCTCTCCACGGGAGTCATCGTCGTCCTCGGCGTGCGGATCTTCTCGAACGTCGCCGCCATCCGGCGGCACCTCTTCGACGCATGAGCACCCGCGAACCGCAGGATGCGCGGCTCGAGCCGGAGCCGGAGCCGGAGGCAGAGCACGAACCGCGCGAGGCACAGCCCGGGCCGCCGGAGGCAGAGCACGAACCGCCGGAGGGAGAACCGGGACCCCAGGCTGCGAGAGACCCGAGACGCGCGTGGCACCGACTGCTCCGCGCCGGCGCGCCCCGGGCCACCCGGGCCAACGCTCTCGCCATGCTCCTGGCCGGAGCCCTGGGCTTCGCCATCATCGCGCAGGTGCGGCAGACGTCGATCGAGGGCTTGGAGAACCTGCGCGAGGACGAGCTCGTCCGCATCTTCGCCGGGGTCGACCGCGACGGCGACCGCCTCGGTGACGACATCAGCGAGCTGGAGTCGTCGCTCGAACGGCTGCGCGGGCAGTCGACCAACGAGGAGGAGGCGCAGCGGTCCGCACAGCAGCGCCTGGAGGCCCTCGGCATCCTCGCGGGCACCGCGCCCGCGCACGGCCCCGGCGTCGTCATGACCGTCCGCGACCCCGAACGGCAGGTCACCGCGCCCATGGTCCTCGACGCCATCCAGGAGCTGAGGGACGCCGGGGCCGAAGCGATCCAGGTGGGGGACGTCCGGGTCGTCGCGGACACGTGGTTCACCCAGGCCGACGAGGGGCTGTCGGTGTCCGGCACGGTCGTCCGGCCTCCGTACGTCATCCGGGCCATCGGCGACGGCAACACCCTCGCCGGCGCCATGGAGATCCCCGGTGGCGTCTCCGCCACCGTGCGCCGAGCCGGCGGAGAGACCGACATCCAGATCAGTGACGAGGTCGAGATCGACGCGTTGCTCACCCTGAGCCCCCCTCAGTACGCTCGCCCCGTACCGACCTCGACCCCGTGACCGACACCGCGGTCCCACCTAGGAGTGACATGAGCGACCTCGACTACCCTGCCGGTCTCCGCTACACCGCCGAGCACGAGTGGGTGCGAGCGGACGGCGAGGTTCTGCGCGTGGGCATCACGTCGTTCGCGCAGGAGGCTCTCGGGGACGTGGTCTATGTCAGTCTCCCGGCGGTGGGTGACACCGTCGCCGCGGGAGACACCTGCGGAGAGGTGGAGTCCACCAAGTCGGTCAGCGACCTGTACGCACCGGTGTCCGGCGAGGTGACCGCCGTCAACGGCGCCCTGGACGCCACGCCGGAGCTCGTCAACTCCGACCCCTACGGCGAGGGCTGGATGTACGAGATCCGCCCGGCCGACGCCGGGGCGGCCGACGCCCTGCTCGACGTCGACGCCTACACCTCCCAGCTCTCCTGAGCCGCGCTCCTGAGGAGGCGGCGCCAGTGCGGGGCTGGGCAAGCACAGTGGCGTGAAATAGGGTGTGACCTCGCAGCACCCGACGACGGAAGGCTGATGTGGAGATGAGTGACGAGCGCGAGAACGCTCCCGGCGCCGTGCCCGAGCCGACGACGATGCGGCTGCAGGCCGTCGAGGGAGCCGAGCGCGCCGATGCGGTCCACGAGGCCGAGCACGTCCTCACCAAGGCCGACCTCGCCACCGTCGAGGCGCTCCGCCCAGGAACGGCCCTGCTCGTCGTCCTGCGCGGCCCCAACACCGGGGCACGCTTCCTCCTCGACGACGACGAGGTGATGTCCGGGCGTCACCCGGAGAGCGACATCTTCCTCGACGACGTCACGGTGTCCCGCAAGCACGCCATCTTCGTGCGGACGCCGGATGGCTTCGTCGTCCGCGACGTCGGTTCGTTGAACGGCACCTACGTCAACCGCGAGCTCGTCGACGAAGCGGTCCTCCGAACCGGCGACGAGGTCCAGATCGGCAAGTTCCGCCTCGTCTTCTACGCGAGCCAGGCCTGACCCGGGCCGTGACCCCGGATGTGCGGTCACGCCCGCTGACCGTGGGCGCGGTCGTCCACGAGCTCGCGGAGGAGTTCCCGGACATCACGATCTCCAAGGTTCGCTTTCTGGAGGCGGAGGGGCTCGTCACGCCGGCGCGAACCGCTTCCGGCTACCGCCAGTTCACCACCCGCGACGTCGAGCGTCTCCGCTATGTGCTGCGGGCGCAGCGCGACCTCTTCTGGCCGCTCAAGGTCATCAAGGACGCTCTCGACGGTCTCGACCGCGGGCTGACCCCAAGTGGCGAGGCGGACGGCCGGCCGCGTCCGCCGGCGCCTGCACCGGACCCGACCGTGCCGACCGTCACCCAGCTCGCGAGCCGCCGCGACCTGCGGCTCACCGCTGCCGAGCTGGCTGGGGCCGCCGGCCTCGAGCCCACCGTGGTCGCCGACCTCACCTCGTCCGGTCTGCTGCATCCCTCCGACGGGCTCTACGGCGAACCGGACCTCCAGGTCTGCCACGCGGCGGCGGGTCTGGCGGCGTACGGCATCGAGGCCCGTCACCTTCGGCCGTTCCGGACGGCCGCGGACCGTGAGGTGGGGCTCGTCGAGCAGGCCGTGGGAACTCGTCGAGGACCCGACGCAGAGCGCCAGGCCGCCGACGTGGCCCACCTCTGCCTGACCCTCCACGCGGCCCTCGTCCGAGGAGGCCTGGCGCGCTTTCCCGGCCGACCCGGATCGTGACGAGCCCCGGTGCGAGTGGCTGGGCCCCGGGGGTCGACCGGCTCCCGACGTGGCGGGGTACGGTGAGGGGGTGAAGGTCCTGGACGTGCTCGGGGTTCGGGTCGAGATGCCGACCAACCAGCCGATCGTGCTCCTGCGCGAGCGCGACGGTGACCGGTACCTGCCGATCTGGATCGGGGCTGCCGAGGCCACGGCCATCGCCTACGCCCAGCAGGGCGTCGTGCCTCCCCGCCCTCTGACCCACGACCTCCTCCGCAACGTCATCGACGAGCTTGGACACGAGCTCACGAGGGTACGGATCGTCGCCCTCAAGGACGGGGTCTTCCACGCGATGCTCGACCTCGACGGGGGCGCCGCCGCCGGGGGAACGGACATCGAGTCGCGATCCTCGGACGCGATCGCGCTCGCGCTGCGGGTGGGTGCGGAGATCGTCGCGGAGGAAGAGCTGCTGGCTGAGGCCGGCGTGGAGATGAGCGAGAACGACGACGACGAGGTCGAGAAGTTCAAGGAGTTCCTCGACAAGGTCTCGGCGGACGACTTCGACACCGAGACGGACAGCTGACGTACGACACGCCGGAGCACGCCTGCTCCACCCTCGGTCGTTGACCTGTGCAACTCCTGCCCCTACCGTCACAACAGTCACACACGCGGCCGGAGAGTGACGTCCATGTCATTCCGGGGCGTACAGTCGTCTGGACAGGCGAGTCGAGGAGGTAGGCGTGGTCTCCACGGGAGAGGCGCAGAGGTCCGGGGCCGGCCCGGTCCCCGCGCAGGGCATGCTGTTCACCGGTGACCTCCCGGAGCTCGACGAGGAGGTCGGCTACCGCGGCCCCACCGCCTGCAAGGCTGCCGGCATCACCTACCGCCAGCTCGACTACTGGGCTCGCACCGGTCTGGTCGAACCCTCGGTACGTCCGGCCGGTGGGTCGGGCACGCAGCGGCTCTACGGGTTCCGCGACATCCTCGTGCTCAAGGTCGTCAAGCGCCTCCTGGACACCGGGGTGTCGCTGCAGCAGATCCGGGGCGCGATCTCCGTCCTGCGCGCGCGGGGGATCGAGGACCTGGGCGGGATCACCCTCATGAGCGACGGCGCCTCGGTCTACGAGTGCACCTCGAACGACGAGGTCATCGACCTGCTGCAGGGTGGCCAGGGCGTGTTCGGCATCGCCGTCGGCAAGGTCTGGCGAGAGGTCGAGGGTGAGCTCTCGAACCTCCCCAGTGAGCGCGCCGAGCCCGAGCCGGTGGGCAGTGCCGAACCCCGACCCGGTGACGAGCTGGGTGCTCGTCGCGCTGCTCGTCTCGCTTGACCCGGTGACCCGCTGACGGAGCAGCCGACGCACCCGTGCGGTGCCTCGTGACGCATGTCCGGAGGTGTCGGCAGACGCCCACGGGGCCGCCGCCCGGTGTTAGATTTGTCCCCGCCGCTCACACCGTGTGGGAGAGTCCCCGACGCACCGTCGGGGCGCCGAAGGGGCAAACCTCCCCGGAACCTCTCAGGCGCAAAGGACCACACGGGACAGGCACCTCTGGAGCACCGGCCCTCCGCCGGCCGTGACAGAGGGGGAGGCGTCACCGCCGTCTGCCCTGAGGAGCGCCGTGAGCACCGCGACCACCCAGATCACCGCGTCCGACCGAACCACCGACACCACTGAGACGACCGAGCTGCCCGCTTTCGCCGGCCGCCACATCGGGCCGCGCGAGGAGGACGTGGCCGGGATGCTGTCCACCGTCGGACGCTCCTCGCTCGCCGACCTCATCGAGACGGCCGTGCCCGGGGGCATCCGGGGGGCGGAAGCCCTCGACATCGAGCCGGCCGCCTCGGAGGTGGCCGTGCTCGAGGAGCTGCGGGAGGTGGCCGCCCGCAACCGGGTGCTCACGTCGATGATCGGGCTGGGCTACTACGGCACGGTGACGCCCGCCGTCATCCAGCGCAACGTCCTCGAGAACCCTGCCTGGTACACGGCGTACACCCCCTATCAGCCCGAGATCTCGCAAGGCCGGTTGGAGGCCCTCCTCAACTTCCAGACCGTCGTCAGCGACCTCACCGGCCTGCCCATCGCCGGAGCCTCGCTGCTGGACGAGGGCACCGCGGCGGCCGAGGCGATGACGCTCATGCGTCGGTCGTCGAAGGCCGCCGCCGACGCGGTGCTCGTCGTCGACGAGGCGGTCTTTCCCCAGACCCTGGGTGTGGTCCGCACGCGGGCAGTGCCCCTCGGCATCCCCGTCGTCGTCGCCGAGCTCCATGGGGTCACCTCCGCGGAGGACCTGCGGGCGGCTGCCGATGGCGCCGAGGTCTTCGGCGTCCTCGTGCAGTACCCGGCCATGGACGGGGTCCTGCACGATCTCTCGGCGCTCACCGCGGCTGCCCACGACGCCGGTGCGCTGGTGACCGCCGCTGCCGATCTCCTCGCGCTCACCCTGGCCACGCCGCCGGGGGAGTGGGGTGCCGACATCGCGGTGGGGACCACCCAGCGGTTCGGGGTGCCGATGGGCTTCGGCGGGCCTCACGCCGGCTACCTCAGCGTGCGGCAGGGGCTCGAGCGCACCATGCCCGGCCGGCTCGTCGGGGTGTCCGTCGACGCGGTGGGGGCACCGGCATACCGGCTCGCGCTGCAGACCCGTGAGCAGCACATCCGGCGCGAGAAGGCGACGTCGAACATCTGCACTGCGCAGGTGCTGCTCGCGGTCATGGCGAGCATGTATGCCGTCTACCACGGCCCGGCCGGTCTCCGGGCGATCGCGCTGCGGGCGCACGCCCACCTCAGCACGCTGCGAGACGCCCTGCGCGCCGGTGGCGCCCGGGTCGTAGAAGGCCCGGTCTTCGACACCGTGAGGGTTCGGGTGCCCGGACGGGCCGACGAGGTCGTCGCCACCGCGCTCGCCGAGGGCGTCAACCTCTGGAAGGTGGACGGGGACACCGTGCAGCTGAGCGTCGACGAGACGACGGACCTGGCCGACCTGGGGCGCGTGGCGACCGCCTTCGGCGTCGCCCCACCGGAGGGCGTCGAGCAGGCGCTGCCCGACTGGCCGGAGGCGCTGCGTCGCACCTCGAGCTACCTCACCCACCCCGTCTTCAGCGCCCACCACTCCGAGACGGCGATGCTGCGCTACCTCCGGCGGCTCGCCGACCGGGACTTCGCCCTCGACCGGGGGATGATCCCCCTCGGGTCCTGCACGATGAAGCTCAACGCCACGACCGAGATGGTCGCCGTCACCTGGCCGGAGTTCGCGCACATCCATCCGTTCGCCCCCCACGAGCAGACGCGGGGGATCCGAGGGCTGGTCGACGAGCTCAGTGGCTGGCTGTGCCGGATCACCGGATACGACGCCGTCTCGCTCCAGCCCAATGCCGGGTCGCAGGGGGAGCTCTCCGGGCTGCTCGCCATCGCGGCGTACCACCGCTCCCGAGGTGACGAGCAGCGCACCGTCTGCCTCATCCCGTCCAGTGCTCACGGCACCAACGCCGCGAGTGCCGTCATGGCGGGACTTCGCGTCGTCGTCGTCAAGACGGACCCCGTGACCGGCAACGTCGACATGGACGACCTCAAGGCCAAGGTCGAGCAGCACCGCGAGGCCCTGGCGGCGATCATGGTGACCTACCCGTCGACGCACGGCGTCTTCGAGGACACCATCACCGACCTGTGCGCCTTGGTGCACGACGCCGGCGGACAGGTGTACGTCGACGGCGCGAACCTCAACGCGCTCGTCGGCGTCGCACGCCCCGGGAAGTTCGGGGCGGACGTCTCACACCTCAACCTCCACAAGACCTTCTGCATCCCACACGGCGGTGGGGGACCGGGTGTGGGACCGGTTGCCTGCCGGGAACACCTGGCCCCCTTCCTCCCCAACCACCCCCTCGACGACGCCGCGGGGCCGGAGAGCGGTGTCGGCCCGGTGTCCGCGGCGCCGTACGGCTCGGCGAGCATCCTGCCGATCTCGTGGGCCTACGTCCGTCTCATGGGTGGCCCGGGCCTCCGGCGAGCGACCGAGATCGCCGTGCTCAACGCCAACTACGTGGCGGCCCGGTTGCGCGACCACTACCCGGTTCTCTACTCGGGCGTGGACGGCCTCGTCGCCCACGAGTGCATCCTCGACCTGCGCGGTATCACGAAGGAGAGCGGAGTGACCGTCGACGACGTCGCGAAGCGGCTCATCGACTACGGGTTCCACGCCCCGACGATGTCCTTCCCGGTGGCGGGAACGCTCATGGTGGAGCCCACCGAGAGCGAGGACCGGGGCGAGCTCGACCGGTTCTGCGACGCCATGATCGAGATCCGACGGGAGATCGACGAGGTGGGCTCGGGCGCGGTGGGGGCCGCCGAGAGCGTCCTGCGCGGGGCCCCCCACACCGCTGAGGCGCTGGTCGGGGCGTGGGACCACGCCTACGACCGCCGCGCGGCGGCCTTTCCGAGCGGCGTGGAGCCCACGGCGAAGTACTGGCCCCCCGTGCGTCGGATCGACGGCGCGTACGGCGACCGACACCTCGTGTGCTCGTGCCCCTCACCGGAGGCGTTCGAGGACTGACGCCTGGTCCGCCGCGCTCCACCCGGCGGCATCGTCGCTGAACGGCTCAGGCGGCGGTGCCGGCCGCCGCGCCGCCGATGCGGACCTCGACGGTGCTCCCGGCCGCTCCCTTGTGGACGACCGCCTGGTGGGTGACGCGCGCGCGAAGGTCCGCAACGTGGCTCACGACGCCCACCGCACGCCCGCCCTCGCGCAGTCCGTCGAGCACGGTGAGCACCTGCTCGAGGCTGTCGTCGTCGAGGCTGCCGAACCCCTCGTCGATGAAGAGGGTGCCGAGATCGAAACCGCCGGCCTCCTCGCGGACCGCGTCGGCGAGCCCCAGGGCGAGCGCCAGCGAGGCCATGAACGACTCCCCACCCGAGAGGGAGGCCGTGTCGCGGGCGCGTCCGGTCCACTGGTCGAGGACGCGCAGGCCGAGTCCCGACCGGGCTCCCCGTGCCGCACGTTCGTCGGAGTGCTCCAGGACGTAGCGGCCCCCGCCCATGACGCCTAGGCGCTCGTTGGCCAGCGTCGCCACCTTCTCGAGCCGGGAGGCGAGAACGTATGCCGTCAGCCGCATCCGCAGGGTGTTGTCGGGACCGATGCCGCTGGTCGTGTCGGCGAGGTCTCGGACCCGGGCGTCCCGAACTGCCGCGGTGGCGACTTCCCGGCACGCGTCGTCGACGGAGGGCAGCAGGCGCTCCAGGCCGCGCAGCGCCCGGGCCGCCTCGTCCTGAGCGGCAGCCGCCGTCATGAGCGCCTCGCGCGCCTCACGGGCCCGGCGTTCGAGGGCGGCGATGTCGGGCGGGTCGGCGGCGAGGGCCTCGACGACATCGATCTCCTCGACGACGGCCCGCGACGCCGCCAGCTCCTCGAGGTGAGCCGCGACCTCGTTCCTCATTCGGTCACAGTCCGCGGCGTGGCGCAGGGCATCCGAGGCCGACGCGCTGTCCTCGAAGCCCGCCGCCATCGCGGCCTGCCGGAGCGCGGCCTCGGCCTCCGTCGTGCGTGCCGTCGCGGCTGCCAGCTCGGCCACGAGACCACGGTGCCGAGTGAGGGCCTCGCCCACCCGAGCGTGCTCGGCCGGGTCGTCGGACGCGCAGGGACACCGGGCGTGCCGTGTTCGGAGCCGAGCAAGCCGTCTGCCGGCAGCGGTCTCCTGGGCGGCGAGCTCGGTGAGCAGGACCGTGAGCGACTCGGCCGTGGCGAGGACCGCCGTCAGCTCCTGCCGGTGGCGGTCGATGGCCCGCGTGACGGTGGTCAGCTCGGCGACGGCCAGCGTGTGCGCCGACGCGGCGGCCCGCGCACCGTCGACCAGCACGGCGGCGTCGTGTTCGGCCGCCTCGAGGTCGGCACGTGATGCCATGCCGAGGCTCCGCCGCCGCGTGTCCGCACGGGTGGTGAGCTGCTGGAGCGCGGCGTCGGCGGCACGCAGCTCGCGCTCGGCATCGTCATGGCGAGCCTCGGCCGCCGTGATGTCCGCGGCTGCGACGGCATCCGTCACGCTGGCGGCCCGGGGGTGCTCTCGTGCGCCACAGACCGGGCAGGGATCCCCGTCCGTGAGTCGGCTGGCCAGCTCGCCCGCGATCCCGTCCAGCCGGCGCTGCCGGAGGTCGAGCAGCTCGGAGCGCCGGTCGAGCGCGGCGTCGCGGAGCTGGTCGCGCCGAGGACGCAACGACGTGGCGCCGGCCTCGTCGTCCTCGGCGAGGTCGAGAAGTCCCAGCCGCTCCTTCGCCGTCGCCAGACGCAGCTCGAGCTCGGCGACCCGGGCGCCCGACGCCGCCAGTCCCTCGACGTCCTCCCCGAGCCTCCGCTGCTCGGCCTCGGCGTGGGCGAGCCGGGCCGCCAGCACGTCGGTGCGCTCGGTGACCTCCGTGGCGCGTGCGGCGAGCTCGTCGCGGCGGCGGGTGCGGTCTCGGGCGTCATCGAGCTCGCGCGCCACGGCGGTCACCGTGTCGTCGAGGGCGCGGACCTGATCAGCGACCCGGGACACGACGTCGCTGCCGGAGTCGGACAGTTCGGCGAGCACGGTGCCAGGAAGGCCGGCCCGGGTGAGCGCGCGCAGACTTTCCACGACCCGCCCGGCGTTGGCGGACTCGGCAACCACCGTCCGGGCGTGGGCGGCGAGGTGACCGCTCAGGGCAGCGGCCCGCTGGGCCTCGGCGAGGATCCGCACCTGCACCTCGTGGCCGGCCGACTGCTCTGCCAGGGCGGCGAGCCTCTCCAAGGCCCGGGTGCCGCGACGGCGATGCTCGTCGACGGTCCGGGCACGAGCCAGTGCGTCGCCGGCCGCGTGTTCGAGTCCCGCTGCCGCGTCGAACTCCGCCATCGTCGAGGTCATCCGCGCGCTGAGCACCTCGGCGACCTCCCGGAGCAGACCAGGCGCGGACTCCGCCGGGAGCTCACCGAGCGAGGACGACCCCTCCCACCCCGGATGAACGCCGACCGCCGGCCCGGGTCCGGCGTCGGCGAGAACGTCCTCGACCCTCGCAAGTACATGGGTCAGGGCGCCGCGCGCCAGGTCCAGACCTGCACCCGCAGCTCTACGCTCCTCGGCGAGCCAGGCCTCCACGTCGGCGAACGCGGTGATGTCGAACAGCCTTTCGAGCACCTCCCGCCGGTCCTCGGGGGTCGCCCGCAGGAACGCGGCGAACTCGCCCTGCGGCAGCAGCACGACCTTGGCGAACTGCCCCATGCCCATGCCCAGGACGTCCTGGACGACGTCGGCGACCTCGTCGTGACGAGTGCTGCGCACCTGCCACCGGCCGCCGGTGCGCTCTTCCAAGGTGACCGACGGCTGTACCTTGGACAGGCCCGTGCCTCGCCGCTTGGGGCGGTGGAACTCCGGCGAACGCACGATCCGGAACCGGCGCTCGCCTGCGGTGAGCTCGAGGGTGACCCGCGGCACGGCGTTCGGTTCGGCGTGGTCGCTGCGCAGGCCGCGCCTGGAGCGAGCGCCCGGCACGTCGGCGTACAAGGCGAAGCAGATGGCATCGAGCAGGCTCGTCTTGCCGGAGCCCGTCGGACCGTGGATGAGGAACAGCCCCTCGGCGGAGAGGGCGTCGACGTCGACCACCACGCGCTCGGCGAACGGCCCGAACGCCTCGATCTCCAGCCGGTGCACCCTCATGCGGCCCCCACGGACCGGGAGGGGTCGGGGATGTCCTCACCGCGCACCACTCCTTCGTCATCGGCGACCCGTCGCTCGAGCCGGCTCGCCTCGACGGCCTCCCGGACCAGGGACCGCTCCTCCTCGGTGGCCTCTCGACCGCCACGGACGTGCGTGAGGAAGTCGCAGCAGACCTCGATGTCGGAGCGAGTCGCGGTGCGGGTGGTGTACGGACGCAGCGGCACGTCCGCCCCCTCGGGGTCGAACCGCAGCTCGAGGGTGTGCGGGAAGCGGCGCCGAACGTGGTCCATCGCCCCCAGGGGACGCACCGGGTCGGTGAGGGTCACCTGGCACCACGCCGCCTCGGCCGCTGCGTGGCTGGGGTCGGCCAGGAGCTCCTCGAGGGTTCCGCGGAGTACGGCGAGGGGTCGCTGGACGGGCGCCGCGATGTGGTCGACGACGACCTCGGGGCCGGAGAGGTCGACGAGCAGGCTGCCCTTGGTGTGCCGCCACTCCCCGAACGACATGGCGACGGGGGACCCGCTGTAGCGCACCCGCTCGGCGACCTCCTGACGGCCGTGGAGGTGACCCAGGGCGGTGTAGTCGACGCCCGTGAAGACCTCAGGCGGCACCCCGGCGACCCCACCGACGGAGATGTCACGCTCGGACTCGCTGCTCATCCCGCCGAGCACGAAGGCGTGAGCCATGACGACCGTGCGGCCGCCACGACCCGCGGCGTCTGCGTGCACCCTGGCCATGGCGGCCCGCATGACACCGGCGTGGGTGCGTTCGGCCGCCCCCAGGGCGTCGGCGGCGAGAGCCGGCTCGAGGTAGGGGAGTGGGTGGACCGCGACCTCACCGAGCACCACCGGCCGTCCCACGTCGCTGACGGAGGTGCGGATGTGCAGACCCGCGCGTTCGAGCAGCCCGGCGGCGAACCCGAGCCGGATCGCCGAGTCGTGGTTCCCGCTGGAGAGGACGACCTGTGCGCCGGCGTCGACGAGCCGCACGAGGGCGTCGGAGAGGACGTCGACGGTGTCCGGGGACGGCATCGCCCGGTCGTAGAGGTCACCGCTCACGAGCACCGCGTCCACCCGCTCCGCGCGCACGATCTCGACGAGGTGGTCGAGGTAGGCGGCCTGGGCGTCGAGCAGCCCCACCTGGTGGAACGCCCGGCCGAGGTGCCAGTCGGAGGTGTGGATCAGCCGCACGTGGCCCACGCTAGGAGAGGGGTGCGACACGGCCCGTGACCGAAACGCGGGTTCCGGGTTTCCCTGCAGATCGCGATGTGGTTGGGTCGCGGCATGGGAGCAGAGGTCAGCGCGCAGAGCTACAGCCGCGAGGAGCGCCAGCGCTACCGCGAGAAGGTGCGCCAGAACCTCGACGTCTTCGAGAGGATGCTCAACACGAGCTCGTTCGAGTTCGACCGACCGATGACCGGGCTGGAGATCGAGCTCAACCTCGTCGACGCCTCGCAGCAGCCGCACTTCCACAACGCCGAGGTCCTGGCGGCGATCGCCGACGAGGACTACCAGACCGAGCTCGCCCGGTACAACATCGAGCTCAACGTGCCGCCCCGCCCGCTCCCCGGTGACGCCGCCCTGGAGCTCGAGACGGAGCTGCGGGACAGCCTCAACCGGGCCGACCGTGCCGCGCGAGCCGTCGGCTCCAAGATCGTGGCGATCGGCATCCTCCCCACCATCATGCCGGAGCACTACGAGGGCGAGTGGATCAGCCGGAACAACCGCTACACCGCACTCAACGACTCCATCTTCGTCGCCCGGGGAGAGGACATCTACCTCGACATCGAGGGGCCCACCGGCGAGCGGGTGGCCACCTACTGCGACTCCATCGCGCCGGAGTCCGCGTGCACGTCGGTCCAGCTCCACCTCCAGGTCGCCCCGGCGGAGTTCGCCGCGCACTGGAACGCCGCGCAGGCGCTCTCGGCACCACAGGTCTCGCTCGCGGCCAACTCGCCCTTCTTCTTCGGCAAGCGCCTCCACGCCGAGACCCGGATCGAGCTCTTCAAACAGGCGACCGACACCCGCCCCGTCGAGCTCAAGAACCAGGGTGTCCGCCCCCGCGTCTTCTTCGGCGAACGCTGGATCACCTCGATCTTCGACCTGTTCGAGGAGAACGTCCGCTACTTCCCGACCCTCCTCGCCGAGACGAGCGACGAGGACCCCATGGCGAAGCTCGAGGCGGGGGTCGCGCCCCAGCTGGCCGAGCTGCGGCTGCACAACGGCACGATCTACCGGTGGAACCGTCCGATCTACGACATCGTCGGCGGCAAGCCGCACCTGCGCGTCGAGAACCGCGTCCTTCCGGCCGGTCCGACGATCGTCGACGTCCTCGCCAACGCCGCGTTCTACTACGGCGCGATGAGGATGCTCGCCCACGAGGACAGGCCGGTGTGGACGAAGATGAGCTTCGCGGCGTGCGCCGAGAACTTCCGTCGAGCCGCCCGTGACGGCATCGACGCGCGGCTCTACTGGCCGGGGTTCGGCGAGCTCTCCGCCGACGAGCTGGTCCTGCGCCACCTCCTTCCACTGGCCCACGAGGGACTGGGCCAGTGGGGTGTCTCCGACGCGGTGCGCGACCGCTACCTCGGCGTCGTCGAGGGCCGCTGCAAGACCGGCGTCAACGGGGCCGAGTGGTCGACGCGCGCGGTGCGGGCCTTCGAGGACTCGGGCATGGACCGCCGGGAGGCCCTGCGCCGGATGCTGGAGGTGTATGCCGTCCACATGGACAGCAACGAACCGGTGCACACCTGGCCGCTGCCCTGAGAGGGCGCCCACGCGCGGACGGGCGCCGGCGGGGGTGACGCAGACGCCGTGATCCGCTTCACTGGGGGGACGACAACGGGAGGTGGGCATGCTCGGGAGCTCGAAGGCGTTCAGTGGCATCGCGGTCAAGGACCTCGATGAGGCTCGGCGGTTCTACGGCGAGGCGCTCGGGGTGCGGGTGGAGGAGGGCGACATGGGCATGCTCGTCCTGCGCCTGGGCGGTGACCGGCCGGTCCTGCTCTACCCCAAGCCCGACCACGAACCCGCGACCTACACGGTGCTCAACTTCCCCGTCGACGACGTCGAGGCGACGGTCGACGCCCTCACCGAGCGTGGTGTGGCGTTCGAGCGCTACGAGGGCACCGAGACCGAGACCGATGAGAAGGGCGTCTTCCGAGGCGGCGGCCCGCTGATCGCCTGGTTCACGGACCCCTCGGGAAACGTCCTGTCCGTCATCCAGTCGCCGGGCCTGGAGCGCTGACCTGTACGTCGTGCCCCGCGCGCCCGGCGGGCGTCTCGTTCCACGACCGGATGGCCGGCTCACCACGCTCGTGCTCCAGCACGCAGACCGCGCCGGCGTCGAGCAGGAGGTGCGCGCCGAAACGGGCATCCTGACGAAGGAACGTCGCGGCGAGGATCCGCAGGTAGTGCCCGTGCGCGAACAGCGCCACGTCGTGCTGCTGGACGGCATCCGACACGCGGGTCAGCACCCGTGACGCGCGGGCAGCCACCTCCTCCACCGTCTCGCCGGGGGTCGCGCCCGCGGTGACGCCGTCGTCGAAGACGGTCCAGGTGGGGTCGCCGAGGGTCTCGCGGATCTCCTTGGTCGTCCGTCCCTCGTAGCCGCCGTAGTCCCACTCCACGAGGTCCTCGTCCAGCTGAGGCGTGAAGCCGGCCAGCTCGGCGGTGCGGCGGGCGCGCGAGAGCGGTGAGGCGAGCACCAGGTCGAAGGCGAACCCCGTCAGTCGAGCCCCCAGGAGTCGCGCGTCCCGCTCGCCGTCGTCGGTGAGTGGGATGTCCGTCGTTCCGGTGTGCTGACCGGTACGGCTCCACTCCGTCTCGCCATGACGGACGAGCACGAGGCGGCCCTGCGGCTCGGGCGCTGGCGGCATACGTCACTGTCCCATCCCGATGACAGGATGAGCGGTATGCCGTCCTACGTCGCCTTCCTCCGGGCCGTCAACGTGAGCGGACGGTTCGTGAAGATGGCTGAGCTGCGGGCGGCGCTCGAGGCGGCCGGCTTCACCGAGGTCGCGACGTACATCCAGTCGGGAAACGTGTTCCTGCGCACCCCGCTCCGGTCGGCCAGAGCGGTATCGGTGGAGCTCTCCCGCGTCCTGGGCCAGTGGGCCGGTTTCGACGTGCGGGCCATCGTGCGCACCCCGACAGAGCTGCGTTCGGCCGTCGAGGCGGTCGACGGCGTCCCGCCCCTGCTGGAGGCCGGGGCGAAGCGCTATGTCGCGCTCGCGGACGCCGAGGTCCCGGCCGACGCCGCGGCCGAGCTCGACGCCTGGGACCGGCCGGGGGAGCGCGCCCGCGCCCTCGGCTCCCACGTGCTCGCCGAGCTCACCATCCCCTTCCACCGGAGCTCCCTGACCAACGCCCGGATCGAACGGATCACGGGCCGGACCACGACCTGGCGCGACCTCACCGTCGTCCGCGCGCTCGACGAGAGATGGGGCGCCTGATGGCTCCGCAGACCGAGACCGGCGGCACGGGCCTCGGCCACCGCAGCGTGACGATGACCCGAACGCACAAGGGCACCTACCTCGTGACCAACGTCAGGGGCGGAGTGATGAGCGTGGGCGGGGGAGGCGAGTCGGCAGACTTCACCCCGGTCGAGCTGTTCCTCACGGCGATGGCGGCGTGCAGTGCGACGGACGTCGACTTCATCACGAGTCGGATCGCCGAGCCGGTGCAGTTCGACGTGACGTCGGAGGGGGAGAAGGTGCGCGACGGCGCCGAGAACCACCTCACCGACATCGAGGTGACGTTTCGGGTCCGCTTTCCGGAGGGCCAGGCCGGCGACCGGGCGCGTGAGCGGCTCCCACGGGCGATCGAGCAGACCCGGGACCGGCTGTGCACGGTGTCCCGCACCGTCCAGCGAGGTGCGCCCATCGACATGCACGAGGCCTGACCGGCGTCTCGGGCGGCTGCACGCCCTGCCCGGCGAGTGGAAGGAGTGACCGCCATGGAGCCCGACCCCGCGAGCGCGGCCGTCAAGACCTACAACTACCTCCGCATCGCCCTCGCCGCCCTCGTCCTGCTGCTCTTCGTGTCCGTGGCCCTGGAGGTACAGGCGGCGGGCTGCCTCCAGCCCTCGATCAGCGCGTACTTCCACACCCCGGTCGGGCCCGTGCTCGTCGGTGTCCTCGTCGCGATGGGTGTCTCCCTCATCGCACTCAAGGGAAACACCGACGCGGAGGACGTGCTGATGAACTTCGCTGGCATGCTCGCCCCCGGCGTGGCGTTCATCCCGACCCAGGATGCCGGGACCTGTCGCTCGGCACCCCTCGCCAGCTCCGACATCCCCAGCACCGTGGCGAACGCCCTGCCGGCACTCTTCGTGACCGGTGCCGTGGTCGGCCTGGTCGCGCTCTTCATCGCCCGCCGCGAAGGGGCACTCTCCGCCATGAGCGCGTGGACGCGAGGTGGGCTCCTGCTGACGGTGCTGGTGCTCGGTGCCGGCGTCGTCTGGTTCGTCGTCGACCGCGAGAGCTTCCTGCGCCGCGGCCATGGCGCTGCCGCCGTGCCGATGTTCCTCGCCATCGTGGCGGTCGTGTGGTTCAACGCCCGGGATGTGCAGCAGTCGATCCGGCAGGAGACCCTGCCGCCCCAACGGAACCGGTACGTGGCGGTCTACCGGCTGATCGCGATCGGCATGTTCACCACCCTTTCCGCCACGGTGGTGATCAACCTCGCGACCGGCTCGACATCGCTGGTGTTCTGGGTGGAGGTCGTCCTCATCGTGCTCTTCGCCCTGTTCTGGGTGGTGCAGACGGTCGAGCTGTGGAACCGGGGCCTCCGGCGCCCCTGAGCCACGTGGTCTGCGCCCCCTATCGTGTGGCCATGGCCCGCTACCTCGACGTGCACCCGGTGGACCCGCAGCCCCGAGCGATCGCCCAGGCCGTCGCCGTGCTGCGCGACGGGGGGCTGATCGCCTACCCGACGGACTCCGGGTACGCCCTCGGCGCGATGGTGGGCAACCAGGCCGGGAAGGACCGGATCCAGGAGATCCGCAGGCTCGACGACCGGCACCACTACACGCTCGTCTGCCGTGACTTCGCGCAGCTGGGTCAGCTCGTCCACGTCGACAACTCCGTCTTCCGCGCGGTCAAGGCGTCGACGCCGGGTCCGTTCACGTTCATCCTGCCGGCGACCCATGAGGTTCCACGGCGCCTCCAGCACCCGAAGAAGCGCACGGTCGGCGTGCGGATTCCCGAGCACCCCGTCGTGCGCGCCCTGCTCGCCGAGCTCGGTGAACCGTTGCTCTCCTCGACGCTCATCATGCCCGGGGAGAGCGACCCGATGAGCGACGGCTGGACGGTCAAGGAGGCCCTCGACCACCTCGTCGATCTCGTGCTCGACTCCGGCGAGTGCGGCACCGAGCCGACGACGGTCGTCGACTTCTCGGGCGGCACGGCGGAGGTCGTGCGGGTGGGCGCCGGCAACGCCTCCCGGTTCGCCTGACGTCAGTCGGGAAGCCGGAGGCGGGCAGCCGCCGTCCGCAGCTCCTCGAGCACGCGGCCGTCGATCCCCCCGGGCGAGCGTCGGTTCTCGAGGTTCGTCTCGGACATCCACGACTCCAGGGCCAAAGCGACGTCCGGACCGCCGTGCCCGAGGGCCTCGAGATGACCAGCCACCTCGACCAGCAGGTCTCCCTCGAGCGGAACGACGCCCTCGGCCTCGCCGAAGTACAGGGTCGCCAGGCGGTGGATGCGGGCCAGCTCGTGCGGGGCATCAGGGTGGTCGTCGACGCGCAGGTCGGCGAGGACGCCGCCGTGGTCGTAGCCGGCTCCCGGCGCCCGGACGAGGAGGGCCGCGCTCTGGCGTCCGCGCGCGTCGCCACCGGCGGCGTCGCCGGCGAGGAGCGCAGCCACGAGTCGGTGGTCGAGACGCTGCGCTGCGGAATCGAGCCAGGCCCGCTCCATCGCCGCCACCACCTCGGGGCCGGTGAGGATGTTGCCCTGGATCGCGTATGCCGTGTTCCCGTCCCCGGCAGCCACCCCACCGGCATACGCCAGGCAGTCGGCACCCGTGAAGGTGGCCGCCCCACCGGAGCCCACCGCGCCGACCTGGCGCACGGCCCGCCCGTCGTCGGCGCTCACGGCCGCGTCGAGCGCGGCGGTGACATCGCTGCCGGCCTCCAGGGCACCGAGCACCTCGTCGACGTAGGCGATGCGTGCCAGCGACTGCGTCGCCACGGCGCCGACGCCGAGCCGGACGGCGGGCACGATGGAGCCGACGGCCAGGAACCGGCTCGCTACCGCGACGCCCCAGGCGTCGCCGTCGCGAGCGGCGATGGAGAAGGTCATGGGCGCAGCGTATGGCGGCCGGATCGCCGGCGCTCGAGCAGGACGGTGGACTCGAGATGGGCGGCGTGCGGAGATGTGTCGAAGAGAGGGCCGCGAATCGCTCGGACGGACAGCATCGATGCGAGGCCGTGGACCTCAGACGACCCCACGAATTCGCCTGTGTTGCAGCACTACTTGCGGGTCTTGGCGATTCGCGTTGCCTGGACGGCGTACTCCGACATCTCCGCGGCGAACGACACGTCGACCGCGGCCACTAGATGCAGGGCGCAACTTCCACGCCGCTGAAGAGGTCCCACCCATCGGTGGGGGAGAGGCCGTCGGCCCAGGACGTCCGGCCCTTACATCCTGGCGAGCTCGTGGACGACGACGCTGGTGACCATGGGGTTCGTCCGGGCCAGTGCAACGGCGTCGTCGAGGCTCGCGGCGTCGACGATCGAGTAGCCGGTGAACGAGTCGAGACCCAGAGGAAGATCCGTCGACCCGTCGCGGGTGACCTCCACACCGGCGGTCATGGGGTGGCCGCTGTCGACCATGCGGTCACCGACGTCGTCGAACCACGTCATCCACGCCTTCCCGATCTCCGGTGTCGGCGGGACGAAGCCCTTGTAGAGGAACAGGAAGCTGCTCATGGATCCATGCCCTTCCGGCCGGCGTCGCCGGCCTCTTCTGCGGCACGCCGGGCGGCGGCCAGGTGGTTGTCGAGGGTCTCTGCGTCGGTTCCCCACCACGGCGCGAACTGGTCCGTCCACGCCTGGAGCCGGCGCAGCGAGGACCGCTCCAGGGCGAGAAGGTTGACTCGCCCCTTCTTCGTCCGCCGGACCAGGTGGGCGTGCTCCAGCACCCGAACATGCCGGTGGATCGCCGGCAGCGTCAGCCCCACCCGGGCGGCGAGCTGCGTGATCGACGCCGGGTGGAGGGCGAGCAGGAGGACGACGTCCCGGCGGTGGCGGTTCGCCAGCGCGGTGAAGACGTCGTCGAGGTCCCCGAGGTCGATGGGGGAGTCGCTCTGATAGTTCACAACATTGTTAACTATAGCGGGCACCGAAGGATCGGACAAGGCGCGACGTCAACGTGGCTGTCCGCGACCGGCCGGGACGTCGACACCGCCAGGCCACCAGACGCTCTGAGCTCGACCCGGTGAGGCGGGCGGACATGTGCGGGGGACGGCCGTCTGTCGTGTGTCGAGGACCGGAGGGGGAGTGGGGAGGTCGCTGGAGCGTCCGGCAGCACCTGACCCAAGACTGACATAATGTGGATTATCGGCGTAATCCTCCACGCCCGAGCAAGTCCGTTTAGTGGTGCCCGAAGGGTCTCCGTAGTGCCCACCGGCGTGCCACCGCACCGATCCGTCGCTCCCTCCGCGAGTCACTTTGGCACGCCGTCGATGACCGGCCGTCGGCCGCTGAACCGACGGCCGGTTCACATGGTCCACAATTGCCGTTCGTCGTGGGAACGCCCGGCGTCGCCGAGACGCTGAGCCCGTGACGGCGCGCCGGCAACCGGTGCGTGTCCTGGCAGGAACAGTCCGCAGTGAGGAGCACGTCGGTGAGCAAGTCGTCCAGGGTCCAGGGTGGTGGCCGCGCTGGCCGGGCCAAGCTGGATGAGCTGCGCCAGGCTCAGCAGGCCAAGGAACGCCGTTCCCGCCTCATCCTCATCGCGTCCGTGGCGGCGGTCATCCTCCTCATCGCCGGCATCGTCGGCGTCACCATCTGGCGGGACGTGGCGAACCGTCCGTCTCTCGACGCGGTCCAGACGTTCGAGGTGACCCGGGAGCACACGACCGCGCCGGTGACCTACGCGCAGAGCCCGCCGGTGGGCGGGGACCACTACCCGACATGGCTCAACTGCGGCGTCTACACCGCGCCGGTACCGGACCAGCTTGCCGTCCACTCGCTCGAGCACGGCGCCGTCTGGGTGACCTACCGTCCGGACCTGCCTGCCGACCAGGTCCAGGCCCTCGAGGAGACCCTCCCCGACACCTACATCGTCCTCTCGCCGCGGGACGGGCTCGCGTCGCCGGTCGTCGCCAGCGCGTGGGGCGTCCAGCTCCAGCTGACCGGCGCCACGGACCGGCGCCTCCCCGAGTTCGTCAAGACCTACCGGCAGGGCCAGCAGACGCCCGAGCCCGGTGGGGCCTGCACCGGTGGCAGCGACGGGACGACACCCCCGCCGTCTCCTGCACCGACGGCCACTCCGAGCTCGTGAGCCCGCGCGTCGCCCACGATCGCGCCGGGGAGGTTCCAGTCCCCGCAGCCGTCGAGGGGACGTCGGACGGCGCGGACACCGGGCCTGCCGGCCGTCCCCGGTGGGTGCGTGGCGCGGTCCTCGTCCTCGCCGGTCTTCTCCTCGGCGTCGCGGGGACCATCGCCGTCATGGCGACCCGGTCCTCGGCGCCGCCGGACTGGGGTGCCGATGCAGGGTTCGCCCGGGACATGCAGACCCATCACGCGCAGGCCGTGGAGATGGCCCTGCTCGTGCGTGACCGTTCGCAGGACGAGGAGCTGCGCACGGTCGCCTACGACATCGCGACCAGCCAGCAGCAGCAGGCGGGACAGATGTACGGCTGGCTCGTCCAGTGGGGCCTCCCCCAGACCGGGAGCCGCCCGCCGATGAGCTGGGTCGGCGCCGAGCACGGGGAGGCGCACGCGGGAGCAGACGGCGCGATGCCCGGTATGGCCACCCCCGAACAGCTCGACGAGCTGCGGGCCGCGGACGGCGTCGCTGCGGAGCGCCTCTTCCTCCGCCTGATGATCGCCCACCACGAGGGCGGCGTGACGATGGCTGAGGCCGCCGTCGCCCAGGCCCGTACGGAGGAGGTCCGCACCTTGGCGGCGGCGATCGCCGCCGCCCAGTCCTCGGAGATCCAGGTGCTCCAGCGGATGCTCGACGACCGTTCGTGAGCCACGGCCCGTGACCAGCGGCTCGTGACCAGCGGCATCTCCCGTCGGGTGAAAGCCACCCCATCCGAGCGCGCCGCTCAGCCGGCGGGCGCAGCATGGCGGCGCAGGAGTCGGGCCTCGACCTCGTAGCGGCTGGCCACCCCGGCTCCGGTGCGGAAGAACCGGCGACGCAGGGCACCCTCGACCTCGACGTGGTCGTCGACGGCGAGCCGGGCAGCGCCTCGCCGAGCGGCCGAGGTCCAGCAGGCCACGTCGATGGTGTCCACCGTCGTGCGTTCCTGACCCCGTCGGGCCGTTCGCGGGACGACGACGCGCACGGTGTGGACGGTGTCCCCGCTCGCCAGCACCCGAGGCTTCCCGACCGACGTCACCCGACCCACCAGGTGCACGGAGTTGACATAATCCATGACCACTCCTCCTGCGGGGTCCGTCGTCCCCGCGGCGCCACCGTGCGCCATCCACAGGCGGACCGGGGGCGCCAGCAGCTCACTGTGGACGACGAGTGACGTCGCTCACGCCTGTGGACGGGCGGTGGCCGATCGGCTGGTTTTTCACCCGGAAGGTTCACCATCGGCCGATCTGCGCATATCGTGGCAGGCGACCCGGGCGGCAGGGGCATCGGGGCGGCGCATTCCGGCGCCAGGAACACGTCGACGGAAGAGATTGTCTTGGGCTGGCCTCGTCGGATGCGCGCAGCGGCTCGCTCGGCCGCGGTGGTCGCAGCAGTCGCCGTCGTGGCGTCGACGTCCGCTCTGGCGGAGGAGACACCCACTCCCACGAGCCCTCCGGACTCCTCGACCTCGGACCCCACGCCGACGACGACGACGCCCGACCCCACGACGACGACGCCCGACCCCACGACGACGCCGCCCGACCCCACGACGCCGCCGGACTCGACGACGCCCCCGCCCACGTCCCCGATCCCGACGAGTCCCACGTCCACACCGCTGCCCACGACCGTGTTCCCGGCGCCGGAGGCGCCGATCTGGCGACCGCCACGGCCGCTCCCTGCACCCGACGAGGAGCCGCCGGACCACTTCGAGCCGCTGACCGGGTCGTTCCTCGCGCTGCAGATCGCGGAGGCGGACCGGATCACCGCCGCCCTCAACGCGAGTACCTCGAAGGTCGCCGTGGCGACCCGCGAGATGGACGCACTGGCTGACAAGTCGAACGCCCTCCTCGAGTCGCTCGACGCCGCACGGGAGGCCGAGCGCGCGGCGTCGGAGGAGGCACAGCGGGCCCGCGCGGAGCTCGTCACCCTCGACGCCCGGCTGGAGGCGGCGCGGGCCGTCGTGCGTGAGTGGGTCTTCCTCGTGTACTCCGGTGGCGGCGGCAGCTCCGACGTCGGCTACATGCTCGACGCCATGGCGGCCGAGCCGCAGGACGTCGGGGACCCGCTCGGCGACCTCTCCTACCTCACCGAGCAGCGCACGAGGGCCTTGCAGGACATCCGGATCCTCACCGCCGAGCAGGTGCGCCTGGCCGCCGTCGCCGACAGTGCCAAGGCGGAGGCGGTCGCGGCGACGAGGACCATCTCGAGCGACAGCAGCGCGCTCCAGAAGGTCCTCTCCGAGCAGCGTGCCCGGGTCGGGGAGCTCCGCACGCTCCAGATCGCGGAGGTGGAGCGGGCCGGGCCCGTCGCCAGCATCCTCGTGGGCGCTCGGACGCCGAAGGCCCGCGCGGCGGCCGCACGCCTGCGCGACGCGCTGACGGCGGCCTCCGTGGACGTGTCGGCGATCGGCAAGCCGTGCACCGACGACATGAACACCTACCCCAACGGCTTGTTCCCGCCGAGTGCCCTCTGCCCGCTGTGGGGTGCCCCCGGCGAGAGGCTGGCCCCGGGTGCCGCCGCCGCGTTCAACGCGCTGAGCAAGGCGTATGCCGCCCAGACCGGCATCCCGCTGTGCGTCACCGACTCCTACCGGTCGCTCTCGGAGCAGATCTCGGTGAAGGTCTCACACGGCAGCTTCGCCGCCACCCCCGGAACCAGCCGGCATGGACTCGGGCGCGCGCTGGACCTCTGCGGCGGGGTCCAGGACTTCAGCTCCCCCGCCCACCGCTGGATGAAGCAGAACGGCCCGCTCTACGGCTGGTTCCATCCTTCCTGGGCGGCCGCCGGTGGGTCGCTGCCGGAGCCGTGGCACTTCGAGTACGCCGGCTGAACCAACCTGCCGAGTCTGCGCCACCCGGGTGGCCGCCCGCCATCGCGGATACCCAGAGGTCCGACGATCAGTGGATGACGTGGTGGTGGTGCTCCTGGACCGGGAGCAGGACCACGAACCCGGCGGCGAGGATGAGGACGATGCCGAGGATCCCCCAGTACTGGGTGTTCTCCTCCCCCGTGACCGCCTCGCCGAGGACGATGAACGCACCGAAGGCGGCGGGGGCCAGGAACGAGACGACGCGCCCGGTGGTCGCGTAGAGGCCGAAGATCTCCCCGTTGCGGCCCACCGGGATCAGTCGGGCGAGGAAGCTCCGCGAGGCCGCCTGCGCCGGCCCGACGAACACCGCCATGAGGAGGCCGAGGACCCAGAACACCCTTGTGCCCCCGTCGTGCAGCAGGAAGATCAGGACACCGAGGACGACGAGGGACCCCAGGGAGATGAGGATGACCTTCTTCGGACCGATCCGGTCGTCGAGCAGGCCGAACCCCATCGTCGCGAACCCGGCGGCGATGTTCGCCGCCGCCCCGAAGACGATGACGTCGCCGGCCGACAGCCCGAAGGTCCCGGCAGCGAGGACGGCCCCGAAGGCGAACACCCCGGCGAGCCCGTCCCGGAACAGCGCCGAGGCGAGGAGGAAGTACGCCGTCTGCCGTGAGGTTCTCCAGAGCCGCTGGACGGCGCGCCAGACCAGACGGTAGGAGTCGACGACCCCCACGCGAGGGGTCGGGGGACGCTCGTGGTCGCGCAGGACGAGGAACGCGGGGATCGTGAAGAGAAGGATCCAGAGACCACAGATGAGCATGGAGACGCGGATGTCCATCCCGTCCGCGTCGGTGACGCCGAAGAGCCCGACGTCCGGCTGGATGAGCAGGAAGTAGAGCAGGAGCAGGACGAGGATGCCCCCGAGGTAGCCCATCCCCCAGCCGAAGCCCGACACCCGACCAACCGTCTTCTCGGTGGCCACCTGGTCGATGGTGGCGTTGTAGTTGACTCCGGCGATCTCCGAGACGACGGAGCCGACGGCGAGCAGACCGAGACCGACCCAGAGGAACGCCGGGTCCGGGCGAACGACGAAGAGGGCCGCGGAGAGCCCCGCGAGCAGCCAGGTCTGCCGCCGCAGGTGGCGCACGGTGCGGCCCGAACGGTCGGAGTTCTGTCCCAGGACGGGGGCGAGGAGCGCCACGAAGAGCCCTGCGACGGCGGTCGAGACGGCGAGCGCCGTCGACGTCGCGTTGGTCGCCCCGAAGCTCTCGCTCGTGATGTAGACCGAGAAGACGAAGGTCGTGATCACGGTGTTGAACGGCTGCGCCCCCCAGTCCCACATCCCCCAGGCGACGGCCTTCCGCCACGGGGCGCGCGGGGCGACGTCGAGGGCCGTCGGGCCTGCGGCGTCGGCGGCATCGGCCGGAGCCGCGGGAGTGGTCACGCGCCAGACGCTAGCGACGTCCGGCCCGGTTGGGAACGCGCGACGCGCGAAATGAGCGCCGGTACTCAGAGGCCCGGCGCCGCGCGTGAGGTCGGCGATCGGCGGCTGTTCACCCCTGCTGTGGGTACGACCCATCTGTGAGGCCTCTCACAACGAACCTTCGACAAGGCCTTCGACAGGCGGAACAACCCCCTCCGCCCCGTCGTTGGACGCGTCAGACCCGGTTGGTGCCGACCTGCCGTCCGGGACACCACAGACTCGGGAGTAACCCATGGCAGAACGCAGCCTACGAGGCAGCCGACTCGGCGCCCTGAGCATGGAGACCGACCAGAACGTCGTCCCCTCCGAGCGCCGCATCACGACCTACCTGTGCCCGAACGGCCACACCATCGAGCTCCCCTTCTCGGTCGAGGCCGACGTGCCGCCCACGTGGGAGTGCCGCTGCGGCGCCGAGGCCAAGCTCCAGGGTGAGGGCCCCGAGCCGGACGCCAAGCCGGTCAAGCACGTGCGCACGCACTGGGACATGTTGCTCGAGCGCCGCTCCATCCCTGAGCTCGAGGAGCTCCTCGAGGAACGGCTGACCCTCCTGCGTGAGTCACGTGGCGAGCGGCCGCGAAAGCGCAAGTCAGCCTGAGACCGCACCACCGGATGCCGGGTGCCCCATGCGGGCACGCGGCATCCCGCATGTCCGAGAGCTGTCGCGCCTCCCCCGGCTCGGGTGCCCGCTCACGAGTCGTCGCGGTCGACGACCTCGCCCGGGATGACGTCCGGTCCACCGCCGCGGCCGGACGTCGTCGAGCTGCCCCAAGGGGTCCCCGACGTCGGGTCCCCGGAGGTCGGGCCCCCGGTGGCGCGCCCGCCCGTCCCGGCTGCCGGCCACTCCCCCATCGGCCCCAGCAGGCGGCGGGCGACGGCGGCCTCGAGCCAGGCTCGAGTGACGGGTCGCGTCAGCGGCAGGATGAAGAAGAACCCGACGATGTCGGTGACGAAGCCGGGCGTCAGCAGCAGCGTGCCGCCGATGAGCACGAGGGCGGCATCGGCCAGCTGACGGCTCGGCATCCGACCGCTGCGCAGCGCCGTGCGCAGGGCCTCCCAGGTGCGTGACCCCTCCCGGCGGACGATCCAGGCCCCCAGCGCGGACTCGAGGAGCAGCAGGAGGAGGGTCTGCCAGCCCCCGATGACCCGTCCCACCGCGATGATCGCCGCGATCTCGATGATCGGGACGACGAGGAGGGCGAGGAAGACCCAGCGCAGCACGGCCGGACGACGCCTCCGGGACTCGTACGGGGTGGCCCCGGTTCGGCTCACAGGGAGTGCCACCTCGGCTCACGCGCCGCGGCCACAAGGCCAGACACCTGGCGTGCGCGGTGTCTGACACCCCAGGAGGTGATGAGCCGCAGTGACTCGACGACGATGTCGCGGCTCATCTTCGAGGTGCCCAGCTCGCGCTCGACGAAGGTGATCGGCACCTCCACGACCGTGAGGCCTGCCTTGACGGCTCGCCAGGTGAGGTCGGTCTGGAAGCAGTACCCCTGGGAGGCGACGTCGCGCAGACCCATCGCCGGCAGCGCGTCCGCCCGGTACAGCCGGTAACCCGCGGTGGCGTCGTTGACCGGCATCCCGAGGAGCACCTTGACGTAGATGTTGCCGCCCAGGGAGAGGGCCTTGCGGTGCAGGGGCCAGTTGACGACCGACCCGCCACGCACCCAACGTGAGCCGATGACGACGTCCGCGTCCGCCGCCGCTCGCAGGAGGTCCGGAAGGTGCTCGGGCCGGTGCGAACCGTCCGCGTCCATCTCCACGAGGGCGTCGTAGCCCTCCGCGAGCGCCCAGCGGAAGCCGGCGAGGTAGGCCGCGCCCAGCCCTTCCTTCCCGGCGCGGTGGAGGACGTGCACCTGTGCGTCGCCAGCCGCGAGGGCGTCCGCAACGGCTCCGGTTCCGTCCGGTGAGTTGTCGTCCAGGACGACCACGTCCGCGGAGGGGACGACCTCTCGCAGCCGTCGCACCACCTCCGGCAGCGTCTCCCGCTCGTTGTACGTCGGGATGAGGACGGCGACGCGCCGCAGGGGCGGTCGAGCGGTCTCAGGCAACGGGGTGGTCCTCGCGGGCTCGGGCGATGGGTTCGAGAACCCTAACGCGCCGCGAGGACCGGCTGCTCCCGAGCACGAGGACGAGGAGCGCCGTGGCGGCCAGCCACTCCGGGGCCCCACCGACCCGGTCCGCCGGGGTCAGCTCGCTGCGCACGACGGGGCGCCCGAGCCCCTGGTCCGCCGTGAACAGCCCGGTCTTGCCGCTGACCGCGCCGTCCGGGCCGACGAAGCCCGAGACCCCCACCGTGGACACGTGCACGACGGAGCGGCCGTGCTCGATCGCCCGGATCCGCGAGATGGCGAACTGCTGCTCCGACTCCGCCGTGTAGCCGAAGGTGGCGTTGTTGGTCTGGACGAGCAGGAGGCTCTCCTCCCCGCCGGCCGCGAGCACGGCATCGCGCATGAGGCCGTCGTAGGCGACCTCGAAGCAGATCGTCGGCAGCACCAGGTAGTCGCCTGCCGCGGCCGGGACGTCGAAGACGCCGACCTCCTCCCCCGGGACGAAGTTCCCGGCCAGGTCGGCGGCGGCGCTGAACACCCGGAAGAACTCCCGGTTCGGGATGTACTCGGCGAAGGGCACGGGGTGCAGCTTGGTGTAGCGCTGGGGCTCGGCCCCTCCGGGAAGGTAGAAGAGCGAGACGTTGGAGCTGGCGCCGACGGGTTCGGCGAGGACGGCGCCGACGACGAGCGGGACGCCGACGGCTTCCTGCGCCCGCTGGATCTGCTCCGCGGCGTCGGCGTTGCGGAACGGGTCGATGTCGGAGCTGTTCTCCGGCCACACGACGAGGCTCAGGTCCTCCGGGGCCCGACGCGCCAGCCCTTGGGTGCCGCGGACATGGTTGTCGAGGACGGCCCGGCGCTCCGCGTTGAAGTCCAGGCCAGCCTGTGGGACGTTCCCCTGGACGAAACCGACCGCCACCTCCCGGCCGTCGGTGGGCAGGGGCACCAGCCCTCCGGCCCACGGCGCGACCGCGAGGACGACGCCGGTCACCACCACACCGCGTCGCCCCTCCCACAGCCCGTATGCCGCCGCGAGCAACCCCGTCCCCACCACTGCCACGGCGAGGGTCACCCCGGGGGCTCCCAGCCACCGGGCCAGCGGCGCCAACGGGCTGTCCGCCTGGCTGAAGGCGAGCCGCGCCCACGGAAAGCCGCCGTACGGCGTGGAGCCCCGGGCCCACTCCTGCACCACCCACCCCAGCGGGACCAGCGCCACGGCGGCACCGACGTGCCCGTTTCCCACGAGCCGCCTGCCGGCATACCCCACGACGGCCGACATGAGGGCGACGTAGGACGCCTCCAGCGTCGCCAGGGCGAACCACGGCACGGCACCGACGTAGACGCCGGACCACGACAGGACGGGCACGAAGAATGCCCAGCCCGCGAGCAGCCCGAGCCCGAACCCACGAGCCGCACCCGCGGTCAGCGTGGCGGCGCCGAGGAGGGCCACCCCCACGGGGGCGAGCCACCAGAGGTTCGGCTCCGGAAAGGCCAGCCAGAGGAAGAGGCCGGCGGTGACGGCGGCCGCCGGGCGCGCGGCATACCGGAGCGGGGTGGGCACCCGTCAACGGTAGGTCACGCGGGAGGCGGCACCACGACGACCCCTCGAGCCGTCGTCGCCACGACGGGCGGGTCGAGGACGTCGGCGGCGGAGGCTTTCCTGTGGGGAGCCCCCCGTGCGACGACGCTCACGACGAACTCCATCTCCCGCGACCTTGCCCCGACCCGCACGAGCGTCGCGGAGATCTCGAGCACGTCGCCGGCGCGAACGGGTGCGCGGAACTGGACGTCCGAGTAGGACGCGAAGAGCCCCTCGTCGCCGTCGGTGCGGATGCACAGGTCGGTGGCCACGTCCCCGAAGGCAGCGAGGGAGTACGCCCCGTCGACCAGGTTCCCCCCGTAGTGGGCGTGGCTGTAGGGCACGTAGCGTCGATGCGTGAGGGTGAGCCCGACCTCTGCGGCGGTCATCGTTGTGTTCCTCTCGGGTCTGGGTGGGTGCGCGGAGTGACGAGCTCGTGGACGAGGTAGGACGCGACCTCCCCGGGAGTCGTGCCCCGCCCGAAGACACGGTCGACCCCCAGCGCAGCGGCTGACCCCTCCTCGAAGCGGGGGCCCCCGACGACGAGCAGCGGCACCTGTCCTGCAGGGAACGCCTCACGGAAGGCAGCCGACATGGCGGTGGTGTTGTGGATGTGTGCGTCTCGCTGGGTGACGACCTGCGAGACGAGGACAGCGTCGGCGCGCACCTCCCGCGCCGTGTTGACGAGCTCGGGGACGAGGACCTGGGCGCCGAGGTTCACCACCGTCATCTCGCGGTGGTACTCCAAGCCCTTCTCCCCGGCGAAGCCCTTGATGTTGAGGATGGCGTCGATGCCCACGGTGTGGGCGTCCGTGCCGATGCAGGCCCCGACCACGACGAGCTTGCGGCGCAGACGTGCCTTGATCGCGGCGTTGATCTCCTTGGACGACAGCAACGGGAACTCGCGCTCGAGGACCTGGACCTCGCGCAGGTCGACGAGGTGCGTCACCGCGCCGTAGACGACGAAGAAGGTGAAGTCCGGGCCCATCGCCTTGGCGTGGACGAGCAGGGCCGGCTCCATCCCCATCCTGGCGGCGAGCTGCAGCGCGGCCCCCTCGGCCCGCTTGTCGTGCGGGACCGGCAGGGTGAAGGAGAGCTGGACCATGCCGTCGCCGGTGGTGTCGCCGTAGGGGCGCACGAGCGGTCCGGTGCTGCCCGTCACCGACGTGCCCCTTCCTCGAGGAGCGTCGTGGCCGGGTTGTCGTAGCCCTCGGCCTTGCGCACCACGCCGTCGAGCCCCTTGCCCTTGGTCGGCGGGCGCTTCATCGAGCCGAAGGTGCCATCGGCGATCGCCGCGAGCAGCGGCGGGTCGCCCGCGGCGTCGCCGTCGTGGACGATCCGCTCGAGCAGCTCCACCGCCTCGCCGAGGACGTGGCGTGCCCGGGTCTGGATGACGCCGTCGCGCGGGGGGTGGAAGTCCTCGGTGAGACCGCCGGCGGCGTTCATGACGTAGCGCACGTTCTGCAGGGCCAGGTCGCGGTCGGAGAGCCAAGGCGTCACGACAGCCTCGGTCATCATCCCCACCAGGAGGATGCCCTGGCCCGTCATCGCCCCCACGAGGTTGAAGAAGCCGTCGAGGAGGTAACCGCGGAAGACGTCGCCTGTCATGTGCTTCGTCGGCGGCATCCACTTCAGCGGTGCGTCCGGGAACAGCTGGCGGGCGAGCAGGGCGTGCGCGAGCTCGAGGCGGAAGCTGTCGGGGAGGTCGGGGTTGATCTCGAAGGCGTGTCCGAGACCGAGCTGCCAGTCCTCGAGCCCGGCCTCCTTGGCGAAGTACTCGTTGAGCAGCTGGCTCACTGTCACCGTGTGCGCGGCCTCCACGGCGTCCGCGGTCGTGAGGTAGTTGTCCTCACCGGTGTTGATGATGATGCCGGCGCGGGCGTGGACCTGGCGGCTGAAGCGCTGGTCGACGAAGGTGCGCACCGGGTTGATGTCGCGGAACAGGATCCCGTACATCGAGTCGTTGAGCATCATGTCCAGCCGCTCGAGCCCGGCCAGGGTCGCGATCTCCGGCATGCACAGGCCGGAGGCGT
>OCZS010000030.1_pt1 | contig 40808 bp, 38 predicted proteins | sample 1539071 | NCBI WGS metagenome assembly OCZS01 (sample SAMEA3113584, study PRJEB22503) | soil metagenome
AAGAAACAGTTATCACTTATGAAAGGTAATTGGGGAGGTATTGGTACTACACCAGTACAATGTCCTTCGTGGGCAATACTATCTTTAGACCATATGGGAAGAGAGAAGAAGCCTTGCTGTATAGGAAGTGCAGATAGTAAATCGTTAAAGCCTATTTGTGAGGATTGCGGACTTGGTTGTTATTCTGTGCTTGTTGCTAATGGAATTACTGGGGCCTGAGCCTTTTTTTTGTGTCAATGTGCTAATCTTTTAGTTAAGTGACTTACCAGAATCGTTTGCTTCCTCTCCATACTATACAAACAGCACGAAAGAAGAATCAAACCAAAAAAATAAGACTCTGGGTGTAACTTGATGGCCTTGAATCATGCAAAAAAGAGCATGGTGATATCAAGGGATCAAAGGGTCAAATCAGCCTCAATGCGGGCACCGATAACGAGCGGTCTGCCACTCGTTTTCTAGCGTAACCACTTTGCAGAGCTGTTACATCGCCACACTTACGTCTTCTATATATGATGACTAATAGTACCTTGATGAGGTTTTTCCATCTAGATATTGGAGATTGTTCATATTGATGGCATAAGTCCTGTCTTTCTTGATACCGTGCCAATTGATGAAACTTTTTCTTTTGAAATATCGATTATCCATTTTTGTTTGGAATATAGTAATAGCATCAGGATAATTTATTGTTTCGAAACTCTTATCAAATACTGGGAGACTTATCGCATCACTATGATAACGACTAAATGATATTATTACAAAGCTATATTCTGGAACTTTTCTTATTGCATGTATTTCTATTTCTTTCATGAGCTGGTGTGCATATCCATGTCAAAATGAGGATCACCATGTCAAATTAGGATCAGATACAAACAAGTGAATTAAACCATAAACCACTATTAGATTATTCTTCCTGTCGGACGACAGCCGTTCGATTATTCCTATATATCAAAAGCAAACTCAATGCCTTCGATTTTTCATAGAAATATCACTTTAGGGGGCCTGGTCCTGATATGATATGATTAAGGCAGCGGTCTACTTCGTTAGTTCTGTCTGCTGCTCTATCTCTTTGTCAGGGTTAAACATGATTCCAAATCTAAAACGTTTGTCTCTTAGTCCTTGTAATAGTTGGGATTGTTCTGGATCAGCGAATTTTGAAGATCATTGAATGTCACGATATAGAACAAAACCTTTAGTATTCAAACAGCATCTAGTCTTCTCCTGATATTTCTTCATCGCCTTCTTCTTCAAAATCGGCTTGGCGTTTATAATCATAGTCATTCTCTTTGCGATCTTTTGGTTGCTTTTCCACCTGTTTCTCGTCTCGTTTATTATCCTTTTCCATTACACAAAGAAGTCATTGGTGGTATATGAAGACATGTAAGAACTAAGAAATAATGAAATAGAACAGGAGATTATTAATACACTTCAAGGTCGCAGTCCCAAGAGAGTATTTGCGAGACATTCTATGAACCTGATTTTATCAATGATAATAATGGATGTACTAAATAATAAAAGAATATCTTTCCCATACCCATCATGCAAGGATAATCATTAGGTGTTATCTGTTAAATATTCTTGGCAATAATGGTTTCTTGATTATTGATCTTTTAAAGAAAGGTTATTGTGATGCAGGAATTGCTTTCTAATAGGATACCTAAGCTCAAGGATAAGCTTCGCAACCCTGCTATTTGGAAAACACAAGGCGATAATGGTTCATTAGACCGTGCGGGATATAACACTCTGGGATGCATCAAGAAGGGATTAGAACTTGGAAATGAAGCGCAATATCTCATTAGAAGTTAATGACTATGTAATGAAAACTAGCAACAACAATACTTGCCAATGAGAATAAGGACCTAACATGCTGATGATGTATCGAATCTAGAGGTTGACTGAAAAGGATAAACTCTTTTTATGTTACTAGACTATGATAAGGCTTCAGGGGTGGATTCCATTAGGATTCTTGGCCTTGACTGTTATCTCAGAAGAGATAATAACAATGTTGCATATGCTAGATTATGAGTACTGAACGGAAAAATCCACTAAAGCGCGATAATGCTTTAAACGATGCTACTAGTGGACAGCTAGGAGAAGAACCAGGGTCAGAACCCTCACACACACCATCCGACTCGGAAACTGCTAATGACATTAGAAATTCACGCGTTAGAGCTGCTCGTAAGATGTCTAGAGATATGTAATTCAAGGACAGTGCACGTTTTACTGATGACGCGTCTTAGACTATCATTTACTCGTTTATAATCATACTAGCTATCCATAAACTTTCTGACGGAACTGAATGTCTCATGAATCTCCTTAGTTCCTCAGGTAATCAGCTTCCATTATTTATATTTCATAAAACGATAAAACGTATGTGACAGAAGAAGATGATTACGAGAATGACTTACAGATTGCACAGAGAATAATTGAATCATTTGGAATGACCAGGTAGCAACAAACTTTTCATTCTACTATCGATTTTTTTCCAGATAATAGAATAAATCCCACTTCCATAACCGAGTGTTTTGGGAGGATTTCAGAGGCTATTTACAAAGTCAAAATAAGAGAACAGCTGCAGTCAAAATAAGAAGTGTGAAGTGGGCCGGGTCGGATTCGAACCAACGACCCCCGCCATGTCAAGGCGGTATCTTAACCAGGCTAGACCACCGGCCCGCAAGGAAAGAGGTTATATCTCTTATAGTAAGCTCATCATATAATTTTCAATAAAATGCATGTGGCATTTAAAAGTCTTTCATGAAATGCTGCGGTCGCAGACGATAAAGGACCGAAACTAGGATATATATTTGCACTCTGATACCATGTGTTCAGAATCGAGTTAACCACTCCTTAAACTGTAATATATATAATATATCTAACTTTAAGATTTAAAGCGGGCAGGCAGGCGAGAGAGTTGGCATTTAAATCGGACATAACGAGAAAAACAGACTGTATTTCTCATCGCGCTGAGCTTTGTCATTGTCAAGACCATGTTTCTCCTAAGGTTCTTCAGCATGCTAAATCCTTTAGCCTCTTTTATAACGATCTTGCACGTTGGCTGTTTATCACGCTAGCATTTACTGGTATATTGTCAACAGGTTGGTTTGGTATACCCCTTGTTCCCAGCTATTTTTTGCATAACGAGATTGATATTCTCTCCTCTCTCTTTACTCTATTCAGTGCACTAGGTACAATTTGGGGGGTCATGGCTTACCGTGAGTTTACTTTCTCTGCCAACCTGATAAATGATGCCAGAGACTTGGCACGGAAACTTGACCCAATGATAGGAGACTATCAGTATCGGTCATATAATCCAGAAACGAAGGACTATGAAAAAGGATATGTTCCTATGGGTCCTATAGATTTCTGGGATCGAGAGACTCAGGTCCCGGACTGGCTTGATAAGGGAAAGTACTGGCATATTCTGCTTGGACTGCAGACTTCTCATAGGGAAATCGTATTACAAGTTGTACAGGATCGCGATTTGCCCTTCCTAGAGGATCCTCGAAATGTCGCAGTTACCTCGAGGGAATTCCCACCTTCGCAATCAGCATCTGAAAAAAGAATTAAGAAAAAAAAATATCGCTACAGGGTGAAAATACCTCAATGGCTAGTTATGAGTACAGACTTCGCTCGAGTTGAAAAACTAAAAGACAATTGGAATATCGGCGATTCTGATATGGGTACATTTCTAACAAGACTCAATACGACGTTAGCTGGGGCATCAGAGGAGATAGTCGAGAGAGAAAAGCCTCGCATTAAATATCCGATGAAAATTTCCGCGTTGGGGATATATCTGAACAAAAGCCTTCCCATTAGAATAGTATACAAACAGGCCATAAGATACTTTCCTGGAAGTAAAAAGCGGACTATTGAGTACACCAATGAGAATTTAGCAAATATTGCTGATGACCAGCTGGCTGGTTCCATAATCGATATCGCTATCAATAAAGGGATTCCATCAGAAAGATTGAACAAGTTTCGTATCCTTGTCTTGTTTATTAGAAATGAATATAACAAACAGGGAATAGGCGAAGGCTCTGGCAAATATCATAATTTTCATCACAGCTTAGAGGTTACCTATCTTAGCCTACAGATGTTACCAAAAGAACTTCGTGGTCATATTTTTACATGGAAAGAGTATGAGCTTCTCTTAGTAGCAGGTCTGTTACATGACTATGACCCAAGCGAGGCTCATTTGGATTCAATACAGATTGACAAAAACAATGATGCCGTCACAGCACAACCCAGGGGGCCCAGGGTTTATAGAACAATTGAAGCATTAAGTAGGACAAGAATTGTCGATGCATACTTTACTATGAGTTCAATTGAATTTGAAAATTATTTTAAGGAATATAAATCTAGTTTGCTTCTTCCCATAGAACTTTCAACAACTCATCCGGAATATGTGAAGGTGGATTGGAAACCAACTGAAAGCTTGGTTATCGAGGCGTTAATATGGAGGACAGATTTCCCTTTTTTTAAACAAACAGAAGCCCAGGAGAAGTTTGACCAACTTGTCTCCGATCTTGAAAGAAAAGTATACAGTCCTGGTAAAGTACGACTACTTGGAGAGATTCTTTGGTTGGCAGACCTTTCTGTTACCTACATGGGTTCAGACCCCATAAGAGCTTGGGACAGGGTAAGCAAACTTTACGATGAATTGTATCTCCCCCGCTTTGAGGCAGTATCAAGAACTGATGCTTTCTTTTCAGATTTTGCCGATAACGAACTTTTCAAGGAGATAATACGAATGCGAAACTTTCCTGAAATTTTAAGACAAAGGTGGAATTTGGTCTACCAGTTCTTCCACGAAGGAAATCCTTCAACACAATTAAACAGAACAATAAGTAGCGCCAGAAGACTCTATCTGAAAGTAAACTTGGACGTGGGGATGCGAAATTGTGAAATGCTGTACAGAATGGCATCCAATCACTGGTCAGAATATTTCATTGGCATAGGAAAGGACCAGAATGAGGTACTACGTGCAAAATCAATATTTGCTACCTTGGAGCCTCAGAATGCATCTTCTTTCTGGGGGGACGCCATGAAACTCATCCCTCGCATTCAAGATAGATCAATAGATAATTTTTTTATCGTTCTACCTGAGAGAAATGTTTCTTCTAACACACTATCCTCTTTGAAATCCCTTCTACCAAATTTAAGAGTAAAGCTCGTTAATGAACGAGGAGCGGTGCAGATTCTTACAGACATGAATGCTGAGAGTGATTTATTTAAGGAACTTGCATCTATTATAACAAGTGCATCGTTTCAACTTAGCCATGAGGATAACATGTACTTTCCAATGGATTGGGATGACGGTTCCCTTCAAGATGTACGTAATTTAAATGTACTTGCGCTTCGCAGTAAAGGCAGTAGTGAATAAAGCAAATGAAAAATTACAAAATTCTTGGTCTAACCTGCTGATGGGATCAGCAAAAATACGCAATATTAAATAAGAAGGTAACCAAAGCAAGTAAAACTGTCCTGCAGATATTAAACGGAATTCTTATTACATCTCATGAATTAGGTCTAGCATGTACACTACTAAGACCTTAAAGGGCACGTATATAGCCGACAATAGGACAAGCAACGTAGCAGCCAGCTCTGGATTAAAAGTATCTATTACTCGACGACAATACATAAAGTTAGTGTTAGTGTTGAATTAATTCTTTCACATATACTGGTTTAACTAAATCAGCAATATCGACCCAACATCTAGCGATTTTATCCATTGAATAGATGGAATTTAGTAAGGATATACTAGGCATAGATTCTTTGAATCCTCCGCGGTGTGTAGACAGCTCCTTTATTGAGTCCATAAGTTGGTTAAACTTATTATAAAATTTTATCACATCCGATGACTCAATTCTATTATTGCTTATGAAGGCAGCCACGGATTTTTCTTGCATTTTAACCGTAAGCATACCCGCTTGTACTATCTCATTTAACAGTTCCTCGCTTCCAAGATTCGATAAAGTTTTCGCAAAGTCCTTGATGTAGTCTCCTGCATTTTCTAAATGATTTGCGGCAATCCTATAATCCAGTATGTCTATATTGCTTAAATTGAGTTTGGTTGCAAGTTGTTGATTTAATATAGCGCTACGTATTAACCTTACCAGTAGAAAATATTGACGGTCGACCTCGCCATCCCTGCTAATTACGGATTTTCTTATGTTATTTTCGCCACCTTTTCCGAGAAAATCAATTGTGTCTTTGTACATACCTGATATGATTGTGCTCATCCGCCTCAGAATCTTCTCTACGTCCAAAGTGCCAGCATCGAGTAAAAACTGACAGATTATGTTGGCGTTGTCCTCTTCTATTATTTCCAATCCTGCAAGTTTGCGCATTGCATGCTTAATTCGATCTCGGTGGTCAAACGCTATCTGCTCATTTCCTTTGATACGGATCATGTTAAATCCAAGAAGATATGCGCCATAAATCTGGTTTACGACATAATCCACCGAAATAGGTGAATAGGCAATTGCTACGTGCTTTGGTTCTTCACCGGTCAAATCAGATGGAAACAGAGATAACGAATTATCGCTATTAACTTCAATAAGTACTATACTGGCTTTTTTTAACTTATTCCTCTTTACCCATTCGCTAGGTAATGAGACAAGAAAGCTACTGCCTATTTGTTGTACTCTTCTTCCGAATCTGGGCATAGGGGTTTAAACTGGTTTATACTAATTAAACATTATTTTTATATTTTATGACATCTATAAATTTGCATGGTAATGACAGTAGTTACAGCTTCAGCTGTTTCTACAGCCAAGGCCTTTTGTCCAGGGCATATCACTGGATTCCTTGCCAAGGCCTCCGACTTAACATGCTCCAAGAATGAAGACGCGAGGGATAAAAGATCTTATCTTTACATGGGTTCAACGGGCGCCGGACTCGCGATAGCCATTGGTCTTTCGAGTGCGGTAAAAGTTTTTGAAAAGGATAATTATTCACAGACGACCTACGATGTGTACATAAATGGCTCAAATAGAAACATCAATTTCGAAGTAACAAAATCCGTGGTGGAAGAATATATCAGGCTCTTGCGTGAAAAGTCCTACCATATCAGAATTGAGCACGAAACAAGTGTACCAATTGGATACGGTTTATCGTCCAGTGGTGCAGCGGCGTTAAGCCTATCCTATGCACTTAATAGCGCCTTGAATGTAGGGCTAAGTTTAGAGCAAGCTGCCCAGATTGCGCATTGTTCTGAGATTGAATGCAGGACAGGTCTGGGGAGTGTACTTGCACAGTACGTTGGGGGATTTGAATTGAGATCTGCACTGGGAGCACCGGGAGTAGGCATTGCATACAGAATTCCATGTCCTTCCAGCAGGCAAGATCTTAAAGTCGTTATTTTGTGCCTTTCTCCTGTGTCTACAAAGAAATTTCTAACTCACCATATTAGATCGTTAAATGGTTTTGGAGAAAAAATGTTAGAGCGACTCAAGATAACAAGAAACATCAACGATTTCCTCGATATGTCTTTTGAATTTGCAGACACTCTAGGATTAATCAGTGGGAGAAGCAGAATTCTTGTCTCAAAACTCAAATCACGAGGATTTGGTTGCAGTGTGGCACTATTTGGGAACACGATCTTTTCGATAGTAAAATGGAATGATGTAGCGGATGTAGTAAAATGCCTTAAGGGAAGCGGAGGGAAGTTGTTGATATGCGACATAGATCAACAAGGGGCGAGGCTCATTGACAAATAGAGGTATTTACGATAGCAACAATCGCTACAGCTTCAACCATTTGAGTTTCCATATTCCTTCAACTCACCCCCGAGCAAACTCGCTATTAGTCCGGAATATGCTGGTTGATGGATATAGAAAGGGCTTAGTCGTTCCTGAAGGCTTGATAGCCCATGGTAGAGGCGAAGCATTTGACTATCTGTTAGGCGAAAAGACCAGCAGCCCCGCGCGCACTGCTATTAAGGCCGCCTCATCGGCTTTAATGGTATCAAGATACCCCGTAATCTCCGTCAATGGAAACCTCGCGGCCCTTTGTGCAAAGGCAATTGTAGATTTGAGTCAACTTATAGGAGCTAAAATCGAGGTTAATCTTTTCTATCGTACCGTTAAAAGAGAAGGACTCATAAGAAAGGAGCTAAAAAGCTTTGGAGCGACAGAAATCCTAGGAATGAGCCGAAGAAAGAAGTTAATAATCCCAGAGTTGCAAAGTGAACGAAGACGAGTTGATCCAAGCGGGATCATGAAGGCTGACACCGTGCTTGTGCCTTTAGAGGATGGCGATCGGACCGAGGCGCTTGTTAAAATGGGTAAGACCGTAGTCGCAATCGATCTAAATCCTATGTCTAGAACAGCACGCTCGGCAAATATAACCATCGTAGATAATGCCATAAGAACTATCCCAAAAATGATTACCATGGTAAAGAAATTGAGGGATCTCAGGCAAGATTATAGAGAAAAAGTAATGAAGAAGGCGATTAAGCAATTTAATAACCATAATAACCTTCTTGAGTCAGAGTCACTTATGCGAGGGAACATAGCACGAAACTAGGCGTGGACGAGAGCGGCTCTTACCATAATGATAGTTGTAATACTCGAAGGGAGCAGAAGCAACATTAGCAAGATGCAAAGCAAATTTTTCAACGATGGTAATGATAACAAGATCACCGTGAATCAGATCTTTGAAATGAAGAAAAAAAAAGAAAAAGTAGCTATTATAACTGCCTACGATTACTCAAGCGCCCTAATCTACGATAAAGCAGGAGTAGACGGGGTTCTCGTTGGGGACAGTGCAGCGATGGTTATGTTAGGATATGATAATACAAATCTCATAGGTATGAGGGAAATGCTGGTGTTTTGCGGGGCCGTTTCAAGAGCAGTCAAAAGAGCATTAATTATAGGCGATATGCCATTTGGTTCTTATCAAAGCTCACATTCCAAAGCAGTTCATAACGCTGTGCTCTTCGTCAAAGCGGGTTGTGATGCAGTAAAAATTGAGGGTGGTGCAGAAGTTGCACCCATTATAAGGTCTATAGTGGGGGCTGGTATTCCGGTCATGGGACACATCGGCTTTATGCCCCAGACCTCCCGTATGTGGAATAATTATAAGCTTCATGGGAAAACAACAGAGTCCGCCTTGTTGCTAATTGAGGAGGCAAAAGAATTAGAGAGGGCGGGCGCATTTGGAATAGTTTTAGAAATGGTGACTGATGAGGTCGCTGCACTAATATCGCAAAATCTTTTGATTCCTACAATTGGAATAGGATCTGGTTTGAACTGCGATGGTCAAGTGCTAGTGTCACATGATCTGCTCGGTATGCAGGAAGACGTCCAATTAAAATTTGTAAATCGCTATGCTCGTCTATCTGAAATAATATTTGGTGCAGTATCTCTATATACAAAAGACGTTAAAGACAGAAATTTTCCACAAGATACCAATTGTTTCCATATGAATAAGGATGAGTTCGCGAAGGTTTTGGAAAAACTGAATAAAGAGAAAAAGGCTACAGGGTAAATTGATCAATAAGAAAAACTATGGAACCCTTCAGCGGAGAAAAAGGAGGTAATAGTTTGAATATTAGAGATGATAATAATGTTAACCGTGTCAGCGAGTCAGCAAATTCTCTTGTAAAGGACATTTTTTGTTCCCTTAGTCAAGACCTATTGGGAAAAAGGATAGTTATCTGTATCACAGGAAGCGTGGCTGCATATAGGGCAATAGACCTTACTCGTCTGCTAATCAGACATGGTGCTGAAGTATTCCCTGTGATGTCCAAAGCCTCAGCCGATTCTGGCCGATTGTTGACAGAGGACATAATGAAATGGGCGTCTGGCAATAATGTGGTTACAAAACTCACAGCAAACTTGGAGCATATTTCTCTTGCCGACTACAATATGTCAGACCTTATTCTTGTGTACCCCTGTACAGCAAACACCATTGGAAAGATGGCAAACGGAATAGACGATACCCCAGTCACTTCAATCTTAAGCGTGGCTCTCGGGTCAAAAATCCCTATAGTTATTGCTCCGGCTATGCACAAGTCTATGTATTCAAATGCCATCATTAGCAAAAACATTGAAAGCCTCAAAGAGTTGGGCATTCAGTTTGTAGATCCTTTGATTTCAGAAAATAAGGCAAAGTTAGCAGAGCCGGAAGAAATGCTTAGCGCTATTTCTGAAGTACTGGATAAAAACGGAGGATCAGTCCGTCTAGGTATCCAAAAACTAAAACAAGAAAACATAAATGCAAACAAGGAGGAGGATAAAACTCTCTCTGGTAGGAATATACTCGTTACGGCAGGAAGCACCATTGAGTTTATCGATCCAATTAGAGTAATAACCAATCTAAGTTCGGGTAAGATGGGAGGTGCTATCGCTGAGGAAGCGTATAAAAAAGGAGCAAAAGTTACATTAGTGTACGGTCTCGGTTCCTATGAACCTCAGGACATACCGGGGATAAATATTATCAGCGTTAGCACCAGTGAAGAGATGTATAACGCAGTAATGAGAGAGATAAGGGCTACACTATATGATGCTGCTTTCATGGCAGCTGCAATCGCAGATTTCAAACCTGTCAGAAGACTTCCGAAAAAGCTGGAGACAAGAAAAAAGGTTGCGTATACTTTGAAACTTTCTCCCACTAGGAAGATTGTAGATGAGATAAAAAAATATAGCAAGAACTCAAGAATTTTCCTGGTGGCGTTTAAAGCCGGTCACAATAAATCGAATGCAGAGCTCACAAATGATGCATTTAAGAAGATGACCGAATGCAACTGCGATTTGGTTGTTGCAAATGATGTTGGAAGAAAAGGGTCTGAGACCGGCTCTGAAACCAACGAAGTTGTAACGGTAGACAGAGAAAAAAATGTTATTTGCTTTCCATTGCTGGAAAAAAGGTTTGTTGCAAGAAAATTACTGGAACTTGCAGCCGCTCGACTCTATTAAAGGCCCATAGAGGCGCCGAGGAGTTGATTCTGCGATCGCGTATATGTTATAATCTTATCGACTACATTTGGTAATGCGCGAAGGTCATCCCGTTATGACCAATTCCTTTGTGAACTTACATAAGTTCTGCACCTCTCCACTCACTATCACACTATCTTCAATTCTTACCCCAAATTTGCCTGGCAAGTATATCCCAGGTTCAATTGTTATAGACATATTATTTTTCAACTTTTGTCTGTTTCTACTGCGTAACCACGGCGGTTCGTGAATATCTAAACCAATTCCATGTCCCGTAGAGTGAACAAAGAGCTCGTTAAAACCCGCTTGGTTAATAGTTTGCCTGCATATATTGTCAATTTCTCCGCATGCCACCCCCTGGGATACTGCCTTGACACCAGAGTCCTGAGACTCGCGAACAATGTCGTATATCTTCCTCATATAGGTGGTTACCCTCCCTAAACCGAATGTTCGGGTAACATCGGCGATGTACGCTCCGTGCCTGAGAGTTAGGTCAACTATGATCATATCTCCAGATTTGAATATACGATCTGAGACATGTGCATGTGGCAAGGCACCATTTGGTCCACTTGCAATAATCAACGGGTCTAACGTCCACCTATACGAGGGAGGGCTTGCTCCCATTTTCATACCCTCGTAGATGAGGTTGGCTTGCAATGTACGTTCAGATACACCCTCTCTTATTTTTTCTGTGCAAATCTCATATAGCTTATTTAGTATATCAGCGGTGCTGCTAATAGCGGATATTTCGTCCTTGTCTTTAATCATTCTTGCTTGATAAAAAGGATCGCTATTTGAAAGCAATTTCTGAGAGCTACTTAGTCGGAGACATATCGTTTGAACAACAGAGTAGTCCGTGCAGTCAATACAGGTTTTCTTGTTTCTTATGGCCGAAACGAACTGGGATATCAATTTGCTTCCCCTCTCAGCAGAAACGATATCGCATTCCTTGGAAATTTTACTGGCTCTTTCCGCCTCCAGTTTGGGAACGATAAGAGTGATTTTGGAGTCGGCATTACAAACTGCGACACCTTCTCCCCAGAAACCAGTTAAATAATATATATTCTCAGGATTAAAGGCCGCTATCGTATCGCAATTAAATCTTTTTTTCGCATATCTCAATACTGTTTGACGGCGAATACTGTTCATGGGTAGTAGTATGACTAGACGGTTAGAGCCCGTTTTATTTTTATCTAAAATGATGCCCTAATTATAAATAACCGCGTTTATTTCGATTATCTGTCAACCAGAATGGAATATTTAGTCATGCTGCCCGGACCTACGAATGTCCCAAATAGAGTTATGAATGCAATGCTTGCCCCGATAATTAATCATAGAAGTCAAGATTTTCGTCTTTTATATAAGTCGCTAGTAGAGAAAATAAAAAAAACATTTCAGACTAGCAATGATATTGTTTTATTAACCACCTCAGGAACAGGTGCAGTTGAGGCTTCAGTTGTGAACCTAATAAAAAAAGGTGACAAGGCAATTGTTCCTGTAAGCGGCGAATTCGGTTCTAGGCTTGCCGATTTAATTGACAGCTGGGGTGGGAAGGCAATTCGTGTAGTTTCTCCATATGGGGAGAATCCTCCATACGAAAAAATTGAAGAAGCCTTCGATCAAAACAAAGATACTAAGGCAATTTATGCAGTTTACAATGAAACGTCAACCGGAACCACTATTAGATACATGGACAAATTGGGGAAGCTCTGTTCAAACAACGGAGCATTCTTTGTTGCTGACGCAGTATCAATTTTGGGAGGAGATGAGTTGCCTGTTGACAAGTGGAATATCGATATATGCGTGACGGCCTCACAGAAAGCCCTAGCAGCTCCTCCCGGGGTTTCTCCTATTTCGGTCAGTGAGAGGACTAAGAAATATATTCTTTCAAATCCTCCTTCGATACTTTATCTGAACCTCAAACGGTACTTTAAATATTATGAGGAAAATTTTGAAACACCTTTTACGCCTGCCCTTCCGTTATTCTATGCCTTTAATGAGGCACTCGACATTGTTCTGGAAGAGGGCTTAGATAATAGGATCCGTCGACACAGATTATCCGCTGAAGCATTTTACGGTGGGCTAAATTCACTTGGCCTTCTACCATTCGCAAGAGAGGATGCGCGTAGTAATGTGGTGATAGCCGCCAAATATATCGACGGAATGGATGACAAACAATTCAGGACGCTAATGTCCAATGAGTTTAGGGTTCTGGTAGCAGGCGGCTTTGGTGAACTTAAGGGTAAGGTCTTTAGAATAGGTTCAATGGGGGAGGTAAATAAATACCACGTGACAAGAACGCTATCTTCCATTATATCATCTATGAATTTGCTGGGTCTAAAAGTTAACCAAGAAGCGGCCGCCATCGCCCTTGAAAAGATCAGAGATATCAAGTAAACTCCCTTTCCTGTTAAGCTTAAAGCATACCTATTAAGCTTAATATATGGTAATTCAGTAGCGAAATTTATGACGCTTGAAAAAGGTTCTCTCATTCTTATAGACTATACAGCAAAGGTCAAAGACACTGACGTTACCTTCGAAACCACAAGGGAGGAGGAGGCAAAGAAATCTGAAGCATATGATCCGACGCGAATATACGAACCCCGACTGATTTCGGTGGGCGAAGGGTGGGTATTAAAGGGCCTAGACGAAGCTTTGGCGGATGCCAACATGGGCGACAAGCTGAGCATTGAAATAGCCCCTGACAAAGGCTTTGGGGAGAGAGATCTAAATAAAATAAGGATGATACCTCTTCGCAAGCTCGGCGATAAGGCTGACGAGATTAATGTAGGAGATATGATCGAAGTGGACGAGCGCATGGGAATTGTGAGATTCATAGGCTCGGGGAGGGTTCAGGTCGACTTCAACCATAGGTTCGCAGGGCGAACGCTGGTTTACGATGTTGAGATAACAAAGAAGCTCGAAGATGACGCCGACAAAGTACTGTCCCTTATAAAGAGGCGGCTGCCGATAGACGATCAAAAAATAAGATTTACCTTGGAGGAGTCTGGCATAAAAATAGATTTGCCAGAAGAGACATTTCTTGTTGATGGGTTGCAGATCATAAAAAGAGCTATTGCCAACGATATATTCAAATTCGTTCCGCGGATTGAGGCGGCTAGGTTTGTAGAAAACTATGTATCCCAGTCTCCTGTATCTCGGAAGCCTGAAGAACAGAAGCAAGAGCAACCAAAGCCCCTCGAAAAGAATGCTGAAGCTGCATAACCACCGTCGATGTAAATGTCTAAGCAATTGCACGATCCAGTAGAACTGTGTATTAGCTCTAGATCATTCAGCTAACGATCAAACCGGAGGCAACCTGATATAATGGCTTGCATATTGCACAAGAACCAACGAGACAGTCTGACGGTTTATCAATATGCACGTAAGATTCATGTACAAGACCTAGAGCACTTCTACATCCTCTAGTAAACGTAGCGCTGATTGTTCGTTCAACTTCACCTTTTTTAATATTGTGTACCGCTCAGGTCTCAGGGACTGAGCAAGTAGCAGAGCTTTAACAAGGTCAGACTGCCGTATGTTTATTGCCTCAGCGGTGGTTGGGGCCTCTATGTTCTTGAGAGCTTTTACGATTTGCTTCCAGTCTAGATTGTGAAGTTTCGCCATTATTATAGTTCCAAGACCTACACGTTCGCCATGCAACCCGCAACTGTTGCCGGCAACGTATTCTAAAGCATGACTGAATAGATGTTCAGAACCCGAGCATGGCCTGCTACTTCCAGCAATGCACGCAGCTACGCCGGCGCTAATTAGCGCCTCAATTATTGTTCTAACCCCGAAGACATTATTGTCTCGGAATTTATGCGACTGCCTCAAAATTATTTCAGCGCTCATGCATGCCAAGTTGGCTGCATAGGTACCGAAATACTCATTTTTTTCTTCTCTTGCAAGTTCCCAATCCTTTACAGCAGTTATTTTTCCGAGGAGGTCTCCACAACCACTTGCCAATAGCCGCCTGGGAGCTTGAGAAATTAATCTTGTATCAGCCAATACTCCTATTGGAGAATTGGCCTTAATGGAATGGGGTTTGCCTAGACCTTTTACGGACACAAATGGGCTTGCTATACCATCGTGAGACGCAGAGGTGGGAACGCTAACAAAGGGTCTAGATAGTCTGAAGGCCGTCATCTTGGCTACATCTACTGAGCGGCCACCGCCTAGTCCTACAATGAAATCAGGAGAGTATTTTTCAAGAAGTGTCTGCAAATTGTTTACAGATTCAATCGAAGCATCTGTGACGACATGCCAAGAACTATTCAACGATGATCCGTCGATAGAAGCGAGACAGGGTCGCCCGGCTCTGGCCTGCACAGTATTTCCAGTAACTATTGCAATCCTTGATGCATTGACATTTAAGTCAAGTAGGAATGAGCCAAGATCACGAATTACATCATCGCCTATTAGTATTTTCCTCGGCAGTTCCATCATGTGAGCAGAAGTAGAATTCAAACCTATGATTCATCCTAGATAGACGTCTACAGAAAGGTACACTCTATCCCTTGCAGACTGAATTGTCTTGAATTCAGAATTAGGAATTAGCTCGGTTGCTCATCGCCTGCCGTAGTCGACTGTTGCTCATCGCCTGCCGTAGTCGACTGTTGCTCATCACCTCTCTCCTCAGTTGCAGCTCCTGCAATTTCTGCAGTCGCGTACCCTCTGCCGACCTTGGTTATTTTTATCTTGACATTATCTCCAACTTTAGTTCCCGTGACAAAAATTACAAGGCCTTCAACTTTCGCAACACCTGCGTCCCCTCTTTTACTCATTGATTCAATCCTAACATCAAATTCCTCTCCTACTCTTACCGGCGATGGTCTAAATGGTCTTGGGCCCGCAAAGCCACCACGACCCCTGGAGCCATAGCCACCATAGTCCCTCTGAGGCCTGTATCCACCAGTCCCCCCGCCTTCACCAAACCTTCCTTCACCAGAACCTGAATCTATATTTACCAAACTTTCTCAGTGGTAATTATAAACCAAAATACTATTTCAACTTTGATATTAGTTCGGTTAAATTTCAGTGGCATAGCTATCATGAAGCGAAACACTCTTTAAAGGTAAAGTGTGAACTTACCAAAGCCTGTAGTCGGAAAGCTCGCTTGTTGTTTAGATCCTAGTGTGAGAATATGCAAAATAAGTCATCCTATAATGGTCCAAATAATCAAAATATAATGGCTTCAATACTTCATGGTCTTCCCAAGGAATCTAGCCTTACTAAGATAGAATATGAAGGGCCTAGCATTGCGTTGTATTCTGATAATCCCGCATATCTATTGAAGAACAATCAAGTTATATCAAACATGGTAAACACTTTAAGAAAGAGAATTGTCATTCGAACAGACGAATCTATAAGAAAGACAAAAACTGAAACAATAGGCCTGTTAAATAGTATCGTTTCAAAAGAAATTCAAACAGAATGCATTTTCTTTGATGATGCATTGGGAGAAGTAGTTATCTATGTGCGAAATCCAGTTGAACTCAGTACTAGTATTGAACGCAATAATTTCGAGATAATCGAAAAAACAGGATGGAAATTAAAATTTAGAAGGAAACCGTCAGACATGAGTGTTGTAGGAAACATCCATAAAGTCATCAGTGACACAGCAGAAGAACGCATTCAATTCTACAAGAACGTTGGAGAGCGCATATTTAGATCAAAATTGGATGATTCATTTGCAGAGGCGAGTATCGTTGCCCTAGGAGGATTTGCTGAGGTCGGACGGTCCGCAATCCTATTGTCCACACACGAAAGCAAGATTCTACTCGACTGTGGACTAAACGAGTTCGCTAAGGAATCCATGGACATTTTACCACGATTGGATATCACAGGTATTGAGGTCAATGAACTAGATGCCGTGATCTTAAGTCATGCACACTTATCTCATAGCGGTTTTCTGCCCTTTCTCTTTAAGTACGGATATGATGGTCCAGCATTCTGTTCAGAGCCAACCTTGCCACTGATGGTATGGGAGCAGACGCAATATGTTAAAAAAGCAGCTGATGAAGCAGTATATTCTGCTGAAGATATTGAAAAAGTGATTGTCCACACAATTCCTCTTAATCTAGGTATTGTCACGGACATTTCTCCTGATGTAAAGCTTACGCTTACACATTCATGCCATATTTTAGGGTCTAGTGTGATGCATCTCCATATAGGAAATGGTGATCACAACATTGTATATACTAGCGAGATGCGATTCCAGGAATCGATCTTATTCGGCAGACCTACATTTAATTTTCCAAGGGTAGAAACCCTCATAATCGAGAGCACTTATGGCAATAAAGAAGATATATTTCCAAATTATGAATTGGCAGTTCAACGGCTTGTCGATAGTATGAATTCCACCCTTATTAATAAGGGAATAGTATTACTTCCAATTCCCCACATCGGACTAGCCCAAGAACTTTTACTAATTATCGATAAACTCATTACATCGGGTAAAATTGTTAAAACCAACGTTTTAGCGGAGAAATCTATAGCTGATATCTGGTCCATCCATGAAGTTTATTCCGAATATCTCTCGGAGGAAACAAACAATCTTGTCTACCAAGCTAGCAAAAATCCATTTCGTTCAGGACACTTTACAATAGTTCAGTCACACATTTTGGATAATGAACCAGCAATAATACTTTCTCCATTATTTACGAAGAATGGAGGACCATTGCTTCACTATTTAAAACAAATTTCGCAAAGACAGGATAGCAAGATCATTTTAACTTCATATCAGATGCCTGGAAGTTTGGGAAGGTTCATTCAGGAAGGCGGAAAACAACTGTCGGTGGACGGACAGGACATTGAGCTTCATTGTCTGATAGAGAAAATTGATGGATTGGATGTTCATAGTGACTATAATCAGCTCATGAATTACGTAAGGAGGCTCAGACCAAAACTAAGACGTGTGTTGGTTAATCATGGTGAGCGATCTAAGGTACAAAACCTTGCCGCTTCAATAAACAGGATGCTAAAAATACAAACACAACATCCTTCAGTTCTTGAGGCGGTAAAATTGGTTTAAAAGCAAGTTTGAAGCTTCGTACCTCTCATTATCTTTGAACACACAAAAAGATTTACCAAATAAAATCATTACCTCGTACCTCAAATTCCTTTCCATATCTTGACGCTTGGAGGGGTAATAACTACTCGCTCTTCGCCCAAGCGTGCTATATCTCCCCCAGAGGACTGGACGTACTTATAGAGGTCTTCAATGGCCTTGCGCAGTTCTTCAACATCCTTATGCGCTAGGGGTGTAACTCTTAAGATTATAATCATCTCTTTTTTAGCATCCTTTTTAATATCAGATACGTCGCTAATGCTTTTAAGAGTAACTGCTTTTAAGTAAATTGGCGGCTTTTGCATGCATTACCCATCTGTTAATGAATATTGTAAATTGTGGGTTCAAGCCAAATAGTCCTAGTGGTCAAAAGTCATTTACAGTCTAGTCGATTTAGATTCTTAATCTAGAAATTTCTTCATCCTGAGCAGACTCAGCATATATTTCTATTATTGTATTGTCGCAGGTCGTAGCCGTGACTGAGCATTTGCCATCTTTTGGAGAATCAGCATACCGGAGAAGGATGCTAGCAGAGGCATTTAAAGTTGACTCGTCATAACTCTTACTCCTTAGCAAACATGTAGGACCTACATAGTCTTTGGCTTCTAAAAGAATGTCGCTAGGCAGAAACATATTTTTGATCTTTTCATTTTCTTCCATATTACGACCTACAATTAACTTGGCATCACTTGACATCCTAAAATGCCTGCCTAACTTTAACAGTTCTACATCATTGATGCTTGGAATATCAGCTGCATGCTCAAAAGTGTCCTTAATTCTTTTCGAAAACGCGGGGTCAGTGAGCAAGCATCCGCCGGCAGCATTAGGTGGGTCTTCAATGCTAAAATGTTTTGCAAGTTTGAGTTGACCCTTTCTGGATCTGCCCTTTATGTCCCCTAGATATTCTCTTTTGACAAGGTTATCTTTCTCAGCTTCAATAGCCGGAAGGAGTTTCGCAGAAAGTGGTCTCAAGACCTTACCAGCCGTATCCGTTTCGTCCTCGATAATGCGAAGAGCACGGTTATTTTGACTCATAGGCCTTTGAAACAGAACCTCTCCTGTAACTATAAAGTCTGCACCCGTTTTTTCCATATGCTTTTTTGCTTCCCTATACATCATTGCCCTGCAATCGATGCACGGGTTCATCCCTGAGCCGTACCCGTGCTTCGGCTTTTTTAACATTTTTAGGTACTCTTCTCCAAAATAGACTGTTTTTAAGGGAATCCCTAGTTCAACAGAAACCTGCTTCACCCTGTGTCCGCATCCCTTTCCGCAATCAAAATCACAAAATGGCGTCTTAATTGCGATTGCTTCTACTTCTACTCCCTGATCCAACATCATTCGGACTGCAAGGCTGCTATCTAATCCCCCTGAGAGCAAGGCTACCGCCTTGGTTTTTTTGTGGTCGCTTTCATCTTTTTGTAGCCCTGCATCAGCCGTACTTTCCATTCGCTATCAGATGTAAGTGAGTATATATTTATTTTAGGATATAACGCTTATATTTAATGAGAAAACAATAGGTATGCGTTATGGTAGGCCAACTAGTAGCAAATTTTGATCTGCTTGTGTGGGTTGCTCTGGGGTTGTTTGTGGCAGGTGTTTTAGCTGCTCTCATATACGATAATAGTGTTGCCACCCTCAAACCGAAGCATCGGAAGCAGCAAAACCCGCCCGAAACATCCACAAGTGATTAGGAGACGAGCATAGACCAACTAATCGTCAAAAAATTTAGGAAACAAGGATTTCAGTCTACCACAAGGATCCAGGAGAAAGCACTTCCTGTAATTGCACGGAGGATTAATTGCCTATTGGTAGCGCCAACCGGGTCGGGGAAAACAGAAGCCGCCGTCATACCTGTTTTTTCAATGCTATCCAGCATCAGCACATTAGATGATCGAGAAGGAAAAATACGAGTAATTTACGTTACGCCGTTGAGGGCACTTAATAACGATGTTTTGCGAAGGATAGTAAAGTATGCCGAATCCGAAGGTCTCCGTGTAGAAATAAGACATGGTGATACGAATACCAAAACGAGACGGAGAATAGTCGAAAACCCCCCTGAAATATTGATCACAACTCCTGAATCACTCGGGGTGATTCTTACGAATCAGAGAATGTTAATTGCATTACGGGATCTTGAGTGGGTAATCGTGGATGAAGTCCATGAACTTATATCAAGTGAGCGAGGGGCACATATGTCGCTAAGTCTTGAAAGGTTACAATCAGTCTCCTCGAAATCCATCACAAGAATAGGACTTTCTGCTACATTGAGTAGCTTGGATGAGACAAGCAGATTTGTTGCCGGCGCAAATAGAAAGTGTGCAATACTGGTCGATAAGAGTATGAGAGAATATGATATAGATTTAAAATTTGTCAATGGTTCTCTGAATGACGCAGCTAGGTTTATAGCAAATTATGTTGCGACGAATCGTGTAGCAGGCTCGACACTGTTGTTTACTAATACGAGAGACGAGGCAGAATATATGGGCGCTATCTTGAGGAATAGCGACAAAGTCAACGTAGATGTTCATCATGGCTCTTTATCAAGAGATATGCGCGAAGAAACCGAAAATAGACTGAGGTCTGGTTCGGCAGGGATCGTCGTCTGCACTTCTTCTCTCGAATTGGGCCTAGATATTGGGTCGGTCCAGCTTGTCGTTCACTACGGTTCGCCGAGACAGGTTTCGAAACTTATTCAGAGGATCGGAAGGAGTAGACACAGGCAAGCAAGATCCGCAAAAGGCTTAATCGTAATAAATAATCCGGATGATGAGATCGAAGCGCTTGCCATTATAAGAAAAATGAAGGAGCGCTTCATAGAGGAGCAGGTGATTCATAAAGAACCACTTGATGTCTTAGCTCATCACGTGGTGGGTCTGTGCATCCAGGCAAAAAATTCAATCAATTTAGAACCGACATTCAAAATGTTCACGCATGCATATCCATTTAGAACCCTAGCCTACCAAAATCTGGTTGCGTGCGTAGAGCTTCTGCACAGCCAGGGTCTTATCAGATATGACCAAAGTACTCAGTCCTACCGCCGAACAATAAGGGCATACAAATATCACTTTGATAACTTGTCTATGATTCCAGAGGTTCTAAAATTTGAAGTTATTGATATAATAAATAATAGAAGGATTGGTAGTCTAGACCAAGAGTTTGTAGGCGACTATGGCGAGAGAGGAAATGTCTTTGTGCTAAAAGGATCTCAATGGCGTATTGTATCGGTCGACGAAAAGAAGACCCGAGTTAACGTTGAGCCTCTCAGCGGTGCTGCAATCAATATCCCATATTGGAACGGTGAAATGATACCTGTCGATTATGAAACAGCACGAGAAGTCGGAAATGTACGTAACCAAGCAACAAAGAATACGCTAAAGCTTTCAAGCGATATCATGCGCGAGACGCTGGAGGTTTTAGATGTAATACCTGATTCATCCAATATTGTTGTGGAGAGTTCTATTTCAAAGAATACAATAGTAATCCACAGCTCTTTTGGTACAAAAGTAAATAACACCATTGCCTCGTTGATGTCAACAATACTTTCATCACAGTTGGGGTATTTGGTTGAAACCAGAGCTGACTCCTACAGAATTGTGCTTTCTTCGAGCGCTAGGATCGGAAAAAGCCTGATGGAATCTTTCTTCAATGACGTCTTCGACATAGAAGCAGTACTCATTGCCTCTATGGACGGAACCCATAACATAAATTGGAAGGTCTGGATGGTGTCGAAAAGGTTCGGAATAGTAAATAAGGGAGTCGTCTATGACAAAAGAATCGCTCGTGTAATATACGACAGATACTCAAAAACACCAGTTAGTAAAGAATCAATACGAGAATTGGTTCATGATAAATACGATATTATTAGAACACAAAATATATTCGAGATGTTCCGAACGAGATCTATTTCCCTACATTGGAGGGAAGTTGATGAGTTCTCAGCGTTGGCAAAACCAATCTTGGAACATACTTCCAAATTTTCAGCTAACCCTTTGAGTATAGAAAAGGGTGTAATAGAATTGGTAAGGGAAAGACTGGAGAAGACAAAACATAAACTGATCTGCGTGAGGTGTGGCAGATGGGAAAGACTTATGCAAACAAGAGAGATATCTGATAGGATCTCCTGTCCTCTTTGCCATTCTAGGCTAGTTACAGCTACATCGTATTTCGATAGTGAGTTGGACAAAATAATAACAAGAAAACTCTATGGGGAACTGCTATCAGATGAGGAAAACCACAAATTTAATCGGGCATGGAAAGTAGCATCGCTAATAAACAACTTTGGCAAGAGGGCACTCATAGTTTTGGCCGGCTATGGAATAGGGGCCGACAGCGCCGCACGTATCTTGCGTAACACAGATCAAGATTCGGAATTATATAGGGCAATCTACGACGCGGAAAGGCAGTACGTGATGACCCGGGGATTCTGGAAGGATTAAACTGGGACTTATAATATCTTCTGGTTTGTAGTGGCAATATCGGTAATTTACTCAGGACACTAGGTCAGAAAGCTATTTGCAGAGATAAGGGAACGGGGGTCAGTTCATCCTCACTACAGACGAGAACGGCCTTAAAGTGAGTTCCTGCTTTGCCCCTGTTCTGCTGTTGATGGTGGCCCCTGCGACCTTTATCCTGTCTCCTACGTTCAGTTTCCTGATTTCTGAGCTTTGCTCTCGCCAACCTATCAATTTGATCTCTCCGGTGTCGTCGCCTACTATGGTATCCGCAAGCGGAATGATCTCTGCGCTTTTAGTACTCACCTCTGTTTCGTTTGGCGTTTGAAGCACTATGGCTTCTATGAGAACAGGATCCTGAGAAGAACCGACATCCTTTATTTTGGACTCAAGTAGAGAGGCGCGGGGAAATGAAGAATCATCCTCTACCACTCTAATGTAGGAATCATCAGCAGACAATACGATGGAGCTCCCAAAGATCCTGCTTGGAATACATTCGACCACCGTGTCTTGGCTGATTTCAGAAGTCATGAGGCTACCATCAATGTTGAGCGTGAAATATTTATGTGACCTATCAACTGCTAGACAGCTAATTGTTCCTCTCTTAGTCTCTCTTCCAACAGATATTATCCTTAGGGGCATTACTTCTACTTCGAGTTGGTTTCCTGAGAATTCCAATAAAGTTCCCTCGTCACCGTGTACCTCATAATCTGAATTTCCGTACTGAGGGTTTCCTTGTTTGATCCGAACCCCTATCAATTTCAGTTGTATTCCATCTTCCAATACTTTTGGAATTTTGAGTTCATCAACATTCCAAATTATTGCGCGAACAGATCTACTATCATCTTTATTGGATAATTGTAACTGAAGTGATTTACCAGCTTCTCCTCTGGTATTGGTGAACTCCGAGATCCTAGGGTTCGAACTCACTCTGCCCGTTACCACAGCGAAATCACGTGGTTGTTTGATATCATCCACGCCGATGGTAATAGAATCAATATCAGGAACAGATGAATTATTATCGTGTATTTTTTCGATGGAACTGTTAGAACCTAGATTAACGAGAGGACTTCCATTAAGTGACGATTTAACATAGCCTCTAGATATCTTTATCAAATCGCCTGGCTTCAATTCCTTCTCATCAGGAAAATTAGTAAGTGAGTCCCACAACTTGATTTTTACTGCGGAATCATTATCGTAAATAGTAATGGTTCTGTTCCTGATTTCCTCCTGAGTTTCCTTTCTTACAAATTTACGGGTGGGATAAATATTCATAACTCGTCCGGTAACGGTTATGTCTTTAGCACCTATGTATAGATCCTTGATTCCAGAACCTGTCTTTGGAGCATTTTCGAACGACACCCCTAGATCTGCTGCTACAAGAAAAAGAGCTCCTTGGTCAGTAAGGTATCCCGCACCAATAGTTCTTTTCTTTTCCTCAATCATATCCTTAACAATCTCAGCATTTATCTCAGGTTTCTCCTGAAGGACTATCTCTATCATTCTCTTAAAATCCGTAGACATTATCAATTTCCTCCATGTGTTGTAGCACCGTAACCTAGATTATTATCACGTCGTCCTTGCCTATATGCTTTGGCGAAAATTGGATCATACTTAACTTGAAGGCTTATCATACGAGCTTAGTTTAACATTGCTATCCTGTTAACTAATTTCAAAAAGATTCTTTCTTATACTTTCTTATAGATACATATCATTAAAAAGGAAACTAGTAATGGACATGGCAATAGCTATGACTTCAAGATGTTTATCCAGATGCAAAACTGGCTCAGGATCCTTTCACTATTGATTTTAGCTTTACAATTAGATGGGACATGCTGATTGGTTTGATAATGAAGTCCTTTACATCGATCGAAGGCAAGACTTTGTTAAATTCTTCTCTATTGATTTCAAAGGCGGTTATAAAGGCTATCTTCATAGATGGGTTTTTTTCCTTTATTCGACGGTACAATTCAAAGCCGTTCATTTTTGGCATACGAATATCCGTTAATATTAAATCGTAATAATCCCTAGGGTGATTATCAAAAGCCTGCAGAGCCAATTCACTGCTATGAAAAGTGTCTACTCTAAATGAATTATTATCCGCTTCGAGATCTCGTTTTATTATACGTAAAATATCTTTTTCGTCATCAACAACCATCACTTTTATGGGGCCTTCGTCTGATGAATTGTTGACCATGATATTTCCAAAATAGCGCAACTATTATTAAACATTGTCAAACGAACCACTAAGTTTGATCGAGAGACAAGATAATTTTATTATAATCTCCTGTAGATTTTCAGTCAAAGCTTATCAAGGTCGCTACCTGCGATAGGCAATGAAAAGTAAAATGTTGCTCCCGGTCCGATTTGGTTGTTTTCAGCCCAGATCCTGCCACCATGCGATTCTATAATACTTTTTGATATAAAGAGTCCTAAGCCAGTTCCACGATCCGATTTCGTGATAAATTTCGAGAAAAGATTCGGAAATATCTCGTGATCTATTCCGCTGCCTGAATCTCTTATACTGACAATGACCTCCCTATCAGTTTCACTGGTATCTATCGTTATCAATCCTTTATCGGTGAATTTAATAGCATTGTTTAGCAAGTTGGTTATTACCTGAGATAATCTGCCTTTATCCGCATTGATGAATATGTCCCTAGGTGTATATTCTATATCTGGAAAACGTGATCCTTCATACTCAAATCTCTTTATGTCGGCAAGATTACTCAGTACTACGTCCTTAAGGTTAAACATTTCCTTATTTAGTCTCAAAGAATTGCTCTCAATTCTGGTAACATCTAATATGTCGGATGCCAATCTGTCCAGCCTCTTTGCATTACGTATTAGGGAAGAGACCTGGTCCCTTTCTATATGTATCCTGAGATCTTCGCTATCAAATTGCCGTTCAATATATTGTGCGTCTCCTAATATCGGCATGATAGGGGTACGCAACTCATGAGCCGCTACATTTATGAATTCCTTCTGCATCCTGTCGTGAACCTTCAGTTGTTCATTAGCAGTAGCAAGTAGTCTATTTGACTCAATTAAGGAATCATTTGCCTTCTTTAACTCCAGTGTCCTATTCGTTACCGAAGTTTTGAGCCTTTTATTCCATGAAAGAATAATAAATGCGATTCCAACAGCTATTGCTCCTATAATCATGACTACTAATGTGCTAAAGTTTTTTTGCTGATCTATTAGAAGCCCAACATCGCTTGTCAAGGTATGCGGCGACCCTATGTACAATGTCCAAAGTTGTTTTCCATCTATTATTATGGGCCGGTACGAGATTGTAGTAGTCTTGTCACTTATTGAAACATCCTGAGCACCAGCCTTAGGCCCGAGCGAACGCTTCAATATATTATTGTACGAATCTTTGATATCCGAAGGGATAGTAGATTGAAAATCTCTCGATAAGAAGTTTTTGCCAATTAAAGACTCGTTTCTCGCATAAAGAAAAATGCCATTCTTATCCATTAGGCCTATGTTGCTTACAAGCTCAGGAGAGAGCCTGTCCTGCAAAAATTTTCCTACTCTATTTACATCAATGGCAGACACAATTACGCCTCTGAATCTGTCTGTTGTATTGAGTGGATCACTATTTCTTACTGCATCTTCAGTCCTGTCAAAGATAGGAAATGAAATGAAAATTTTATCGCCGCTAGGGGATCGGTTAACGGTGCTATAATAAGGAAGCTTTGTGCTTCTAGGAGTCAAATAGTACTCCGTTTTGCTAAGGTCAACACCTCTTTCAAATTCTAATTCTGCGTCACCGCTATTGCTCCAAGAAGTAACTTTTCCATTGGAATCCAGCAAATAATAAGCATTCGTTAATTCGTCGGTGCTGTCCTGTGCATTATTTAATAGAAACTTAATGGTTTGATTATCAGAGTATAACAATGGCAGCGAGTTTGTAAGAGCAGCTAAGTTACTCGTAATCGAATTAATGCTATGAATTAGTATTTGTGATAAGTGATATGCCTCTATTCTAGCATTAGATCGAACATCGTCGGATGCTACTCCGGCAATTTTACTAGCGGTAAAAGAAGAGTACTGATAAGAAAGAACTGACAAGATAGTCGCTATTATTGCGATGAAAAAGAGTAAACCTATGTTGCTTTTAGAGAGTAATGTATCTATCACTAATGTAGCTAGTGTGTGCGTAGACTATAGTTAAATATTCTGCCGCTCTTATTACACCGAATGTTTGAGGAGATTTCTTCAGGTATAACCTGAAAATCCTTATTAAAATGCACTACATCAAATTGCTAGAGATTTTTACGTAGTTTCTGAAAAGAATAACTTCGAGGAGGATCTCCTTAATTCAAATTCGAAATATTCAATAAATATTCTGTGGCTAGTGTTATAAAGTCTAAAACCTTGGCAACTCGTGACTGATAAGTAAGTTACGGTTTGTGTTCCTCTCCAGTTATGCTAGTTCATTGTGGATTGTCTTAACAATCATTTTTTGAATCAGCAAACTCGGAATATTACCACATTCTTTCGACCCATGCTGTAGAACATCCATTATCAGATTCTTCATAATCCTTTATTTAGAGAAACATAGAAAATATACTCTGTGTTACTTTGCCACGCAATGACCTACGCAGCTCGACTAGTAGAACAACATATACTTCATAGTCTCACTAGTGGGACTAACCATCCCTAACTTGCTTTTCGAAGAACAATATTTCATTTCCGTCTTCCATTTGTTTCTCTTCCACTATCCGACTAGAATACCTCGTTTCTCTAGGTTCTGAAGTTGTTCCTTTTTCATTCTCTTTATCTCCTATCTGTAATCTTCTCCCAACGCATGTATCTTGTGTAAACGAGGATAAGCTTGAAGCATCTATTGCATAGTATCTATTTCCCGTTCCGTAGGTCAGGGATCTTTTTAGGAGTCTATAGTGTTGAATACTGCCTGAGGCTATTGTCCACATGCCACGGGATGCTGTATATAACTGCCTCTGCTAGGTATGTTTTTCTTCCTGTGGCACTTTTTTTGGTTAAAGTAGTCATGCTCTCTCGAAGCTTTTTGTTGTATTCGCTTTCCACCTGACCGACTCAGCTGCATCCGGCACTAAAGGCCAGATTGGTGATTCAAACTGTTCGAAACTTCCGCACTAAATGTCCAACCGAACAATTTGGTCTTGAAATATCTTCTACACCTCGTATTACGACAAGTCATCGGGAGCTAGACTAGATGTTGATACGGATGTAAGCAACAGCATTAGATAGGGAGGAAGAAAGAATCTTGCTCTTTGAGTGCGAAAAGTAAGATTGTGTGAAGGGTGGTGCATAAACACGACCACTGTACTGGTACAAATCCGTTACACTCAGAGTTTTAACATTCGTGTACACATTTCCTAATATATTGCGCTTCTAATGAACCGTCAGGTTAATAAATTATTTCGCATTTGAATTGGCATTTTGGCTCATTAGTCTGGTCAATTAAATTCTTCTTCTAAGGTCTTCTTTTTGTGTTGCATTTGAAAAAGACTGTCAGTTTTTGCCAGCGCTTCTCTCTTGCTGAGCTTGCGAGCCATGGATTGTAAAAGCAAATAGTTCTCTGGTATTACCATTCCTGTCTGGTCGTCAGAATAAGGTATTTTTACTACGTCCTGTTCTACACGAACAACTTCTTGGTGAATATGCACCATATTGGTATCTCCATGGGAAAATCCCAGTTCCATTGCTTTTTTCCTTACCTGGGCAGTTCCTGAAGCCGAATTCAAAATTGCAATCCCAAATTCTTTTCTGAAAGTTTCCATAATTGAATCCTTGCTCGGTGCCTTTGTTTTGAATCTTATTGACATTTGATGGAGGTGCATCATTCTCGAAGGCACCTTGTAAGCATCCACATACAGGTTGGCCGTGGGTATGAAATCTTTAACATCATCTTGATGATGAGGATTAGCGTCCCACTCGATTGAATCCTTCACCTGCTTGGAATCCTCCAGATCGGCCCATCTCCTTATCAAAGCTACGTCAAACCGTGTTATTTCATCCCCAAATCCTTCGATCAAGGGTTGGATAATCCGTCCCATTCCTGAAACATTGCAACTCCCTTGGATGACATAGGTTCGGTCACTAGCTTTCTCGTAGTTGACCCTTGAGTTGTGAATCATATCAGCAACTGAGTACTTGCCGTGCCTATGTTCACCGCCCTGAAAGATTGCAGGCCTATTTATAGGATCGTATAATTTCTTCTTGTTAAGAAATCCTCCACCTTCTTTAGCCGCATCTATTACTATATCGCATCTTTCTACTGCTTGCTCTATAATGCCGGTAGGCTTGTACCGTTTATCTGTAAATTCCTTCATTTTCTCTTTAGGAACATAAATATCAAAATTGTTTCGGAGGGCCTCCTGCGTTTTTTCGTCAGCGGTATATTTTGCGATTCCTACCAGCTGAATCTCTTTGTCGCCCGAAATTGCGCTGGCAAGTCTGCGACCTATGTTTCCATAACCATTTATGAAGACTTTAGTCAATATGGATCACAAATGAAGTTAAGTTGAAAGTGTGTCCAACATTTAATATAGCTTGCGAACTTAAGCGAATGGCAAAGGGAGTTGGTTTCACGATCAGGGAGTATGCAAAATCAGATAAGATAGTTGTATCACGACAAAACAGCCTGTTATATTGTCTTCATCGTCAATACAACCAAAAAATTCGTCATCCTCGTATCTAATAATGTATTCCTAGTCGACATCCTAGAAGGTTTTTATGCTTATCCTCCTCTCAAAAATGTAGTGACAATGGGCGTTGAGGATTCTAGTTATCGATAACTATGACTCATTTGTTTACAACATCGCTCAGATATTGGGGAAACTTGACGCTCAAGCCATAGTACAACGGAACGACAAACTAAGTTCTGCCTCAGTCTTGGAAATGAACCCAGACGGTATCATTATATCCCCCGGACCTGGACACCCGGCAGATCGGAGGTACTTCGGAAACTGTACAGATATTATAGTCAACTTAGGACCAAAAACACCTATTTTGGGTATCTGTCTAGGGCATGAAGGAATAGTTAATGCATTCGGAGGGAAAATAATAAATGCGAAAAAGGTTAGACATGGAAAAACCAGTCCAATTGAATATAAGTCTAGCGAACTATTCAAAAATATAACTAATCCATTTAAAGCTACCCGATATAACTCTCTTGTCGCTGACCCAAAAAATATCCCTAATTGTCTGGAAGTAACCGCTAGGGCTCTCGATGACAGCGAAGTGATGGGAGTAAGACATAAACAATACCAAATAGAAGGCGTTCAATTTCATCCTGAGTCAGTTCTAACGGCGTTCGGTCCGAAGATCCTTCAGAATTTTATAAATATGTTAAAAAAATGAGTTTCGATGCAAGACTTTCCTCGAATAATCCAAAAGCTAGTTTCTAGAAAAGAGCTTTTCGATGATGAAATAGTTTATGCGTTGAATCTAATACTGCAGGGCAAAGCGTCAGAGGCCTCTACCGCATCCTTTCTGATAGCCCTTCGTATGAAGGGAGAAACACCATATGAACTTAAGGTAATGATGCAGATAATCAAAAAGCATGCAATTAGGATTACTCCGAGAACTGGAGGGCTATTGATTGACACCTGTGGGACGGGGGGTGGCCGGATAAATACGTTTAATATTAGTACTGCATCTGCAATAATTGCTAGCTCGGCAGGAGCAAAAGTAGCCAAACATGGTAACAGGTCAGCCTCAGGCATCTGTGGAAGTGCGGATTTTATGGAACAAGTTGGACTTAACCTAGAATGCCCAATCCCAGATATACTCGGGGCAATAGAGCATACCGGATTGGGTTTTCTTTATGCTCCGAAGTTTCATCCCGCCTTACAAAATGTCGCGTCGGCAAGAAGAGCAATTGGCATCAGAACCGTTTTTAACATTATTGGTCCGCTAAGCAACCCGTGCACTAACTTAAGCGGACAATTAATAGGCGCTCCTGAGCCTAAAATGACTGAAACTTTAGCACTCGCACTGCAGCAATCAGATACGGAAAATATAATGTTGGTCAATTCAAAGGACGGACTAGATGAGCTTTCCAATACTTGTGAAAACTATATTACCTGGGTAAGACGAAAGGAAGTAAAACACACTAGTCTTCATCCTCGTGAAGTAGGAATAGAACTCGCCAAACTAGAAAACTTGACAGTGCATTCTAAGGAGGAATCTATAGGAGAGACATTGCGGGTGATCTACGGGGTAGCCGACAGGCAAAAACAAGATATCGCAATTTTAAATGCATCGGCTGCATTGGTCATTGCAAAGGCATCCGCAAACTTTCGAGAGGGAGTAGAGCTTGCTCGAGACGCCATAAAGGACGGGAGAGCCGAGAGAAAACTGTCGGAATACATACGACGTTGTGGCCGAATACAGGTATTACTCGAAATGGAGAAAAGATTTCTTCGATGAAATTTTTCGATTTTTAACAATTTAGTTAATCTTATTGCGAGTCTCTTGGTAGATAACTGGTTATAGGACAACAACGCATTGCTGGAAAACTTAACTGCACAGCATACCAGAGCCAGGCTATGTATTAGCATAAGCCATCTTGTTGTTCAACAGAAGATTAGGTATTTCGATTATTGATCCTAATCCTATTCAATTTAGGTCCTGCTACAAAGCAGGTCGAGCCTCGGCAAACCTAATGATTTTCTAAGACCAACACGTGGGCACTGTTAGTCGAATGAGTCTAATAATAGTCAGGATAAGCTGATATGGTTTATGTTATTGCAATACTCAAGCAATTACAAACGAGCAACGCACAACACACAAAAAACTCGAAGGAGCCATATATTTTTATTCTGCGAAATACTTTAGGTTGTGAGCTAGGAAGATTATATTGCCAAAATTGGATGACAATCCAGTTCCCAACATAATGTCTTTAGGATGGAATGATTTGGTTCTTTTAAAACGTAAACTTTCATCATCTCTTAGGAATACTACTCAAAATATCATTAATATTGATACAAACAAACTTCCTAGGATTAATCAACAAATATACGAAGAAAAAACAGCACTTAACGGTTTAATAACGAAATCCAAGCGCAATCAAATGGACATTAAGGCCGCTAATGCTGAATTGCTCGCTCTTAGTGAAAAGATCAGCCAATCAAAGAATTTCCTCGGTATAATGCAAAATCGGTTACCACGAGAAACAGAGGATTCACTGTTGCACATTGTTAAAGTTAACGAATCTCTGATTCATGAGGGAAAATATCTCAGCACAAGAGAGAAGGATCTGATACTTTCAATAATAAGAGACGCTACAATGAAGATAGAAGCAATAAAGGCCTTCCGAACAATTAGGGCCCAGCTCCAGCAACTAGAGAGTCACTCCGAACTCACCACTAATTCACTTTTAATGCTAAACAATGAGAGTCAGTCTCTACAACAAGAAATCTCCCGATGCAAAAAGAGAATTCAGACTTTATTTGATAGCAAGCACCAAATTGTCGCAGAACGCTCTAGTTGCTTATCCGAGTACAATGATACGTCCTTACAATTGGAGAAATTAAACGCACAGATGGACCTGGCAGCAGACCAAAGAAGGAGACAGAGACAAGAACAAATTCGACCAGTTCATGATATGAATATATCCACAGCAAAAGAGTTAGCTAGGAAGAAATTGCAATCTGGTGCCAAGCTGAGTCTTGAAGAACTTCGATTGCTTTACGACGAGAACGACTTCTAGTTTAAGAAAAAGAGTCATCCCCGAGTAATGATGACGTATTAACTCAACTGGATCAACCTGAGTTTCAAATCCTGCATCGGTATCAGGCCCTATCGTTAGACCCGAATCCACGGCACACCATATAGAGTTCGCTGCTCTGCTGTCTACTTGCCATCGGCTTTGTCAGAAGAACCTTGTCAAAACATTCTTCTGTCTCTTTCTTGAATTCCTTCAGAAGCTCTCCTTCAAATACTTTGAGTATAGCATTGCCACCTCTAACCAGTACTTGTTTGGCAATATTCAAACTGCTTTTACTTAAAGAGATCTGTTTAGCATGATCAACACTCCAAATTCCGCTGACGCTGGGAGAAATATCTGATAGCACGGTATTTGCCTTACCATTGAGGATTTGTACGAGTGAGCTAATTGTATGAGTATCCTCAATATCGCCTTGCAAAATTGTCACACCTTCTAGTGTTGGGACTTTTTGAATGTCTACTCCGATAACCTTGCCTTTAGTTACAGCCATCTTCGCGACTTGAAGCCATCCTCCTGGAGCACATCCTAGGTCTACTACAATACTTTTTGGTTTTAGGATATAATATGACTTATTGAGCTGAAGCAGTTTATATGCTGACCTGCTCCTGTAACCTTGTTCTTTTGATAACCTGCGATAATAGTCCCTCTTAGCATCAATTAATTTCATCGAAGAAAACATCCAGTCCTGTTTGATTTAATTCTCCAATTGAGTTTAGTGTGTACGAGTTTAGTGATCTGCTACAAACCTCTGGTCAAGGTTGCGACGACTAGAATTATTTTTTATCCCTGAGAACTTTGAAATACGCAAACCTTTGTTTAGCATATTATACCGATATTTTCTAAAAACAAGATGGCAGGTGACGAATGTCATCTCCTTCGCTGCCACTTTAACTTGCGGCCTTTCTCAGCTTTCATATTACCTCTCGGGATCTTGGCTGGAAGTTTCCCTTTTTTGGATTTATCCGACCGGCCCTCTCTGGGATTTTGATATGTCTGGTTTTCAAGTTTCTGTGTGATTTGTTTCCTCTCATGGAAGGACACAGTAATCCAATCTTCAACCAGGCCGCAACTTTGAGGGCTATATAGGCTATCAATCGAACACATATGCTCACCTGGGCAACTGAGACAAGGCGCAGATTCAATACATTCCATACTAATAGGAAGATTGATAGGAAGAAGCCTATATGTCCACCTTCCATTTTCGAAAAATCTTACTCTTCTTATAAGCGAGCGTTTCTCAAGGGAAGCGGCAAGTCGAGAACCATCTCTACTATTAAGTTCGAGCTCCTTCCAGAGCTTGGATTGGACTATGCCGCCTTTTCCTTTATCGGTGATAATTCTGAGACCTCTTCCTGCCAGGTCTTCAATATCTGTCCAATTTCCAGTCAACGAATCGACCTCTAATATAACAATAAAACAGTTAACTCATAATTATTCGTTTTGTAGTAGGCCTTAGGAAGCTAGGTCTTCCCAAAGATTTTGTCGAAATATTCTGATTGTTCCTTATTTAGTTCGCCTGCTTCGCCTTCTTCAATACTTGCTAGATTCTTGGCCAACCGTTTCTTGTACTCTAGCTGCATTTGGCGAGCGATTTGTATTCTCTGGGCTTGTGGCGACCCTGCACCGTGCATAGATTCTGTGAGATATCCAACAGCGTTCCTGCCAAGCGTCATGTTTTCAATGAGTCTCAGTATTCTTACTCTGTTCTCAGTTGAAACCCCTTTTCTCCCTTTTAGATACTTATCTAGTAGAGGACCTGTTTCTGGACTTCTGAACTCTTTTTCTGAGGGCATAGTAACCATCAGTCCACCAGCAATGTCCTGTGCAAGTCTGCCTATTTCGTAGGGAAACCTTGTAACATTGTGCTTGCACACGTTTGCTAGCATGTCATCATTTTGGTAGTTCCCAGCCGACGTCTTGTGAGCCTGATAGGATGAAGCAATACCTGCTGCAAATATAGTTTCATTAAGATGCGTCATCTCGACAAGCTTGTCCTTTATATGAGATGCATTGTCTACACCGTTATAATCTGCAATTGCTGCGGCTGCGCCAACTAGGACATCACCTAGGCCCGTTTTACATACATAGCTTCTCCTGTGGTAGCATGTAAAGCGTTCCACAAGCATGGACGCAAATTCAACTTCGCCGTCCATGAAGATAAGTTCCTTGGGGATGAATACATTATCAAAAATTATCATTGCCTCTTGTCCGGAGAATTTCGCGTTACCTGCGTCCAAGTCCCCAGCTTCCATACTTCTGGTATCACATGACTGTCTGCCATAAATATAAGTGATACCTTTGGCATCAGCTGGCACAGCACCTACTACAGCGTACTCCTTATCTTCTTGTCTGAGTCGCATGGTCGGCATTACTATAATCCAATGAGAATTGATACAACCTGTCTGATGCGCCTTGGCGCCGCTTAAATATACTCCATTCTCGTCCCTCTTTATTATGTGGACAAAAAGATCAGGATCAGCTTGCTGAGAAGGAGATAGACTCCGGTCTCCCTTGACATCAGTCATTGCACCTCCAATAACAGAATTTTCGGTCTGAATCTCCTTAACGAATTCCACGAAACGTTTATGATAGCCTGTACTATACTTGCTGTCAATTTCATAAGTTGTTGAATAAAGGGAATTAAGCGCATCCATTCCCACACAGCGTTGAAAACAGGTACCAGTAAGCTGACCGAGCTTTCTCTGCATTCTGTTCTGATTTACCAAGTCAGTGGCACTTTCGGCAATATGAAGAAATCTGTTGACTTTTATTCCGGTAAGAGAGGAATGAGAGGAAGCAATTTCTGGTTCATTATTTGCGATATCATAGGTTTCTGCCACGGCATTAATTGACGGCCTAATCATAGGGTGGTCAACAGGCTCCTTTATGAGTTCACCAAATAAATATACCTTCATATCCCTCCCTCTGAGGCTTTCGATATATTCGGCCCCATTTTTAATAGGCATAATAAGTAAATATGACGAAGATATTATTTATATCTTATTAGAAATTTATAAGAAAATTTAACAATTTGGACGATCGGAATACTCTATAAAGAATTAAGGTATCAAGAGAAATGTCTCAAAGCTCCGGTTTTTTTAATGTGAACGAGCCATTGCGTATTCCTAATGTGGATGCTTATCACACAACCTGCCGTCGAGGAAAATTCGTTTTGAAGATATACTTATTAGACTACCAGGCAGTACTTTTTAAATTTTCAAAAGAAAAGAATTGATCCGAACGAAGAATGTTCTAGAGGTATATTATTGCTAAGCGCCGCACTGTGTAATACTGAAATTTACGAATTCTGTTGACAATATTATGTACGTTATCCCATATAGTAACGTCATTAAATGTCATGTTAACTAATTACTTAATAGATGAGATGAGATTACCACCATTATGTCCGTGCAATCTGTTCACGAACCTTTACATGAAGGAGCAGTACACTCAGACACAATTTTAATCTTCATTCTAATCAAGGCATGATTGTTGAAATTCCAGAATACATAATTGGGAGAAGTCCAGGTCGATTCTGCCCACTAGTACATTATCCAATAGACTAATTAGAAGACCTTCTATTCAAACCAAACCAAACAAAAGCGATAATCTTGAAGCCGGATTCAGAGCTACTTAACATGATAAAGGCTTGAAAAATTCCGACTCATATGTTAAACCATCTAAATTTACAAGTATATTTGAAAGCAAAAGATTGCTCCACGATACTCCAATTTTTGAACCATATGATCTTATAGCTGGCAAATTAATGCCGAATACCTCTTATGATGTGGATAGTCCTTTATCGAAATTGGCAGTAGTAAAAGAACGCTTCTCCAGTACCTCGGTCCTCCAGCTGCTGTCGATGAGCTCGTCTATATACCTGCTTCCTTTACTTCTGTCCCAGAAAATAGAAATGAGCTGGACAAATATTTGGAATGGCTTAGATATTTTGAATATTTAGATGACTTAATATTCTTTGATAATTAAATATCGAGACATTGTCTTGGAGAAATTTTTTTATGATTCTGCCCAGTGAATTATAACTATTATTTTGTGAAAGACAGAATGCTACTCTATTTGTTTTCATGAGCAGGTACTTCCTTTGATCGAAAATACTTGAATGACAATATTCATTCACAATCTTTTTTATGACCAAGTATTCCTTGAATAACATGAGCACGAATAATTTAGACCTGACCGAGATAATCAAGACTTTCCCTGACTTTCCGAAGAAAGGCATCTTGTTTAGAGATGTTAATCCTGTCTTTAGAAGGCACGAGGCTTTGAGATACATATCCCAAGAATTTTGTGACCAACTACGTACGTACACTATAGACTATATAATTGGAATAGAATCAAGAGGATTTATTGTAGCGACTGCTTTGGCATTGGCCATGGGCAAGGGATTAATTTTGATCCGGAAGGCCGGTAAGCTTCCTGGACAAACACTTAAGCAACCCTATGATATCGAATATGGCAATTCGATAATGGAAGTTCAGAAAGATTCGATTAGACAAGGCCAAAGCGTGCTAATAGTCGATGATCTTGTCGCAACGGGGGGAACTGCCATAGCAGCAGAGCGACTGGTATCACAGTTAGGAGGGAAAGTCGTCGGATTTGCATTCGTTGTAGAGCTTGCTAACTTAGGTGGAGCAACAAAGATAAGGGAATTAGGATACGATGTTTGCTCTCTGGTAGTGTATGACTAATGCCAAGTAAGCATCACGCAAAAATTGGAATCATTGGGGGCACCGGGTTGTATGATTCTAATTTTTTCAAATATAGCAAGCGAGTTAAGGTAGATACTCCGTACGGAGAAACATCTGATCTAGTAACCCTCGGTGACTGCTTTGGAACTCCTATTGCCTTTATACCACGACATGGTAGGAAGCATACAATCCCACCTCATAAGATAAACAGCCGTGCAAACATATGGGCTCTGAAGGAACTTGGGGTGACAAGAATACTATCTCCCTCAGTTGTGGGGAGTCTGAAGAAAGAACTCAGGCCAGGTGACATAGTAGTATCAGATCAGTTCATTGATTTTACAAGACAGAGAGACTACACCTATTACGACAATGGACAAATTTGTCATATATCGATGGCAGATCCTTTCTGTCCGGAATTAAGGCAGATTGCAATACGACGTATCAAAAGTCTACTAAACTATGATGTTCATTCCAAAGGAACCTATCTTTGTGTAGAAGGGCCGAGATTTTCCACAAGGGCAGAGTCACTATTTTTTAAAGACGTTCTGAGCGCAGACGTAATTGGAATGACACTGGTGCCCGAATGTGTGCTTGCGAGAGAAGCGCAATTATGTTATGTCTCAATTGCAATGATTACAGACTATGATGTATGGTCAGATTCACCCGTAAGCACTAAAGCCGTCTTGGAAATATTAAATATGAACGTAGAAAGAACCAAAAAGATAGTAACAGATTTAGCCAGCAATATACCTCCAAAAAGAAACATCTGCGATTGCTCAAGGGCTCTGGATGGTGCCCTCATATAATTAATTACTTTTGTGCTTCTGTTCTTTAGAATCTGTTATGGAGATGTCTCCTTCTATTAATTTTCTTTGAACCTTTAGCTCTACCCATTCTGGGTCTATTTGCATTTTCTTTATGTCCTCTAATGTCTTTTTAGATATAGAAAGACTGATGTTGTGTCCTCCAATCCTACCAAAGGCAATTGCTCTGAATCGAAATGTTCTGTTACCTTGGATGACAAAATAGCCAGACAGTTTGCTCGCGATTTCTGTGCCCATTACGTTATTCACGTAAACATCGATTGAGATATCCTCTCTATCGCCACTAAATGTGGAGGTCATTTCGCATTTGCTTCCTCCGTTATTTCCAGATTGCGATTTATGTTTTTTTCTACCAGAAATGACCACCACTCCGTATCGACAATCTTATAGTCCCTTACCTCAACGGTAACAAGCTTATTTTCGGGGTCAGAGAATTGCGATTTTCCTCGATTAACTAGTTTAACCAATTTCCATCGGTCTCTTCCTTTGATTTTCCGGCTAACTGCAACAGCCCATTTTTTGCCTTGTTCTATACTAGGCATACCTATAAACTCGACTATATCTAACACACCCAATCTTTTTTCCTCGCAGAATAATTCATTAGTTATAGCACTACGCCATACGTCTACTGCGCCGATAGTTTTCTGATTTTCATTTATGTTGATCACCCCGAAATAGACTACTTTATCCTCACCCTTGTTCTCTGGCATGATTATTCTAAATCGTGATCAAATAGAAAGGATTATTGAGTCCTTGCATTTTCGAAGTGACTCTCTAAAATTAATCCGATGTTATCTACTTTGATGTTCTTTTTAAATTCCCTGTTCTCCTCTTCGCAGAGTATTCTATATCTGTTCGATGCGGCAAACCTTGGATGTAGCGATTCATACTGGCTTGCTGAAATTTCAATCAGCATACCCTTTTTTACCAGAGAGTCAGCGGCTCTTCTTGCATGTGATAACTTTATCCTTGAGATGCCACATATCTGTTCTGGTGTCATCTTTCCATTTTTGACTATGAGAAGAAAGATTTTGGACTCGTCGGACGACAACTTTAGCTCAGTGCTAAGAACTTTTTCCAGGCTGGCGAAATTCACCGACAACGAAGATAGACAATGCTTGACGTTATTTTTTAAGATTGTGCATTTGCAGTGTACTGTATTGTTCAACGGTTTTGGTCATTAATATGCTTAGCTTCTAAAACAACAAATTGTGATCAAAAGATTATGTGACTTTTAGTCCCCGAAGACACACTGCCATCAGGAGATTGCACACATGGTTCATCGCTGATGAAAAAAGAAAGGATATGCCGCTATTTTCAGTATTTAATCGTGTGCCAAGATATAATCGGAGGATGGCTTTCTTCAGGTTTCCTTGTAAAATCGAAAGCAGCCAGTTCGGAATTGAAATTTATTCCTGAGAAGCTGCAGTATCTCTTAAATCAACATCTGTCTAGAAGTGTACATTAGCTAACGCAATAGGTATGGTCCAGCAATGAGCATGATTACTATCACAATGAAAATAAAAGTTATAGCACTATTTACAGTCGATGGATTAATCTTTCTTCCCTTGGATTTTAACTTATTCTCAATTAGAGATCCGTACAGCTGGCCCCCATCAAAAGGACCGATGGGAAGCGCGTTGAATATGCCGACATTAAAGTTGATAAACCATAACCAGAACAGCATGTTAGAAATAGCAGGGAATGAGGATCCAAATACACCAGACTCGTATTTTGATGCCAGCGATTCGGAATAGGGCGCAGGAAATGGTCCCTCTAGAGTTGGGGGAGTAAGTAACAGGAGATAACCCCGAGGATCAAGGAAAGCTCTCTTATAATTATCCAACGCCTCTGAAGGAGAACCCATTCCAATAATAGTGACTCCCAACAAACCGTTCTCATTTATTCCCGATTTAGTATTGATGTTTCCCCGACTGTCCTTCCATATTACCTCTATACTGTCTCCCTTGCTGGATTGAAGGATTTTTCCTACGTGGCTCAATTCTGTTATTTTTTGGCCATCTATGGATTGTATTGTCGATCTTTGGCTAATGCCCAACTGTTCGGCCAGTGATCCTGGTCGAACCTCTCCTACCATTACACTGGGGCTCTCGTCGAAACCAGGCAATGGATTAAGAGTGGACACAACAAAATAAAGGGTGATCAAAGATGCTACAGCAAGTATCATATTATTGAGGGGACCTGCTGTCAATATTGAACTTTTGTGCTTGAGAGGGGTCTTTTCTAATTCTTCCCGCTGAATATTCACAAATGCTCCAATAGGAAATATTAGAAAAAGTACTAATCCTGTCGATTCCACTTTAGCGTTATAAACTCTAGCCACTATACCATGACCAGCTTCATGGATAACGATCGTAATGACAAGAGCGATCCAACCGTATGTCCAAGGGAGCAACGGATTTAGCCCTGGGATTAATAAGTTGGCTTGTGGTCCTATTTCACGTACTCCTTCCCTTGCTGCGGAATTCGAGAGCATGCTAGTGAGCCCAATAAAAAAAAGAACTATTGCCAATGCGGTGATTAAGGGCATAAGATAAGTACTGAACTCAGAGTAAACCCTCGCAGCTCTGGTCTTTGCTATTTTGTCAAAGAGACTCAGGCCTAATGGAGTGTGAATAAGAAACAATACAAGTTTTCTTTCCACACGAACTTTACCCTGTTGCTGCAATTTGATTAATTTGTAGTGTTAGGTTATTTAAATTAATCCGCACTTATACCTGACTCATATCGCAAACGAAGTTTTTAGGTTATGTACACATTTTACTCCCAACTTTATAATCATAATCAACATTAGGCTATTATATTAGGTTGGTAATAGTTAACACGAGTAGTTGTCTGGGTCACCAAAACTTGAAAATGATACGAAGAGACTTATAGCCACTCCTCCATTGAATTTGCTTTTTAATCCAACTTTTGTAAATAGAAAGGACATTTGGAACATAAATGTAACGTCGCTTCTAGAAATGCTTCTTGCAATTATTGACAGGGCCGACACTAAAGATTTGAGGATTTGTGGCCTTGCAGCTCTTTCATCCGCAATGATTCATAGAATAAAAGTCGAGAG
>OCZS010000031.1_pt1 | contig 40432 bp, 33 predicted proteins | sample 1539071 | NCBI WGS metagenome assembly OCZS01 (sample SAMEA3113584, study PRJEB22503) | soil metagenome
CCGCCGGAACTCGTGGGCGGCGAAGTCGGACTTGTCCCGGTCAGTCTTGATCGCGGGGGCGTCGAGCACCCGGGCACCGGCGCCGCGGAGGCCGTCGAGCACCTTCTTGCCCCGCGCACCCCCCTTGTGCACCACGACGAGGGTGAGGTCGGGCTCGGGTTCGGCCGCCAGCCTGGCGATCAGGTCGGCCTGCAGGTCGTCCGAGGCCTCGTCCAGGTCGTGCACGACGATGCACTTGGCTCCGCCGAACAGCGACGGGCTCGCGTGCAGGGTCAGCTCTCCTGCCTCGTAGGCAACGGCATACAGCCGGATGACATCGAGGTCCGGCTGGGTCACCCGGAGCTCGTCGAGGGTGTGGGCGACGGCGCGCTCGGCGAGCAGCTGCTCGGGCCCGGCCACGAGCACGTAGGGCGGCACGCGGTGCTGGACCACGAGCTGGTCACTCATGACCAGCACTCTGCCAGCCGAGGACGACATCCACAGACGAGGACCTCACCACGGTCATGCGTGCAGGCCGAGCCCCGACAGCCTGGCGGCGACGGCATCCACCGGCATCTCCATCGACTCGGCCAGCTCGTCGAGGGTGAGTCCGAGCTCGGCACCGTCGCGCAGCTCCTCGTCCTCCTGCTCGGTCCACGCATGGCCGTGGGTCACCGCCGTGCGCGACGACTCCGGCGGCGGCGGCGCCTCTGCCACGGGTCGGCGCTCCCCGTCGGCAGCCGGGGAGACGGCTCCGGTGAGGCCACGCAGGGCCGGCTCCACGACGGGCACGGGAGGCGGGGCGGTCTCGTCGAGCCGGCGCAACGCTCCCAGCACCATCTCCCGGTCCGCGGTCGGCCAGAAGGGAGGCAGCGAACGCTGGAGGAACCCGGCATACCGGGCGGTCATCATCCGGGAGTCCAGGAAGGCGACGACTCCGCGGTCGTCGGCCCGGCGGATGAGCCGACCAGCGCCCTGGGCGAGGCGGAGGGCCGCGTGGGTGGCGGACACCGCCATGAACCCGTTCCCTCCCATCCGGGCGATGGCTTGCGAGCGCGCCGAGGCGAGCGGGTCGTCGGGCCGGGGGAACGGGATGCGGTCGATGATCACGAGCTGGCACGAGGACCCGGGGACGTCGACCCCCTGCCACAGCGAGAGGGTGCCGAAGAGACAGGTTCGCGGTTCGCGGGCGAACTGCCGCACGAGCGTGCTGATCTGGTCCTCACCCTGGCAGAGGAAGACGACAGCTCCCTCGGGGAACCGCTCGCGCATCGCCTCCGTCGCCTCCTTCGCGGCACGCATGGAGGAGAACAACCCCAGGGTGCGACCACCGGCGGCCCGCACGAGCGCCTCGATCTCGTCGAGCGTCTCGGCGGCGAGCCCGTCCCGGCCGGGCGCCGGGAGGTGGCGCGCCACATAGGCGATGCCTTGCTGGGGATAGGCGAACGGGCTCCCCACGTCGAGCCCTCGCCACTCGGGGGCGCCTTCGCCCCGCAGGCCGATGGTGCCGGCCACCGCGTCGAACGAACCGCCCAGCTCGAGGGTGGCCGAGGTGAGCACGACGGTGCGCTCCGAGAAGACACGGTCACGGACCATGACCGCCACGCTCATCGGGGCCACCCGCAGCACGACTCCCCGACGCGGGTCCCGGGTCAGCCACACGACGTCGAGGTCGCGCTCCTCGAGGATCCGCGACGCGTTCTCGAACACCTCGTCGACGGCCGCCCGCGCCACCTGCCGGGCCCCGTCCGGCTCCTCTCCCTGCTGCGGCTTCAGCTCGCTCTGAACCGTGCGGGCGGTGTCGCGGACCCGGCCGAGAGCCAGAGCCAGCGCATCCGGCACGCCGGTCAGCCGGCCCTCCACGGCGGGCTCGAGCACCGAGTCGAGGAGGTCGGCCGCGTCCTCCAACGCCTGCGCCGAGTCGGCCTGGCGACCGGCGCGCTTGGCGGCGGCACGCACCATGCCGGCCGTCACCTCGTCGGTGATCGTCGAGGTGACCCGGTCGACGAGCTCGTGCCCTTCGTCGATGACGAGGACGTCGTGCTCCGGCAGCATCTGCCGTCCCTCGAAGGCGTCGATCGCCATGAAGGAGTGGTTGGTCACGACGACGTCGACGTCACGCGCGGCCTCCCGGGACCGCTCGACGAAGCACTCCGCCACCATCGGGCATCGGCTGCCGAGGCACTCGTGCGGACTCACGGACACCTGGCGCCACGCCCGCTCCGACACGCCAGGGACGAGCTCGTCACGGTCGCCCGACTCCGTGAGCGCGGCCCACTCGCGCAGGCGCACGACCTCCTGCCCCAGCCGGGAGGCCTGGACGTCGACCGCCCCCACCGACATGAGGGCGTCCGCGTCGTCGTCGGGAAAGCCGCCCTCGAGCTTGTGCGCGCAGAGGTAGTTGCGCCGGCCCTTGACGAGCCCGTAGGTCGGCCGGCGGCCGAGCAGCGGGGCGACGGCATCGGCGAGCCGCGGCATGTCGCGGTCGACGATCTGGGCCTGCAGCGCGAGCGTCGCCGTCGCGACGACGGCCGGCCTTCCCGTGTCGAACGCGTGCTGGACCGCGGGCACGAGGTACGCGAGCGACTTGCCGGTACCCGTGCCGGCCTGGACGAGCAGGTGGTTCTCGGCCTCGATCGCCTCCGCGACAGCGTGGGCCATCTCGACCTGACCGGGCCGCTCGGTGCCGCCGATCCAGCCCACGGCGGCGCGCAGGAGGTCGTCGAGGGAGGGCACCAGAGCAGGGTATGCCGTGCCGGCGTCACCGCCAGCGAGCCCGTCCACACCCGCGCCCGACCGCCGTCGGTTCCCCGCGCGACCGCCCCCTCCAGTGCCACGATGGCCTCGTGAGCATCGACGTCGACGCACCCACCCCCTTCCCGTCCGACATCGAGATCGCCGAGAGCGCCGACATCACCCCTGTCGTCGACCTCGCGCGGGAGACCCTCGGCATCCCCGCCGACGCGCTCGTCCCCTACGGCCACACCAAGGCGAAGATCTCCCTCCGCTGGCTCGCGGGACTCGAGGACCGGCCGGACGGGCACCTCGTCCTCGTGACGGGCATGTCGCCGACGCCGGCCGGGGAGGGGAAGACGACGACGTCGGTCGGCCTGGCCGACGCGTTGCGCCGGATCGGCGAGGAGAGCATTGTCGCCCTGCGCGAGCCGTCCATGGGTCCGGTCTTCGGCACCAAGGGGGGAGCCGCGGGCGGCGGCTTCGCCCAGGTCGTGCCCATGGTCGACATCAACCTCGCCTTCACGGGCGACTTCGCCGCCGTGGCAGCCGCCAACAACCTGCTCGCCGCCCTTCTCGACAACCACCTCCACCACGGGAACGCGCTCGACATCGACCCTCGCACGGTGACGTGGAAGCGAGTCGTTGACCTCAACGACCGTGCCCTGCGAGACATCGTCGTCGGCCTCGGTGGCGTGGCGAACGGCGTCCCCAGGGAGGACGGGTTCGACATCGTCGTGGCCTCCGAGGTCATGGCGGTCCTCTGCCTCGCCACGACGCTCGCGGACCTCCGCCGCCGCCTGGGTGACATCGTCGTCGCCCACACCCGCGACCGGCGGCCGGTCACCGCCCGGGACCTGCACGCCCAGGGAGCGCTGGCCGTCCTGCTGCGTGACGCGCTCGCACCCAACCTCGTCCAGACCCTGGAGCACACCCCCGCGTTCATCCACGGGGGGCCGTTCGCCAACATCGCCCACGGGTGCAACTCGGTGGTCGCCACGCGTGCCGCCCTCAAGCTCGGAGAGTGGGTGGTGACCGAGGCCGGGTTCGGTGCGGACCTCGGTGCCGAGAAGTTCATCGACATCAAGTGCCGGGCCACCGGGCTACGCCCCGACGTCGCCGTCGTCGTCGTCACCGTGCGGGCGTTGAAGTACCACGGCGGCGTCGCGGTCGCCGACCTCCGGCACGAGGACCTGACAGCGGTGGAGGCCGGGATGGCCAACCTGCGTCGTCACCTCACGATCGTCCGCGACGTCTACGGCCTGACCGCTGTGGTCGCCGTCAACCGCTTCCCGAGCGACACGGACGGTGAGGTGGACCTCGTCGTACGGCTGTGCGCGGAGGCCGGGGTGCGTGCCTTCCCTGCGACCCACGTGCGGGACGGCGCCGCGGGGGCCGAGGCACTCGCCCGGGGCGTCGTCCATGCCGTGCGCGAGGGTCGCAGCGACGTGCGGTTCGTCTACGACGACCACCTCTCGCTGGAGAAGAAGGCCGAGGCGGTCGCGACCCGGGTGTACGGCGCGGCCGGCGTCGTCTTCGAGGCGCAGGCGCGGCGCCGGCTGGAGCAGGTCGAAGCGGAAGGGTTCGGACACCTGCCCATCTGCGTCGCCAAGACCCAGTCCTCCTTCTCGACCGACCCGTCGCAGCGTGGGGCCCCCTCCGGGCACACGGTGACCGTCCGCGACGTGCGGCTCGCCGCAGGCGCCGGCTTCGTCGTGCTCCTCACCGGTGACGTCATGACCATGCCCGGCCTGCCTCGGGAACCGGCCGCCCACCTCATCGACATCGACGATGACGGCCGGGTCACCGGCCTCAGCTGAGGGGGCGGTCAGGCCCGGCCGTCGGCGACCAGGGGACGGTCGTCGAGGCGCCGCGCCATGACGACGCAGTCCCGGTCGTCTCCGGGTGCCACGCGGATCACGCCGGGCAGCCGGCCGACCTCGACGTAGCCGCAGCGCTCGTAGAAGCGGGTCGTCCCCAGTCCGCTCCGCACGTCGACCAGGCCGACCTCGACGTGCTGCTCCCGCGCGACCCGGTGCATCGCCGCGAGGAGCAGCCGGCCGAGGTTGCGGCCCCGCATGCGGGGGTCGGTCATGATCCGGAACGCCGTTCGACTGTGACCCAGCAGGGGGTTGCGGTCCGCGACCCAGAAGCCGGCGGCCACCACACGCTCGTGTGCACCCCGCAGCAGGACGGGCGTCGTCAGACCGTCCTCCATCTCCTCCTCATGGGTCGCGAGGGCCCCGGCGACCTGGTGGCGCGGCGTGCGTGGGAGGAAGCCGACGGCGCCACCGGAGTCGTTGACGGCGCACCACAGGTCGAGCAAGGACTCGCGGGTCGCCTCGTCGAGCGCGTCCGGTGACTCCACCCGCGGAGCGTGCAGCACGGTCGAGAGTCCTCCGTCCGGACCTTCCGCCACGGTCCCGACCGGCTCGAGACCGGCCCGGAGGGCCACCCGCACCGACGGCTCGTTGGCCGGTCGGGACCGCAGCACCACGGGGAGCGCCGGCAGCCACTCGATGGCGTGAGCGGTCCAGGCCCTCGCCGCCTCGGTCGCGAGGCCGCGACCCTGGACCCTCGGTGCCAGCCGGTAGGAGAGGGTGAGCTCCTCCGCCCCGGCGTCGACCCCCCTGCGGCTCAGCCCCCCGACCCCGACCCCGCTCCGGGTGCCGGTCTCCTCGACGACTCCGTAGTCGAAGCCCACACTGCTCCAGCGGGACCGGGACTCCTCGAACAGCCTGGTCGCATCGGCGTCGGAGGCCGGCATCGCCCAGGGAGCGTGCTCGTACAGGGCCGGGTCCCGGTGCAGGCGCAGCCACAGCGACCTGTCGCCCTCGGTCGGGGGCCGGAGGGTGAGGCGGTTCGTCGTGATCTCTAACGGCGCCGGCACGACCGTGACCGTACCGGGCGGGGGGCCCTCGGCAGGGCTTGCCGTGCAGCCGAACGGTCAGACGGCGTATGCGGTGAGGTCACCGGCGAGGTCGGGCCGCACCCGGGCCGTGAGCCGCGTCCCGTCGGAGAGGTGCTCGCTCGCGAGCACCTCCCCCCTCTCATGGATGCGGCTGACGAGGTCTCCCCGGTCGTAGGGGACGAGCACCTCGACGTCGACGTCCGGCTGGGGCAGCTCGTCGGCGATGAGGGCCTGCAGCTCGTCGAGCCCCACGCCCGTCCGTGCGGAGACCACGACCGAGTGCTTCTCGCTGCGCCGCAGCCGGTCGACGACCTCAGGATCTGCGAGGTCGGCCTTGTTGATGACGATGACCTCCCGAACGTCGGTCGCGCCCACGTCGGAGAGGACGGCGCGCACCGCAGAGATCTGCCCCTCGGGATCCGGGTGCGAACCGTCGACGACGTGGAGCACGAGGTCGGCTTCGGCCACCTCCTCGAGCGTCGACCGGAAGGCCTCCACGAGCTGGTGCGGCAGCTGACGAACGAAGCCGACGGTGTCGGTGAGCGTGTACATCCGACCGTCAGGGGTCTCGGCGCGGCGGACGGTGGGATCCAGGGTGGCGAAGAGCTGGTTCTCGACAAGGACTCCGGCACCCGTGAGCCGGTTGAGGATGGACGACTTGCCGGCATTCGTGTAGCCGGCGATCGCGACGCTGGGCACCGCGTTGGCACGGCGGCTCCCCCTCTTGGTGTCGCGGACCGTCTTCATCTCCTTGAGGAGGGCACGCAGCTTGGCGATCCGGCTGTTGATGCGGCGGCGGTCCAGCTCGATCTTGGTCTCACCCGGTCCGCGTGAGCCCATGCCCTGACCGCCGGCGGCCTGCCCACCGGCCTGGCGGGACATCGACTCTCCCCAGCCGCGCAGGCGCGGAAGGAGGTACTGGAGCTGGGCCAGCTCGACCTGTGCCTTGCCCTCCCGGGACTTCGCGTGCTGGGCGAAGATGTCGAGGATGAGGGCGGTGCGGTCGATCACCTTCACCTGGACGACGTCCTCGAGGGCCCGTCGCTGGCTGGGGGCCAGCTCGGTGTCGCAGACGACGGTGTCGGCCCCCTCGGCGATGACGATGTCGCGCAGCTCGACCGCCTTCCCCTTGCCGAGGTACGTCGCCGGGTCGGGGTTGGCACGTCGCTGGACCACGCCTGCGAGCACCTCGGAGCCCGCGGTCTCTGCGAGGGCGGCGAGCTCGCGCAGCGAGTTCTCGGCGTCCTCGGCCGTGCCCTCCGACCACACGGCGGCCAGGACGACGCGTTCGAGACGCAGCTGGCGATACTCGACCTCGGTGACGTCCTGGAGCTCGGTGGAGAGACCGGAGATGCGACGCAGCGCCGCTCGCTCTTCCCGGTCGAGCTGCTCACCGTCGTGGGTGGGCTGCTCGTCGGGGTCCGTCGCCACGGGCGGGACGACGAAGCCCGAGTCGTCGAAGGTCTCTTCGGCGAGCGCTTCGGCCCGCCCGGACAGGAAGTCGCGTGCAGTCATGGTCCCCCTAGGTTCTCATCGGGCAACGCCGGCGGGCCAACTCTTTCTTCCGGCTCGGCGCTAGCGTGTGCCCGATGGGCGAGCACGACCACTACTTCAGCGCCGCACCGGTCAGCGCCGACCAGCGCCGACGGCTGCGGGTGCGCCTCGTCGGTCACGACGTCGAGGTCGAGGTGGCGCCAGGGGTCTTCTCGCCCGGCGGAGTCGACAAGGGGACCGCCGTCCTGCTCGCCGAGGCGCCCGCGCCGCCGCGCGAGGGCACCTTCCTCGACCTGGGGTGCGGCTGGGGCCCCGTGGCACTGAGCCTCGCGCTGCTCTCTCCGCGCGCCACGGTCCACGCCGTCGACGTCAACGAGCGTGCCCTCGACCTCGTCCGCCGCAACGCCGCCGCGCTGGGGCTGCACGGGGTCCACGCGAGCCCGCCGGACGGCATCCCGGATGCCGTGCGCTTCGACCTCATCTGGTCGAACCCGCCGATCAGGGTCGGCAAGGCGGCGCTCCACGACCTCCTGCGCACCTGGCTGCCTCGCCTGGGCCCGGGAGGGGCGGCCCACCTCGTCGTGCAGCGCAACCTCGGGTCGGACAGCCTCCAGGGCTGGATCACCGGGGACCTCGGGATGCCGTGCACGCGCCGTGCGTCGAGCAAGGGCTTCCGGGTCCTCGAGGTCAGGGCCACCTGACCTCGCTCGCGACCTCAGGCCCGCGCCGGCTCCCGAAGGGCCGCCGGGTCGAGGACGCCGTCGGCGACGAGCACCGCGGGACCGGCCAGCTCGACACCGTGCTCCGGCAGCAACCGGACGGTGAGCCGGCCGCCCGGCACGTCGACGAGCCAGGTCGCGCCGGTGTCCAGCGAGCCCGCCCAGAAGCTCGTGGCGATGGCGGCGGCACACGCGCCGGAGCCGCACGAGCGAGTCTCACCCACACCGCGCTCGTGCACCCGCAGGGCGACGTGACCGGGGCCCATCGGCCGGACGAGCTCCACGTTCGTGCCGTGCGGGGGGTCCGGCCGCACGGCTGGTGCGGCGGTGAGGTCGATCGTGTCGAGCTCGACCTGCTCGGGAAGCGCGACGACGGTGTGCGGGTTGCCGAGGTCCACGGTGAGGGCTGAGTACGGGTCGCCACCGTCGAGATGGACCAGCGCGTCGAAGCCGTCTCGCTCGGCGCTTTCGGGCTCGCCCAGGCGCCATGGACCCAGGTCGACGGCGAAGCCCTCGCCCTCGCGGCGGACGTGCTTGACGCCAGCCCGGGTGGCGATGGAGAACTCGTCGGCCGTCTCGAGGCCCTCTCGACGGAGGAAGGCAGCGAAGACGCGGGTGCCGTTGCCACACATCTCCGAGAGGCTGCCGTCGGCGTTGCGGTAGTCCATGAACCAGCTCGCCATTCCAGCCTGGGCGCGGACCTCGGCGTCCTCGACCAGCTCGGTCGGGACGACCCGGATCACCCCGTCACCACCGACGCCGGTGCGCCGGTCGGCGAGCGCCACGGCGAGCGAGGAGGACAGGCCCAGCGTGCCGTCGAGGTCGGGTACGAGCACGAAGTCGTTCTCGGTGCCGTGCCCCTTGGTGAAGGAGAGCCGCTCAGCCATGCGGGCCATTGTTCCGCACGGCGACACGCAGCTCTGCCACGGTGGCGGCGAGGGCGGCGGCGTCGGTGGGGTCGACCCACCGGATCCGTCGGTCAGGCCGGAACCACGACACCTGGCGGCGGGCGAGGCGCCGTGTCGCAGCGATGGTCCGGTGCTGGGCCTCCTCGTCGTCGAGGAGGCCGTCGAGCCGGGCGAGCGCCTGCGCATAGCCGATGGCGGTGCTTGCTGTGCGCCCGCGGCGGATGCCGCGTGCCTCCAGACCCCTGACCTCTTCGAGGAGCCCTTCGGCCCACATCCGGCGCACCCGGTCCTCGATGCGCCGGTCGAGCACGTCGCGTGACGGGAGAAGTCCCACGACGACCGTGGGGCGAGCGAACTCCCGGCGGGGCATGGTCGCCGAGAACGGTCGCCCGGTCAGCTCGATGACCTCGAGCGCGCGCACCACGCGCCGTCGGTTCGTCGGTTCGATCGCCGCTGCGGCAGCAGGGTCGGCCCGGGCGAGGTCGGCGTGCATGGCAGCGGTCCCCACGTCGGCTGCTCGGTCCTCGAGACGGCGCCTGACGTGGGGGTCGGTCGGGGGGATGTCGAGCCGGTCGATGAGCGCGCGGACGTAGAGGCCCGAGCCGCCGACGACGACCGGGGTCCTCCCTCGCGCCTGCACCGCCTCGAGATCCGCGCGGGCGTGCCGCTGGTAGGCCGCGACGCTCGCCTCCTCGGTCACCTCCAGGACGTCGACCTGGTGGTGCGGGATGCCGCGCCGATCGGGGACGGCCAGCTTGGCGGTACCGATGTCCATGCCCCTGTAGAGCTGGCTGGCATCCGCGCCGATGACCTCTCCGCCGACCTCTTCGGCCAGGCGCAGGCCGAAATCCGACTTCCCCGTGGCGGTCGGTCCGACGACGCCGACGACGAGGGGGTCGTCGTCAGTCGGCACGCTCCTCCTCGGGGGTGTCGTCGTCGTGACCGAACGGGTCCCGGTCGACGCCCGGCATCCAGCTCTCACCGGGAACGCCCCACCCGTTGGCCTTGACCGTCTTGCGTGCCTTGCGCGCCCACTTGCCCGTGAGCCGGTCGACGTAGAGGAACCCGTTGAGGTGGTCGTACTCGTGCTGGAGCATCCGGGCGAACCACCCGGTCGCCTCGTACCGGATGTCCTCGCCGCCGAGGTCGGTCCCGGTGAGGGTCGCCTGTTCCCCCCGGCGGAGCGGAAAGGACTCCCCCGGCACCGAGAGGCAGCCCTCGACCTCGTCGTGAGGGTCGGGGTCGCCCACGACGGGCTTGGACGACGTGAGATACGGGTTGACGACGACCCCGCGCGAGGGGATGCCGTCCTCGTTCGCGAGCTGCCAGGTGAAGATCCGCAGGCCCACACCCACCTGGGGCGCGGCCAGGCCTACGCCCCGAGCCGCGTCCATCGTCTCGAACATGTCGCGGACGAGCTCGCGGACCTCGTCGTCGATGACGTCGACGGCGCGCGCCCGCTCGTGGAGGACGGGTTCGCCGGCGATGACGACGGGACGGATGGCCATGGGCCGGATTCTTCCAGAGCCGAAGGGCGACCCCGTCCCCGGCCGGCGGTTGTGGCGGCTCCTAGGATCGTGCTCGTGAACCCCGCGATCATCCTCGTCGCCCCCGACCACGGTGCCGTGCTGGCCGACGAGTTCGGTCGCTACGTCCGCGACTACGACGTGCTCCGGACCTCCTCGGTGGCCGAGGGCGAGGCCGCTGCCCGACAGGTCGTCGCAGAAGGTCGGCAGGTGGCCCTCTTCGTCGCCGAGTCACAGCTTCCCGACGGACACGTGCTCGAGGCCTTCGCGCGCTGGCGCGCCGTCGTGCCGACGGCCCGGCGGCTCGTCGCCGCCCACTACTCCAGGTTCCTCACCGACGCCCCGGAGCTGCGCGCCGGGCTGGCGAAGGGCAAGTACGACGCCTACCTGCTCATGCCGCGGGGGGTGCGCGACGAGGAGTTCCACACGGCGATCTGCGAGCTGCTCTCGGACTGGGGCTCGACCGTGGCGGCCCCGGAGGTGGAGTCCGTGCGCATCGTCACGCCCGCGCCGGACGCGCTCACGCTCGCGATCAGGGACTTCCTCGACCGGATGGGTCTGCCGAACCGGACCTACACGCCGGAGACCGCGGAGGGTCAGGAGGTGTTGGCCGCTGCCGGGAACGATCCGGCATACCCTCTGGTTCGCGCGATGGACACCGTCGTCTTCTCGCCGCGCTCCGTCCGTGACGTCGCCGTGCGGGTCTACGGCAGCCCGACCGACATCGACGTCGACACCGTCGTCGACGTCGCGGTGGTCGGGGCGGGGCCGGCCGGGCTGGCCGCGGCGGTGTACGCGTCCTCGGAAGGGCTCTCGGCCGTCATCCTTGAGGCCGAGGCCGTCGGCGGCCAGGCGGGCACCTCGTCGATGATCCGCAACTACCTCGGCTTTCCACGTGGCGTGTCCGGGATGCGGCTCGCCCAGCGGGCGCGCAACCAGGCGATCCGCTTCGGGACCCGGTTCTTCACGGGCTGGTCCGTGACCGGCCTGGAGCCTGGCGCGGTGGGTGAGCCGCACCTGTTGCGCACGGACGGCGGCGACATCCGCGCCCGTGCCGTCGTCATCGCGACAGGCGTCACCTACCGCCGCCTGCGGGTGCCCGGCGTCGAGGCGCTCGTCGGCCTCGGCGTGTTCTACGGCAGCGCGATGACCGCCGCCCGGGAGCTGGAGGACGCCGACGTCGTCGTCGTGGGAGGCGGCAACTCCGCCGGCCAGTCCGCCATCCACCTGGCGCGCTTTGCGCGGTCCGTCACGATCCTCGTCCGGCGTGACGGGCTCGAGAGCACCATGTCCTCGTACCTCGTGGAGGAGATCGCGTACAACCCGCGGATCACGGTGCTGCCGTGTGCGGAGGTGGTCGACGCCGGTGGTGACGGTCGGCTCGAGTGGATCCAGGTGCGGGACACCAGGACGGGCCACACGGAGGAGCGAGAGTGCCGCGGCCTCTTCCTGCTGCTGGGCGCCGAGCCGCACTGTGACTGGCTGCCGGCGGCCGTCGCCCGCGACAGCCGGGGCTTCGTGCTGACCGGCCGCGACGTGCCACCTGAGCGGTGGTCGGGCGAACTCCCTCCCGCGAGCCTGGAGAGCACGGTCCCCGGCGTCTTCGCCGCCGGGGACATCAGGGCAGGGTCCATGAAGCGGGTCGCGGCAGCGAGTGGGGAGGGCGCGTCCGTAGTGCCGCTCGTGCACTCTTGGCTGGACCCGGCCGTGCCATCCGGGGGCTGACCGCGGCGCACCGACGAAGGACTCAGCCGTTCGGCCACTGTTCGCCCGGATGAGCCGGTTCTCCGGCGGACGTCGGTGGCCCAAACCTACGATGGGGGCACTTCCCACCGCCCCCATCGAAGGGAAATCAGTTGCCCCACAACACCTCAGGGTTACCGCCGCTCAACCTGGAGCCGTTCGACCCCACGACCCTGTATGCCGCCGCGAGCTCACCTCGTCCGGAGACGGGCCGAGCTCGATCCGGCGCGCTCCGCGCGCGGGTGCTCGCCGCTCTCGGGCTCGCGCTGGCAACTGCGCTCATCGCGGGGGCGGCTCTCCTGGTGAGCTGACCTCAGGCGGAGCACACCGACGCCGGCACCGCTGCCGGTGACGGCGGACCGATCGACGGCATCCCGAGCGACACCGCGGGCTTGCCGGGCACGGGGGCGTCCTGGAGGGCCGCCCAGGCGTCGCCACCCGCGGTGCGACGCACGACGAACGGACCAGCGAGGAGAGCGGAGTCGGCCACGAGGTGGTGCGGGGCGCCGTACGTGACGCCGACGGTCACGAGGTCTCCCGGCCTCGGCCGCTCGGCCCCCTCGGGGACGGCGAAGTGGACGAGGCGGTTGTCCCGGGCCCGACCGCTCATGCGGGAGGTGGCGCCGTCCTTGCGTCCCTCACCGGGTGCGACGAGGACCTCGACCTCCCTGCCCTCGACGGCCCGGTTCTCCGCCCAGGACACGCGCTCCTGAAGAGCGATGAGCCGGTCGAAGCGCTCCTGCACGACGGCCTTCGGCACCTGGCCGGGCATCGTCGCCGCCGGGGTGCCGGCCCGGATCGAGTACTGGAACGTGAAGGCGCTGGAGAAGCGCGATGCCTCGACGACCCGGAGTGTCTCGGCGAAGTCCTCCTCGGTCTCGCCGGGGAAGCCGACGATGAGGTCGGTCGTGATGGCGGCGTCGGGGATCGCGGAGCGGACGGCGTCGATGATCCGGAGGAACCTCTCGCTCCGGTAGCTGCGCCGCATCACCTTCAGGACCCGGTCGGAGCCGGACTGCAGCGGCATATGAAGGCTCGGCATGACGTTGGGGGTCTCGGCCATCGCGGCGATGACGTCGTCGGTGAACGCTGCGGGGTGCGGGCTGGTGAACCGCACTCGCTCCAGCCCGTCGATCTCGCCGCACGAGCGCAGGAGCTTGCCGAAGGCGAGTCGGTCACCGAACTCCACCCCGTAGGTGTTGACGTTCTGACCCAAGAGCGTGACCTCGACGACGCCCTGGGAGACGAGGGCCTCGACCTCTGCCAGGACGTCACCGGGGCGCCGGTCCTGCTCCTTGCCGCGAAGGCTGGGCACGATGCAGAACGTGCACGTGTTGTTGCACCCCACGGAGATCGACACCCAGCCGGCGAAGGCGGAGTCTCTGCGCGTGGGAAGCGTCGACGGGAACGTCTCGAGCGACTCGAGGATCTCGACCTCGGCGCGCCTGTTGTGACGGGCCCGGTCGAGCAGGGCCGGCAGGCTGGCGATGTTGTTCGTGCCGAAGACGACGTCCACCCAGGGAGCCCGCTGGACGATCGTCGCTCGGTCCTTCTGGGCCATGCACCCGCCCACGGCGATCTGGAGGTCAGGGTTGGCGGTCTTCGCCGGTCGCAGCTGGCCCAGGTTGCCGTACAGCTTGTTGTCGGCGTTCTCGCGCACGGCGCAGGTGTTGAAGACGACGACGTCGGCGACGTCCGGCCGACGCTCCACGGGCACGCTGGCGACGTCGACGTAGCCGGCCGTCTCGAGCAGGCCGGCGAGCCGCTCGGAGTCGTGGACGTTCATCTGGCACCCGTGGGTGCGGACGTCGTAGGTCTTGGCCTGGGTCATAGCGGCACCAGCCTAAGTGCGTCGAGGTCCATCGCGATAACGAAGCGACCCCGCGCACCTACGCCCAGCGCGATGATGAAGGGCGCATGAGAAGCCCTCGGCTCAAGACGTCGCTGAGGTTCGTGGGCCGAGGTCCAGTCACCGAGGGGGCAAAGAGCCAGCCCCGCCACCGTCTCCCAATCGGCGATCGCGGACAGGTCCTCCCCGACGCTCTCTGCCCTTGATGCCCGGCGTTCCATCAGTGGGGACGTCCACCCTCGCCATTCACACGCGAGGGCCTCTGATCGCCACCACGATCGACACATCGCTGGATGGCTCGCGCAGCCCTTCCATCCTCAGAAGACGAGATCTGCGGTTCTCGGGTCAGCCAGCCGGGCCACTGTCGCCGCCCGCTCCCGAGCCCCCCGCCTCGCCAGAACGCAGATTCAGGGGACCGGGGCGGCCCTTCGCCGCCCCCGGGAGGTCGTCGCCCCGGCTGGCACCGGTGGAACCTCGACGCCGGTCGACGAGCATCATGGCGCAGACAGCCACCGCAACAATCGCGAGAATCGACAGCCAGATCACCATCGCGGGCTCCTTCCGCTCCCTCCGACCCAGCCGGCCGCTCGACTCAGTCGACCTTCCGCGTCGCGCAGTGCTCGCACCACTCGACGTCGTTGTCGTTCGTGCTGGCGCCGGTGTCGGCGTCCTTCTCCCAGAGGGTGCCCACGATCTTCGGCGACAGGGGCACCGCATCTGCCGAGGCAAGGTGTGTGCAGCTGGGGTTGGCATGCAGGAAGACGAGCCCGTCCTCCCTGCGGGTCGAGTAGTGGACGTCACCCGGTGCCCTGAGTTCCCACGTCGCTCCATCCCTGGTGATGGTGTTCATGTCTGCTCCTCTCGATGCCTCGATGCCCACCGTAGTGGGCTGGGTGATCACTGCGCGGCCTAGGCTGCCTTGGTGCACGCGACCACGCCCACGGTGACCCTTCGCCCGGTGGACCGCGAGTCCTGGGAGGACGTCGCGCGACTCACCGTCAACCCCGACCAGGAACGCTTCGTGGCAGCGCCGACGTACTACCTCGCGATGTGCGCATACGGAGACGTGTGGCACCCGATGTCGGTGCACGACGCGTCCGGCTCGGTCGTCGGTTTCCTCATGTGGGGCATCGACGACGCCGACGGAAGCTGCTGGCTGGGCGGCATCCTCGTCGACGCTGGGCAGCAGGGTCGTGGGCTGGGTCGCGCTGCCGTCGTCCAGGCGCTCAGCCTGCTGCGGACCGAGACCGGACACACCTCGTTCGCCCTGTCGTACCGGCCCGACAACGTCGTCGCGAGGCAGCTGTACGCCAGCCTGGGGTTCGTCGAGACCGGCGAGGAGGAGGACGGCGAGCTCGTCGCCCGGCTCTCCCTGGCCTGAGTCACGTCCGCAGGGGCTGCATGACAGGCTGGACACGGCATCGCATTCGTGAGAGGACCGTTCGTGCGCACCCTGCTCAACATCATCTGGCTCGTCTTCGGCGGCATCTGGCTCGCGATCGGCTACGCCCTGGCCGGAGTGCTGTTCTGTGTCCTCATCGTGACGATCCCCTTGGGTGTGGCCTCGTTCCGGATGGCGAGCTACGCCCTGTGGCCGTTCGGTCGCGCCGTGGTGCGCAAGCCGGATGCCGGCGCCGGGGCCGTCGTGCTCAACGTCGTGTGGATCGTGCTGGCCGGCTGGTGGCTGGCCCTCGGGCATGTGGTGACGGCGGTGGTACAGGCCATCACGATCATCGGAATCCCACTCGCGATCGCCAACCTCAAGATGATCCCCATCTCGCTCGTGCCCTACGGCAAGCAGATCGTCCCCGCCGACACACTCGCGGCGGAGGACCGCCCGCTGCACTCGATCTGAGGCACCGTCACCGTCGCGGACCCGTTGACACCTGCGCGCCCGTCTGGCGCGGGTGCCGAGCGCGCGCCCTGGCGCGCGACTGGCACCCATCCGAGCTCGACGGGCCTCGTCGCCCGTCAGTCATCATCTCAGTCGCGCTGGTGCTCGGGCGCCTCGCGGACCGCCTCGCGCACGATGCGCATCGACAGCTCGGCCGGGTACCCCTTGCGGGCGAGCATGCCGGCGAGCCGGCGGATCTGCACCACCGGGTCCAGGCCCGACATCGACCGCATCCGCTTCGCGACGAGGGCTCGGGCCCGGTCCTCCTCGTCGATCGGGTCGACCTCGTCGAGGGCGGCCTGTGCGGTCTCGTCATCGACGCCCTTGCGGTGCAGCTCCTGCGCCAGGGCGCGACGCGCCAGCCCACGGCGAGCCTGCTGCGAGCGGATGACCATGCCCGCGTAGGCGGTGTCATCGACGAGGCCGACCTCCTCCATCCGGTCGAGCACCGCCGCGGCGATGGCGACGGGGCAGTTCCTCCTCCTCAGCACCTGTTCGAGCTCGGCGCGGCTGCGAGGTGCGGCGGTCAGCTGGCGCAGCACGATCTGGCGCGCCCAGTCGTGCGGATCGGCCTCCCTGCCGCGGGTGCGCGGGTCGGCCTCCGGATCCTCCGGGGGCGGAGCAGCGACATGCGCCGGCGACCCCACGGCCGGCGACCCCACCACCCATGCGGGCGGCGGGGTCGTCGAGTCGGCGAACGGCATCCGGGATCGGTCCTGCTCCGGTCAGAAGTCGACCGGAACCTCGGGGACGGCCGGCGCGTCGACGCGTGGCCCCACCCCGAGCTTCTCCTTGATCTTCTTCTCGATCTCGTCGGCGAGGTCGGGGTTGTCCTTGAGGAAGGCGCGGGCGTTCTCCTTGCCCTGGCCCAGCTGGTCGCCGTCGTAGGTGTACCAGGCACCGGCCTTGCGGACGAAGCCGTGGTCGACGCCCATGTCGATGAGCCCGCCCTCGCGGGAGATGCCCTGGCCGTAGAGGATGTCGAACTCCGCCTGCTTGAACGGCGGGGACACCTTGTTCTTGACGACCTTGCAGCGCGTGCGGTTGCCGACCGGGTCGGTGCCGTCCTTGAGGGTCTCGATGCGCCGCACGTCGAGGCGGACCGAGGCGTAGAACTTCAGCGCCTTGCCACCGGTCGTGGTCTCGGGCGAGCCGAACATCACCCCGATCTTCTCGCGGAGCTGGTTGATGAAGATCGCGGTCGTCCCCGTCGTGTTGAGGGCACCGGTGATCTTGCGCAGTGCCTGGGACATGAGGCGCGCCTGGAGGCCGACGTGGCTGTCGCCCATCTCGCCCTCGATCTCCGCCCGCGGCACGAGCGCCGCGACCGAGTCGATGACGATGATGTCGAGCGCGCCGGAGCGGATGAGCATGTCGGCGATCTCGAGCGCCTGCTCACCGGTGTCGGGCTGGGAGACGAGGAGGGCGTCGGTGTCGACGCCGAGCTTCTTCGCGTACTCGGGATCGAGCGCGTGCTCGGCGTCGATGAAGGCGGCGATGCCCCCGGCCTTCTGCGCGTTCGCGACGGCGTGGAGGGCCACGGTCGTCTTGCCCGAGCTCTCCGGGCCGTAGATCTCGACCACCCGGCCGCGCGGGAGACCGCCGATGCCGAGCGCGACGTCGAGCGCGATGGAGCCGGTCGGGATGACCTCGATCGGGGGACGGACGTCGTCACCGAGGCGCATGACCGCGCCCTTGCCGTGCTGCTTCTCGATCTGGGCCATGACCGAGCTCAGGGCCTTGTCCCGCTCACCACCAGGGGCAGCGGCCGGGGGGTTGGGCGCGAGGACGCTCCCGCGGGAGCCGTTGGGACCAGCCATGTCACACCTTGTCTTCCACTCGTACGCGATCGCGCCCACCGGCGACCGTCTCTCGCCGTCGGTCTCGTCGCGAGGTCTGGTCAGACGCTAGGTGGCGGCACCGACAGTGGTCCGCAGCTGCCGTGGGCCTGTGGACGATGGCCGTCGGGGGTCGTCACCTGTGGACGACCTTAGCCGAACACCTGTTCGACGTGCGGCAATCGAGGACGACACGCCGTGGGATCGCGCCACCGCCCCCGCGACGACGCACCCCACCGGTCCTCAGGTGAGCAGAAGCTGCCCGATCCGGCGCGAGGCCCCCACGATGCCCACGGCGCCGAGAGCCGCGAGGTAGGCCGCGTTGCCGAGGAGGGACCAGCCCACCTCCCCCAGCATGAGGCCACGCTCGAGCGCGACCCCGTGGTAGAGCGGCGTCACCCGCACGACCCACTGGAGCGCCTCCGGGTAGGTGGACAGGGGGAAGAAGGTCGCCGAGAAGAGGAACATCGGCTGGATGGCGAGCGTGACGTAGTCGAAGTGCTGCCAGCTGGTCATGTACGTCGTGGCGAACATCCCCACGGCGCCGAACGCCAGGCCGATGAGGACTGCCGCGGGCAGGGCGAGCAGGGCCCACCACGAGTGCACCATCCCGGCCACGAGGGCCACGACGAGGAACATCGAGGAGTAGAGCGCCCCCCGCATGAGGGACCACGTGATCTCACCGACAGCGACGTCCCTCGGACCCAGCGGTGTCGCGAGCATCGCGTCGTAGAGCCGCTGGTAGCGCAGCTTGAAGAACACGTTGTAGGTGCTGTCGAACACCGCGCCGTTCATCGCCGACGCGGCCAGCAGGGCGGGGGCGACGAACGTCGCGTACGACACCGTCGTGCCGCCGTCGGTCGTCACGCCCCCGACGAGGGCGCCGATGCCGACTCCGAGCGAGAAGAGATAGAGGACCGGCTCGGCGAACCCGCTGATGAGGAGGATCCACGCGCGCCGGAACGCGACGACGTTGCGTCCCACCACGTGGCGGGCCATGCCCAGGCCGGCAGGGAAGGGCAGGACGCGCGAGGCGCGCGTCGCCACTGACGCGACGCTCACGAGACCAGCCTCCGCGAGAACTGCCGGTGGGCCAGCACCCACCCGGCTCCGATGTAGAGCAGCAGCACCCCGAGGTGCCCCACTCCCAGCCATCCCGGCGGTGTGCCGGTGGCGGCGTCGCGGCTCAGCTCGACCCCGTGCCACAGCGGCGTCCCCCAGGCGATCGGCCGGAGCGCCGCCGGGAGCTGCTCGACGGGGAAGAACGTGCCGGAGAAGAGCATGAGGGGCGTGACGACGAACCGGTAGAGGAGGCTGAAGCCGTTGTCGTTGTCGAGCGTCGCCGAGAGCGCGAACGTCGGCACCGCGAACGCGAGCCCGGTCAGCAGTCCGACCGGGATGGTGAGGAGGACCCACCAGGACGCGAACGCCCCGAAGAGCGAGGCGACCCCGACGAAGATCGTCGTCGCGACGACGAGGTGCACTCCCACGACAGCGAGGTGTCCGCCGAGGACCTCGGTGACGCGCAGGGGCGACGAGAGCATGGCGGCATACATCTGGTTCCACCGGATGTAGCCGAAGACGGCGTAGGTCGACTCCCCGAAGGACAGCCACATGGCCTGGACGGCGATGATGCCGGGCACGACGAACTGCAGGTACGGGACCCCGTCGACGCCGCCCGCGCCGTCGTCGACCAGGGTGCCCAGGCCGAGACCCATCGACAGGAGGAAGAACAACGGCGAGAGGAAGCGGTTGATGATCGACCCCTTCCACGTGCGCCGGTAGACGACCAGGTGGTGACCCATGACGGCGCCCAGCCGCTCGGCCTGCGAGAGCCCGGGGCGAGGCCCGGTGTCCAGCCGGCCGCTGGCGGGGGCGGTCACGGCGAGGCGGTCGGTGGCAGGCGCAGACATCAGTCCACCAGCGTCCGTCCCGTGAGATGCAGGAAGACGTCCTCGAGGGTGGAGCGGCGCACGAGCGAGGACAGCGGCTCGACGCCACGGGCGTGCAGACTCGTCAACGCCGCGTCACCGTCGTCGACGTAGACGAGGAGGCGGTCGGGCAGGACCTCGAGCCGCTCCCCCACCCCGGAGACGGCGTCGACGTGCCGTTCCTGGTCGTCGAGGTCGAAGCGCAGCTCCACCACCTCGCGGGTCGAGTGCTCGGCGATGAGCGCGCGAGGGCTGCCCTCGGCGACGATCCGGCCGTGGTCCATGACGACGAGCCGGTCGCACAGCTGCTCCGCCTCGTCCATGTAGTGGGTCGTGATGATCAGCGTGACGCCTTCACGCTTCAGCCGGAACAGCCGGTCCCACAGCACATGGCGCGCCTGAGGGTCCAGGCCGGTGGTCGGCTCGTCGAGGAGCAGCACCTCGGGGTTGTTCATGAGGCTCCGGGCGATGGTGAGGCGGCGCTTCATGCCGCCCGAGAGCGGCTCCACCCTGTCGCGCCGGCGCTCGCCGAGCTGGGCGAACTGGAGAAGCTCGTCGGCGCGTTGGTGGACCTCGGACCGGCTCAGACCGAAGAACCGCCCGTAGACCCACAGGTTCTCCTCGACCGAGAGGTCCTCGTCGAGGATGTCTCTCTGCGGGCAGACCCCGAGCCGGGCGCGGATCGCCGCGCCGTCGGTGGCCGGGTCCATGTCGAGGATGCGCAGCTCGCCCTCGGTCACCGGCGAGACGCACCCGATCATCCGCATCGTCGAGGACTTGCCTGCCCCGTTGGGGCCGAGGAAGCCGAAGGCCTCACCCTTGCGCACCTCGACGTCGATGCCGTCGACAGCGGTGAAGGTGCCGAAGCGCTTGGTCAACCCCCGAGCACGCAGGAGGACGTCGTCGGTCACCGGCACGACGCTAGACGACGACCCCGACACCCTCCACCGCATTCCGGGGCCCTCGGACCCCTGCGCCTCACCGGCTCTTGGGGACATCACGTCCGTGCCGCCGTTCCGCGGGCACGTCCATGTCGGCGCACAGTGCGAGCCAGACCTCCCGGGGTGGGATGCCCGCCTCCAGCGCCTCCACCGCCGTGCGGCCGCCCAGCGCCGACATGACGTGGCTGCGCGCCAACGAGTGGGCGTAGGCGGCGCCGAACTCGTCCTCGACAAGGGTCCAGAAGCGGGAGACGCGCACCGGCAGATCGTATGCCGCGCGTCCCCTCGTCCGGTCACCGCACCGGCGCCCGAGCGGCGCGGGCGGACGGCATACTGGCCGCCATGCGTCTGATCACCGCCGCCGAGGTGCCGACCTCGCTCGCCCGAGTGCATGAGCCGGCCGAGCCCCCGGTCCGGGTGGGTCTGGTCCAGCACGCCTGGGACGAGGACGCCGAGCGCCTGCGCGCGACCCTGCTCGGCGGCATCCGCACCGCGGCCGACGCTGGCGCCCGCATCGTGTTCCTCCCGGAGCTCACCCTGTCGCGCTACCCCGCCGACGAGCTGCCCGCCGGGCGCCCGGACGAGACCGCCGAGTCGCTCGAGGACGGCCGCACCGTGACCTTCGCGCGCGAGGCGGCCGCGGCATCCGGCGTCCTGGTCCACGCGTCGCTCTACGAGAAGGCCCCCGCTCTCGACGGCACCGACGATGGCCTGGGCTTCAACACGGCGGTGCTCGTGGCGCCGGACGGGCGGGTCGTGGCCCGCACCCGCAAGACGCACATCCCCGTGACGGCTGGCTACCACGAGGACAAGTACTTCCGGCAGGGTCCTCCGGAGGACGCCTACCCCGTCTACGACCTCGCGGGTCTCGCCGGACTCTCGGGCCACATCCGGCTCGGGATGCCGACCTGTTGGGACGAGTGGTTCCCGGAGGTGGCGCGGGCCTACAGCCTGGCCGGTGCCCAGGTGCTCGTGTACCCGACGGCGATCGGGTCAGAGCCGGACCATCCCGACTTCGACACCCAGCCGCTGTGGCAGCACACCATCGTGGGCCACGCGATCGCCAACGGCCTCTTCGTCGTCGTGCCCAACCGCTACGGCACCGAGGGGCTCATCACCTTCTACGGCTCGTCCTTCATCGCCGACCCCTACGGGCGGGTTCTCGTCCAGGCACCCCGCGACGAGGCGGCCGTCCTCGTGGCCGACCTCGACCTCGCCCAGCGGCGCGACTGGCTCGACCTCTTCCCGTTCCTCTCGACGCGCCGCCCGGACTCGTACGCCGCGCTCACCGAACGGGTCAGCGACGAGCACCGGCGGGAGGGCTGACGGTGGCGCCGTCCCCGGGACCTCCGGGCCCGTGGCGGATGCCCGCCGAGTGGGTGTCGCACGAGCGGACCTGGATGGCGTGGCCCAGCTCGGGCTACACCCTCGGCGACACCGAGGCGGATGCCGACGAGGCTCGGGCCACGTGGTCGGAGGTGGCGCTCGCCGTCTCCCGCTTCGAACCCGTCACGCTCGTCGTCGACCCCTCCGACATCCGCGTCGCACGGCGCTGGGTCGGTGAGGGACGGCACGGCAGGCACCGGGTCGACGTGCTCGAGGCACCGCTCGACGACGCGTGGATGCGGGACATCGGGCCGACCTTCGTGGTGTCCGGTTCGGGCGAGCTCGGGGCCGTCGACTGGGTGTTCAACGGCTGGGGCGGGCAGGCGTGGGCGACGTGGGAGCGGGACAAGGTGATCGGGACGTTCGTCGCCGGCCGAGCGGGGGCGACGCGGGTCGCGAGCCAGCTCGTCAACGAGGGTGGCGGCATCCACGTCGACGGCCTCGGCACCGTGCTGCTGACCGAGACGGTGCAGCTCGACCCGGGCCGCAACCCTGGGCTCACCCGCGCCGACGTCGAGGCGGAGATGGCGCGCACCATCGGCGCGACGACCTGCATCTGGCTGCCGCGCGGGCTGACCCGCGACTACGACGAGTTCGGCACGCGCGGCCACGTCGACATCGTCGCGACCTTCGCATCACCGGGAACCGTGCTCCTGCACTGGCAGGCCGACCCGGCACATCCTGACCACGAGGTGTCCGTCGAGCTCGAGGGCCTGCTCGCAGCCGCGCGCGACGCCCGGGGCGAGCCCTTGGAGGTGGTGCGCGTCCCGGCGCCCAAGACCCTGGAGGACGACGAGGGCCAGGTCGACTGGTCGTACATCAACCATCTCCTCGTCAACGACGGCGTCGTCGCGTGCACCTACGACGACCCGCAGGACGCCGACTCCCTCGCGGTGCTCGAACGGGCGTATGCCGGCCGCCGGGTGGTGGGTGTGGACGCACGCCCGCTCTTCGCCCGCGGCGGCGGCATCCACTGCATCACGCAGCAGCAGCCCCGAACCTGAGGCAGCGGCTGTCGCGGTACGGACCCGTCAGCCGAGGTCCGTTCCTGCGAGGCTGCCGGACGGCCTGACGTCGGGCAACCGCAGCATCCGGAAGGAGTTCGCGACCCCGAGCAGCGCCGCCAGCAGGGGGACGAGGAGGGCCACCTGCAGGGACCGGTCCCTGGCCTGGGTGTTGATGGCCAGCACCTCGGCCTCGACCTCGGGGGGCTGGCCGCTGATCTGCTGCGCCAGCGCAGTGGTGCTCATGACCTCGGCATCCTCCTCGAGCGTCTCGGCGATCTGCTGCTGCTGCGCCGGAGGGATGACCGCGCTGTCCTCGGTGAGCTGGCCGAAGCCGAAGGACAGCGCCGCGAGCAGCAGGCCACCGGCCACGGCGAGCCCGAAGGACAGTCCGAACGACCCGGCGGCGGAGTTGACACCTGCCGCCTCACTGACCCGCTCCTCCTCGATGGGCGCCAGGGTGTAGTTGTTGAGCTGGGAGACGAGAAGTCCCAGGCCGCAGCCGGCCACGACGAGGGGCACCACGAGGTACCAGCCGCTGTCCACCCGTGGGACGAGCGGGATGATGACCCCCATACCGACGGCCGTCAGGAGGAAGCCGGCCCTGATGACCGACGCAGGTCGTCGGTCGCCGGCCCTCCGGCCTGCCAGCAGCGCGGCGGCGAACATGGTCAGGGACAGCGGCGCCAAGGACAGCCCGGCCTCCATGGCGTTGTACTCGAGGGTCATCTGGAGGAAGAGCGGGAGGGCGATCATGGCTCCGCCGAGCGAGACCTGTTGGAGCATCTGGCCCGAGATGCCCGCCGTGAAGTTCGGCGTGGCGAAGAGGTCCGGGTCGAGCAGGGTGACCCGCTTCAGGCGTTTGCGCCGCACGAGCCACCGAGCGAGGGAGACCAGGGCGACGGCGCCCACGGCCATGATGAGGAGGACGAACTCACCGCCCTCCTGCCAGACGAGGATGCCGAGGACCACGCCTCCCATTCCCACGACGGAGAGCACCGCACCGACCCGGTCGATCTCCCGTGACCCGGTGTAGGCCACGTCCTTGACCAGGCGGATCTGGCTGAGGATGACGGCGATGATGACGACCTCGAGCGCGAAGCCGACGCGCCAGGAGAGGAAGGTCGTGACGAAACCGCCGAGCAGCGGACCGACCGCCGCCGCGATGGCGGCGGCCGCACCGATCATCGCGTAGGCCTGCTTCTGCGCCGCACCCGTGAAGTTCCCGTGGATCAGGGACTGCATCGCCGGGAGCAGCAGGGAGGCGCCGAGCCCGCCGATGATCGCCCAGAAGACGAGGATGGCCGTCAGGCTCTGGGTCAGCGTCATGGCGAGCGCGCCCACTGCATAGGCCAGCAGCCCGAGGACGTACGCCCGCCGGCGACCGATGAGGTCGCCGACCTTGCTGTTGATGAGGATGAACGCCGCGGACACGAGCGCCTCGAGCGCGATGGCGGACTGCACGCCGCTGGCTGTGGTGTCGAGGTCCTCGACGACCGCGGAGATGGAGACGTTCATCAGCGAGGTGTCGACCACGAGGACGAACATCGCCATCGCGAGCAGCACCATCAGGCGACGGCTGCCCTGCTCGACGGGGTGGTCCACGTTCCTCGGTGCCGTGTCGCTCATCTGCTCTCCTCCGACGTGCCTCGGCGCAGGGGCCGACATCGCCACCACCGCGACGGTACAAGCGCCTCGGGAGCACAACATCACCCTCGGCGGATGACCCCTGACTCCCACGTCGACTCCCCAGAGCCGGCTGTCGGTCGCGGGTGAGACGCTGGTCCTCACATGTCCGGTGACGTCCTCGACCGCTTCTCCCCCGCCACGGCCGCCTGGTTCCGGGGATCGTTCAGCGCGCCCACGGCCGCCCAGGAGGGCGCCTGGGAAGCGATCAGCAGCGGTCACCACGCGCTCGTCGTCGCGCCCACGGGGTCCGGCAAGACCCTGTCGGCGTTCCTGTGGGCCCTCGACCGCCTCGCGTCGCGGCCCGTGCCCGCAGAACGGAAGGAACGGTGCCGGGTCCTCTACGTGTCGCCCATGAAGGCGCTCGCCGTCGACGTCGAGCGCAACCTGCGCAGCCCGCTCGTCGGCATCCGGCACGCCGCCACCCGGCTCGGGCTCCCCGAGCCCGACATCACCGTGGCCGTGCGCTCGGGCGACACGCCGGCCGACGAGCGCCGCGCGTTCGCCCGTGCACCCACCGACATCCTCATCACGACCCCGGAGTCGCTGTTCCTCCTCCTGACGTCCGCCGCCCGCGAAGCGCTCTCCGGCGTCGAGACCGTCGTCCTCGACGAGGTCCATGCCGTCGCGGGCACCAAGCGGGGAGCCCACCTCGCGCTCTCCCTCGAGCGGCTCGACGCCCTCCTCCCCCGACCCGCGCAGCGCATCGGGCTGTCCGCCACGGTGCGCCCGGTCGAGGAGGTCGCGCGCTACCTCGCCGGTGGTCAGCCCGTCGACGTGGTACAGCCGCCGTCGACCAAGCGGTGGGACCTCAAGGTCGTCGTCCCGGTGCCCGACATGGCCGAGCTCGGCCAGCCGACCGGCGACCTGTCCGGAGCGGCGTCCGGTCAGGAGCAGCGGGCGTCGATCTGGCCGCACGTCGAGGAACGCATCGTCGACCTCGTCGCGGAGCACACCTCGACCCTCGTCTTCTCCAACAGCCGCCGTCTCGCCGAGCGCCTCACCACCCGGCTCAACGAGATCTGGGAGGAGCGCGCGGACGCGGACGCCGGACCGGCGCCCCGGCCGGCTGTCCTCAGCCACAGCCCGGCGCAGATCATGGCCCAGTCCGGCGCCGCGCGCGGCGCCCCTGCAGTGCTCGCCCGCGCCCACCACGGGTCGGTCAGCAAGGAGCAGCGAGCCACGATCGAGGAGGAGCTGAAGTCGGGGCGCCTCCCGGCCGTGGTGGCCACGAGCAGCCTCGAGCTCGGCATCGACATGGGGGCGGTGGACCTCGTGGTGCAGGTCGAGTCGCCCCCGTCGGTCGCGTCGGGCCTGCAGCGGGTGGGGCGTGCCGGCCACCAGGTGGGGGCCGTCAGCCGCGGGGTGCTGTTCCCCAAGTTCCGTGGCGACCTCGTCCAGACGGCCGTCGTCGTCGAGCGCATGCTCGCGGGCGAGATCGAAGCACTGGGGGTGCCCGCCAACCCCCTCGACGTCCTCGCCCAGCACGTCGTCGCCATGTGCGCCCTGGACGAGTGGACCGTCGACGACGTGCTGGCCCTCGCGCGGCGGGCCGCCCCCTACGCGACGCTGACCCGGCCGGTGCTGGAGTCCGTGCTCGACATGCTCGCGGGGCGGTACCCGAGCGAGGAGTTCGCCGAGCTGCGCGCCCGGATCACCTGGGACCGCCTCTCCGACACCCTCACCGGCCGCCGCGGTGCCCAGCGTCTCGCCGTCACCTCCGGCGGCACGATCCCGGACCGTGGCCTGTATGCCGTCTTCCTCGCCACGGGCGAGGGTCCGGGCCGCCGGGTGGGCGAGCTCGACGAGGAGATGGTCTACGAGTCACGGGTCGGTGACCTGTTCACCCTCGGCACGAGCACGTGGCGGATCGAGGACATCACCCACGACCGCGTCCTCGTGACACCCGCCCCGGGCCTTCCCGGGCGGCTCCCCTTCTGGAAGGGCGACTCTCTCGGGCGACCGGCGGAGCTCGGCCGTGCCGTGGGCGCCTTCGTCCGTGAGGTCGTCGGCCTCTCAGCGCCCGCTGCTCGGGACCGCGTCATGGCGGCCGGTCTCGACGAGTGGGCCGCCGACAACCTCCTGGGCTACCTCCGCGAACAGCGGGAGGCCACCGGCCACGTGCCCGACGACCGCACGATCGTCGTCGAGCGGTTCCGGGACGAGCTCGGCGACTGGCGGGTGGCCGTCCACTCCCCGTTCGGCGCGCAGGTGCACGCTCCCTGGGCCCTGGCCGTCAGCGCCCGGATGCGCGAGCGGTTCGGCGTCGACGTGCAGGCCATGCACGGCGACGACGGCATCGTGCTGCGCCTGCCCGACCTCGAGCTCGACGACGTCGCGGGCGTGGGGGAGCGAGGGGTCGGCCGCGAGCTCCTCGACATCGTCACCCTCGATCCCGACGACGTCCGCGGTCTCGTCACCGAGGAGATCGGAGGGTCGGCGCTCTTCGCGGCACGCTTCCGCGAGTGCGCCGCCCGGGCGCTGCTCCTGCCTCGTCGACGCCCGGACCGCCGACAGCCGCTCTGGCAGCAACGGCAACGGGCCTCCCAGCTGCTCCAGGTGGCGAGCCAGTACCCGTCGTTCCCCATCGTCCTCGAGGCCGTTCGGGAGTGCGTGCAGGACGTGTTCGACGTCCCGGGCCTCGTCGACCTCATGCGGGACATCGGGTCCCGCCGGGTCACCGTCGTCGACGTCGAGAGCGCGACCCCCTCCCCCTTCGCCAAGTCGCTGCTCTTCGGCTACGTGGCGCAGTTCCTCTACGAGGGGGACTCGCCGCTCGCCGAGCGCCGGGCGGCGGCACTGGCCCTCGACCCGTCGCTGCTCGCCGAGCTCCTCGGCACGGGTGAGGGTCTGGCACTGCGTGACCTCCTCGACGCCGAGCAGATCGCCCGCACGGAGGCCGAGCTGCAGCGACTGACGCCCGACCGTGCGGCCCGCGACGCCGACGACGCCCTGGACCTCCTGCGCAGCCTCGGACCGCTCTCCACCGAGGCCGTCCTCGTGCGCTGCCGCGAGGGCACCACGGGAGCGGACGTGGAGGCCTGGCTCGACCGCCTCGCGGACCTCCGACAGGTGATCTCCGTCCGGGTGGCCGGGGAGGACCGATGGGCAGCGATCGAGGATGCCGCACGGCTCCGGGACGCGCTCGGGGTGTCCCTCCCACCGGGTGTCCCGCAGGCGTTCCTCGAGCCGGTCGCCGACCCGCTGGGCGACCTCGTCGCCCGCTATGCCCGCACTCACGCACCCTTCCATGCCAGCGAGGTGGCCCGCGCCCACGGCCTGGGCCCGGCCGTCGCCACGGCCGCCCTCGCCCGGCTCGTGTCCACCGGTCGAGTCGTCGAGGGCGAGCTGCTGCCGACCGGCGGGGGTGGCACCGAGTACTGCGACGCCGAGGTGCTGCGCATGCTCCGTCGACGCTCGCTGGCGGCGCTGCGTGCCGAGGTCGAGCCGGTCACGCCCGTCGACCTCTCTCGCTTCCTCCTGGCGTGGCAGGGCGTCGGCGGCCGGCTGCAGGGCCGGGACGGGCTCCTGCGCGTCGTCGAGCAGCTGAGCGGAGCAGTGGTGCCCGCCAGCGCGGTGGAGTCCCTCGTCCTTCCGTCCCGCGTCCCGGGCTACTCCCCGGCGCTCCTGGACGAGCTGATGTCGACCGGTGACGTGCTGTGGTGCGGCCACGGGTCGCTCCCGGGTGACGACGGGTGGGTCTCGCTGCACCTCGCCGACTCCGCCCACCTCACGCTGCCCGGCCCCGACCCCGAGCGGGTGCCCTCCGAGCAGGGCCTCGCGGTGCTCGATGCTCTCGCCGGAGGCGGCGCCCACTTCTTCCGCACCCTCTCCGAACAGGTGGCCGCCTCCGACGACGATGCCCTCGCCACGACCCTCTGGGACCTCGTGTGGTCCGGGCGGGTCACCGGTGACACCTTCGCTCCGGTGCGGGCCCTGCTCGGGGGCGGGCGCACGGCCCACCGCAGGACGGCGACGGGACCCCGCCGCAGCCGGTATGCCGGTCGACGAGGCCCGTTGGGCGGCCTCGGGGCCGCTCCGTCACGACCGGTGCTCCCCACCAGGTCGGGTCCGGCACGGGTCACCGGGCGCTGGTCCCTGCTCCCGCCGGTGGACCTCGATCCGACGGTGCGCGCCTACGCCGCGGCAGAGCTCCTCCTCGACCGACACGGCATCCTCACCCGCGGCGCGACGGCCGCCGAGGACGTTCCCGGCGGGTTCGCCGCGACCTACCGAGTCCTCGGTCGAGCCGAGGAGGCGGGTCGGGTCCGTCGTGGCTACTTCGTCGAGGGCCTGGGTGCGTCCCAGTTCGGCACCACCGGTGCCGTCGACCGCCTCCGCAGCGGATCGGCCACGACAGCGGACCGGGACATCCCGTCCGCGGTGGTGCTGGCGGCGAGCGACCCGGCGAACCCCTTCGGTGCCGCCCTGTCGTGGCCGGACCGCGCGGTCGACCCGACGGCCGACGGGCAGGCCGCAGAAGCGCCCACCACGCCGGACCGACGTCGACAGCACCAGCCCGGACGCAAGGCCGGCGCGGTCGTCGTCCTCGTCGACGGTGAGCTCGTGCTCTATGTCGAGCGCGGTGGGAAGACCCTGCTGACGTACAGCGAGGATGCCCTTCGCCTCGCCGCCGCGGCGACCGCCCTCGCTGACGCCGTGCGAGGGGGAAGCCTCGGGCGGATCACCGTCGAGAAGGCCGACGGCGGCCAGCTGCTGGGGTCCGGGCACCCGGTGGTGAGTGCGCTGGAGACCGCTGGGTTCCACCTGACCCCCCGTGGGCTCCGGATGCGGAGGTGAGCCGCGGTGCCCGAGGGTGACACGGTGTGGCGGACGGCCGACCGCCTCGATGCCGCCCTGCGCGGCGAGGTCGTCGAGCGCGCCGAGCTGCGCTGGCCGTCGGTCCCCGACGTCGACCTCCGCGGCTCGCGCACCGTGGAGGTCGTCGCGCGTGGCAAGCACCTCCTCCATCGCCTCGACACCGGCGCGACCCTCCACACGCACCTGCGGATGGAGGGCCAGTGGCGGGTCGAGCACCCCGGGCACGACACCGAGCGGGCGCTGCGCCGACCGGACCTGCGAGCCGCCATGCTCACGGCGCGGTGGTCCGCCGTGGGTCTTCGCCTCGGCATGCTCGACCTCGTCCCCACGAGCAGCGAGGACGACCTCGTCGGCCACCTGGGGCCTGACGTGTTGGGCCCGGACTGGGACGATGAGTCCGCCGTCGGACGCGTGCTGGCGTACCGGGGGTTCGTCGGCGACGCGCTCCTCGACCAACGGGTGCTCGCCGGCGTGGGCACGTTCTGGGCGAGCGAGACCCTCTTCCTCGAGCGGATCCTGCCCTGGACACCGGTCGGCGAGCTCGAGCACGAGCGGGTCCTGCGCCTCCTGGGCCGCGTCCACCGGCTCATGGATGTCGCACGACGCACCGGCTGGCAGGCGAGCACCGGGGTGCGGCGGTCCGGTGAGGAGGCCTACGTCCACGCCCGCTCGGGCCGTCCTTGTCGGCGCTGCGGCGACACGGTGCGGGTGGCGACGACGGGTGCGGCGCCCCGGGAGCGGACGCTCTTCTCCTGCCCGACGTGCCAGAAGGGGCTCGCACCGACCGACGACGGCCGACCGCAACGACCGCTGGGCGCCGGCGGACGCGGAGCGTACCGCGCCTCACGATGACCGCCGGCAGGCGGGTCGGGCGTCAGGCCGCCGAGGCCGAGACGCGAGCGCCGGAACGAGCGGCCCCGACGGGGAGCGTCACCGGAGCCGAGAGGGTCTCGACCCGCTCGACCCGCTCGCTGACCAGCGCCAGCACGTCCGACAGGCTGAGACCGAGACCCGCGCACACAGCGGCCAGGAGCTCGGAGGAGGCCTCCTTCGTGCCCCGCTCGAGCTCGCTGAGGTAGCCCAAGGAGACGGCGGCGGATGCGGCGACGTCTCGAAGCGTGCGCCCCTGGTCCTGGCGGATCTCCCGCAGGACCTCGCCGAGCTCGTGCCGAAGCAGGATCATGGCGCCTCCTCTCGATCGTCGTGGTGCGCGGATCGTCCCTCGTGCCGTCCACCGTACCCCTCGGTTCCGACCTGGTCGCGGAGGTTCTGCAGACCCTCCTCAAGGAGCTGCAAGGCGGCACGGACCGTGGCTGAGCGGATGTCTGCCCGATCGCCGGTCAACACGTGCCGTTCGACGAGGATTCCCCACGGCCCGCTGGCCGCGACGTAGACCGTGCCGACGGGTGCGCCGTCCGCCGGGTCCGGCCCGGCGACACCGGTCGTCGCGAGGCCCACGTCGCACCGAAGGACGCGTCGCGCCCCCTCCGCGAGGTCACGAGCCACCGCGGCATTGACCGCGCCCTCCCGCTCGAGAAGAGCACGGTCCACGGCCAGGACGTCGGCCTTCACCTCGCTCGCGTACGCCACGACCCCGCCCCGCACCACCGCCGATGCCCCTGGCACGCTCGTGAGGGCGGCGCACACGAGGCCGCCGGTCAGTGACTCAGCCGTCCCCACGGTCAGCCCAGCCTTCGTGAGCCCGTGCACGACCCTCGTCACCTGCTCCGAAGCCGCCGTCACGCGCCCGTGCGCCCCTGCCGGGCGGCGGCTCGTGCAGCGCGCTTCCGCATCGCCCGCTCGCTGGTCCGACGCAGTCGGAGCGCCTGGATGAGGTAGTCCACCCCGGTCACCACGGTGACGAGCACGGCCGCCCCCAGGGAGATGGCCGCCACCCAGTCCCACAGCTCCGGAAACGGCAGGGTCCACCGTGGCATCAGGTAGAAGCCGATGCCGAAGGTCTGCAGGAGGGTCTTGAGCTTGCCGCCTCGACCGGCCGCCATGACACCGTGCCGGATCACCCAGAAGCGGATCGCCGTGATGCCCCACTCCCGGACGAGGACGACCGCGGTGACCCACCACCACACCTCCCCGATGGCGGAGAGCCCCACGAGGGCCATCGTCACGAGGGCCTTGTCGGCGATGGGGTCGACGACCTTGCCGAAGTTGGTGACCAGACCCCGGCTCCGCGCCAGGTCGCCGTCGATCCGGTCGGTGAGCATCGCGACCGCGAACACGCCGAAGGCAGCCCACCGGTAGCCGGGGCTACGCCCAGCGTCGACGAGGAGCAGCCACCCGAAGACCGGGACGAGCAGCAGCCGGAAGACGGTGAGGTAGTTCGCGATGTTCCATGCGCTCGGCCCGGTCGCCGGGACGACGTCGCTGGCGGGGTCGATGCCGGCGCGGTAGGGGTCGGTGGCGCGGCCCTCCGCGAGTGGCCCTGGTCGCACCGGGCGGGCCGGTTTCTCGCTCATCGCGCCTCCACGACGAGATCGACCCCGACCGCGTCGACGACGACGCCGTCGACGAACGACCCGACCGTGACCGGAGCCGTACCGGGCGACGCACGGACGAGGCACACCCCGTCGACGTCAGGGCCCTGGTGCTCAGCGCGGCCGACCGCGACGGTGGGGTCGTCGTCGTCGTGGTCCTCCACGAGCACGACGACGCTCTCGCCGACCCGGTCGTCCGCTCGCCGTGCGGTGAGCTCCTCCACGAGGGCCGTCAACCGCTCCACGCGCTCCGCGACGACTGCATCGGGCACCTTGTCATCGAGTCCTTCGGCCTCGGTCCCGTCCTCGTCGGAGTAGCCGAAGACGCCGACCACGTCGAGACGCGCCTCGACGAGGAACCGCTCGAGCTCCTCGACGTCGGACTCCGTCTCGCCGGGGAAGCCCACGATGACGTTGCTCCGTATCCCAGCCAGGGGCTCCCGCGTCCGGACCCGTCCGATGAGGTCGAGGAACGCTTCGGTGCCCCCGAAACGGCGCATCCTGCGCAGCACGGGGGTGGACGCGTGCTGGAACGACAGGTCGTACCACGGCATCACGCCGGGCGTCGTCGCCATCGCCTCGAGCAGAGCCGGGCGCACCTCCGCAGGCTGGAGGTATGACACCCGCACCCGCTCGACACCGTCGAGCTCGCAGAGCTCGGGCAGCAGCTTCTCGAGGAGTGCCAGGTCACCGAGGTCCTTGCCGTAGGACGTCGAGTTCTCGCTCACGAGAAACAGCTCTCGCACCCCCCGCGACGCGAGCCACCGTGCTTCGGAAACCACGTCAGTCGGACGCCGCGACACGAACGACCCCCGGAACATCGGGATGGCGCAGAACGAGCAGCGTCGGTCGCACCCGCTGGCGATCTTCAACGGTGCCCACGGTCGGGCGTCGAGCCTCGCCCGGACGAACCCCTGCACCACCCCGTCGCCGTGACCGGGCACGGCCACGGCGGAACCGGCGCCGGAGCGGTCGACGGGCGCGAGGGGCAGCAGCCGGCGCCGGTCAGACGGCACGTGGGATGCCGGTCGCTGCCCGTCCAGCACAGCCGTGAGGTGGCTGGACATCGCCCGGTAGGAGTCGAACCCGAGCACGGCGTCGGCATCCGGCAGCTCGTCGGCCAGGGTCTGGCCGTAGCGCTCGGCGAGGCACCCGACCGCGACGACGGCGCGAGTGCGGCCGGTCCGCTTGAGGTCGGCGGCCTCGAGCAGGGTGTCGATCGAGTCCTTCTTCGCCTGCTCGACGAACCCACACGTGTTGACGACCGCGACGTCGGCATCCGCGGCGTCCTCGACGAGTGTCCAACCCTCGGCTGCGAGGCGGCCGGCCAGCTCCTCGGAGTCCACCTCGTTGCGCGTGCAGCCCAGCGTGACCAGGGCGACGCTGCCGCGGGGAGTGGACATGCCGTCACTCTAGTTGGGCACGCGGAAGGGTCCCCGCCCGCGAGTAGGGTCTGCGCATGCCCCAGGACAGCCTCGGCCGCATCCGTGCCCTCCTGGCCGAGCACCCGGTCGTCGACGGACACAACGACCTTCCGTGGGAGGCGCGCGAACGGGCCGGTTACGACTGGGACCGCCTTGACATCTCGCGGCGCCAGGCCACCCACACCGACCTGCCCCGCCTGCGCGAGGGCGGTGTCGGCGCCCAGTTCTGGTCGGTCTTCGTGCCGTCCCGCCTGCCGGGGACCGCAGCCCTCACGGCCACGCTGGAGCAGGTGGATGCCGTGCACTCGATGACGAGGAGGTATGCCGATGACCTCGCCCTCGCGACGTCGGTCGCCGACGTCCACCGTGCCCGGGCTCAGGGCCGGATCGCCTCGTTGATGGGCGCCGAGGGCGGGCACAGCATCGACTCGTCGCTCGGCGCGCTGCGGATGCTCTTCGCCCTGGGCGTCCGCTACCTCACCCTGACCCACAACGACAACGTGCCCTGGGCCGACTCGGCCACTGACGAGCCCGTGCTCGGCGGGCTGTCACCGTTCGGGAGAGAGGTGGTGCGGGAGATGAACCGGCTGGGCATGCTCGTCGACCTCTCGCACGTCTCCGCAGGCACCATGGGCGACGCTCTGGACGTCACGGAGGCCCCGGCGATGTTCTCCCACTCCTCGGCCCGCGCCCTGTGCGACCACCCGCGCAACGTGCCCGACGACGTGCTCGAGCGGCTGCGGCACAACGGCGGACTCTGCATGGTGACGTTCGTCCCGCGCTTCGTCTCCCAGGCGGTTCGCGAGTGGGACCTGGAGGCGAGCGAGGCGGCGGCCGCCGAGGGCATCGACGCCGACGACTCCACGGCATTCGCCCCCTTCGTCGAGGAGCGGCGCCACACGATGGGGGCGCCGGTGGCCACCCTCGACGACGTCGTCGCGCACTGCGGGCACGTCCGTGAGGTGGCCGGGATCGACCACATCGGGCTCGGGGGCGACTACGACGGGGTCGACGTCCTGCCGCAGGGCCTCGAGGACGTCACCGGCTACCCGCGCCTGTTGGCATCGCTGGCCGACCGCGGTTGGAGCGACCGCGACCTGTCGGCGCTGGCCGGTGGGAACGCCTTTCGGGTCCTGGGCGCAGCCGAGGACTGTGCGCGTGAGATCAGGGCACGCCGGGGGCCCAGTCTGGCGCGCATCGAGCACCTGGACGCTCAGCCCGACTGAGGTCTCGTTGTCCCTCGACGTCCGATGTCACTGGCGAGCACGCATCACGGTGAGCGCCACGAGGCGCGAGATGACCATCGCGACGTACATGACGCCGGCCAGCTGCTCCACCGTGCCCATGGCCCGCGCCTCCGGGCGGATCGGGCCGACGTCGGAGAGCCCCACGCTCGTGAGGTTGGCACCCGAGAGGTAGAGGAGCTCGAGGAAGGTCCGTTGCCCCGGACCGTCGAAGGAGGTGAACGAGTTCGGGTACACCTCCTGGATCGCGAGGAAGACGTAGGCGAACGCGAAGACGAGCACGGTGAAGCAGGCGCCCACGGCGAACAGCTCGTCCTTGGTCACCCAGGCGTCCTCGAACATGTACGAGATGAGGGCGTAGGCCGTGTAGAAGTAGAAGACGGCGAGGAAGGAGTGGGCGAGGGCCAGGATGGCCGAGCGGTCGTCGACGAGGCTCCAGATCTCGAAGACCGCGGCGGGGAGCGCCAGGGTCACCGACAGCCACGTGAGGGCGGGCGTGCTCCGCACGGTGAAGACGGCGGTGATGAGAGCCGAGAGGCTCAGCAGCGAGATGACGGCGCGACCGTAGTCCGAGGACTCGAGGAACGGCAGCAGCAGGATGACGAGGATCTGCACGGTCAGCAGGAATGCCGACGGCTGCTTGCGCAGCGTGGCCTTCCATCGGGCCGATCGGGACGGGGGTTCCTTGAGGTCCTCCCACAACATGGTCATGGCACCACTGTAGAAGTCACCGGCGGCCGGTGAGCTCCCATGCGTCGTCGCTGCCGTCGTCCCCGGACTCTCCGTCGGCCCAGTCCCTCGCGACGGGGTACGGGTCGAGGTCGTCGGCGACGGCGTCGCGCCGGTAGGCGATGACGGGCACCTCCGAGGTGTCGTCGGTGGAGTCGTCGGTGACCGGCCCCCCGGTCCCGGCGACACCGTCCTCCCGGACGGCATACGAATCGACCGGCTGGTCCGGGACGTCCTCGCCGCGAAGCAGCGCGAGGGTCGTGGCGAGGTCGTCGGGCTTGACGAGGACGTCGCGGGCCTTGGACCCCTCGGACGGGCCGACGACACCGCGGGACTCCAGCAGGTCCATGAGCCGGCCCGCCTTGGCGAAGCCGACGCGCAGCTTGCGCTGGAGCATCGAGGTGGAGCCGAACTGGGTCGTCACGACGAGCTCGGTTGCCTGGAGCAGCAGGTCGAGGTCGTCGCCGATGTCGTCCTCCACCTGCTTCTTGGGCGCGCTTACCGTGACGTCGTCGCGGTAGGTGGGCCGCAGCTGCTCGGTGACGTGCTTGACCACGGCGTGGATCTCGGACTCCGTGACCCAGGCACCCTGCACGCGCATCGGCTTGCTGGCGCCCATCGGCAGGAAGAGAGCGTCACCCTGGCCGATGAGCTTCTCGGCACCGGGCTGGTCGAGCACCACCCGCGAGTCCGTGACGCTCGACGTCGCGAAGGCCATCCGGGACGGCACGTTGGCCTTGATGAGGCCGGTGACGACGTCGACGCTCGGCCGCTGCGTGGCGAGCACGAGATGGATGCCGGCCGCCCGGGCGAGCTGGGTGATGCGGACGATGGACTCCTCGACATCACGCGGGGCAACCATCATGAGATCCGCCAGCTCGTCGACGACGACGAGGAGGTAGGGATAGGGAGCGAGCACGCGCTCCGAACCGGGCAGCGGTGTCACCTTCCCGCCCTTGACCGCCTTGTTGAACTCGTCGACGTGCTTGAAGCCGAACGCGGCGAGGTCGTCGTAGCGGGTGTCCATCTCGCGCACCACCCACTGAAGGGCCTCGGCGGCCTTCTTGGGGTTCGTGATGATCGGGGTGATGAGGTGCGGGATGCCCTCGTACGCCGTGAGCTCGACCCGCTTCGGGTCGACCAGGACCAGGCGCACCTCCTCGGGCGTCGCACGCATGAGGATCGAGGTGATCATCGAGTTGACGAAGCTCGACTTCCCGGCGCCGGTGGCACCGGCGACGAGGAGGTGCGGCATCTTCGCGAGGTTGGCGACGACGTAGCCGCCCTCGACGTCCTTGCCGACGCCCATGACCATCGGGTGGTCCGTCCCGCGGGCCACCTGGCTGCGCAGGACGTCTCCGAGGCTGACCTTCTCCCGGTCGAGGTTGGGGATCTCGATGCCGATCGCCGACTTCCCGGGGATGGGACTCAGGATCCGCACATCGGCCGAGGCGACGGCATACGCGATGTTCTTGGAGAGCGCGGTGACACGCTCGACCTTGATCCCCGGGCCGAGCTCCACCTCGTACCTCGTCACCGTCGGGCCACGGCTGAAGCCGGTGACCTGGGCGTCGATCTCGAACTGGTCGAGCACCGTGGTCAGCGACTCCACGATGCGGTCGTTGGCCGCGCTCCGGGCCTTGTGCGGGCTACCCGGCTCGAGCAGTGCGGCGTCGGGGAGGGTGTACGTCACGTCGCCCGCGAGCGAGAGCTGTTCGACGCGCTGCGGCAGCGGCGTGGTCGGCGGCGGCTCCAGCGGCACCCGCTCCGGGACGGGACCCCGCGCTGCCGGTCCGCCGATGGCGGTGGCCTCGCCACCTTCGCCCGGGACCGCCGGGGGCGCAGTGGTCCGCTTCTGGCCCGGGCGGAGCCGCTTGCCGGTGACCGGGTCGACGAGCGCGGCCTGCTCGAACGCCTCGTCGCCGACCCGCGGACCCTCGTCGTGGAGAGCACCGCCTCGGCCGGGACGGCGGAGGCCCCTCCTCGGATCGGCGGTGTCGGCCCCGTCGACCGACGGGGCGGTCGGGTGGCCGGTGAGCCGGTCGCCGAGGGCCCGCAGGCGGGTGGGCACCTGGTGCAACGGGGTCGCGGTGATGACGAGGAGTCCGAAGAGTGCGAGGAGGAGGAGCAGCGGCACGGCGCCGTAGACGGAGACCGCCGCCTCCAGGGGGCTGGAGGAGAGGAAGCCGAGGATGCCGCCCGCAGCCCGCATCCCGTCGGCCCCCTCAGGCGGGGTGGGGACCCCGGCGGCGACGTGGGTCAGGCCGCAGGCCGCGAAGGCGAGGGCGATCGTCCCGACGGCCGCACGTGAGGTCGCCGCCTCGTCCTGGGGGGTGCGCAGCATCCGGATGCCGAACGCGAGCAGGACCAGTGGCACGGCGTAGCCCACCTTGCCGAAGGTCCCTGCGACGACGGCATGGACGATCGTCCCCACCGCACCCGGCATCCCCCACCACTCCCTGGCCGCGACGACGACGGCGAGGGCGACGAGGAGGAGGCCGATACCGTCGCGCCGGTGCTCGGGCTGGAGGTCGCGGCCGGTGTCCCCCACCTTGCGGGCGACGGCACCGGTCGCGTGGGCCAGGCCCATCCAGGTGTTCTGGACGGCCCGTACCGGGAGCGGAAGACGCCGGGACCGGGCCTTGCGGGAGCGTCCACCCGAGCGAGCTGTGGTGCGCTGACCCCGTGGGGGTGTGGACGTCGTGCGGCCGCGCGACGGGGAAGACGTACGAGTCGCCATGGGCGCAGGCTACGCGACAGTCACACCGGACACATGCGTCACACGCGGAACAGCGATGATCATCGTGAGGCTACGGCAGAAGGGGTGCCGCGCAGTACGGGTCAGGCCTCGATGACCATGGGGATGATCATCGGTCGACGGCGGAGCTTGCGCCCCAACCAGCCACCCACCGACCGGCGGATGACCTGCTGGAGCTGGTAGGTGTCCGCGACGCCGTTCGCCGTGGCCTCGTCGAGCGCCTGCACGAGCTGCGGCATGACATCGTCGAACACGACCTCGTCCTCGACGAAACCTCTCGCCGTGATCTCGGGTCCGGCGATGATCTTGCCGGTCATGGAGTCGACGACCACCGTGACGGAGATGAAGCCCTCGTCGCGCAGGATCCGACGGTCCTTGAGCAGGCCTTCGTCCGCCCCGCCCACGGAGGCGCCGTCCACGTAGACGTAGCCCGATGGGACCGCTCCCGAGACCGCTGCCTTCCCGTCGACCAGGTCGACGGCCACACCGTCCTCGACGACGACGACACGGTCACGCGGGACGCCCGTGGCGACGGCGAGCTCGGCGTTGGCGACGAGGTGGCGCCACTCCCCGTGCACGGGCATGACGTTGCGTGGCCGGACGATGTTGTAGCAGTAGAGGAGCTCCCCGGCGCTGGCATGCCCCGACACGTGCACCCTCGCGTTCCCCCGGTGGACGACTGCCGCCCCGAGGCGCATGAGTCCGTTGATCACCCGGTACACGGCGTTCTCGTTGCCGGGGATGAGCGAGGACGCCAGCAACACCGTGTCGCCGCGGCCCACGTCGATCCGGTGGTCGCGGTTCGCCATGCGGGACAGTGCCGCCATCGGCTCGCCCTGGCTGCCGGTGCAGATGAGGACGATCTGGTCGTCGCGCAGGTCGTCCAGCTGCTTGACGTCGACGAGGACGCCGGCGGGCACGTGCAGGTAGCCGAGCTCGGCCGCGATGCCCATGTTCCGGACCATCGACCGGCCGACCATGGCCACCTTGCGCCCCGCCTTGTCCGCGGCGTCGAGCACCTGCTGCACGCGGTGCACGTGGGACGAGAAGCAGGCGACGATGACCCGGCGCTCGGCGTGCCGGAACACCTTGTCGATGGCCGAGGCGATGTCGCGCTCCGGGGTCGTGAAGCCGGGCACCTCGGCGTTGGTGGAGTCGGTGAGGAAGAGGTCGACGCCCTCCTCCCCCAGCCGGGCGAACGCCCGCAGGTCGGTGAGCCGGCCGTCGAGGGGCAGCTGATCCATCTTGAAGTCGCCGGTGTGCAGCAGCGTCCCCCCCGAGGTGCGCACCGCGACGGCGAGCGCATCGGGGATGGAGTGGTTCACGGCGACGAACTCGCAGTCGAAGTGGCCGAGCCGCTCGCGGTCCCCCTCACGCACCCCGAGCGTGTAGGGCCGGATGCGGTGCTCCTTGAGCTTCGCCTCGACGAGGGCCAGCGTCAGCTGTGAACCCACCAGCGGCAGGTCGGGCTTGAGGCGCAGGAGATAGGGCACCGCGCCGATGTGGTCCTCGTGCCCGTGGGTGAGGACGACCGCCTGGACGGTGTCGAGGCGGTCCTTGATGTACTCGAAGTCCGGGAGGATGAGGTCGATGCCCGGGTGGTGGTCATCGGGGAACAACACCCCGCAGTCGATGATGAGCAGCTGCCCCCGGTGCTCGATCACCGTCATGTTGCGGCCGATCTCGCCCAGGCCGCCCAGGGGCACGATGCGGACGCCGCCGTCCACGAGCGGACCGGGAAGGTCGAGCTCGGGGTGGGGGTGGCTCATCGGGTCGGCAGCGTCGCGAGGGCGGAGCGGAGCAGCTCGAGGTGCTCCGGTGGCGACTCCACGAGCGGCAGGCGTACGGTCGCCGACTCCAGGACACCGAGCTCGACCAGGGCCGCCTTGGCCATGATCGCCCCCTGGGACGTCGTCATGATCGCGTCGACGACGGGGATGAGGGAGGTGTGCAGGCGGCGAGCCTCCGGGAGGTCCCCGCGGTCGACGGCGGCGACCATCGCGGCATACTGCTCACCCGCCACATGCCCGACGACGGACACCAGGCCGAACGCTCCTTCGGCGAGCAGCGGGAGGTTGACCTCGTCCGCGCCGCTGAACCAGAGCAGGTCGGTCCCGGCCATGACCTTGGTGGACGCCCACAGGTCGCCCTTGGCGTCCTTGACGGCGGTGATCCGAGGGTGTTCGGCGAGGCTGACAAGTGTCTCCGTCGTGAAGGGGATGCCGGTGCGCGAGGGAATGTCGTAGAGCATGACCGGGAGGTCCGTCGTGTCGGCGACCGCGCGGCAGTGCGCGATGACGCCTGCCTGGGTGGGCTTGTTGTAGTACGGCGTCACGAGGAGGAGTGCGTCGGCCCCGGCCGCGGCCGCGCGCCGCGCCATGTCCACGGCGTGGCGGGGGGGTGTTGGCCCCCCCCCCCCCCC
>OCZS010000032.1_pt1 | contig 40078 bp, 36 predicted proteins | sample 1539071 | NCBI WGS metagenome assembly OCZS01 (sample SAMEA3113584, study PRJEB22503) | soil metagenome
CTCCGCTGGTCATCGCCTACGCGCTCGCCGGCACGATGGACTTCGACTTCGAGACCGAGCCACTGGGTCGGGACACCGACGGGAACGACGTCTTCCTCCGGGACCTGTGGCCCGCCCCCGCGGACGTCGAGCGAACGATCGCCGAGAGCATCAACAAGGACATGTTCACCTCCGACTACGCCGACGTCTTCGCGGGCGACGAGCGGTGGCAGTCGCTGCCGACGCCCGAGGGCGACACCTTCGCCTGGGACCCGGACTCCACCTACGTCCGCAAGCCTCCGTACTTCGACGGCATGCGCCAGGAGACGACGCCGGTCACGGACATCAGCGGCGCTCGGGTGCTGGCACGGCTCGGCGACTCGGTGACGACCGACCACATCAGCCCTGCCGGGTCGATCAAGGCCGACTCGCCCGCCGGCCGCTACCTCGCCGACCACGGCATCGAGCGCAAGGACTTCAACTCCTACGGCTCACGCCGCGGCAACCACGAGGTGATGATCCGGGGCACCTTCGCCAACATCCGGCTCAAGAACCTGCTCCTCGACGGCGTCGAAGGCGGCTTCACGCGGAACTTCCTCGCCGGCGGCGAGCAGACGACGATCTTCGACGCGTCGGCGGCCTACCAGGCTGCGGGGGTGCCGCTCGTGGTCCTCGCAGGAAAGGAGTACGGATCCGGATCCTCGCGGGACTGGGCCGCCAAGGGAACCGCCCTCCTCGGCGTCCGGGCAGTCATCGCCGAGTCCTACGAGCGCATCCACAGGTCGAACCTCATCGGGATGGGTGTCCTGCCGCTCCAGTTCCCCCAGGGCCAGGACGCCGAGACCCTCGGCGTGACGGGCACCGAGACGTTCTCGATCTCCGGTGTCGAGGAGCTCAACGAGGGCCGGACGCCGAAGGCCGTCACAGTCTCCGTCACCCGGGAGGACGGAGCGGAGTCCAGCTTCGAGGCGCTCGTCCGGATCGACACCCCCGGCGAGGCGGACTACTACCGCAACGGCGGCATCCTCCAGTACGTCCTCCGCTCGCTGGTGACCTGACGGTCAGGGCGGTGCGTGCGACGGCTGCCCCGGGTGGAGCGGGCTCAGGCGCACGACGTCCCCGACGACGACGACGGCCGGGTTCTCCACCCCGACTGCCCGCGCCGTCTCGGCGATGTCGGCGAGCGTCCCGAACGTCGCGCGCTGGCCGGGAAGGAACCCGCGCTCGACGACGGCGACCGGGCACGTGGGTGACCGGCCCGCGTCGACCAGCGCCCGTGCCGAGAGGGCCAGCCGTCCGACCCCCATGAGGAGGACGACTGTGTGGTCGCCTCCGGCCGGGACCGCCGGGACGTCCTCGTGGCCGGTGACCACGGTGAAGCCCCGGGCGACGCCCCGGTGCGTGAGCGGGATGCCGACCCCAGCGGGCACCGCGATCGCGCTCGTCACCCCCGGAACCACCTCGACGGGGATGCCGTGCGCCTCGCACGCCTGTCGTTCCTCTCCGCCCCTTCCGAGGACGTAGGGGTCGCCCCCCTTGAGCCTCACCACCGCCCGTCCGGCGAGGGCTTCCTCGACCAGCAGCGCGTTGATCTCCTCCTGCGGGAGGGTGTGGCGTCCGGGGGCCTTCCCGACGTCGACCACCCGGACGTTCGTCGGCAGCCGGTCGACGACCCCTCGCGGCGCGAGGCGGTCGACGACGACGACGTCGGCGACGGACAGCAGCTCTCGGGCACGGGTGGTCAGGAGGCCGTCCGCGCCCGGGCCGCCTCCGACGAGGGCAACCCAGCCGGACCCCGTACGGCGGGTGCGGCGGCGGAGGTCGATCGACCCGCTGGCGAGGACCGCGCCGACCTCCCGGACCACGGCCGTGGCGAGGGCGTGGTCGGAGCCCGCGTGGGCGGCGACGGTGAGGGTGACGTCACCGGCCGCCACCGACGTCGTGGCCGGGAGATGGGCCGACGCGTCGGCCGCTGTCGGGGCGAGGCACCACACCCGGAGCTCGAGGGCGTCGGCCCGGACCATGTCGTCGACCTCTCGGTCGCCGGTGGCCGTCTGCACGAGCCATGCGCCGTCGAGGTCTCGACGGCCCTCGTAGTCCCTCGGCGCCCAGGCGACCTCACCCGAGGCCACGAGGACTGCGAGCTCCTCGCACACGTAGGGCGCCACGACCTCCACGAGGGCGCCGGCGGCGAGGAGGGTCGAGACGCCGGAGGCGGATGCCGGCCCGCCCCCGACGGCGACGACGCGCCGCGCGGTGACGTCGAGCCCGACGGGCAGTGTCATCCGGGGTGCTCTCCGGGAGCCAGGGCTCCGGCCATGACCGCCGCGAGTGTTCTGCCGTCGTCCGGGTCGACGAGGAGGAAGGCGCCACCGCGTCGTGAGGTCGAGTAGTCCTCGACCGGCAGGGGGGAGGCGAACCGAACCGTCACGCGGCCGATGTCGTTGAGCTGCAGGCGGTCTGCGGGCGCGAGCCGCATCGCGTCGAGGTCGAGGCGGCCGTCGACGGAGCGCACCATCGCCAGCACCGTGCGGGACCCGTGCTTGACGAGCAGCCGCGCGCCCGGGTGCAGCGGCTCGTCCCCGAGCCAGCAGGCGAGCGCCTGGACCTCCTGGCGCAGCGCGACGGGATCGGATGCCGCGCACAGGAGGTCGCCTCGGCTCACGTCGACGTCGTCGGTGAGGCGGATGGTCACGGACTGCGGTGCAACGGCGACGTCGAGCGACCGCTCCCCGAGGTCGATGCCCGCGACGGTGGTTCGCGTGCCGGAGGGCAGGACGACGACCTCGTCGCCAACCCGTATGGAACCGGACGCCAGCTGACCGGCATACCCCCGGTACTCGACGTGCTCGGGGGACCGCGCGGCGCCCTGCGGACGAACGACCACCTGCACCGGCATCCGGAAGGACTCGTGGGCGGGGTCGGTGTCCGGAGCGAGGGCCTCGAGGAGCTCGAGGAGCGAAGGCCCTTCGTACCAGGGTGTGTTCGTCGAGCGGTCGACGACGTTGTCGCCGACGAGGGCGGACACGGGGACAGCGTGCGCGTCCGGGATGCCGAGCTCGACCGCCAGGGAGCGGACGTCGGCGGCGACGCTCCGGAAGACGTCCTCGCTGTGGTCGACGAGGTCGATCTTGTTGACCGCGACGACGACGTGCGGCACGCGCATGAGCGCCGCCACGGCAAGGTGTCGCCGCGTCTGCTCGAGGACCCCCTTGCGGGCGTCGACGAGGAGGACGACGGCGTCCGCGGTCGAGGAACCGGTCACGGTGTTGCGGGTGTACTGGACGTGCCCGGGGCAGTCCGCGAGGACGAACGAACGGTGCGCTGTCGCGAAGTAGCGGTACGCGACGTCGATGGTGATGCCCTGCTCGCGCTCGGCCCGCAGTCCGTCGGTGAGGAGCGCCAGGTCGGCCGAGGTGAGCCCCCGGTCCCGGCTGACCCGCTCGACCGCGTCCAGCTGGTCGGCGAGGACCGACTTGGTGTCGTGGAGCAGGCGGCCGACGAGCGTCGACTTCCCGTCGTCCACCGACCCGGCGGTCGCGAGCCGCAGGAGGGTGCTCATCGCGGGGCCCCCGTGAAGTATCGGAGCCGGGTCCCACGCTTCGCGTGGGCGGAACGAGCGCGGGTCCCACGCGCCCACGCGAAGCGTGGGACCCGTGCGTGGGCGAACTTCATGGGGTGCATCAGAAGTACCCCTCCTTCTTCCGGTCCTCCATGGCGGCCTCGGAGATGCGGTCGTCGGCCCGCGTCGCCCCGCGCTCGGTGAGCGTCGAGGCGGCGACCTCGGCGACGACGTCCGCGACCGTGACGGCCTCGCTCTCGACGGCGCCGGTGCACGACATGTCGCCCACCGTGCGGTAGCGCACCCGGCGCCGGGTGACCGTCTCGTCGACGCGCGGACGCGACCACGGGCCCACGGCGAGGAGCATGCCGTCGCGGGCGTAGACCTCGCGCTCGTGCGTGTAGTAGAGCGCCGGCAGCTCGATGCCCTCGCGCTCGACGTACCGCCACACGTCCAGCTCGGTCCAGTTGGACAGCGGGAACACGCGGACGTGCTCACCGGGGCGGTGCCGGGGGTTGAAGAGGTTCCACAGCTCGGGCCGCTGGTTCTTGGGGTCCCACTGGCCGAAGTCGTCGCGCAGGCTGACGACCCGCTCCTTGGCGCGTGCCTTCTCCTCGTCGCGTCGACCACCACCGAACACCCCGTCGAACCGGTGCCGGGCGATGGCGTCGAGGAGGGGCTGGGTCTGGAGGGGGTTGCGCGTGCCGTCGGCCCGCTCGCGCAGCCGACCGTCGTCGATCCAGTCCTGGACCGAGGCGACCTCGAGGCGGAGCCCGAGCCGCTCGACGGTGGCGTCGCGGTAGGCGAGCACCTCCGGGAAGTTGTGCCCGGTGTCGACGTGGAGCACCGGGAACGGGATCGGGGCCGGCCAGAACGCCTTCGCGGCCACGTGCAGCATGACGACGGAGTCCTTGCCGCCGCTGAACAGCAGGACGGGGCGCTCGAGCTCGGCGGTGATCTCACGGATGACGAGCATCGCCTCGCTCTCGAGGACGTCGAGCTGGCTGAGCACCGGCAGGTCGGCCGGCGGCGCGGTCGAGGGCACGGTGGTGACGTCGATCGTCACGGAAAGCACCTCTGTTCGGATGTCGGTGGTCGTCACGGCGGTGGTCACTGGTGCAGTCCGCACTCGGTCTTGGCGAAGCCCGCCCAGCGTCCGGCCCGCAGGTCGCTCCCGGGCTCCACGCGCTGGGTGCAGGGCTCGCACCCGATGGACGGGTAGCCGTCGGAGAGAAGGAGGTTCACCGGCACGCTGTGGTCGTTCGCATAGTCGACGACCTCGTCGAACGTCCACGCCGCCAGCGGGTTGAGCTTGACGAGGCCGAACTGCTCGTCGAAGGTCACCAGCGGTGTGTCGGCGCGGGTCGGGCCCTCGTCACGACGGATGCCGGTCACCCACGCCTCGTAGCCGGCGAGCGCCGCCCGCAGCGGCTCGACCTTGCGCATCCGGCAGCACGCTGCCGGGTCGCGCTCGTGGAGCTGCGGGCCGTACTGCGCGTCCTGCTCGGCCACCGTGAGGGTCGGCGTGACGTCGACGACAGTGACGTCGAGCTCGTGGGCGACCTGGTCGCGGGTGCCGTACGTCTCGGCGAAGTGGTAGCCGGTGTCGAGGAACAGCACGTCGACGCCGGGGGCACGCTTCGCGACGACGGCCGGAAGCACGGCATCCGCCATGCTGCAGGCCACGGCGAGGGTGCCGGGGAAGGTGCGGGCCGCCCATGCCGCCACGTCGTCGGCGGTGGCACGTGACCCGAGCTCCCGTGCGCCCTGGACCGCCAGCGCGCGCAGCTCGTCGGTGCTGCGGCGCACAGGTGGGCTGGTGGTGGTGCCGAGGGCACGGCTGGTGCCGGTCGTCATCGGAGCTCCTCCTCGTCGACGCGGTGGACCCAGGCGGAGAACGTCTCACCCGGTTCGCGGGCGACGACGTAGCGGCGCACCAGTCGCTCGACGAGGTCGGGAAGGGCCTCCGCGGTCACCTTGAGCCCTCGCACCGTGCGGCCCAGCCCGGCCTCCTCACGGTCGGCGGACGCGAGCCCGCCGCCGAGGTGCACCTGGAAGCCGGCCTCCTGCTCGCCGTCGACGGTGACGATCTGGCCCTTCAACCCGATGTCGGCAACCTGGATGCGCGCACACGAGTTCGGGCAACCGTTGATGTTGAGGGTGATCGGCGTGTCGAGGTCGAGGTCGGCGAGGCGGCGCTCGAGCTCGGCGATCGCTGTCGCTGCGGTCACCTTGGTCTCGACGATGGCGAGCTTGCAGTACTCGATGCCGGTGCAGGCCATCGTGTGGCGGCGGAACGGGCTGGGGGTGACCGACAGGCCCAGCCGCTCGAGGCCCGTGACGAGGTCGTCGAGCGCGGTCGCGGCCACGTCGAGGACGACGAGCTTCTGGTGTGGGGTCAGCCGCAGCCGGTCGCTGCCGGCCGCCTCCATGAGGTCGCCCAGCCCGGCGAGCACCTCACCACTGACCCGACCGACGACCGGGGCGGCTCCGACGTAGTGCAGGCCGTCCTTCTGGAGGTGGACTCCGACGTGGTCACCGGGACCCGTCGCAGGGGCCGGGGGCGGTCCGTCGGGGAGCGGGGAGTCGAGGTAGTCGCGTTCGAGCACCTCGCGGAACGTCACCGGCCCCCACTCCGCGAGGAGGAACTTCAGGCGGGCCTTGGTCCGCAGGCGGCGGTAGCCGTGGTCACGGAAGATCCGGATGACGCCGTGCCAGACCTCGGCCACCCGGTCCGGCTCGACGAAGACGCCGAGCCGCTCGGCGAGCCGGGGCGCGGTCGAGAGCCCGCCACCCACCCACAGGTCGTAGCCGGCGCCGAGGCTGGGGTGTCGGACACCGACGAAGGAGATGTCGTTGATCTCGTGGACGACGTCCAGGCTCGGGTGGCCGGTGACGGCGGACTTGAACTTGCGCGGGAGGTTGGCCAGCTCCGGGTCGCCGATGAAGCGGCTGGTGATCTCCTCGATCGCGGGCGTGGGGTCGAGGATCTCGTCGGCGGCGATCCCGGCCAGGGGGCTGCCCAGGACGACGCGGGGGGTGTCACCGCACGCTTCGGTCGTCTGGAGCCCGACCTCCTCGAGCCGACGCCAGATCTCGGGCACGTCCTCGACCCGGATCCAGTGGTACTGGATGTTCTGGCGGTCGCTGATGTCGGCGGTGTCACGGGCGAAGTCCCGGGAGATGCCGGCCAGGACACGGAGCTGACCCAGGGTCAGGGCGCCGCCGTCCAGGCGGACCCGCAGCATGAAGTAGCGGTCCGACAGCTCGTGCGGCTCCAGGGTGGCGGTGCGTCCGCCGTCGATGCCCGGGCGACGCTGGGTGTACAGACCCCACCAGCGCATGCGGCCGTGGAGGTCGTCGTCGGGGATGGAGTCGAAGCCCTGCAGCGCGTAGACCGTCTCGATGCGCTCCCGGACCTCGAGCCCGCCGCCGGCCGCCTTCATCTCCTCGTTGGCGTTGAGCGCCGCCCGCCCGTCGACCGCCCACTGGCCGTTGGAGCGGCCGGCGCGCGGCGGGCGGAGCGCCCGAGCCGTCGTGCTGTCGGTGGTGTGCGTGCTCATCGGTCCTCGACGGATAGGAATTAGTTCTGGTGATGAAATGTATAACGACCCATTATTGTCCGAGCGGTGGTCCACGATGTGGTCGGCGCGCGTATCATCGAACATGTGTTCGACCCTGCGTTGCCCCACGGGCCGCCGCTGCGTGCTGGCAGCCCCGGCTCACCCGCGCAGCAACGCTCGGCCGCCGGGGCCGGGGGAGTCGGCGCCGGCGGCCCGCCGGGATGGCCACCCGGGGTGCCGCCGCCCGGGGAGCGCGGCTGGGACCACCGGGCGAGCGCGTGGCTGCTCGACCACTGCCCCCCGGACTACCGCCTGCACCCGGCGTGGCGTCGCCATCCGGTGGCGCTCGCCTGGCTCACCGTGCGCCACCTCGACGCCCAGCTCGACGCCATGCGGTCCGCGTACCGCGAGGTGCGGGTCGACCTCGTCGACGACATCGGGCCTGAGGGCGTGGCCCAGGTGCTCGGTGACCTCGAGGTCGAGGGCGTACGGCTGTTGTCCGCCCGGCGTGCCGCCGGACTGCTCCTCGACGCCCTCCGCGGGCTCGAGTTCGTCCCGCGCCTGTGAAGGTCGTGCGGCGGCCACGTGGCGGAGTGGTGGAGGGCACCCCGGTCCGTGGGGGTCGTTCGGCGCCCAGCGCCTAGACTCAGGTGGTTCGTGTGCCGTGAGGAGACCAGGAGGTAGGCACCGGTGAGTCTGCTCGAGCGCATCGGGGGACCCGACGACCTCAAGGCGCTGCGCCCGGACCAGCTTGCCCCGCTCGCGGACGAGATCCGGCGCTTCCTCGTCGAGGAGGTCTCGCGCACCGGCGGCCACCTCGGCCCCAACCTCGGCGTCGTCGAGCTCACCATGGCGATCCACCGGGTGTTCAGCTCCCCGGACGACACGGTCGTCTTCGACACAGGTCACCAGTCCTACGTCCACAAGCTCCTCACCGGACGACGGAACTTCTCCGGGCTCCGCACCCAGGGCGGGCTGTCCGGCTACCCGAGCCGTGCGGAGTCCGAGCACGACGTCGTCGAGAACTCGCACGCCTCCACCTCGCTCTCCTGGGCGCACGGCATCGCGGCGGGGCGGGTCGTCCAGGGCCAGACCGGCCGTCACACCGTGGCCGTCATCGGCGACGGCGCGCTCACCGGCGGGATGGCCTGGGAGGCGCTCAACAACATCGCCGCGGACTCCGACCTCCCCCTCGTCGTCGTCGTCAACGACAACGAGCGGTCCTACGCCCCCACCCGAGGCGGCCTGGCCGACCACCTGGCGACGCTGCGCACGACGCGCGGGTACGAACGCTTCCTCGACTGGGGCAAGACCACCGTCTCGCGGACCCCGGTCGTCGGCGGGGCGATGTACGAGACGCTCCACGGGGTGAAGAAGGGCCTCAAGGACATCGTCGCGCCGCAGGGACTGTTCGAGGACCTCGGTCTGAAGTACCTCGGTCCGGTCGACGGGCACGACGAGCCGGCGATCGAGGCGGCCCTGCGCAAGGCGCGGGCCTTCCGCGGGCCGGTCCTCGTGCACGTGATCACCCAGAAGGGGCGTGGCTACGACCACGCCGTCAACGACGAGGGCGACCAGTTCCACGCCGTCGGCGTCATCAACCCGGAGACCGGCCTGCCGCTCGAGATCGCCGGGCGCAGCTGGACCGACGAGTTCAGCGGGGCGATGGTCGAGATCGGCGAGGAGCGTGACGACGTCGTCGCGATCACCGCCGCCATGATGATCCCCGTCGGGCTCAAGGACTTCTGTGAGCGCTTCCCGGAGCGCACCTTCGACGTCGGCATCGCCGAACAGCACGCGCTCACCATGGCGGCCGGGCTGTCGTATGCCGGTCTGCACCCCGTCGTCGCGGTCTACGCCACCTTCCTCAACCGGGCCTTCGACCAGCTGCTCATGGACTGCGCCCTCCACCGGGCCGGCGTCACCGTGGTGCTCGACCGCTCGGGGATCACCGGTCCGGACGGGGCGTCCCACCACGGCATGTGGGACATGACGATCAGCGGCGTCGTCCCCGGCCTGCATCTCGCCGCCCCCCGCGACGGCCACCAGGTCGTGCGAGCCCTCCACGCGGCCGTCGCCATCGCCGACGCGCCGTCGGTGGTGCGCTTCCCGAAGGGCACCGTGGGTGGCCCGATCACCGCAGTCCGCACCGTCGGCACGGTCGACGTCCTCGCCGAGCCCGATGCCGACGACGTGGACGTCCTGCTCGTGGGGGTCGGCTCGATGGCGGCGACGACGCTGACCGCCGCCGAGAAGCTGGAGGCCGAGGGTGTGCGCGTGCGGGTCGTCGACCCGGTCTGGGTGCTCCCGGTGAGCCCCGACCTCGTGACCCTGGCATCGTCGGCGCGCCGCGTGGCGGTCGTGGAGGACCACGTCGTCGTCGGTGGCATCGGCTCCCAGGTCGCGCTCGCCGTCCGCGACGCCGGCTCCGACGTCCCCGTCGACTCGTACGGCCTGCCCAAGCGCTTCCTCGAGCACGGGTCCCGCGGTCAGGTCCTCGACGCCGCCGACCTCACACCGGACGCCGTCGCGGCCTCCGTGCGCGCACGCCTCGGCTGACGGGCCGCCCCGTCGCTCTGCCGAGGGCGAACGCGCTGGCGCGGACGGCACGCCACGCGGTTGGCTCACGGCATGAGGATGCTCGTGCTCGGTGGGACCGCATGGCTGGGGCGAAGCGTCGCACAGGATGCGGTGGCGCGCGGACACGACGTCACGTGCCTCGCGCGAGGCAACGGTGCTACAGCGGCCGGTGCGACGTTCGTTGCGGCGGACCGCGACCGCGAGGACGGCCTGGAGGCCGTCTCGGGTGCGGACTGGGACACCGTCCTGGACGTGGCACGGCATCCCGGCCACGTCCGTCGCGCGGTTCGCGACCTGCGAGCACGGCACTGGGTGTTCGTCTCCTCCGGCAACGCATATGCCTCCTTCTCGAGCCTCGAGCAGGACGAGGACGCTCCGGTGCGCGAGCCCTTGGCCGGCGACGTCATGACCAGCATGGAGGTCTACGGCGAGGCGAAGGTGGCGTGCGAGGACGCGGTGCGGGAGGGCGCGGCGACGGCGACCATCGTTCGATCCGGTCTCATCGGTGGCCCCGGCGACTGGTCGGGGCGCACCGGCTACTGGCCCTGGCGGTTCGCCCACCCCGTCGGCGACCGGGTCGTCGTGCCGGCAGACCCAGACTTCCCCTGCGCGGTCATCGACGTGCGCGACCTCGCGCCCTGGCTGGTCTCCGCGGCCGAGGAGCGGCTCGACGGGACGTTCAACGCGACCGGTCCAACGACGACCCTGGCCGAGGTGCTCACCTCAGCCGCGCAGGTCGCCGGGTCACCGGCCACCCCCCTCGAGGTGCCGCCCAGCCTGCTCGCCGAGCTGGGGGTGGCCTCGTGGATGGGGCCGTCATCCCTGCCGCTCTGGATCGACGACCCGCAGTGGCGAGGGTTCGCGACGCTGGGCACCGCCCGTGCGCGCGCGGCCGGTCTGAGGGTGCGACCCCTGCGAGACACGCTCCGTGACGCGCTCGCCTTCGAGGAGGTGCGGGACGTCCCCCGGGCTGCGGGCCTCACCGACGAGGAGGAGCGCCGGGTCCAGGAGGCGGTCCTGCGCTGACGTGAGGGTCCGCCGGCGTCCGCAAGGAGTCGGCAGCAGACCGTGCAGCACCGGGCGGCCACGCCGCGGAAGGGAGCTCGCCTAGCATGAGCCGGGTGACGGAGTCCCGCGCCGACGAGCTCGCCGTCAACCGGGCGCTGTGGGCGCTGGTGAACGAGCGCTTCACGGATGCCGCGGCCGAGGACCTCTGGCGCCGGGCTGACGTCGTGTGGGGACTGTTCGCCGTTCCCGAACGCGAGCTCGGTCTCGTCGGCGACGTCCGAGGAAGGGACGTCCTCGAGCTCGCGTGCGGCACCGCCTACCTGTCGGCGTGGCTGGCCCGCGCCGGCGCGAGACCGGTGGCGGTCGACCTGTCCGGTGAGCAGCTGGCCACCGCCCGTCGGCTCCGGGACCGGCTGGGGCCGAACTTCCCCCTCGTCCAGGGGGACGTCGAGCGAGTGCCCCTCGCGAGCGGCCGCTTCGACCTCGTCGTCAGCGAGCACGGCGCGGCTGCCTGGTGCGACCCGCAGCGGTGGCTCCCCGAGGCGTCCCGGCTGCTGCGGCCCGGAGGGCGCCTCGTGTTCCTCACCAACAGCCACATCTCAGCGCTGTGCGTCCCGACCGACGAGGGTGTCGCGGGGCAGCAGCTGCTGCGTGGCCACGAGGAGGCGTACCGGGTGCGGTGGCCGGGGGGAGGCGTCGAGTTCCACCCGTCGCACGGCGACTGGGTGCGCCTGCTGCGCCGGTCCGGGTTCGTCGTTGAGGCGCTGCACGAGGTCTTCGCCCCGTCGGAGGGCACCGACCACCCGTTCTACGACATCGTCTCGCCGCAGTGGGCCGCCCGCTGGCCCGCGGAGGAGGCCTGGGTGGCGCGCCGCGAGTAGGGCTGTCCTCCCGGGCCACCACCGTCGCTGCGGCGCTCCCTATGCTGGACCGGTGGAGCTGGAGTTCACCGGTGAGGTGTGGCACTGGCGAGGCCCGGCGCCCTACCACTTCGTGTCCGTTCCGGAGGGGGACTGCGGTGCGCTCGAGATGGCCGCCCCGCTGGTGAGCTACGGGTGGGGCATGATCCCCGTCGGCGTGAGGCTCGGGTCCACCGCATGGGCGACCTCGCTCTGGCCGAAGGACGGTGGTTACGTCGTTCCGCTCAAGGACCTCGTTCGCCGAGCCGAGGACGTGGAGGTCGGTGACCTCGTGACCCTTCGCCTCACCATCGACGTGTGAACGAGGCCGTCACCCGGCGTCCGTCGCGGTCGGGTGGCTCGTCGTTCAGTGGCTCGTCGTTCAGACGGCCGCCGGGCGCTCCTCGGGCGGCGCGGAACCGGTTGCGAGTCCACGGACGAGCACGTCGACGAGGTGTGGCACCTCCGAGACCTCGACCTGGACGGTGGCGACGCACAGCGTGCCTCGCCAGACCGACAGCACGGCGAGGCCGTGCTCGGGGTGCCACGACACGCGCAGCGCCCGTCCGTTCCCGCGAGCGTCGGCGACGACCTCACCGCGGAGGGGGAGCACGGTCGGTTGCGGCATCTCCCCATGGTGCTCCCCGATCGGGGTGGGCACCAGTGGCAGCAGGCGCCGGGACGGACCGGCGGTGCGGACCGAGCGGCCTCAGATGTCGCGGAAGGTCTCGATCGTCGCCCCGAGGGCGTTGAGCCGTTCGGCGAGGTCCTCGTAGCCGCGGTTGATGACGTAGACGTTGCGCAGCACCGACGTCCCGGGAGCGGCGAGCATGGCGAGCAGCATGACGACCCCTGGCCGCAGCGCGGGCGGGCACATGACCTCCGCGGCCCGCCACTTCGGCGTGGGTCCGGTGATCATCACGCGGTGGGGATCGAGGAGCTGCACCTGGCCACCGACCTTGTTGAGCTCGGTGAGGTAGATCGCGCGGTTCTCGTACACCCAGTCATGGATCATCGTCGTGCCCTCCGCGCAGGCGGCGATGAGGGCGAAGAACGGCAGGTTGTCGATGTTGAGACCGGGGAACGGCATCGGCGCGATCTTGTCGACCGGCGCCCGAAGCGGCCCCGGCTGGATGGTGAGGTCCACGAGTCGGGTGTGGCCGTTGTTCGCGCGGTACTCGTCGGTCAGCGTGAAGCGCAGGCCCATCTCCTCGAGGGTGGCCAGCTCGATCTCCAGGAACTCGATCGGCACCCGCTCGACGGTGATCGTCGACTCGGTGACGACCGCAGCGGCGATGAGGCTCATCGCCTCGATCGGGTCCTCCGACGGGAAGTACTCGATGTCGACGTCGACGTGGGCCACCCCGGTGACCGTGAGCGTCGTCGTGCCGATCCCGTCGATCCCCACGCCGAGGGCACGGAGGAAGAAGCACAGGTCCTGGACCATGTAGTTGGGGGAGGCGTTGCGGATGACCGTCGTCCCGGGATGCCGGGCAGCGGCCATGAGGACGTTCTCGGTCACCGTGTCGCCCCGCTCGGTGAGCACGATGGCCCGCTGCGGTGACCGTCCGGGCAGGACCTCCGCCTGGTAGAACCCGTGGGTGGCGGCCACGTCGAGGCCGAAGGCCTTGAGCGCGGACAGGTGCGGCTCGACGGTGCGCGTCCCGAGGTCGCAGCCCCCGGCATACGGCAGCTGGAAGTGCTGGAGCTCGTGGAGCATCGGACCGAGGAACATGATCACCGTGCGCGTGCGCCGCGCCGCCTCGACGTCGATGCTCGCGAGGTCCAGCCGCGCCGGCGGGATGATCTCGAGGTCGTTGCTGTCGGGCAGCCACCGGACGCGCACGCCGATCGAGGTGAGCACCTCGATGATCCGGTTGACCTCCTCGATGCGGGCCAGGCTGCGCAGCGTCGTGCGGCCCTTGTTGAGCAGGCTCGCGCACAGGAGGGCGACGGCGGCGTTCTTGCTCGTCTTCACGGGGATGGATCCGGAGAGCTTCCGCCCGCCGACGATCCTCAGGTGCTGCGGGCCGCTGTGACCGAGCGAGACGAACTCGCTGTCGAGCTTCTCACCGACCCGCGCCAGCATCTCGAGGGAGAGGTTCTGCTTGCCCTGCTCGATGCGGGCGACGGCGCTCTGGCTGGTCCCGAGGAGGTCGGCCAGCTCGCTCTGGGTGAGCCCTTGGTGGCGGCGGGCATCCCGGATGAGGGTGCCGATCCGGGTGAGGTAGGTGTCCGAGGTGGTGGTCGTCGTCACCGCGACAGGGTATCTCAGTTGTGAGATATCGGGACATCGAGCGACACGGATTCGGATCCTCGAAACATCCCCTGCCGTGCTCCGTGACGGACGGTCACCCAGGCGGCACGCTGGCGACGCCGGGAGGTAGGAACCGTCGCCCGACGACCCGCTCGGAGGCCCCCTCGCGGTCGAGGAGGGGACAGAGACCGCCGTTCCAGAACTGGAAGCCGGCCCCCGTGATCATCGCGAGGTCGATGTCCATCGGTGTGGCCACGACCCCCTCCGAGAGGAGCAGTCCCACCTCTTCGGCGAGAACCCCGAGGATGCGCTCGCGCGCCTGCTCGACCGTCAGCTCCACCGGGTTCTCGGGACGCTCCGCCATGGCGAGCACCTCGGGGTCGGGCACCGGCCGCCCGTCGTCCATGAGGTAGTAGCCGCGCTTGCCGGCCTCGACGAGACGCCTCAGGCTCGGCGAGACGTGGAACCGGTCCCCGAAGGCACGGTTCAGCGTCTCGCTGTTGTGCAGCGCGATCGTCGGCCCCACGAGGCCGAGGACGACGAAGGGCGGCATCGGCGCGAGGCCGGCCACCGCGCGGTCCGCCGTCGTGACCGGCGTGCCCTCGTCGACGATGCGGGAGAACTCGCCCATGAAGCGTCCGAGCAGGCGGTTGACGACGAAGGACGCCGAGTCCTTGACCCGGATCGTCGTCTTCCCGAGCGCGCGACCGGTCGCGAATGCCGTTGCCAGCGCGCTGTCGTCGGTGTGATCCCCCGGGATGACCTCGAGCAGGGGCATCACGGCCACCGGGTTGAAGAAGTGGAAGCCGACGACCCGCTCGGGGTGCTGCAGGGCGCTCGCCATCTCGGTGATCGACAGGGACGAGGTGTTCGACGCGAGGACGCACTCGGCGGAGACGACGGCCTCCACCTCGGCGAACACCTGCCGCTTGACGGACATCTCCTCGAAGACGGCCTCGATGACGAAGTCGGCGTCGGCGAAGCCACTCTTGGACGTCGACCCGGTGACGAGCCGGGTGAGGAAGGACGCCTTGTCCGGGGACACCCGGCCCTTGGTGAGGAGGCCCTGGATCTCCGAGCGCACCCAGTCGACACCCATGGCCACGCGTGCCTCGTCCAGGTCGGTCATCACGACGGGCACGCCCAGCCGGCGCGCGAAGAGCAACGCCAGCTGGCTGGCCATGAGACCCGCGCCGACGATGCCGACCTTCGTGACCGGTCTGGCGAGGGAGGAGTCCGGTGCGCCGGGGGGGCGCTTCGCCCGCTTCTGCACGAGGTCGAAGGCATAGAGGCCGGCCCGCAGCTCGTCGCTCATCGTGAGGTCGCCCAGCGCCTCGTCCTCGGCGGTGAAGGCCTCCTCCCGGGTGGCGGTCCGCGCGGCGCGGACGAGCTCGACGGCGCGCAGCGCACCCCTAGGTCGCCCAGCGCCTCGTCCTCGGCAGTGAAGGCCTCCTCCCGTGTGGCGGTTCGCGCGGCGCGGACGAGCTCGACGGCGCGCAGCGCACCCGTGGCCCGTCCCCCCGACTTCGCGAGCACGACCTTCCTCCCTGCGTCACACGCCGAGTCCCAGACGCCCGCGTCACGGTCGACCTCCGGGCGCTGCCTGCTCGTGGTGCCGGACAGCACGCCGGCAGCCCAGCGCAGCGAGTCCTCGAGGAAGTCGGCCGGGTCGAGGAGGACGTCGGCGATCCCCAGGGCGGCGACCTCCTTCGCGGTGAGCATCCGGTTCTGCGAGAGGGGGTTCTCGACGATGACCTTGAGCGCGTTCGCGGGCCCGATGAGGTTCGGCAGGAGGTAGCAGCCGCCCCAGCCCGGGAGCAGCCCCAGAAAGGTCTCGGGTAGGGCGAACGCGGCGACACCGGCCGAGATGCTCCGGTGGTCGCAGGCGAGCGCAAGCTCGACCCCGCCGCCCATCGCTGCACCGTTGACGAAGGCGAACGTCGGGACCGGCAGGTCCATGATCGCCGCGAATGCCGCGTGCCCCGCGCGCGCGAACTCGGTCGCCTGCCGTCGCTCGACGACGGAGGGGATGCCGGACAGGTCGGCTCCGACGGCGAACACGAACGGCTTCCCCGTGACGGCCACGGCCTGGATCTCGCCGGCCTCGGCCCGCTCGCGCAGCCGCCCGACCGTTTCCGCGAGTTCGGCGATCCCCTGTGGTCCGAAGGTGGTGGGCCGTGTGTGGTCGTGGCCGTTCTCGAGCGTGAGGAGTGCCAGGGTGCCGGCGCCGCCCGGCAGGGTCACGTCCTGGACCGGCGTGTGCGTCACGACCTCGGCGGGGATGGCAGGCGCCGACGACGGGGCAGCGGTGGTGGAGGTCGTCATGGCTCAGGACTCCTTGCCGTAGTCGGCGTGGTGGGGGTTCTCCCAGAGGACGCAGCCACCCATGCCGATGCCGATGCACATCGCGGTGAGGCCGTACCGCACGTCGGGGTGTTCCTCGAAGTGCCGTGCGAGCTGGGTCATGAGCCGCACACCGGACGAGGCAAGAGGATGCCCTGTCGCGATGGCGCCACCCCAGGGGTTGACCCGCTCGTCGTCGTCCGCGATCCCGAAGTGGTCGAGGAACGCGATGACCTGGACGGCGAAGGCCTCGTTGAGCTCGAGGATGCCGATGTCGTCGATCGTCAGACCGGCCTGGCGGAGCGCCTTCTCGGTGGCAGGTACCGGGCCGATGCCCATGACCTCCGGCTCGACACCGACGAACCCGTAGGACACGAGCCGCATGCCCACCGGAAGGCCGAGCTCGGTCGCCGCGGTCTGCGAGGCGAGGAGGCACGCGGTGGCTCCGTCGTTGAGGCCTGCCGCGTTTCCGGCAGTGACGTTGCCGTGCGGCCGGAACGGCGTCTTCAACGCACCGAGCTCCTCGAGCGTCGTGCCGGGGCGGGGCGGCTCGTCGACCGTCGCGAGGCCCCAGCCCCTCTCGACGTGCCGTGTCGCCACCGGGACGAGGTCGGGCTGGACCTTGCCGGCTGCATAGGCGGCGGCGAGCCTGCGCTGGCTGGTCACGGCATACGCGTCGCACCGCTCCTTGGTGATGTGCGGGAAGCGGTCGTGGAGGTTCTCCGCGGTCTTGCCCATGACGAGGGCCGACTCGTCGACGATGCGCTCGGCGACGATCCGCGGGTTGGGGTCGATGCCCTCACCCATCGGGTGGCGCCCCATGTGCTCGACGCCGCCGGCGATCGCGACGTCGATGGCGCCGAACCCGATGGAGGACGCGACGTTCGTCACGGCCGTCATGGCTCCGGCACACATCCGGTCGATGGAGTAGCCGGGGGTCGTGGCCGGCAGGCCGGACAGCAGGCCAGCCAGCCGGCCGAGGGTCAGGCCCTGGTCGCCGATCTGGGTGGTGGCAGCGATGGCCACCTCCTCCACCCGCTCCTTGGGCAGCTCGGGGTGGCGGCGGAGGAGCTCGCGGATGCACTTGATGACGAGGTCGTCGGCGCGGGTCTGGGTGTACATGCCCTTCTCGCCGGCCTTGCCGAACGGGGTGCGGACGCCGTCGACGAAGACGACGTCCTGGAGTGCGCGTGGCACGGTGGCCTCCCTGGGCTGGGGTGGGGGAGGGACCCGGTCGTCCTCGGCCCCAGGGGTCCACCGTACTAAGCGGACGCTTAGTGCCCTAGAGGCCCCGGCGTGACAGGCGTCACTCGGACACGGGCGACTGGATCTGGATCAGGTTGCCGCACGTGTCGTCGAACACGGCGGTGGTCACCGGACCCATGCGCGTGGGTGGCTGGGTGAACATCACGCCGGCCGCGGAGAGCCGGGTGTGCTCGGCCTCGACGTCGTCGACCGTGAAGGCCGTGAACGGGATGCCGTCGGCGACCAGGGCCTCCTTGAACGGGCGGGCCGCCGGGTGCTGGTCGGGCTCGAGCACGAGCTCGACGCCGTCGCGGGCCTGCGGGCTGACCACGGTGATCCAGGCGAACTCGCCCAGCGGCACCTCGTGCTTCTTCTCGAACCCGAGCACCTCGGTGTAGAAGTCGAGCGCCTTGGCCTGGTCGTCGACCAGCACGCTGGTCAGGGTGATCCTCATCGGGGGGTCCTCTCGTCGGGGTGGTGCCACCGTTCGCGCAGCGGCGCCAACGGAGCGGTGTCGAGGTCGTGGAAGGTGTAGCGGCCCTCGCGCCGCCGGGTCACGAGCCCGGCCGTCTCGAGCACGTCGAGGTGCTGAGAGATCGCCTGCCGGCTGGAGGTCAGACCGTGAGCGGTCGTCATCCGGGCGCACAGCTCGAACAGGGTCTGGCCGTCGCGCTCGGACAGCGCGTCGAGCAGGGCCCGGCGCGTCGGGTCGGCCAGCGCCTTGAACAGGGCGTCCGCGTCATCCACGTCCTCGACAATAGGCAAGCAGCCACTTGCCTGTCAACCCGAGGAGGACGAGGGGTCCCGACACGCCGATGGTTCGAGTCGCACGCCGGCGGGTCGTGGCCCCTCGACTCAGCCAGCTGGGCGCGCCGGATGGGTTTGTGGGCCGATTGACTCTCTCGACCAGGTGCGGCCGTCGTGCGGCCGGTCAGTCGGGGAACTGCGCGAAGGCCGCGACGAGCATCGGTGCCACGATCTCCGCCTGCCACGGTCGCGCCCCCTGGTCGAGCAGGGCTCGGGTGAACGCCGCCTTGTCCCGGTCCGAGGGCGGCTGCCACACGACGCGGCGCAACGGGTCGGGCGAGCACACGTTCTCCACCGGGATGACGTGCTCCTCGGCGAACGCGATGAGCGCGGCCCGCGTGGCCCCCAGCCGGTCGGCGGCCACGGGGTTCTTCTCGGCCCAGACCCGCGGCGGAGGAGGGCCGTCTGGCGGCAGCGTACGAGGCGGCAGGTCGTCGTCGGGGATCTCCGACGCCCGCCGCACCGCCTCGATCCACTGACGGCCGTAGCGGGCGATCGCCCGGTGGCCACGGGGGAGGTCGGCGGTCGTCTGCGGCGCGCTCGCGGCGATCTCGACGAGCGCGGCATCCGGCAGGACCCGCCCGACGGAGGTGTCGCGTTCGCGGGCGATGTCGTCGCGCACGTACCAGAGCTCACGGACGATGGCGACCGAGCGGCGGGAGCGCAGCGCGTTCATGCCGGACGTCCGACGCCAGGGATCGGTCCGCTCGGTGGGTGTCCACCTCAGCAGCGCGTTGAACTCCTGCCTGGCCCACTCCGCCTTGCCCTGCATCGCGAGGTCGACGCCCATGAGGTTGCGCAGCTCGTCGAGCACCTCGACGTCGAGCGCCGCGTAACGCAGCCACGGCTCGGGCAGCGGCCGGGTCGACCAGTCGACCGCTGAGTGCTCCTTCGCCAGGGTCAGGCCCAGGTAGTGCTCGACGACCGCGGCGAGGCCGACCCGGGGGAGGCCCAGGATGCGGGCGGCCAGCTCGGTGTCGAACAGCTGCCGGGGGCGCAGGCCCACCTCGGCCAGGCAGGCGAGGTCCTGGGTGGCCGCGTGCAGGATCCACTCCGCGGCACCGATGGCCCGGTCGAGGGGCGAGAGGTCGGGACAGCCGATGGGGTCGATGAGCCAGGTGCCCGCCCCGTCGCGACGCACCTGGACGAGATAGGCCCGCTGGCCGTAGCGGTAGCCGGAGGCGCGCTCGGCGTCGATGGCGACCGGCCCGCTGGCCGCGGCGATCGCCGCAGCAGCGCGCTCGAGCTCGCGCTCCGTCTCCACGACGTGAGGCACGCCGTCGGCCGGCTCGACGAGGGGGACCGACCGGGCGGTCGGCTCCTCGGAGGCTGTGGCGGCGGTCTCGTGGCTCATTCAGCGGCGAGGCCCGGGAAGCGCGACGACGCCCTCGGGCAGGGGAGGGAGGCCGGCGATCGTGCACAGCAGGTCGGCCCAAGCGAGCAGGTGCGCGCCGACCTCCGCACCCAGCGGGGTCCACGAGGCGCGCACCTCCATCTCGACGCTGGCGGGCCGGTCGGCCAGCCCGGCGAAGCCCTGCGAGACGACGCGGGTGACGGTGCCCGCCTCCGCGACGTACTTGACCCCGCGCGTCGCGAGCGCGTCGACCAGCCAGCTCCAGCCGACCTCGCCGAGCAGGGGGTCGGTCGCGAGCTCCGGCTCGAGCTCGGCCCGCGCGAAGGTCACGGCGCGCCACTGACCCCCCCACGGCTCGGGCGCCGAGGGGTCGTGGAGCAGGACGAAGCGGCCGGAGGCCAGGTCGTCGTCCGGGTCACGGGGGTCGGCGACGTCGGCGGTGAGCGCGACGGCATGCGGCGCGATGCGCTGGGGGGCGGGCACCTCGGTGAGGCGGATCTCCGGCCGCAGCCGGGCGCCGTGGAGGGCTTCGAGAGCGCGGGCGAACTCGGGCGACTCCCGGCCGGTGACGGTGCGGCTGGACACCACAGCAATGTATGCCGTGCGGCCGCCACGGGCGCGCGGGCACGCCGGAGCCGGCAGGGCCGTCGCCCGGGGCGGGTGCGGCACCTCGTAGTCTCGGTCGGTGCTCAGCGTCCTCGCCCTGGCGTCGTCGGTCGCCTGGGGAACCGCCGACTTCTTCGCCGGCGTCGCCTCCCGGCGCCGTCCGGCGGTGGCCGTCGTGGGGTGGACCCAGGCGCTGGCGCTGCTCGTCATCTCGGTGCTCGTGGCGCTTCGGTGGGGCACCGTGACGTGGGACGGGTGGCCCCTCTGGGCGCTGGCGGCCGGGCTCTCGGGGATGACCGGGCTGATCTGCTTCTACTCCGCGCTGTCCGCCGGCACCATGGGCGTGGTCGCGCCCATCGCTGCACTCGGTGTCGTCGTGCCGGTGGCCCTCGGCGTCGCGACCGGCGAGGCTCCGTCACCGTGGGCCTGGCTGGGGATGCTCGTCGCCGTCGTGGGGGTGACCCTCGCCTCCGGACCCGAGCTCAGCGGGGAGGTGTCCGCGCGGCCGGTCGTGCTCGCCGGCTGCGCGGCCGTCGGTTTCGGCCTGGCGCTGTTCTGCCTGGACCGCGGCGCCCGCGTGTCCACGCTGCTGACCCTGTGGGGGATGCGGGTGACGTCGGTGACGATCCTCGTCGTGGTGGCGCTGCTCCTGCGGTCGGCAGGTGGTGTCACGGCCCGCGAGCTACCGGCTCTGCTGGCGATCGGCTGCGGAGACCTTGCTGCCAACGCGCTCTTCGCGGTGGCCTCCTCGCGTGGCCAGGTGAGCGTCGCGTCGGTGCTCGGTTCCCTCTACCCCGTGGTCACGACGGTGCTGGCGCGCGTCGTCCTCCACGAGCGGCTTCGGCGGGTGCAGCAGGTCGGGGTCGTTCTCGCCGTCGGAGGGGCCGCGGTCGTCGCTCTCTGAGCCTCGACAACCGCGGGCGGAGCTCTCACCCACTGCCCCGAGGGATGCGAGGATGTCGCGTCGTGACACCCCCCGACACGACGACCCCCACGCCGCACCGGGCGCCTGTTCCCGGCGACGCCGTTCGGGCAGCCACCTCCGGCTCGGCCCTCGTGCGAGCCGCTCGGCAGCAGCCCGTGCCGCACACCCCGGTGTGGTTCATGCGGCAGGCGGGGCGCTCCCTCCCGGAGTACCGCGCCGTGCGCGAGGGCGTCGGGATGCTCGAGTCGTGTCGGCGCCCCGACCTCGTCACGGAGATCACCCTGCAACCGGTGCGACGGCACGGCGTCGACGCGGCCATCTTGTTCTCCGACATCGTCGTGCCGCTCGCGGCCATCGGGGTCGACCTGGACATCGTGCCCGGCGTCGGCCCGGTCGTCGCGCACCCGATCCGTGCGCGCGGCGACCTCCGGCAGCTGCGCGACCTCCGTCCGGACGACGTGCCGGACATCACCGAGTCGGTCGGGATGCTCGCCGGCGAGCTCGGTGTGACCCCGCTCATCGGCTTCGCCGGCGCGCCCTTCACGCTTGCGTCGTACCTCGTGGAGGGCGGGCCGTCGAAGAACCACGAGCACACCAAGGCGCTCATGCACGGCGACCCTCGGCTGTGGCACGACCTCTGCGCCCAGCTCGCCCAGATCTCCGGGGAGTTCCTGCGGGTGCAGGCCGAGGCAGGGGCGTCGGTGGTCCAGCTCTTCGACTCGTGGGCCGGCGTGCTGAGCCGCGCAGACTACACGGCATCCGTCCAGCCGCACTCGGCAAGGGCGCTGGCCGCGGTCGCCGACCTCGACGTCCCGCGCATCCACTTCGGGGTCGGAACCGGTGAGCTGCTCGACCTCATGGGCGAGGCCGGCGCGGACGTCGTCGGGGTCGACTACCGGGTGTCGCTGGCTGACGCTCTCGACCGGCTGCGGGGCCGGTATGCCGTGCAGGGGAACCTCGATCCGGCGCTGTTGTTCGCACCCTGGGAGCCGCTCGCCCGCAGGGTGCGAGAGATCGTCGACGAGGGCCGCGGGGCGCCGGGCCACCTCTTCAACCTCGGCCACGGCGTCCTGCCGGACACCGACCCGGACGTCCTGACCCGCGTCGTCGACCTCGTCCACGAGGTCTCGGCTCGCTGACTCAGGCGCTGGGGGGCTCAGGATGCACGACCGCCGGCACCGGTCGGGTGCCGCGGCGCCGCAACCACACGACGAGCGGGACGCCGACGAGCGCCGCGAGGACCGCGAAGGGCAGGAGCGCGCCGAGCGCGGTGAGCAGCACCGTGACGGACGTCGTGAAGGCGTCCCACCCGGCGGCGAGCCCGGCCAGGAACCCGGTGTCGTCGTCCCGGTCCTCCAGTGCCGTCTCGTCGGTGCTCAGGGCCACCTCGATGGGCGCCAGTTCGACCGCGTCCTCGAGCGCCGCGAGCTGAGTCTGAAGGGACTCCAGGTCGGCCTGGCGGCGCGACAGCTCGGCCTCCAGGCTGACGATGTCGGCGAGCCGGGTGGCCTCCCCCATGAGGGCGCGCACCCGCTCGACGCTTGCCTGCATCGTCTTCACTCGGGACTCCGTGTCGACGTACTGCGCGGTGACGTCCTCGGTCGAGGTGTTGCGTGAGTGGACCTCGCCGACCGCGGCCAACCGGTCCAGCGTCTCGTCGAGGGCACCGGTCGGCACCGAGATGGTGATGGTGCTGAAGCCGCCGAGGTCAGGCGACTCCGGCTCGCTCGAGATGGCCTCGGACAGAACCATGCCCCGAGCGGCTGCGGCAATCGCGCGCACCTTCGCGGCCGCCGCGTCGACGTCCGCCACGGTGAGCGCGATGTTCGCCTGCCGGGCGAGCTTGCGGTCCTGCACGGCGGGGAGGACGGCGGGCGCGTCCGGGACCGTGGTGCCGGTGTCGCGAAGGGCTTCTCCGCCGGCGCCCGACTGGTCTCCGCCCTGTGCCGTTGCCGGGGTCTCGACAGCCGAGCCGGCCGAGTCGGCCGAGTCCGCGCCCTGGCTGTCAGCACCTCCTGTGCTGCACCCGGCCAAGGCGGTCAGCCCGGCCGCGACGGCGATGGCGGCGACCGCCGTGGTGAGCGGGCGCGTGACGCGGCGCGTGGGGCGGACCTGTGTATGCATGTGAGTCTCCTTCGTCGTGGTGCCTGAGCCTTCGGCGTCCGTTCGGCCGCCGCGGTTCCGGGACCCTGGTCTCGATCCGGTCACGACTGAGGGCCGGTGCTGCGGAGACCGCCGGCAGGGCGGCCGCATACTGCGTGAGAGGCTGAGGACATGCCCACCTCGGCCGTCTCGACCCGGCCCCACGTCGTCGTCGTGGGCGGTGGGATCGCCGGTCTGGCTGCAGCCCTGGGGGTGCTCGACGGGCTGCCCACGGCCGAGGTCACCGTGCTCGAGGGGAGCGACCGGCTGGGCGGCAAGCTGCGGTTGGAGCCGGTGGCCGGGCATCTCGTGGACGTGGGCGCCGAGTCGCTGCTGGCTGTCCGGCCGGAGGCGGTCGCCCTCGCCGCTCGCGTCGGGGCTGGCGACGACGTGGTGGCCCCGTCGACGACCTCCGCCGCGGTGTGGTCTCGCGGCGCCCTGCGCCCCCTGCCCCGCGCCACGCTGATGGGCGTCCCGACCGATCCGGACTCGGCCCGGGGCGTGCTCGCCGACGACGAGGTCGAGCGACTCCGTGCCGAGCAGGAGTGGCCGGGAGGGGCTCTCCAGGAGGACGTCGCGGTGGGGAAGTATGTGGCAACCCGGCTCGGACAGGCCGTCGTGGACCGGCTCGTCGAGCCCCTGCTCGGTGGGGTCTACGCGGGGCACGCCAGTCGGCTCTCCCTGCGGGCCACCCTGCCAACCCTGTGGGAGAGGGCTACTCGCGGCGAGACCCTGCTCGCGGCACCCGCGAGTGGCCCGGCAACCCTCGAGGGCGGCACCTGCCAGTGGCCCGGCAAGCCCCGAGGGGGGCGGACCACGCCCCGCGTTCGCCGGTCTCGTCGGGGGGGTCGGCCGCCTTCCGGGTCTGGTTGCCGACGTGCTGCGCTCCCGAGGTGCGGCCCTGCGTACTCTCGCCGTCGTTCGCCGGCTCGAGCAGGTGGGCGACGGGTGGCGGCTCGTTCTCGGCTCGGCGGCGACCCCGGAGGTCGTGGACGCGGACGCGGTGCTCCTCTGCGTGCCGCCGACGCCCGCAGGGAGGCTGCTGGCCCCGCACGCGCCGACGGCGGCCCGGGTGCTCGGTGAGGTCGAGACGGCCTCCACGGCGGTCGTGACCCTGGCGGTGCAGAGGGCCGGGCTCGGGACGCTCCCCGGGTCGGGGTTCCTCGTGCCTCCGGTGGAGGGTCGGACCATCAAGGCGAGCACGTTCAGCGGGAACAAGTGGGCGTGGACCGGCGACCTCTCGCCCGACCTCGTCCACCTGCGTGCCTCGGTCGGCCGGGCGCGGGAGGAGGCCGTCCTCCAACGTGCGGACGACGAGCTCGTCGAGGTGTCCGTCGCGGAGGTCGGCGAGGCGCTCGGGCGCCGGCTTCCGCGCGTCGTCGACGCCCACGTCCAGCGCTGGGGCGGCGGGCTCCCGCAGTACGCCGTCGGGCACGTGGACGCCGTCGCGGCCGTCCGGTCCGAGGTCGCACGGCTGCCCGGTCTCGAGGTGGCCGGCGCCGCCTATGACGGCGTCGGCGTGCCCGCCGTCATCGCCTCCGCGACCCGGGCGGCAGCCGCCACCGTCCACCACCTCAGCACGACCCCCACCCATCGAGGAGACCGACCTGCATGACCGAGCCCAGCCGCCCCGCCCCTGCCAAGCCCGGCGCCTCCCGGATCCGCGAGATCAACGACACCATCCGCTACGCCATGTGGTCGGTGTTCGCCGTCGCCGAACCTCTCGGCGACGAGGACCGCGGCGCGCTCGCGACCGAGGTCGAGGAGCTGTTCACCGACCTCGCGTCCCGCGACGTCATCGTCCGCGGCACGTACGACGTCGCCGGCCTGCGGGCCGACGCGGACGTCATGATCTGGTGGCACGCCGAGACGATCGAGGCGCTCCAGGAGGCATACCACGCGTTCCTGCGCACGGCATACGGGGAGCACCTGGACCCGGTGTGGTCCGTCGCGGCGCTGCACCGTCCGGCCGAGTTCAACAAGAGCCACATCCCCGCCTTCATGGCCGACGAGGAGGCGCGGAGCTACATCTGCGTCTACCCGTTCGTCCGGTCCTACGACTGGTACCTGATCGACGACCAGGAGCGCCGCGACATGCTCGTCGAGCACGGGAGGATGGCGCGCGACTTCCCCGACGTCCGCGCCAACACGATCGCGTCGTTCGCCCTGGGCGACTACGAGTGGATCCTCGCGTTCGAGGCCGACGAGCTGCACCGCATCGTCGACCTCATGCGCGAGCTCCGGGCGTCCAGGGCGCGGATGCACGTGCGCGAGGAGGTGCCGTTCTACACCGGACCGCGCGTGCCCGTGCGCACGCTCGTCACCCGCCAGCGCTGACCCGCTTCCCTCCGGGAAGGACGGCGCACATGGTCGCGCCGCCCAAAGGGGCCATGCGCACCCCCTGGCCCTTCTGCGCTCTGGGTAGGTTCGTCGGGTGTTCTCCCGGCCCGCCGACCTCACCGACGACGAGGTCCGTGACGCCCTCGCCTCGGCCTGGGGCCTGCGCGTCTCATCCCTCGAGTACGCCGCGGTGGGCTTCGGGAGCCACCACTGGCGGGTCGTCGCGGACGGAGCCCGCTGGTTCGTCACTGTCGACGACCTCACGGCCAAGCGGCACCGTGTCGACGAGCCGCTCGAGGGCCCGCTGGGCCGGCTGGCCGCCTCCCTGACGACGGCCCGGACACTGCGCGACGCAGGCATGGAGTTCGTCGTCGCCCCGGTGCCCACAACGGGCGGGGACGTCGTGCACAGGCTCACCGTGCGTTACGCCATCGCCCTCCACCCACACGTCGAGGGACGCACCCACTCGTGGGGGCCGTACGAGAGCCCCGCCGAGCGCTCCGCCGTGGTCGCCCTCCTCGCTCAGCTGCACCACGCACCAGCCGGATGCCGTGCCCGTTGCCGTGTCGACGACCTCACCGTTCCGCGGCTCGACGAGCTCATGAGGCTGCTGGAGGTGGCGGGGGACGACGGCGGGCCATGGACCGGTGGGCCGTTCAGCGAGCAGCTCCGACTGCTGCTGGGCGCTCGGCGCGGCGACGTGCTCGACCTGGTGGCACGCCACACGACCCTGGCCGCCGCCCAGCGGTCGGCGCAGGAACGGTGGGTGCTGACGCACGGCGAGCCGCACCGCGCGAACACGGTCACGACGGCATCCGGAACCGTGCTCGTCGACTGGGACACCCTGCTCGTCGCACCGCCGGAGCGCGACCTCTGGCGGCTCGTGGCGGAGGACGCCAAGGTGGCCGCCGAGTACACGGCGCTCACCGGCGTCCGGTTGGACCCGGGAGCACTCGAGCTCTACGGCCTCGCGTGGGACCTCGGCGACATCGCGATCTACGCGAGCGACCTGCACGCGGCCCACACCGACACGGAGGACGTCCGCACGGCGTGGCGCAGCCTGGAGGGCTACTTGTCCTGAGCGGCCGGGCGCAGCGTGAGGCTGACCGAGTTGATGCAGTAGCGCTGGTCGGTGGGGGTGTCGTAGCCCTCGCCCTCGAAGACGTGGCCGAGGTGGCTGCCACAGTGTGCGCACCGCACCTCCACGCGCGGCCGACCGGGGAGGGAGCGGTCCTCGATGTACTCCACGGTGTCCCCGGCGAGCGGCGCGAAGAACGAGGGCCACCCGCAGTGGCTCTCGAACTTGGTCTCGGAGGCGAAGAGCTCGGTCCCGCAGGCCCGGCACGCGTAGACGCCCTCGGTCTTCGCGTCGGTGTACTCACCGGTGAAGGGCCGCTCGGTGCCCGCCTGGCGGAGCACGTGGTACTCCTCCGGCGTGAGCGCGGCCTTCCACTCCTCCTCGGTGCGGTCGACGGCGTACGAACGGTCGGTCGGCTTCGTCGTCATGTCCTGACCAACATCGCGACGCGTCGGATGGTTCCCACATGTCCCCGCCGAAACCGGCCCGTCACCTGTCGCCCCGTCGGCGACCCTCGTTAGGCTCGCCGCATGGCGGACGCTCAGGTGCTGGAGGTCGAGGGGCCCGAGGGCGCCCGGCAGGTGCGGCTCAGCAGCCCCGACCGGTTGATGTGGCCGGATGCCGGCATCACGAAGGGTGACCTCGCCGCCTACGTCGTGGCGGTGGGCGACCCCCTCGTCCAGCACATCGGGGACCGTCCGATCACGCTCCAGCGCTTCCCGGACGGCGTCGACGGCGAGGAGTTCTACCAGAAGAACCCGCCCAAGGGCATGCCCGAGTGGGTGCGCACGGTGTCGTGCCGTTACCCGAGCGGGCGCCGCCACCCGCAGATCGTCGTCGACGAGGTCGCCACCGCCGTGTGGGCGGTACAGATGAACACGGTGACGTTCCACCCGTGGCCCGTGCGGACGGCGGACAACGACAACCCCGACGAGCTACGGATCGACCTCGACCCCCAACCGGGCCGGACCTTCGCGGACGCCGTGGAGGCGGCCCACACCCTGCGCGAGGTGCTCACCGAGGTCGGGCTCACCGGCTGGGCGAAGACGAGCGGCAACCGTGGAGTGCACGTCTACGCGCGGATCGCCCCCACCCACGAGTTCCTCGAGGTGCGCCACGGGGTCATCGCCATCGCGCGAGAGCTCGAGCGCCGGCTTCCCGACCTCGTCACGACCGCGTGGTGGAAGGAGGAGAGGGGGGAACGCATCTTCGTCGACTTCAACCAGGCCTGCCGCGACCGGACCATCGCCTCCGCGTACAGCCCACGACCACTGCCCGGTGCACCGGTGTCGATGCCGGTGACCTGGACCGAGCTGTCCACCGTGTCCCCAGGGGACTTCACCGTCCTCACCGTTCCCGACGTGCTGGAGGACCGTGGTGACGCCTGGGCCGGCATGGGTGCCAAGACCGGGGACGTGACCGGTGCGCTGGCCCTGTGGCAGCGGGACGTCGAGGAACGTGGCCTGGGGGAGCTCAACTTCCCTCCGGACTACCCGAAGATGCCGGGGGAGCCACCGCGGGTCCAGCCGAGCAAGCGTCGGTCCGACAAGGCGGATGCCGAGTACCTCGCGCCCAAGGCCGAGCGCGATGCCGACGAGCGCGAGCGGTGGGCGATGCCGGTCGTGCCACCGGTCGCCCCGATGCTCGCCAAGCCGGTGAAGGGCATCGAGGCACTCGACGGCCAGGACGTCAGCTTCGAGCCGAAGTGGGACGGCTTCCGGTCCATCGTCTTCCGGTCCGGTGACCTCGTGGAGATCGGCAGCCGCAACGAGAAGCCGATGACGCGGTACTTTCCCGAGATCCTCGAGGCGGCGCTCGGCAACCTGCCCGACAAGTGCGTCGTCGACGGCGAGATCATCGTCGTGCGGCCGGGAGAGGACCGCCTCGACTTCGACCTGCTGAGCCAGCGCATCCACCCTGCCGTCAGCCGGGTCACGAAGCTCTCGGTCGAGACGCCGGCCCGCTTCGTCGCGTTCGACCTCCTCGCACTCGGTGACGAGGACCTCACCGCGCGCCCCTTCCACGAACGGCGGGCGCTGCTCGAGCGGGCGCTGGCCGGCGCGCAGGCCCCGATCCACCTCACGCCTGCGACGACCGACCGCACGGTCGCCGCGGACTGGTTCAGGGAGTTCGAGGGGGCAGGGCTCGACGGGCTCGTCGCCAAGAAGCTCGACAGCCCGTACGAGCCCGACAAGCGCACGATGAGCAAGATCAAGCACGAGCGCACCGCCGACTGCGTCGTCGCCGGCTACCGGACGCACAAGTCGGGCCCCGACGCCGTCGGCTCGTTGCTTCTCGGGATCTACGCCGAGGGCACACTGCTCTCCGTGGGGGTGATCGGAGCTCTGCCGATGGCCCGTCGCAAGGAGCTGCTCGAGGAGCTCCAGCCGCTCGTGACCACATTCGACGACCATCCGTGGAACTGGGCCGCGCTGGAAGAGGGCACCCGCACTCCTCAGGCGGCGGCCCAGAGCCGGTGGGCGGCCGGCAAGGACCTGTCCTTCACGCCGCTGCGCCCGGAACGGGTCGTCGAGGTCCGCTACGACCACATGGAGGGCGTCCGCTTCCGGCACACCGCGCAGTTCGTGCGGTGGAGGCCCGACAAGGCGCCCGAGGACTGCACCTTCGAGCAGCTGGAGGAGCCGGTCAACTACGACCTCTCCCAGGTGCTGTCGGGTGGCAGTCGGTGAGGACCCCCGAGGCGCCGGGTCGTCCGCGGCGTTCGCGCCCGGCCGCTCCGGTCGTCGCACGGGCACCCCAGCCGGGGCGGCGTGCTCGTCAGGTGGTGACCGCGACGGCGGCCGTCGGGGCCACGACGGCGGTGGCCTCCGGGGCCGGGTCGCTCGCTGCCGCTGCGTACTTCGCGCGCAAGGTGCTCACCCCTGACCGGCACCGTCCCGATGACGTGGTCATCCGGGCTGCGGGGTCCTCGAGCGTGGTTCTCGACGTCACACCGGAGACGGTCGTCCCCGGTCGCTACGGCCTCTGGATCGAGGACGGCTTCGGTCACGTCCGGCTCGGGGACGTCCTCGGGACGGACCCGGCATCCGGCAGGGTGGAGCGGGAGCTCATTGCGGTAGACCGGGGGTATCTCGCGCCAGGGCCGGCACGGTGGAACCCCTACTACTACGGCGCACCCCCCGACGTGAGCATCGGGGCCGCCACCGAGCACGTGACGTATGCCGGTGAGCTGGGTCCGATGCCGGCCTGGCTCGTGCCGGCCGAGCAGGGTGACGGCAGTCGATGGGCGGTTCTCGTCCACGGGCGGGGCGCGCGCCGGGAGGAGGCCGTCCGGGCGCTGCCGCCGCTGCTGGCGGCCGGGTGGACATGCCTCGTCCCGAGCTATCGCAACGACGAGGGCGTGCCCGCTGGCCCGGACGGCCGGTACGCGCTCGGGCTGTCGGAGTGGCGCGACGTCGACGCGGCGATCGAGCACGCCCTGGAGCACGGCGCCCGCGAGGTGCTCCTCGTCGGCTGGTCGATGGGTGCCGCGATCGTGCTCCAGTTCCTCGACCGGTCGCCGCTGTCCTCGCTCGTCTCCCGGGTGGTGCTCGACGGGCCGGTCGTCGACTGGGGGGACGTGTTGGCGCACCACGCGAAGCAGCACCGGATGCCGGCTCACGTCGGTTCCCTGGCCCGGGCGATGATGGCGCGACGCTGGGGACACCGGCTCGTCGGCGTGCACGAGGGTGTCGACCTGGCGAAGACCGACTGGGTGCGGCGCGCCGACGAGCTGCACCACCCCATGCTCGTCATCCACTCCGCTGACGACGAGTTCGTGCCTGTGGGGCCGTCGCGGGCACTCGCTGAGGTACGCCCCGACCTCGTGATGTTCGAGGAGTGGGACGTCGCACGCCATTGCAAGGAGTGGAACACCGACCCGCAGCGATGGGAGCGGGTGGTCCGCGAGTTCGCCACGTAGCGTCACTGCCACCCGGCCGTGCCGTGGCGGCCCACCGCCCGGACCTTCTGAGGCCGCCGCGCAGCCCTAGCGTCGGACGCGCCAGAGGCCGAGCAGCGTTCCGGCCTCCTCGAGGAGGAGGTGGGGACGCAGGGGGATGCCGTCCGGCGGGTTGAGTGGGGCTCCGTCGGTCACTCGTGGCCCGGCCCCACCGACGACCGTCGGCGCCAGGGTGAGTGCCATCTCGTCGAGGACGCCGGCGGCCAGCACCGCTGACAGGAGCGTGGGACCGCCCTCGCAGACGACGTGCCGCAGCCCCCGGGCTGCCAGCGCGTCGAGGGCTGTCCGGAGGTCGACGTGCTCCTCACCGGCGACGAGCACGGCATCCTCGCCGAGCGCCTCACGACAGTGGGCGAGCCGGGCCGCGCCAGCGGCACTGCAGGTCACGAGCAACCCTGCCCCTCGAGCCTTCCGCGGTGTCCGAAGGCCCTCGGGGAGGCGCGCCGAGCCACTCACGACGACGAGTGCCGGGGGAACGGCCCGCCGCCGCGTTGCGGTGATGCGCTCGTAGCCCTCCGCCTCGACCGTCCCCGAGCCGACGAGCACTGCGTCGCAGAGGTCGCGCTGGAGGGCGAAGACGCGGTTGTCCGGTGGCGTGTTCACCGTGCCGCTCCGCCCGTCGGCTCCGACCGCCGATCCGACCGCCGATCCGTCGAGAGTGGTCACGAAGTTCGAGCGGACCCACCGACGAGAGGTCGGGAACGAGTAGAGCTCGACGAGCTCGGCCACCGGGACCTTGGCCCCCGGGCGCGCGGGGCGACGCGGATCGAGGAGGACGCGCATGCTCGGAAGTGTTGCACCCACGTCGTTGCGGTCCCATGCACCGCTGTCCGCGCCCCGACCTCCCGGTCTGCAAGGATGCGCCGATGGCCAAGGGCGCGAAGAAGAAGAAGACCGGCAAGGACGCGACGTCTGCGGACGGGGGCGGCACCATCCCGGCATCCGAGGTCGCCGAGAACGGTGCGTTGCCGGACGCGAAGGTGAACTCCGACGACGAGCTCACCGGCAAGGCCGCCAAGAAGGCGGACAAGAAACGCAAGAAGGCCGAGAAGGCCCGCAAGGACGAGGCGGTCAAGCAGGTCCCGTGGTCGCAGATGCTTCGGGTCGGCTCGGGCTTCAGCCTCCTGGACGTCGACACCGGCTCCACGCCGAACTTCGCCGGCGACAAGGATGCCGGGGAGGGGCTCATGGGTGAGCTCCAGTCGCGGCTCGGGGACCTCCAGGAGCGGCTGTACGCGGAGTCCAAGGGCGGTGGGGGTCGCTCAGTGCTGCTCGTCATCCAGGGCATGGACACCTCGGGCAAGGGGGGCATCATGCGTCACGTCGTCGGTGCCGTCGACCCCCAAGGGGTCGACATCACCTCGTTCAAGGCCCCCACCTCCGAGGAGAAGCGTCACCCGTTCCTCTGGCGCATCCGCCGTGCGCTGCCCACGCCCGGGGACATCGGTGTCTTCGACCGCAGCCACTACGAGGACATCCTCATCGTGCGCGTGCACGACCTTCTCCCGCGGACGACGTGGTCCCGCCGCTACGCGCAGATCAACGCCTTCGAGAGGGAGGTCGTCGAGGGCGGGACGACCGTCGTCAAGGTGATGCTCCACATCTCGAGCGACGAGCAGAAGGCCCGCCTCACCGAGCGCCTGGAGCGGGAGGACAAGCACTGGAAGTACCGGCCGGCCGACGTGGACGAACGCGCGCACTGGGCGGAGTACATGCAGGCGTACCAGGCCGCCCTCGAGAAGACGTCCACCGATCACGCGCCGTGGTTCGTCGTGCCCGCGGACCAGAAGTGGTACGCCCGGCTCGCCGTGACGAACCTGCTCCTCGAGCACCTCGAGGCCATGGATCCCCAGTGGCCGGCCGCCGACTTCGACGTCGAGGCGGAGAAGGCGCGGCTCGCGCTCACCCCCTGACCGCGGCTCGTCGCCTCGCCGACGCCTGCGGTGGCTGCACCCGCGGTCAGGCCGGTAGGGCTCGATCGATGAGCTGGCGCGCCGCGGTGGGGCCGACCCCGCTGCCGAGGGTGCCGAAGGTCATGCCGTGGTCACCGCCCAGGCGGCTCGCGACGAACGTGTCGGCGACGACACCGGGGGAGTGCCGCACGAGCAGAGCCGCCTGAAAGGTGAGGGTGAGCCGCTCGACCAGGCGTCGGGCGGACCAGGGCGCTGCGGGGTCGAGGGCGACGCCTGCGGCTGCTGTGCACTCGTCGATGGCGACGTCCAGCACCGCGTCGTTGCCCCGGGCGAGCGCCAGCTCCATGCCGAGGGCCGCGAGGGACGACGGCTCGCGGGTCAGCGCGCGCACCACGTCGAGGGCGTTGACGTTGCCGGACCCCTCCCAGATGGAGTTGAGCGGCGCCTCGCGGTAGAGGCGAGCCAGCCCGTTCTCCTCGACGTAGCCGTTGCCGCCGAGACACTCCAAGGCCTCGGCGACCATCGGGGCCGTGCGCTTGCACACCCAGTACTTGCCCAACGCCACGCCGAGCCGGACGAGGTCGTCCTCACCGGCGTCGACGGCATGGGCGAGCCGCATCCCCAGGACCGTGGCGGCCTCGGTCTCGAGGGCGAGGTCGGCGAGGACGTTCCGCATCAGGGGCTGGTCCACGAGAAGCGCACCGAACGCCCTGCGGTGCCGCGCATGGTGCACAGCTCGAACGAGGGCCGCGCGCATCGTCGCCGTGGAACCGAGGATGCAGTCGAGCCGCGTCGAGGCCACCATGCCGAGGATGGTCCGGATGCCGTGGCCCTCATCCCCGACACGCACCGCCCAGGTGCCGTCGAGCTCGATCTCCGAGGAGGCGTTCGACCGGTTCCCGAGCTTGTCCTTGAGCCGCTGGAGACGGATGACGTTGCGTGCGCCGTCATCGACCACCCGGGGCACGAGGAAGCATCCCATGCCGGCGTCGGTCCGAGCGAGGACGAGGAAGGCGTCGCTCATCGGCGCGGAGCAGAACCACTTGTGACCGGTGAGCCGGTAGGTCTCGCCCTGCAGGGGACCACCGGGGGTGGCGACCGCCGTCGTCGTGTTGGCGCGCACGTCGGAGCCGCCCTGCTTCTCGGTCATCCCCATGCCGACCGTGAGGCCAGGCTTCTCGGCCATCGGGCGCAGCACCGGGTCGTACGCACGAGAGGCGAGCCCGGGGAGCCAGCGGGCAGCAAGTGCCGGTTCCGCAGTGAGCGCAGGGGCGGCGGCATAGGTCATCGAGACCGGGCACAGATGTCCCGCCTCCACCTGCGACCAGACGACGAACCCGGCGGCGCGCCGCGCGTGCGCGCCCTGGCCGGCGGGGCGCGTCCATGGCTCGGCCGTCAGACCTCGACCCACGGCGACCTCCATCAGGTGGTGGTATGCCGGGTGGTACTCGACCTCGTCGATCCGCTCGCCCGTCGGCGCATGCGTGTGGAGGACGGGAGTGATGTGGTCCGCCTGCTCACCCCATTCGCGGACCATGGTGGTCCCGGCCAAGGCGCCGAGATCCCTGACCTCGTCCGCGCCCTCGGGGTCGGCTGGCGTGACCCAGCGTTCGACGGCCTCCGTCAGGGGCGCATCGGTCGTCAGGACGTCGAGGTGCGCAGGTGGCGCGACGACGTTGGCGACGGTGTGGGTGTGCACGCCTCGAGCGTACGGCGGCTACCGTGGGCCGGGTGACGGACGTGAGGCGACGCCTCCGGCGGGCGCTGTCCCGCCTTCCCGGGCTGCTCCCGCTCGCCCGGCTGATCGTTGCGACGATCCGGATCAGCCTGCGGTACCGCGTGACCGGACTTGCGTCGGAGGCCGGCTTCTTCGCACTGCTGTCGCTACCGCCTCTCGTCCTCGGGCTCTTCGGTGGCCTCGGCTATGTCGGACGGATGCTCGGTCCGGAGGCCGTCGCGCAGGTGCGCAGAGACATCAACGAGTACGCGTCCAACTTCCTCACCAAGGAGATCATCGACTCGACACTGGGTCCCACCGTGGACGACGTCCTCCGAGACGGACGCTTCGACCTGCTCTCGCTGGGGTTCGTGCTCTCGCTGTGGTCGGGGTCGCGCGCCCTCAACGTCTTCGTCGACACGATCTCGATCATGTACGGGCAGTCCGGCGTTCGCGGCATCGTGCAGACACGCGCGCTCTCCTTCTCGCTCTACCTGCTCGCTCTCGTGCTCGGCATCATCACCATCCCGCTCGTGTTCCTGGGACCCAGCCTCCTCGGTGAGATCCTGCCCGAGCCGTGGGACACACTCACCGTGCTCTACTGGCCGATCGTCACCCTCCTCACCGTCGGTGGTCTCACGAGCCTCTACCACGTCTCCACACCGAACCGGGCGCCCTGGCTCCGTGACGTGCCGGGTGCTGCCGTCACCCTCGTCATCTGGCTGCTGGCGTCGTATGTCGTGCGGGGAACGATCGCGGCCTCCCTCGGGGGAACTTCGATCTACGGTCCGCTGTCGGCGCCGATCGTGCTGCTCATCTGGCTCTACGCACTCGCGATCGCGGTGCTCATCGGGGCGGCGGTGAACGCCGGCATCCGCGAGCTGTGGCCTGCGGAGGAGGACCGGAGCCTCCGTCAGCGCCTCGTGGCCTGGGTCAGGCTGCAAGGGTCCCGTCGAGGTCCAGAGGCTGCCGTTGCCGGGGATGACCCGTTCGACGGCTACGGCCCGGTCGTCGGCGACCTGGATCTTGCCTCGCTCCGCGAGGCGGCTCGGCAGCCGATGACGCCGATAGAGCACGGGTCACGAGCCCGATCCCGGGCCCGCTCCGACCCTCCACCGAACGAGGGCGACACCGCTCGGGAGGCCGGCCCACGGGTCGATGTCGAGCGCTGACAGGCGCCGGTCAGAGGGGCCTGCAGCCGGTTTGGAGTTCGTTGCGGCAATCGGATACTGTCTCGGAGCACGCCGCACGGGTTCGGGAGAGCGCTGAGTGGTGCGCGCGGATGTAGCTCAGTTGGTAGAGCGCAACCTTGCCAAGGTTGAGGTCGCCGGTTCGAGGCCGGTCATCCGCTCGGAGGGTTAGCCGCCCCCACGGTGGAGTGGCCGAGAGGCGAGGCAGCGGCCTGCAAAGCCGCGTACACGGGTTCAAATCCCGTCTCCACCTCGAGCAGTACCCCGAAGGGGCGATTGGCGCAGTGGTAGCGCGCTTCCTTGACACGGAAGAGGTCACTGGTTCAAACCCAGTATCGCCCACCGAACGGAGCGGCTCCTGACCTGCGGAAACGTCGGTCAGGAGCCGATCTTGTGCCGGATGCGTGCCGGAGGGCTCGGTCATATCCGACCCGCGCGAGGAGGAACATGACCACCACCGCGATCGTCACCCGTTCACCGTGCTAGGTCGTCCTCACAGCCGCGCTAGGTGCGGTCGGGGCGCTTCCGCAGGAGGCCAGCCGCCACAGCGGCAACGGTGACGCCGCCTGACGGACGACGAAACCGGGGCCCGGCAGCGGAATGAGCGCCACACCAACAGCGACCAAGGCTAGTCCAACGCCGAGCAAGACCTTCAGCACGTTCACATCCTCAACCGATTCCAGGCTGGCGTCAGACTTTCACGCAGCTGCCGCGGAGTGACCCTTGGACCTGAAGTGGCGGCCAGTGCGGTGAGGCGGGCCCACTCAGCGTCCAGCCCTGCCAGGCCAGCAGGGGTGACCTGCAGATGCAGCTCGGGTAGCGACGCCAGGCCGAGGCGGCGCCCGCCGCCAGCGAGCCAGCCCTGCCATCGCAGCTCGGCCACCCACTGGGCGCCCACGTCGGGCGGCAGCGCGACCCGTTCACACAGCCAGCCGGGGGCGATGGACTGCACCTTCCCATCGCAGCTCGGCCACCCACTGGGCGCCCACGTCGGGCGGGAGGGCGACCCGTTCACACAACCAGCTGGGGGCAATGGACTGTACGGTGGCAGCCGCGCTGAGCAACGCGTAGGCCTCGGCGCCTGGTGGCCACTGCGCCGGCGCGGGCACGACCGAGGACTGGTGGCGCAGCTGGCGGTACCAGCGCAGCCGGGCCGGGCCGAAGCGTGGGATGAGCTCAGGAGCGGGTAGCGATCGGCTCAGGGCTGAAGGTAGGTAGCCGGCGCTGAGGTGCACCAAGATTGCCAGAGGGAACAGGATGAGCCACCAGCCCGGTGTGTGCCCGTTGGTGTTGAACTGCACGCCGGCGACGACCCCCCCGACGACCAGGGCTGCCACCACCAGGAGGTCCAGCTCGCGCACCCACAGCCGGCGCATCCCGACCGGGTCCATGACGCTGGTGTTCGCTTCGGCAGTCAGCGCGGCGCGGGCGGCCTCTGGGGTGCTGATCGAAGTGAGCGGGACAAACGGCTGCACGCCCGGGGCCGCGCCGGGCAGGGGCGGCATCGGCGGGAGACGTGCACCGCGGTCGGGCATGGGTCATAGTGTGCCGACCTGAGCTCGCCGGGCACAGGGTTCGGTGGAGACAACGGTCAGCCAGTCGCCAAAGGTGTAACGGGTGAGCGGCCCGACATGGTCGTCCAATCCCTTTGCGGCGCATCCTGACAGTTCCAAGAGCGACCAGCCCTGGGATCCCGCCCGTCATGCCGCGTAGGTCGCCGTCATGTCGTCCTCGCTTCAGGACGCGGGAGGTGCTGGTGATGCGCTTCTCGCGCAAGGGTGCATTGGCATGAGCACGGGTTGACCGCCTTGGTGAGCGCGTCTCGCCGGGCCCTGCCCGCTTCAGATCCGGGTCGACACCGTGGAGTAGCCGCCGCCGCCCGGGTAGTGCCAGGCGCCGGTGAGTATCTTGCCGTCCTCGCTGAAGGTCCCCTCGTAGTACGCCGGGGAGTCCCGTTCACCCATCCAGATGGTGAGCGTGTCGTCCTCGATCTCGTAGGTGTAGTCCAGCGTCTCGCCTTCGGAGAAGCCGTAGTAGCGCGACTTGATGTCGGCACTAGGATCCTCCCCGTACCGGTGTTCGTGACCGATGACCTCCAGACCCTTGTTACCGCCCAGGTCGACGTGCTGGAGCAGGAAGAAGCTTCCTTCTGTCCACTCGTAGGTGACAGTCCCCTCCGCCTCGCCCGACACCCTCCAGGTGCCGACAAGCCTGTTCAGACTCTGCAGGTCAGGGTGGGGCCGGGCTGGCTCCTGCGACGCCTTCCCGTTTCCGGAATCGTTTGTCACGTTCACTCCCTACTTACGTCGAGCCGGCCTTGCCCTCCCATGTTCTCCCACGGTCGCCGTGGTCAGGGTCTTAGTCGTGGAGGGCGTACATCAGCACCCGGCCATGCTGGCACAGGGCGAGGGGCGCGGCGTCCCCGGTTACCCGGGTGATCAATGCGCGCTTCCGGGGACGCCTGGCCGCTCGACACTTCCCTTAGATCGACGCGGTTGCGCACCCCCTACCCGTGGCTCCCTAGTCGACACAAGGCCCTAGCGCCTTGCGCGCCCGACACGTCAGCCGTGTCGGAGCCACCGCCTCGGTGGCACAGAAGCGCCGAAGCGAGCGCGGTGATGTGCGACGGTAGGACGCCCTCGCCAGGCCGGTGACCTAGCACGCTGGCGAGGGCGCAATCAGTGCACCCAACGGGTGCGGCACGACCGATGAGGCGCACGTAGAACCGCCCCGGGACCTCCGCCAACGCCGCCGGGTTCCCATCTTCTGCCGGGCTCTGGCCTCCGGCCCGTGGGAAAGAGCGCGCACGATCCCAATATGGGGGATGCTGGGCCACGTGACGACAGCAAGCAAGCGCGGCATCGACGCCTGGCCCGAGGATCACCAAGACCTCCGAAGGACCGCTGAGGTCCTGGGCCAGCTGACGCGGGACACCCGCGACAACGACTCCGGTGTGAGTCTCGAGTTGCTCGTTAAGCAGGCGGTCCGTCTCCTTCCGACCGCCGACTGGGCCAGCGTGACGACGCTCCGTGGCGGCCACTTCCAGACGGTGGCGAGCAGTGACCCGAGTGCCATCGGGGTGGACCTGCTGCAGTACGAGAACGGCAGCGGGCCCTGCGTCGACGCGGTTCTCGAGGACGGGATCTTTCTCACCGGGGACGTGGCCGCGGAGCCGAGATGGCGCCCGTTCGGAGAGCAGGCCAACGAGCGTTTCGGCGTCAACAGCATGCTGGCCCTGCGGCTGCACCTGCTGGATGAGACCGACACCATCGCCGGGCTGAACTTGTTCTCCACCAAGGCCGACGCGTTCACGGAGGCGGACGTGGACCGCGCCAGGCTCCTGGCCACGCACTGCGCCCTCCTCGTGACGGCCACCCAGGCGCAGCAAAGGTCGGAGAACCTCGTAGCGGCCCTGCAAAGCAACAGGCAGATTGGCATCGCGGTCGGCGTGCTCATGGCCCACCGGCGTCTGACCCGCGAGCAGGCATTCGACGTCCTGCGATTTGTGACGCAGAACTCCGACCGCAACCTGGAGGACGTTGCCGCCGAGGTTGCAGACACGGGGCAACCCCCGACGTGACAAGGCCGCCCGGCGGCAGGCGCGCCCCGGGTTCACGACGCGCTCCGCGGACGAGGAACCGTTGGGCGGCGACGAGGTCAGTCGTTGTCCCGGGCGTTGGCCGGGCCGATGCTCGCGGAGTTCATGATGTTCCGCGAGATGACATGCACCGTGGCGTTCTGCGCTCCGCAGAGCGCCTCACGGCTCCACGCGCCTCGTCTACGGTCAGCCCATGCCGCTCGACGAGAATGCCGCTCGCGATGTCGAGACAACCTGGGAAGACAGCCGCATGCAGGCCCGACGTCGTTCAGGTTGGTCATGCTTCGTTCTCCTGGAGGTGACCGTCAGCGCTCAGGTCAGAACTCGACACCGCACCCGACGTAGGCACCGATGATGGCCTCGCCGTACGCCGCGAAGACGTGGTCGATGCCCTTCCCATTGGATAGGACCTCCTGGTTCGTGACGCCCCCAGCGAGGACGCCGTCCTTGCCACCCACGACCTTGATCGTGAAGGACGCACGGCCGCCGGACTCCTCGTACGCGTCGATGATGCACTCACCGGTCTCTGCGTCGTATAGCCCCGCGTCGACCTCCTCGGCGATGAGGTCGGCCACCACGAGGGTGACCCACGTGTTGGAGTGCGTGCCGGCCTTGAGGTTGCCCTGCTCCGACCGGCTGGCGTTGTAACACTCGTGGGCGGCTGCGGTGGTCGCCGTGGCCAAACCGAGAGCGGCTGCCACGGCGATCGATTGGCCGAGACGCGAGGCGAAACGATGCATGGTGAATCCCCTTCTGGAGCACCACCACCGTGGCGACGGAGACGTCACCTCTTCGCAGCACTCCTGGTGTGCAGGCGGCCCCTGCGGCGCGCCCTGCTCCGGACCTTGACACCAACGCCTCCCGGGTGGCAATAGCCCGGTTGAGCTATTGCCAGTCACCGCTTCACAGCGATACGAAGAGTTGTCGCTCCCGGCCTGCCACACTCATCGGAGGGTCAGGCACTCATCCCCGGTGGGAACGTCTCCACTGACCGGCATGGGGGAACCGGGG
>OCZS010000033.1_pt1 | contig 40005 bp, 39 predicted proteins | sample 1539071 | NCBI WGS metagenome assembly OCZS01 (sample SAMEA3113584, study PRJEB22503) | soil metagenome
CCGCCGCACCGCCCGATTCATTCGGGGGGGAGTCCTCCCCACCGAACCCCCCCAAGAGCGACGTTGGCCAGGCTGATCGCCGACACGATCGCCCACACGCCTTCGAGCATGAGAAATCCCCAGCGCTCGTCGGCCAGGGCGATCACGGCCAGCACGAACGAGCCGACCAGGTTGAGGACCAGGTAGACCAGCGAGTGCTGGTCGAGCAGCCGCAGCTGGGCGAGGGTGAACCCGGCCAGGATCAGCACCGCCCCGACCAGCTCCAACGCGATGACGACCCCGTGGGACACGTCAGGCGTCGCGGGAGGGGGCGACGGCGCCGGGCACCTCAGGTGCCGGAGGCGAGGGCGAGGAGGCGGTCGACCCCGGCGTCGAGGGCGCGGACCTCGCGCTCGACCTCGGCCTCGAGGGGGGCGAGCTCGGCGGCCGTGTCGGCCCCGAGGCCGGCGCTGGCGGCGCGGCGGATGGTCAGGGCGACCCGGGTGACGTCGGCCACCCTGGCCCTGGCCGCGGGCAGCACCCGGGCCAGCTCGGAGAGGTCGGGCTCGCGGGCCAGCAGCCGCAGCTCGGCGTCGAGGGTCGCGGCCACCCGCCCGAGGCGCCTGGCCAGCTGGGGCAGGTCGCCGACGGTGCCGCCGGCCGCCCTGACCACCGCGACCGCCTCACCGGTGGCCTGGGCGGCCACGTTCAGGTCGCGCCGCAGGCAGGCCACCTGCCGCCGGGCCCCGGGCGGTGTCGTCAGCGCCTGGACGCTCCGGGCCCGCCGCCGCAGCATCGGGCTGCGCCGGACCCAGCGCACGACCCGCCAGACGGCGAAGAGGGTCACCCCGCCGGCCACAAGGCACATCACCAGCAGGGTCAGCAGCAGCTCCTCCATGGCGCCGTCCTCCACTCTCCACTCGGCGTCACCATCCCGGGCCGCCGCCAGCCGACCGGCGCCTTCTCCGGGAACCCCGACAACCATAGGCCGGCCCCCGGCCCTTGTCACCCGCTCCCGGTCATCCGCCGCCGGAGACGGCGGGGAGGATCCAGACCTCGTCGGTGCCGGCGACCGGGGTCTCGATCCCGTCCAGGTAGCGGATGCTCTCGCCGTTGACGAACACGTTGACGTGCCGGCGCAGGGCCCCGCGGTCGTCGAGGACCCGCTGGCCGACCCCGGGATGGGCCTGGCCGAGGGCGGCCAGCACCTTCCCGACGGTGGCCCCGTCGACCTCGACCCGGCGCTGCCCGCCGGCGTGGCCGGAGAGGGCGCCCGGCAGGTGGATGGTCGCCATCTGAGGACCCCCTCAGGGCACCACGGCGGCCTTGACGCAGACCACCGGCGGCAGCCACTCGGCCAGGGCCTGCCAGCTCTCCCCCTCGTCGGCGGAGCCGAACAGCTGCCCGGTGCGGGTCCCGAAGTAGAGGCCGGCCGGGTCGAGCCCGTCGCTGGCGAAGCCGTCGCGGAGCACGGTCAGCCAGGCGTCCCGCTCCGGCAGCCCGGCGGTCTGCGCCTCCCAGGAGCCGCCGGCGTCCCGGGTCCGGTAGACCCGGGCCTGGCCGTCGGGCGTGCAGCGGAACTCGTCGGAGTCCAGCGGGATGATCCAGGCGGTGTCGGGGTCGGTCGGGTGGGTGACCATGGGGAAGCCGAAGTCGCTCGGCACCCCGTTGGCCATGTCCTCCCAGTGGTCGCCCCCGTCGTCGCTGCGGTACAGGCCCCAGTGGTTCTGGAGGTACAGGCGGTCCGGGCGCCCGCCGGCCGGGGCGATCTTGTGCACGCACTGGCCGAACTCGGGGTACTTGTCGGGCAGGAACACGGCCCGGACGCCGTCGTTGCGGGCCTGCCAGCTGCGCCCGCCGTCGTCGGTCCGGTACACCCCGCCGGTGGAGATGGCGATCCACATCCGCTCCGGGTCGGCCGGGTCGGGCAGGACCGTGTGCAGGCACAGCCCGCCGCCCCCCGGCTCCCAGCGCGGCCGGTGGGGATGGTCCCAGAGCCCCCTGACGAGCTCGAAGGTCTCCCCGCCGTCCTCGGAGCGGAACAGGGCCGCCGGCTCGACCCCGGCCCACACCGTCCCCGGCTGGTCGTCGCCGGCCGGCTGCAGCTGCCACACCCGGGCCAGCGCCGCGTCCGTCCCCTCCGGGAACCGGAGGTTGCCCTCGGCCGGCTCGCTCCAGCTCCGCCCCAGGTCGTCCGAGGACCGCACCACCGCCCCCCAGTGCCCGTGCTCGGTCCCGGCGAGCAGCCGGTGCCGCCCACCCCGCCCGTCGAACCGGATGGCGTACACCTGCTCGCCACGGAAGTGCGGCCCGCTCCAGCGCCATTTCCCCCGCTCGGGGTCGCCCGCGAACAGCCACGCCCCCTTCATGGTGCCGACCGTCAACAGGACTTCCCCGGCCTGGACATCGATGTGCTCGTTCATGGGGCAACCCTACCTCGCCGTCCCGACACCGGGGAGGGGTTGTCCTCAGCTCCCCGGCCACTCCCGCAGCCGCAGGGTGAGCAGGTCCTCGGCGGCCACCCGGCCGGCGCCGGCCAGCAGCTCGTCGAGGTCGTCCTCGGCGTGCAGGAACCGCCCGCTCAGCGGGTCGGCCTCCCCGGCGGCGATCCGGACCAGCAGGTCTCCGGTCCGCTGGGCCGGCGTGTACTCCTCGGGCGGGCTGACGCAGAGCACGGTGATGCCGTGGCCGGCGGTCTCGGCGGCCAGCGTGCCGGTCAGCCGGAAGAAGGCCGCCTTGGCGCAGGCGTAGGCGGTCACGTACGGCTCGTCGCGGGCGCCGACCAGGCTGCCGATGTTGACCACCCGCCCGCGTCGCCGCTCGACCATCCCCGGCAGCACCGCCCGGCAGCAGTTGAACGCCCCCGGACGTGTACCTCCAGGTCACGCCACCAGTCGCCCGGGTCGGCCTCCCACAACGGCCCGGTTCCTGGGCGGTCCCGGCGTTGTTGACCAGCAGCGTGACCGGCCCCAGGGCCGCCTCGGCCTCGGCGACCACCCCGGCGACCGCTCCCAGGTCGGTGACGTCCAGGGTCCAGCCCCGCGCCACCCCGCCTCCGGCCTCCGCCGCCGCGACCGCCTCGGCCAGCTCGTCGCCCGACCGGGCGGCCAGGGCGACCCGGGCCCCGGCGGCGGCCAGCGCCTCCCCGATCGCCCGCCCGATCCCCCGCCCACCCCCGGTGACCAGCGCCACCTGCCCGTCCAGCCGCCCGCTCATCGGCGCAGCCTACCGCCACACCTGGACGGGGAACGCTGCCAAGCTGGAGCGGTAGGTCCGTGACCGGACGAGCAGGAGGAGCGATGGCAGCGCCCGACACCGTGGTCGACTTCGCCGAGAAGCTGGCCGCCTTCGACGAGCTGTGGTCACCGAAGATCATCGGGCAGGTCAACGACCTGCACGTCAAGGCGGTGAAGGTCCTGGGCGAGTTCGTCTGGCATCAGCACGACGACACCGACGAGACCTTCATCGTTCTGGCCGGCCGCCTCACCGTCCGGCTGGAGGGCCGCGACGCCGTGGAGCTCGGCCCCGGCCAGATGTTCATCGTGCCCCGCGGCCTCCCCCACTGCCCGGTCGCCCCGGAGGAGTGCCACCTGCTCCTGCTCGAGCCAGCCGGCACCCCCAACACCGGCGACCAGCCCGGGAGCGACCGCACCGCCACCGACGAGTGGATCTGAGGCCTACAGGTCCTCCAGGACCACCTCGGCGGTGCGGCGGCCGGAGGCGAGGGCGCCGTTGATGGAGGCGTTGTCGCGGTGGTCGCCGCAGACGTAGAGGCCGGGGCGGAGGCGGACGGGGCGTTCGGGGGGGTCGAGGGTGCCGGGGGGCTGGGCGGGCTGGGCGTGGGGGATGTGGTAGGTCTTGAGGTGGCGCCAGGCGACCACGCCCGAGCCGAACCAGTCGGCGAGCTGGCCGAGGACGGCGGCCTCCAGGTCGGGGCCCTTGGGGAGGCCGGGGCGGTCGATCACGGCTGCCGAGATGAGGGCGGCGCCGGGCGGGGCGTAGGTGGGGGCGACGGCGCTGGGGACGCAGAGGTTGTTGACCGGGCCCTGGCCGTCGCCGTCGAGGACGATCACCGGCTCGTCGACCGGGGCCCGGTCGGCGGCGAAGTAGAGGCAGCTGGCCGCGACCGACCCGGGGGCCGCCGGCTCGCCGCCGAGCAGCTCGGAGGCGGTGGGGCCGTCGGTGGCGACCACCACCGCCCTGGCCGGCAGCCGCTCGCCGTCGGCCAGGGTGACGCCGCCGTCGCCCACCGCCGTGACCCGCTGGCCGAGGCGGACGCAGCCGGGCGGGAGGCCGCCGGCCAGCTGCTCGGCGATGGCGCCCATGCCCCGGGTCGGGATGGCGACGTCGCCGAGGGCGAACATCCGGTAGACGAACTCGAACATGCGGCTGGAGGTGCCCAGCTCGTGGTCGAGCAGGACCCCGCCGAACAGCGGCCGGAAGAAGCGGTCGACGATCGTGTCGGAGAAGCCGTCGGCGGCCAGGGCCTCGCGGGTGGTGGTCTCGGGCCGGGCGAACAGCTCCTCCAGCGACCCCGCGGTGACCCGCCGGCGCAGCTTGGCCACCTTGAGCTTGTCGCCAAGGCCGCCCACCGGGGCCAGGGCGGTGCGCAGCCCGTCCCAGCGGCGGCGGAAGGGGTCGGCCACGGTCACGAACCTGCCGCCGGTGCGGATCATCGCCCCCGGGTAGAAGGGGTGCAGCTCCAGCTCCCGGTAGTCGAGGGCCTCGGTGGCCTCGGGATAGGCGGTCAGCAGGACCTGGAAGCCCCGGTCGAGCAGGAAGTCCTCGACCCGGTCGGTGCGGACCCGGCCGCCGACCCCGTCGCCCGCCTCGAGCACGGTGGCGGCCACGCCCTTCTCGTGGAGGCGGCGGGCGCAGCGGAGCCCGGCCAGCCCGGCTCCGACGACGTAGACGCCGCCGTCCTTCGAGGTCATCTAGCCGCCGGGCCGTCCGACCGTCCGGGGGGCCACCCCGGCGGTCCCCCGGGCCCCCCCGGCCCGGACCGCCTCGGCGTCCCGGCGCAGGGTCCCCGGCAGGGCGAAGTGGACGTTCTCGGGGATCACCTCGACCTCGCGGACCTCGGTCGCGCCTCGCTCCCGTAGGGCCGCGACCAGCTCGTCGACCAGCCACTCGGGGGCGGAGGCGCCCGAGCTGATGCCGACGGTGTCGACGCCCTCGAACCAGGCCGGGTCGATCGACGAGGCTTCGGAGACCAGGTGGGCCTGGCAGCCGGCGGCCCGGGCGACCTCGACCAGGCGCACCGAGTTGGAGGAGTTCTCGGCCCCGATGACCAGCACCAGCTGGCAGTCGCGGGCCAGGGTCTTGACCGCCGCCTGCCGGTTCTGGGTGGCGTAGCAGATGTCGTCGGAGCGGGGGCCGGCCAGCACCGGGAACCGCTCCCGCAGGGTGCCGATCACTCCGGCCGTCTCGTCCACCGACAGGGTGGTCTGGGTGAGGTAGGCGACCCGCTCGGGGTCGGCGACCTCGACCCTGGCCGCCTCCTCCTCGTCGCCGACCAGGTGGACGGCCCGGGGCGCGTGGCCCATGGTGCCGGCGACCTCCTCGTGGCCCTCGTGGCCGACGAGCACGATGTCGTAGCCCTTGGCGGCGAACTTGCGCGCCTCCTGGTGGACCTTGGTCACCAGCGGGCAGGTGGCGTCGATCACCCGCAGGCCGCGGGCCTTGGCCTCGGCGTGCACCGACGGGGCGACCCCGTGGGCCGAGAACACCACCGTCGCCCCCTCCGGGACCTCGTCGAGCTCGTCGACGAACACCGCGCCCCGGGTCTCGAGGTCCTTGACCACGTGCAGGTTGTGGACGATCTGCTTGCGCACGTGGACCGGGGGGCCGTAGGTGGCCAGGGCGACCTCGACGATGTCGATGGCCCGCTCGACGCCGGCGCAGTAGCCGCGCGGGGCGGCCAGCAGCACCTGCCGGGGAGCGGCGAACGCTGGGATGGGGAGACTGCTCATGTACCCCATTCTATCGGCGCCGGCCGCTGGCGCCCGCCGAGCATCGCCCGTGTGGACGTTGGCCTCTCCCGATAGGCTGGGCCGGAGATGACCGAGGCAACCGAGAGCTGGGTCGCGGCCAGGGAGCTGGACCGCCGCGTGGTGACCGTCTGGACGGTGCAGGAGGCGATCGGCTACGGGGTGCTGGCCCTGCTGGTGCTGGCCGTCGACATCGGGGCCAGGCTGGCCGGGGCCGAGCTGCCCGGGCCGCCCGGGCTGGCCGCCGGGGTCGTCGCGGTCGCCGGGGGCCTGGCCGCCTGGTGGATGCCGCGGGCCAACTACCGGATCTGGCGCTACCAGGTGGCCGAGGACGCGCTGGAGCTGCGCCACGGGGTGGTCCGGCGCATCCACTCGGCCATCCCCTACTTCCGGGTCCAGCACATCGACGTGGCCCAGGGGCCGGTCGAGCGGGCCGTCGGCCTGGCCCGGCTGGTGGTGCACACCGCCTCGGCCGGCACCGACGCCACCATCCCCGGCATCGCCGCCGGCGACGCCGAGGGCCTGCGCCGCCTGATCCTGGCCAGGGCCGGCCACGGCGATGCGGTCTGAGGACCCTGGCCCGCCCCCGCCGGAGCTGAACGCGCCACCGGCGCCGGACCCCACACCCGGGCCGCCGGCGCCTCCGGGATCGCCCGGGGTCCCGCTCGAGGGCGGGGGGCCACGGCGGCTGCACGTGCTCAGCCCGGTGTTCTTCGCCATCGGGCACGCCTGGCGGCTGTGGCCGCTGGCCCTGCTGGTGGCCGCCCGGCGGCAGTTCTGGCTGCTCGGCCTGGGGGCGCTGGTGCTGCTGGCCTGGAGCACGATCGAGTGGCTGCGCCGCACCTACGAGCTGGAGGGCGGGGCCCTGCGGCTCGAGGAGGGGGTGCTGGCCCGCAAGCTCCGGTCGGTCCCGTTCGACCGGATCCAGCAGGTCGACCTGGTCCGCAAGCCTCTGCACCGCCTGCTCGGCGTGGCCACCCTGCGGGTCGAGACGGCCGGGGGCGGGTCGTCGGCCGAGGTCGACCTGGACGTGGTCACCCTGGACGAGGCCCGGGCCCTGCGGGCCAGCCTCCTCCAGGCCAAGGCCCGGCTGACGGCCGCCCCGGCCGGTCAGGCGGCCGAGGGCCAGGCCCCGGCGGGCCGGGCGGCCGCCGAGGCCGACCTGGACGTCCCAAGGGCCGAGCGGGTGCTGCTGCGGCTCGGGCTCGGCGAGGTGATGCTGGCCGGGATCACCGGGTCGCGGGCGGCGGCCGCGCTGGTCGTGCTCGGCCCCATCTCCCAGGCCACCGACTGGTTCCCGGGCCTGTCCGACTGGCTGTTCGCGCGGTTCGACCCGGAGGCGGTCACCCCGACCACCCCGGCCGCATTCGCCGTCGTGGCCGTGCTCGGGGTGGTCGTGTGGCTGGGCCTGGCCGCCGCCTCCAGCATCGTCACCGACTACGGCTTCACCCTGGCCAGGGCCGGCAACGACCTGGTGGTGCGCCGCGGCCTGCTGGAGCGCCGGGAGGCGGTCCTGCCCCTGGCCCGGCTCCAGGTGGTCCGGATCGAGGAGTCGCTGCTGCGCCGGGCCCTCGGCCTGGCCTCGATCCGCATCCAGAGCGCCGGCCGGGCCGGCGGCGCCGACCAGACGGCCAGCCGCCTGGCCATCCCGATCCTGCCCCGCGTGCAGGTCAACCGGGTCCTCGAGGAGCTGCTGCCTGGGGCGTCGCCGGTCCCGCGCCTGCTCCTCCCGCCCCCGGCGGCCCGCCGCCGGGCGGTGACCCGCAGCGTGGTCGTCGCCACCCTGGTCATGGCCGCGGTCGCCCTTCCCCTGTGGCGGCTGACCTCGCTGGGCGTGCTGGCCGTCCCGGCGGGGCTGGCCGTGCTCGCCCTGCCCGTGCTCGCCCTGGCCGTGGCCATGGGACTGGCCGCCTACCGGCACCTCGGCCACGCCACCCGGGAAGGCTTCCTCTACGCCCGGGTCGGGGTGGCCATCCGGGTCACCACCGCCGTCCCGGTGGCCAAGGCCCAGAGCGGCAGCGTCCGCTCCTCCCCGTTCCAGCGCCGGGCCGGCCTGGCCACCCTCCACGTCGACATCGCCGGCGGCGGCCCCACCCCCCAGGTCCACGACGAGTCCCAGGGCACCGCCACCGGGCTGCTCCAGGTGGTCCTCGGCCGCCGCCCTGGCTAGGCCGAGGGCAGGAAGCCGTCCGGTCCCGAGGCGACGTCCTTCATGCGGGAGCCTCGGTGCCTCGGCCGTGACCGTCAGCGTGCCAACTCCAGGAGCGCGCCGATCGAGCGGTCGAGGGCGGCGGCGACGTCGGGGACGAGCAGGTGGCGGCCGTCGCGGACCACCTGGCGGCCCGCCACCACCACCGAGGAGACGTCGGCGGCGGTGGCGGCGAACACCAGGTGGTCGACGGCGTCGGCGGGCCGGGTGCCGGCCAGGCGGACCGAGCGCAGGTCGAGGGTGACCAGGTCGGCCAGCTGGCCCGGGGCCAGGCGGCCGGCGTCCCAGCCGAGGGCGGCCATGCCGGCCCCGGTGGCGGCGGCCAGGAGGCCGGCCGGCTGGTGGTGGCCGCGGCGGCCGGTGGCCAGGCGCTCGTCGAGCTCGACCGCCCTCGCCTCCTCGAACAGGTCGATCACGGCGTGGCTGTCCGAGCCCAGGCAGAGGGGGCTGCCGGCGTCGGCCAGCGCCCTGGCCGGCCCGACCCCGTCGGCCAGGTCGCGCTCGGTGGTCGGGCAGATGCAGGCGGCGGTGCCGGTGGCGCCGAGGAGGGCGACGTCCTGGTCGGTGAGGTGGGTGGCGTGGACGGCGGTGGTCCGCGGGCCCAGCACCCCGGCCGACTCGGCCAGGGCGGCCGGGGTGCGGCCGGTGGCGGCCAGGCAGGCCTGGTTCTCGGCCCGCTGCTCGGACAGGTGGAGGTGCAGGGGGGCCTGGCGGTCGGCGGCCCAGGCGGCCACCGTGGCCATGGCCGCCGGGTCGACCGCCCTGACGCTGTGGACGCCGGCGGCCACGCGAACCCCGGGGCGGTCGCGCAGGGCCCCGGCCCGCTCGGCCCAGGCGCCGGCGTCGCCGTCCCCGAAGCGGACCTGGGCGCCGGCCAGCGGCTGCCCGTCGAGCCCGGCCCGCAGGTAGCAGGTGTCGATCAGGGTCAGCCGGATCCCGGCCCGGCCGGCCGCCTCGATCAGCGCCTCCCCCATCTGGTTGGGATCGGCGTAGGGCCGGCCGGCCGGGTCGTGGTGCAGGTAGTGGAACTCCCCGACGGCGGTGATCCCGGCCAGCGCCATCTCGGCGTAGGTGGCCGTGGCCAGCTCCAGGTACCGGTCCGGGTCGAGGGCCCCCGCGACCTGGTACATCAGCTCCCGCCAGCTCCAGAAGTCCCCACGACCCCGGTGGGTGCGACCCCGCAGCGCCCGGTGGAACGCATGCGAGTGCCCGTTGGCCAGCCCCGGGATGGTGACGCCAGGCAGCCGGGTCGCCCCGGCGGGCGGGTCGGCCCCCTCGGTCACGGCCGCGATCCGCTCCCCCTCGACCTCGACCAGCACCCGCTCGGCCATGCCCCGCTCCGGTCCCAGCCAGGCCAGGTCGGCATGCCAGGCGCTCATATGCCCACGGCCCGGCAGGGGGCTGTGGACAGCGCCACCCGCCCCGCCCGGCTGTTGGCTACCCTCCCGTTCGGGGGCCCCACCAACCGGGGTCGGGGGTTGAGCGCGCCCCCAGTCCCGCTGGATGTCAGCCGCACGCCAGCTCCTCGATCACCGCCGCCAGGGCCCGGACCCCTGCCAGGCAGTCGTCGAGGTCGGCGGTCTCGGATGGGCTGTGGCTGGTGCCGGTCGGGTTGCGGACGAACAGCATGGCCGTGGGGACGGTGGCGGCCAGGGCGCCGGCGTCGTGGCCGGCGGCGGTGGGGAGGGCCGGGGGCTCGAGGCCGTCGGACCGCAGGCGGGCGTCGAGGCGGGCGGTCAGGTCGGCGTCGAAGGCGACCCCGGGGGTGCGGGACTCGACGGCCAGCTCGGCGGTCAGGCCGTTGCGGCCGGCCGCCTCCTCGACCGCGGTCTGGAAGGCGGTGACCAGCCAGTCGAGGGTCCGGTCCTGGGGGGCCCGCGCGTCCAGCCAGGCCGAGACCCGGGCGGGCACCGAGTTGGCGGAGTTGGGCTCGACCTCGACCCGGCCGACGGTCGCGACCGCGTCCAGCTCGGTGGCCGCGGCCCGTGCCGCGAGGACGGCCGCGGCCAGGCCGAGCATCGGGTCGCGCCGGTCGGGCAGCCTGGTCGTGCCGGCATGGTTGGCCTCCCCGGTCAGGGTGAGCCGCCAGCGCCCGTGGGGCCAGATGCCGGTGCCCAGCCCGACCGGCTGGCCGAGGTCGGCCAGGCCGCGTCCCTGCTCGACGTGGAGCTCGACGAACGCGCCCAACCGCCCGACCAGCGCCGGGTCGGGGCCGGCCTGGTCCGGGTCGGCCCCGGCCGCGGCCATCGCCTCGGCCACGGTGACCCCGTCCGGGTCGGCGCGGCCGAGCACGTCCGGCGGGTCGAGCGCCCCGGTCAGCAGCCGGCTCCCGAAGGTCGGCACCCCGAACCGCCCGCCCTCCTCGTCGGCGAAGGCCACCACCGCCACCGGCCGCTCCGGCTCCACCCCCCGGGCGATCAGCTCACCCACCGCGACCAGCCCGCTGACCACCCCGAGGGCGCCGTCGTAGGCCCCGCCCCGCCGGACCGTGTCCAGGTGGCTCCCGACCGCGACCACGCCACCCTCCCCGGCCTCCCCCGGCCCGGCCCACCAGGCCCAGAGGTTGCCGGCGAGGTCCTGCTCCACGGTCAGGCCGCGGGCGCCGGCCTCGGCCTCGAACCAGGACCTGGCCGCGCGGTCCTCGTCGGTCCAGGCGAGCCGGGTCCAGCCGCCGGCCGGGTCCTGGCCGATCGCGGCCAGCCCGCCGAAGCACGCCTCGAACCCGTCCCGCAGCCGATCCTCGCTCCCGCTCATGCAGCTCCCCACCGCTCGACGCTCCTGCCCTGGTCGGTGGAGGGATGCTACGTCACGCTGCGAACGGCACCTCAGGCCGTTGCCGGGCGGGTGGCCAACGTGACCGGGCGGCCGTCGGCCGCCGGCCCGACCGGGGCCCGGCCGAACTGGGTGTTGTAGAGGTCGGCGTAGAGGCCGCCGCCGGCCAGCAGCTCGGTGTGGGTGCCCTGCTCGGCCACCCGGCCGCCCTCGACGACCAGGATCCGGTCGGCGTTGACGATGGTCGACAGCCGGTGGGCGATGACCAGGCTGGTCCGCCCCTGGAGGGCGGCGGCCAGGGCCTCCTGGATGTGGACCTCGGCCTCGGAGTCGAGGTGGGCGGTGGCCTCGTCGAGGATCACGATGGCCGGGTCGGCCAGCAGCAGCCGGGCGATGGCCAGGCGCTGCTTCTCCCCGCCCGACAGCCGGTAGCCGCGCTCCCCGACCACCGTCTCCCAGCGCTCGGGCAGGCTCTCGATCAGGTCCAGGATCCTGGCCGAACGGCAGGCGGCCTCGATCTCCTCGAGGGTCGCGTCCGGGTTGGCGTAGCGGAGGTTGGCCAGGATGGACTCGTGGAACAGGTGCGGGTCCTGGGCGACCAGGCCGATCGCCCCCCGGAGGCTCTCCAGCTCCAGGTCGCGCACGTCGACCCCGTCGACCCGGACGGCGCCCTCGCTGACGTCGTAGACCCGGGCCACCAGCATGGCCGTGGTCGTCTTGCCGGCCCCGGACGGGCCGACCAGGGCGACCAGCTCGCCGGGCCGGACGCTGAAGCTGACGTCGTGCAGGACCGGCTCGCCGGCGGCCGCCCCCACCGCCGACGCCCCGCCGGTGAGGCTGGCGATGGTCGACTCCTCGGCCGTCGGGTAGCGGAAGCCGACGTGGTCGAACTCGATCCGGCCGGCCGGCTGGTCGAGGGCGACGGCCCCGGGCCGGTCGCGGATCGGGCTCTCGAAGTCGAGCACCTCGAAGACCCGCTCGAAGGACACGAACGCGGTCATCACGTCCACGCGGGCGTTGGTCAGGGCCGTCAGGGGGCCGTAGACCTGGGTGACCAGGGCGGCCAGGGCGACCACGTCGCCGGCCCGGAGCTGGTCCTGGAGCACCAGCCGGGCCCCGAACCAGTAGACGGCGGCCGTGCCCACCGCCCCGACCAGGCCGAGGACGACGAAGAAGGTCTGGCCGTAGAGGGCCGAGCGGATCCCGATGTCGCGGACCCCGGCGGCCTTGTCGGAGAAGCCGGCCAGCTCGCGCTGGCGGCGCCCGAACAGCATCACCAGCAGCGCCCCGGCGACGTTGAAGCGCTCGTTCATGGTCGTGTTCATGGCCGCGTTGAGCTGCATCGACTCGCGGGTGATGGCCTGGAGCCGGCGCCCCACCCGCCGGGCCGGGAGCAGGAACAGGGGCAGCACGGCGACCGCGATCAGGGTGATGCGCCAGTTCAGCAGGAACATGGTCACCAGGGTCGTGACCAGGCTGATCAGGTTGGAGAAGACCGAGCCCAGGGTGCCGGTGAGGGCCCGCTGGGCGCCGATCACGTCGCTGTTGAGGCGGCTGGTCAGGGCGCCGGTCTGGGTGTGGGTGAAGAAGGCCAGCGGCTGGCGCTGGACGTGGTCGAACAGGCTGGTCCGGAGCTGGTAGATCAGCCCCTCGCCGATGCGCGAGGACAGGAACCGCTGGCCGAGGGCGAGCCCGGCGTTGGCCAGGGCGACCCCCACGGCGGCCAGGCCGATCAGGTTGACCAGGGAGAAGCTGCGCTGGGGGATGGCGGTGTTGAGCAGCTCGCGCACCAGCAGGGCCGGGACCACCGCGGCCAGGGACGACAGGGCGAGCAGGAACAGGTAGCCGGCGATCTGCCAGCGGAAGTCGCGGGCGAACCCCCAGACGCGCCGGACCACGTCGCGCGACACCTTGGTGCCGGGCGGGAGGGGTTCGCGGCGGGCGTGCCAGTAGTAGCTCATCCTGTCCGCCCCAACCCGTCGGCGACCTCCGGCATTCCGGCCGGCGCGGCGGCCAGGGCCGGCCGGCGCAGGCGGGCCAGCAGGGCCGCGGCCGCCACCCCGGCGGCGGCGATCAGGAACGCCCGGTCGGTGCCGACGCGGTGGACCAGGCTGCCGCCGAGGGCGTTGCCGATGGCGAACCCGGTCGAGAACGCGGTGGTGACCCAGGTGAAGGCCTCGGTGACCGTGCCCGCCGGGGCGAGCCGGTCGACCAGCAGGTACAGGCAGGCGATGGCCGGGGCGATGCCGAGCCCGGCCAGGACCATGCCAGCGCCCAGCTGGGCCAGCCCGCTGGCCACGGCGAGCAGGGCGATCCCGGCCACGACCAGGGCGAGCAGGGGGACCATGCGCTGCTCGGGACCTCGGTCGGTGACGCGGCTCCCGAAGGCCAGGCCGCCGGCCATGCTCCCGACCGCCCACAGGGCGAGCAGCGGGCCGGCCAGGGTGCGCGAGCCGAGCTGCTCGGCCCCGGCCACCACCGTCACCTCGACGGTCCCGAAGGCGCTGGCCAGCAGCACGATGGTGGCCAGCACGGCCCGGATGCCGGGGCTGCGCAGGGCCCCGGCCCAGTCGGCGGCGCGGCGCTGGGGGCGCCAGGCCCGCGACGCCGGGGTGGCGGCGAACACCCCGACCCCGAGCAGCAGCAGCGCGCCCGTGCCGAGCACGGCCGCGGCCGGGGAGAGCGCGGCCGCCAGCAGGGCGACCAGCGGCGGCCCGACCACGAAGATCAGCTCCTGCACGGTCGACTCGACCGCGAACGCGGCCTGGAGCTGGCCGCCGGGGCCGAGCAGGTCGGACCACAGCGCCCGCATGCAGGCCGCGACCGGCGGGATCGACCCCCCGGCCAGGGCGGCCAGCCCGGCCAGCACGACCGGGGACGCGGACCGCCCGGCCCAGGCCAGGGCGGCGAAGCTGAGGCCGCTGGTCACCGCGCAGCCGACCAGGACCCGGGTCTGCCCGACCCGGTCGACCAGCCGCCCCAGCAGCGGCGAGGTCAGGGCCAGGGCGATCGAGTAGGTCCCGGCGACCACCCCGGCGACCGCGTAGGACCCGCCCCCCTCCCGGACCAGCAGCACGATGGCCAGCCCGGCCATGGCCGTCGGCATCCTCCCCACCACCGCCGAGGAGAGCAGCCGGGCCACAAAGGGCGTGCGGAGCACATCAAGGTAGATCCGAAGGCGCATCCCCCGATGGTGCCAGACGGCCCCGACGGCCCCGGGGGCTCGGGGGTCAGGGACGGCCGTCGACGGCGATGGCCGACAGGGCGGCGCGGACCCGGTCGGGCGGGACGCCCTCGGCCTGGGCGGCCAGCGCCGCCCGCCAGGCGGCGGCCAGGAGGCGGCCGAGCGGCGTCCCGCCCGGCCCGGTGAGCCGGTCGAGGAACGACTCGACGGGGTCGGCCCCCGCCTGCGGGTGCCGCTCGGCGAGCAGCCGGGCCAGGCCCTGGGTGGCCAGGTAGTCGAACCCGACCAGCAGGGCGGCCCGGGTGGCGGCCGCCGGCCCGTCGCCGGCCCGGGCGGCGGCCGCGCCCTCCATGCGGTCGAGCACGCGCCGTTCGGCCTCCTCGCGCACGACCGCGTACAGCCCGAGCTTGCTGCCGAAGTGGTGGTAGAGCGAGCCGGTGGTGACGCCGGCCCCGGCGGCCAGGTCGGTGACGTTGACCGCCTCGTAGCCGGCGGCCCCGAACCGCTCGAGCGCGGTGTGGACCAGCCGCGCCTTCGAGGAGCCGGGAACCGGGATCCACTCGCGCATCGCCGCACAGCATAGTACGATTCCGCTATCACGTAATGGAGTTACGGAGGAGGGGGCATGAAGCTCACGTTCTTCTACCTGCCGGTCGCCGACCTGAAGGAGGCGCTGGCGCTCTACCGGGACACCCTCGGCTGGCAGGAGGCCTGGCGGGAGGGCGACACGACGACCAGCCTGCGGCTCCCTGGGACCGAGATCGAGCTGATGGTCGACACCGACGACGGCTCCATGACCCCCGGCCCCGTCTTCGAGGTCGACAGCGTCCAGGCGTTCCACGCCCGCCACCGGGACGAGCTTCGATTCCGCTTCGAGCCCAAGGAGATCCCCGGCGGCTACTGGTCCGCCTTCGAGGACCCGTCCGGCAACCTCACCTACGTGCTCGACCAGTCCACCGCCGAGGCCGCCGGCTAGCCCCAGCGGCGCAGGAGCCGCTCGGCTCCGGTGGCCAGCTCGTCGATCACCTGGGCGGCGGGTACAACCTGGCGGGTGGCGCCGACGCCCTGGCCGGCGTAGTGGACCATGGCGTCGATCTGGCCGGTGGTCTCGCGGTTGGGGCAGGGGACGCCGAAGCGGGGGACCGGGAGCGTCCGGGCGCCCATCCGGGTCTCGCCCACGACCTCGCCCTCGAACGCCTCGGCGGCCGCCACGGCCGAGCTGAGGGTGCGGTGCGGCTCCGGGCCGGGTGGCCACATCACCGAGAAGGCGTCGGTGAGCACGGTGTCCTCGGCCCCGGCCTGGAGCAGGGCGGCGACGTAGGCGGGGTGGGCGCCGGACTCCTCGGTGGCCAGCAGCCGGGTGCCGACCCTGGCCGCCGAGGCGCCGGCGGCCAGGCAGGCCGCGACCCCGCGGGCGGTGGCGATCCCGCCGGCGGCGACCACCGGGACCTCGACCACGTCCAGGACCTCGGCCAGCAGCGGCAGGAGGGCGACCTGGCCCCGGATGCGCCCGCCGCCCTCCACGCCCTGCACGCAGAGCAGGTCGCAGCCGGCGTCGGCGGCCGCCCTGGCCTCGTCGGCCGACCCGGCCTGCCAGGAGGCGAGGGCCCCGCCGTCGTGGACCCGCGCGACCAGCGCCGGGTCGGGGTCGCCGTAGTAGAAGTCGACCAGCCGGGCCCCGGCCGCCGCGACCTCGACACAGGCCGCCTCGGCCCCGAAGGGCAGCAGGAAGGTGACTCCGACGACCCCGTCGGTCCGGCCGGCCAGGTCCTCCAGCAGCCCGGCCAGGTCGTCCGCCTGGAGCATCTGGGCCGGGACCATGCCGACCGCGCCCGCCCCGGCCACGGCCGCGACCAGCTCGGGGGTGGTGACCCCGCCCATCGGGGCCTGCTGGAGGGGCACGGAACAGCCCAGCAGCTCGGTGAACGGCGTCGAGAGCATGGCGGCCTCAGGGTCGGGTGAGGGGGGCGTAGCGGAGCAGCAGGCGCTTGCGGCCCAGGCCGGGGGGAAGTCGACCTCGGCCATGGCCCGCTCGCCCTGCCCGGACACGGTGGCCACGATGCCCTTGCCCCACTGGCGGTGGACGACCTCGTCGCCGGGGCCCAGGCCGAGGTCGAGGGCGCCGCGCTGGCGGTCGGCCAGCCGCTCGGCCGGGGTCGGCTGGCGGTCGAAGGAGACCGGCGGCTGGGGGCGGACGTTGAAGCTGCTCCGCCCGGCCCCGAACGCCGGGCTGGAGTCGCCCCAGCCGGCCGGGCCGGGCCGGGCGGCGCCGGTCTTGGCGCGCTGGCCGGGGGCGACCGTGACCAGCTCCTCGGGCACCTCCTTGAGGAAGCGCGAGGGCAGGTTGTAGCTGGTCGAGCCGAACAGGGTCCGGCTCCAGGCGTTGGTCAGGTAGAGGCGCTCCCGGGCCCGGGTGATGCCGACATAGGCCAGGCGCCGCTCCTCCTCGAGCTCGCGCGGCTCGCCGATGGAGCGGATGTGGGGGAACACGTTCTCCTCCAGGCCGACGATGAACACCACCGGGTACTCCAGGCCCTTGGCCGTGTGCAGGGTCATCAGGGTGACCGCCTGGCTGCCCGACTCGACCTGGTCGGCGTCTGACACCAGGGCGATCGACTCCAGGAACCCGGGGAGGGTCGGCTCGGCCTCCTGGCCCTCGCGCAGCTCGTACTCCTCGGCCGCCGACTGGAGCTCGCGGACGTTCTCGACCCGCCCCTGGCCCTCGATCGAGGTGTCGGCCTCCAGCTCCCGCATCAGCCCCGACAGGGTCCAGGCGTCCTGGACGAGCACGCTCGGGGAGCGGCCCTCCTCCACCCCGGCGGCCAGCTCGTCGAGCACGGCCACGAAGTCGGCCACCGCCCGGCCCTGGCGGGCGCCAAGGCCCGGGATCTCGCCGGCCCGGCGCAGGGCGTCCCCGAACGGGATGCCCTCCTCGCTGGCGAAGCGGTCGATGGCCCGCTCCGAGGTGTCGCCGATGCCGCGCCGGGGCACGTTCAGGACCCGGCGCAGGCTGACCGTGTCCAGCGGGTTGACCGTGGCCTTGAGGTAGGCGAGCAGGTCCTTGACCTCGCGCCGGTCGTAGAACTTGACCCCGCCGACGATCTTGTAGGGCAGGCCGGCCTTGACGAACACCTCTTCCAGGGTCCGCGACTGGGCGTTGGTCCGGTAGAACACCACCACCTTGCCGTAGCCCAGGCCCTGCTCGTGGAGGCGCTCGACCTCCTCGACCACGTAGGCGGCCTCGTCGTGCTCGTTCTCGGCCTGGTAGCGCACGATCGGGTTGCCGGAGCCGATCGCCGTCCACAGGTTCTTGGGCTTGCGCTCCAGGTTGTTGGCGATCACCGCGTTGGCCGCCGACAGGATGGTCTGGGTCGAGCGGTAGTTCTGCTCGAGCAGGATGACGTTGGCCTCCGGGTAGTCGGCCTCGAAGTCGAGGATGTTGCGGACCGTCGCCCCCCGGAAGGCGTAGATCGACTGGTCGCCGTCGCCCACCACCGACAGGTTGCGGTGCTCGGCGGCCAGCAGCTTGAGCAGCTCGTACTGGGCCACGTTGGTGTCCTGGAACTCGTCCACGAGCACGTACCGGAACCGCTTCTGGTACTCGGCGAGCACGTCCGGGTGCCCCTGGAACAGCCGCACCGTCTGCAGGATCAGGTCGTCGAAGTCCATCGCGTTCGACTCGACCAGCTTCTGCTGGTACAGCCGGTAGGCCTCGGCGGCCTTCTTCTCGAACCAGCCCATCGCCCGGTCGGCCGCGGTCCCGGGGTCGATCAGCTGGTCCTTCCAGGCGCTCACCCCGTGGCGCATCGAGCGGGCCGACAGCCGCTTGGGGTCGTAGTCGAGCTGCCGGCAGACCTGGGTCATCAGCCGCTCGGCGTCGCCCTCGTCGTAGATCGAGAAGGTCGAGGTGTAGCCCAGGTGCGAGCCGCTGCGGCGCAGCATGCGCACGCAGGCCGAGTGGAAGGTCGACACCCACATCGCCTTGACGACCGGCCCGACCAGGTGGCGGAGCCGCTCCTGCATCTCCCGGGCCGCCTTGTTGGTGAAGGTGATGGCCAGCACCGAGGTCGGCGGCACCCGCTTGTCCTTGATCAGGTGGGCGATCCGGTGGGTCAGCACCCGGGTCTTGCCCGACCCGGCCCCGGCCACGATCAGCGTCGGCCCCTCGGTGGCCAGCACGGCCAGCCGCTGAGCGTCGTTCAGCCCATCCAGCAGATCAGGAGACGCGCCCGGAAGCTCCGGCGCCGGCGAAGGGTCCACGCCCGCAGTATACGAGCGGGACGGGATAGGCTTGGCCGTGTGAGCACAGGGGATCCGGGTCAGAACCGGATGGTTGCAGGCTCGTCGGCCGCGTTGTCGGTGCGGGGGCTGCGCAAGGCGTTCGGGGCCAAGGTGGCGGTGGCCGGGATCAACCTGGAAATTCCGCACGGGTGCTTCTTCGGGCTGGTGGGGCCCAACGGGGCCGGGAAGACGACCACGCTGGGGATGGTGACCGGGCTGCTGCGGCCCGACGCCGGGCTGGTGCTGATCGACGGGGTCGAGGTGTGGCGCGACCCGGTCGAGGCCAAGCGGCGGATCGGGGTGCTGCCCGAGGACCTCCGGCTGTTCGACCGGCTGACCGGGGCCGAGCTGCTCACCTACAACGGGCTGCTGCGGGGGATGCCGGCGGCGGTGGTGGAGGCGCGGGCCGGCGAGCTGCTGGAGGTGCTGGGGCTGGCCGACGCCGCCGGGACCCTGGTGGTCGACTACTCGCACGGGATGCGCAAGAAGATCGCCCTGGCCTCGGCCCTGCTGCACGCGCCCCGGGTGCTGTTCCTGGACGAGCCGTTCGAGGCCATCGACCCGGTGTCGGCCCGGACCATCCGCGGGCTGCTGGAGCGGTACACGGCCGGCGGGGCCACGGTGATCTTCTCCAGCCACGTCATGGAGCTGGTCCAGCGGCTCTGCGACCGGGTCGGGATCATGCACCTGGGCCAGCTCATCGCCGAGGGGCCGACCGAACAGGTGCGGGCCGGGCGCAGCCTCGAGGACGCCTTCGTCGAGCTGGTCGGGGCGAGCCACGCCGGTGCCGAGGAGCTGGGTTGGCTGGGCACCTGGTCAGCCTGAAGCTGGCCCTGCTCCGCAACGGGCTGCGCCGCAGCAACTGGCCCCAGCAGGTCGCCCTGGCCCTGGGGGCGCTGGCCGGGCTGCCCCTGGCCTTCGGGGGCTTCCTGCTGCTGGCCCTGGTGCCGCGGGCCGAGCCCGAGGCCGGCCTGCTGCTGGTCGAGGTCGTGTTCCTGGCCCTGTTCCTCGGCTGGGGGCTGTTCCCGCTGCTCAGCTTCGCCGGCGACGCCAGCCTGGACCCGTCGCGGCTGGCCCTGCTGCCGCTGCGGCCCCGGCAGCTGGTGGCCGGGCTGTCGCTGGCCGCCTGCGTCGGCGTGGCCCCCCTCTGCACCCTGGTCGCCCTGGGCGGGGCGGTGGTCGGGTTCGGCACCCTCGGCCCCGGGGTGGTGCTGGTGGTGGCGGCGGTGCTGGTGCAGTTCCTGCTGTGCATCGTCGGGTCGCGGGCCCTGCTGACCGCCCTGTCCCGCCAGCTCCGCTCGCGCAAGGCCCGCGACCTGGTGATCGTGCTCGTCTCGGTGACCGCGCTCGCCTTCAACCTGGCCCTGCAGGTCGGGGCCCGGCTGGCCGAGCGGCTGGAGCGGGCCGACCTGGAGGCGCTGCGGCCCGCGGCCCGGGTGCTCGGCTGGCTGCCCACCGGCCTGGCCGCCCGGGCGCTGGTCGACGCCGGCGAGGGGCGGCTGCTGCCGGCCATGGCCGAGCTGGCCGGGGCCGCCCTGGCCGTGGCCCTGCTCGGCTGGTGGTGGTGGCGCAGCCTCGACCGGGTCCTGACCACCGCCGAGCCGGCCGCCCGCCAGCGGTCCCGGCAGCCGGCCGGGCTGTTCCCGCGGTCCCTGCGGCGGCTGCTCCCGGGCGACCAGCGGGGCGCGGTCGCCGCCAAGGAGCTGCGCTACCTGGCCAGGCACCCGCGGCTGCGGGTCGCCTGGATGGTCAGCTGCCTGCTCGGCCTGGCCCTGGTGGTGTTCGTGGCCCTCACCGAGGGGCTGCAGCGGCCCTGGGTGGTGCTCGGGTCGCTGGCCATGGCCTTCCTGGCCAGCCAGAACAGCCTCAACCAGTTCGGCTTCGACGGCGCCGCCTACTGGACCCACGTGGCCGCCGGGGCCGACCCGCGCGGCGACCTGATCGGCCGGAACCTGGCCTCGGCGGTGACCGGCATGGTCACCACCACCGCCCTGGCCCTGGTCCTGGCCGCGGTCACCGGCGGCTGGCTGTACGTGCCGGTGGCCCTCTGCCTCGGCCTGGGCGTGCTCGCCCTGTCGCTGGGCGTGGCCGACGTGGTCTCGGTGCGCTTCGCCTACCCCCTGCCCGACGACGCCAGCAACCTCTGGGCGGTCCAGGGGACCGGCCAGGGCTGCCTGGTCGGGATCGTGCAGATGGTCGCCTTCGCCGCCCAGGGCGTGCTCCTGCTGCCGCTGGTCGCCCTGGTGGTGGTCGGCCTGGTCTGGTGGACGCCGGCGCTGGTCCTGGCCTGCCCGCTGGCCGTCGTGTACGGCTGGTTCCTGTGGCGGGTCGGGCTGGGCGTCGGCACCGAGTGGCTGACCGGCCACCAGCCCGAGCTGCTGGCCGCGCTCAGCGTCCGCCGGGCCGCCTGACCCCCGCCCGGCTGCCCCCTACCCGGCCCGACCGGCGCGGTGGATACTGCTCGAACCGTATTATCTCCGGCAGGAGGGAGATCGGCGATGCCGCCAGCGTCCCCGTCCACCGCCCCGCGCGAGTCCGCGCGACCCGCCACCGGCACCTCCGGCTTCGACGCGACCTGGGACATCGTGGTCGTCGGCGGCGGCGGCGCCGGCCTGCCCACGGCCCTGTTCGCCCGCTGGCTTGGCAACCGCGTGCTCGTCCTGGAGAAGGCCCCCCAGCTCGGCGGGACCGCCGCCAAGGCCGCCTTCTGGTACTGGGTGCCCAACAACCAGCCGATGCGCGAGCTCGGGCTGGAGGACCCCAAGGACGACTGCCTGCGCTACATGGCCCGCCTGGCCAGGCCGCAGCGCTACCACCCGGACGCGCCCCGCTTCGGCCTGACCGAGTGGGAGTACGCGATGTGCGAGGCCATCTACGACGGCGCCTCGCCCGCCACCGAGCTGCTGGCCGAGCGCGGCGCCCTCCCCTACCGGCACTGCGCGGCCGTGCCCGACTACTGGGCCGAGCTGCCCGAGGACAAGGCCCCGACCGGCCGGGTGCTGCTGCCCGAGGCGGCCAGCGAGACCATGTCGGACGGGGGCGCGGTGGCGGTCAGGACCCTGAGCGCGGCCGCCGAGCGCGACGGGGTCGAGGTCAGGACCGGGCACCGGGTGCAGCGGGTCGTCCGCGACCAGGGCGGCCGGGTGGTCGGGGTCGAGGCCACCACCGCCGACGGGGCCACCGTCAGGGTGGGCGCGGCCAAGGCGGTGGTGTTCGCCACCGGCGGCTTCACCCACGACCCGGAGCTGCGCCAGAACTTCCTCAGCGTGCCCGTGTACGGCGGCTGCGCGGCCGCCTCCAACGAGGGCGATTTCGTCTACATCGCCGGCGCCCTGGGCGCCCAGCTCCGCAACATGAACTACGCCTGGATGTGCCCGGTCTCGCTGGAGAAGGCGGTGGCCCGCGACCCGGCCATGTCGGGGATGTTCTCGGTGGCCGGCGACTCGATGCTCTGGGTCGACAAGCGGGGCCGGCGGGTGGTCAACGAGAAGCTGGCCTACAACGAGCTCGCCCAGACCTTCTTCCGCTGGGACCCGGCCGCCGCCGAGTACCCCAACCTGGTGCTGATGGCCGTCTGGGACCAGCGCAGCCAGGACCACTCGGCCAGCGACGAGTACGGCCGGCTGATCGTCCCCCCCGGCACCGACGACGCCCACGTGATCCGGGGGGACGACCTGGCCCAGCTGGCCGCGGCCATCGACGAGCGCCTGGGCCGCTACGCCGACGTCACCGGCGGGCTGCGCCTGGCCGGCGACTTCGCGGCCAACCTGGAGGCGTCCATCGCCCGCTTCAACGAGCTGGCCGCCACCGGCAAGGACCTCGACTTCGGCCGGGGCGACCGGGCCGTGGAGCAGCTGTTCAACGGCGCGGTCAAGGAGGAGCCGGACCGGGCCAACCCGACCATGTGGCCGCTGTCCGAGACCGGCCCCTACTACGCCGCCCTGGTCACCGGCGGGACCCTCGACACCAAGGGCGGGCCCAAGGCGACCCCCGACGGCCAGGTCCTCGACGACCAGGACCGCCCCATCCCCGGCCTGTACGGGGTCGGCAACTGCGTCGCCTCGGCCTCGGCCCAGGCCTACTGGGCCGGCGGGGCCACCCTTGGCCCGATCCTGGCCCTGGCCCACCGCGCCGCCCGGGCCGCCCACGCCGAGCGGGTCGCCGAGCCGGAGCCGGTGCCCGTCACCTGACCGCTTCCAGAAAGGAGCCAGCCATGGCCGCCACCCGCGAGCAGATGACCGACGAGGACCGCAAGGCGCTGGTCGTCGAGTACCTGAAGGCGTTCGACCGGGCCGGGGTGACCTCGGACGGGGGCAGCATCCTCGACCTGTTCGCCGACGACGCCCGGGTCTACTTCCCCAAGTGGGGCGTTGCCACCGGCCGGGACCAGATCGGCCAGATGTTCGGCGACGTCGGCGGCACCCTCAAGGCCATCGAGCACCACTACGACGAGTTCAACTGGGTCTTCACGGGCGGCGACGTGCTCGCCGTCGAGGGGACCAGCCACGGCGAGCACCGCGACGGGCCCTGGAAGGCCGGGGAGCCCGAGCACGGGGCCGGCCGCTGGTGCGACGTGTTCGAGATCCGCGACGGGAAGATCCAGCGCTGCTTCATCTACCTCGACCCCGACTACGCCGGCAGGGACACCGAGCGCTACCCCTGGCTCGCCGGCCAGTGATGAGCGACCCCCTCCCGCCGGCGCGGGTGGCCGTGCTGGGGCCGGGCGGGGTCGGCGGGCTGCTGGCCGCGCTGCTGGCCAGGCGGGGCGACCAGGTCACCTGCCTGGCCCCACCGGCCACGGCCGCCCACCTGGCCGGCCACGGCCTGGAGCTGCGCAGCCCGGCCTTGGGCGACGCCCGGGTGGCGGTCGAGGCGGCCAGCCGGCTCGAGCACCCGGTGGACGCCGTGCTCGTCACCGTCAAGGCGGCCCAGCTGGAGGCGGCGGTCGAGGCCGTGCCGGCCGGGGTGCTGGGCGACGGCCTGGTGGTGCCGTTCCTCAACGGCATCGACCACGTCGCCTGGCTGCGTGGGCGCTACCCGCCCGACCAGGTGGTGGCCGGGACCATCCGGGTCGAGTCGACCCGGGTCGGCCCGGGCGTGATCGAGCACGCCTCCCCGTTCGCGGTGGTCGAGCTGGCCGTGGGCAAGGGCCCCCGGGAGCGGGTCCAGGAGCTGGCGGCGCGGCTGGCCGAGACCGGCCTGGACGTGACCGTGCGCGACGACGAGGCCGCAACCCTGTGGTCCAAGCTGGCCGTGCTGGCCCCGATCGCCCTGGTCACCACCTGGGCCGAGGCCCCCTTCGGGGAGGCCAGGGCCGGGCACTGGGAGGAGGCGGTGGCGGTGGCCCATGAGATCGTGGCCGCGGCCACGGCCGACGGGGTCGAGCTGGACGAGCAGGCGATCGTCGGCATGCTGGAGAAGGTTCCCGACGGCATGCGCTCCTCGATGCAGAAGGACGCCGCCGCCGGTCGCCCGATCGAGCTCGACGCCATCGGCGGCACCATCCTCCGCGCCGCCGACCGCGCCGGCACCAAGGCCCCGGTCACCGCCCGCCTGGTCGCCGCCCTCCGCGAGCGGTCCGGCTAGGGCCGGGCCGGTCAGCCCCCCTCGGCCAGGACGAAGGCGAGGAAGAAGCCGGCGCAGGTGGCGAAGGCGTTGAACGGGCGGCCGCGCTCGAACGCCTCCGGCATCAGGGTGTCGGCCAGGGCGGCCAGGACGGCCCCGCCGGCGAAGGCGAGGGGGAAGGCCAGGGTGCTCGGGTCGGCGCCGGCCAGGGCGACCCGGCCGATGACCACCGCCGGGATCAGCAGCAGGGCCGTGGCCAGCCACAGGCCGGCGGTGGAGCGGACCGAGCGGCCCACCGAGCGCATGGCCACCGCCCCGACCAGGGCCTCGGGGAAGTTGGCGGCGAAGATGCCGGCCAGCAGGGCCAGGCTGCCCCCGGCCGACTCCTGGTCGGCCAGCGAGACCCCGAGGGCCAGGTTCTCGGGCACGCCGTCGAGGATGGAGGCGGCCAGCAGGGCCAGCCCGACCCCCGAGGCGGCCGCCACCTGGACCTTCTCGCGCTGCTGGAGGGCGGCCCCGGCCAGCTCGCCCGGCGCCTCCTCCTCGACGTCGGGGACGTCGTCCTTGGCCTCGGCCAGCTCGCTGGCCTCCTCGGGCGGGGCCACCCGGCTGTCCAGCCAGGTGTTGACGACCACGAACACGGCCGCCCCGGCCAGCAGCCCTCCACCGGCCGGGGCGACGCCGCCCAGCTCGACCGCCTCCGGGAACAGCTCGAAGGCCAGGGCCGACACCATGGCGCCGCTGGCGAAGGCCAGCATGACGCCGGTCACCCGCTTGGGCGCGTCCCAGTAGGAGCCGAGCACCCCGCCCGCCACCAGCGAGCTGGTGGCCAGCACCCCGAACAGGACCGCTTCCCACATGGCAAGGGGTCACTACCTCCCGGAGGCGCTCCTAACCGGGGCCGGGCCGGCTCACTCCCACTCGATCGTGCCCGGGGGCTTGGAGGTGACGTCGTAGGCGACCCGGTTGACGCCCGGGACCTCGCCGACGACCCGGGTCGAGATGCGCTCCAGCACCTCCCAGGGGAGGCGGGCGAAGTCGGCCGTCATGGCGTCCTGGCTGGTCACCGCCCGGAGCACGATCGGGTAGGCGTAGGTGCGGCCGTCGCCCATGACCCCGACGGTCCGGACGGCCGGCAGCACCGCGAACCACTGCCACAGCTCGCGGTCCAGCCCGGCCCGGCGGATCTCCTCGAGCACGATCCGGTCGGCCGCCCGCAGGGTCTCCAGCCGCTCGGCGGTGACCTCGCCGACGATCCGCACGGCCAGGCCGGGGCCGGGGAAGGGCTGGCGCTGGACCACGTCCTCGGGCAGGCCGAGCTCGGTGCCGACCCGGCGGACCTCGTCCTTGAACAGCAGGCGCAGCGGCTCGACCAGCTCCAGGGCCATCACCTCGGGCAGCCCGCCCACGTTGTGGTGGCTCTTGATGGTGGCCGTCCGCTGGCCGCCCGACTCGACCACGTCCGGGTACAGGGTGCCCTGGACCAGGTAGCGGGCGTCGCCGTGCTCCTTGGCGACCTCCTCGAAGATGCGGATGAACTCGTTGCCGATCGCCTTGCGCTTGGTCTCGGGGTCGGTCACCCCGGCCAGGCGCTCCAGGAACCGGTCGGCCGCCTTGACGTGGACCAGGTTGACCTTGAAGTCGCGGCGGAAGGTCTCGGAGACCTGCTCGGCCTCGCCGTGGCGGAGCAGCCCGGTGTCGACGAAGACACAGGTCAGCTTGTCCCCGACGGCCCGGTGGACGAGCAGGGCGGCCACCGAGGAGTCGACCCCGCCCGACAGGGCGCAGAGCACGTGGTCGTCGCCGACCCGGGCCCGGACGGCCGCCTCCTGCTCCTCGATGATGGAGACGCTGGTCCAGTTGGGCCGGCAGCCGGCCGCCTCGTAGAGGAAGTTCTTGAACAGGTCCATGCCCCGCTCGGTGTGGGCGACCTCGGGGTGGAACTGGACCCCGTACAGGCCCCGCTCCGGGTCCTCGAACCCGGCCACCGGGGAGGCGTCGGTGCTGGCCACGATCCTGGAGCCGGGCGGGGCGGCCGTGACCGTGTCGCCGTGGCTCATCCAGACCACCTGGTCGGTGGGCAGGTCGCCGAACAGCACGCTGCCGTCGGGCTGGGCCCGCAGGCCGGTCCGCCCGTACTCCCTGACCCCGGTCCGCTCGACCCGGCCGCCAAGGGCCCTGGCCATGGCCTGCTGGCCGTAGCAGAGCCCCAGCACCGGGATGCCCAGCTCCAGCAGCCGCGGGTCCAGGGCCGGCGCCCCCGGCTCGTAGACCGACTTGGGGCCGCCGGAGAGGACCAGGGCCTTGGCGTCGTGGGCCCGCACCGTGTCCGGGTCGATGTCGCAGGCCACGACCTCGGAGAAGACGTGGCACTCGCGGATGCGGCGGGCGATGAGCTGGGCGTACTGGGCGCCGAAGTCGAGCACGAGGACGGTGTCGTGGCCGGGGGCCGGAGTCGTCATGGGCGCAGGATAACGAACTCCGGGAACCGATTGCTCGCTCGGCTTGCGCAGGAGTACCTTGGCGCTGAAAGGGGCAGCGCCGCCCCTTGGTGCCCAGACCTCGCACCGCACACCGACCGCCTGGTGTGTGGTGCTTTTTTGTTCTCTGGCGAAGGAGAGCACGGTGACAGAGCCGGAGGAGACCATCGCGGCCGCGCCGGCGCGGCGCCGGGCGCCGGGCGCCGACCCGGTGGTGCGCTCGTTCGGGTCGGCCAGGACCTGTGCCGCCGACGAGTGCGAGACCCACCTGTCGCGCTACAACCCCGACAGCTTCTGCTCGGTCCACCGGGGCTGGGACCGCCAGGTGGTCACCCGCCGCCGCCGGGCCGAGGAGGACGAGGGGTAGCCCGCTAGCCCATCCCCACGCCCTGGGAGCGCTGCAGCAGCTTGCCCTCGGTCTGGAGCGCCGGGGCGACCATCACCTCGGCCTTCTGGAACTCCTTGACCGTCTGGTAGCCGGTGGTGGCCATCGAGGTCCGCAGGCCCCCGAACAGGTTCATGCTGCCGTCGTTGACCGGCGCCGGCCCGAGCAGGATCTCCTTGAGGGTGCCGAGCGGGGTGGTCTTGACCCGGGTGCCGCGGGGCAGGTCGGGGTGGAAGGTGGCCATCCCCCAGTGGTGGCCGCGCCCGGGGGCCTCGACCGCCCTGGCCAGCGGCGAGCCGATCATCACGGCGTCGGCCCCGCAGGCGATCGCCTTGGCCACGTCGCCGCCGGTGCGCATGCCGCCGTCGGCGATCACCTGCACGTAGCGGCCCGTCTCCTCCAGGTGGCGGATGCGGGCCCCGGCCGCGTCGGCCAGGGCGGTGGCCATGGGCACGCCGATGCCGAGCACCCCGCGGGTGGTGCAGGCGGCCCCCGGCCCGACCCCGACCAGGACCCCGGCGGCCCCGGTGCGCATCAGGTGCAGGGCGGTGGCGTAGGAGGCGCAGCCGCCGACGATCACCGGCAGGTCGTAGTGGGCGATGAAGGTCTTGAGGTTGAGCGGCTCGCTGCTCGAGGAGACGTGCTCGGCCGAGACCACCGTGCCCTGGATGACGAGGATGTCGAGGCCGGCCTCGAGCGCGTACTGGTGGTAGCGGGCGACCCGCTGCGGGGTCAGGGAGGCGGCCGCCACCACCCCGGCCTCCTTGATCTCCTTGACCCGCTGGCCGATCAGCTCCGGCTTGATCGGCTCGGCGTAGATCTCCTGCATCCGCTTGGTCGCCTCGGCGTCGGGGAGGCTGGCGATCTCGGCGTAGACCGGGTCGGGGTCGTCGTAGCGGGTCCAGAGGCCTTCCAGGTTGAGCACGCCGAGCCCGCCCAGGCGGCCCAGCTCGGCCGCGATCCGGGGCGACACCACCCCGTCCATGGCCGAGGCCAGCAGCGGCAGCTCGAAGTGGTAGGCGTCGAGGTCCCAGGAGATGTCGATGTCGTCGGGGTCGCGCGTCCGCCGGCTGGGCACGATCGCGATGTCGTCGAACCCGTAGGCCCGGCGGCCGCTCTTGCCGATGCCGATCTCGACCTCAGCCACCTTGCGTTCCTCCCAGCAGGAGATTTGGGGGGTAGATAGACGAACGGACCCGTCCGCTGACGCGGAGGGCCCGGGGAAGGTGCATGCCCGACGCTAGCAGCGGGGTTCTGTGGAGGTCAAGGACAGCCCGATCTCCCATCCGCGCTACCATGCCAGGGAGACTTCTCGCATCAACCTGATCTTCCGAGGTGCCCGTGCCCGACCCCCTCGACCCGTTCGAGCCGCAAGACGACTCGCCCCCCGAGCCCATCGACGAAGAGGAGCGTGCCGCGCTTCTGGACGACCTGGCCGACCTGGCCGAGTTCCGGGCGGCGCTGGAGCAGCGCGGCTTCCTCGGCGTGGTCATCTCCTGCCCCGACTGCGAGGAGGACCACTTCTTCGGCTGGAGCCTGCTGCGGGAGAACCTGGAGCACATCCTCCAGCACGGCGAGCCCCGGGTGCACGAGCCGGCCTTCGAGCCGGCGGTCGACCACTACGTGACCTGGGACTACGCCAAGGGCTTCGTCGACGGCGTGCTCGAGGGCGAGCACGAGCACGGCCCCCTGCGCGACGGCTGGACCTCCCCGGCCGAGGCCGCCCGGCGCCTGCGCCGGGCCCTGGCCACCCGCGGCCTGTCCGAGGACGAGGTCGCGGCCGTGCTCAGCGAGGGCGGCCTTCCGGCCGCCGACCCCGGCGACCGCTAGCGCCGCTTGCGCCTGGCCAGACGGCGGCCGGTGACGGCGGCCGCGGCGGTGGTGGCGGTGGCCGCCATCCCGGCGGGCAGCCAGACCAGCCACAGCCGGCGCCGGCGGCGGAAGTCCTGCACCGGCCAGCCCCGCTCGGCGGCCAGCTCGCGCAGGTGCCGGTCGGGGTTGACCGCCACCGGCCGGCCGACCCCCTCCAGCAGCGGCCGGTCGTTCACCGAGTCCGAGTAGGCGCTGCACCGGCGCAGGTCGAAGCCGTGGCTGTCGGCCAGCCGGATGACCGCGTCGAGCTTGGCCGGCCCGTGCAGCACCGGCCCGACCAGCCGGCCGGTGTAGGTGCCGTCGACCAGCTCGCCGACCGTGCCCAGCCCGCCGTCCATGCCCAGGTAGGCCGCGATCCCCTCGGCCAGCTCCTTGGGGGCCGCGGTGACCAGGTAGGTCTTGTCGCCGTCGGCGTGGTGGGCGTCGATCACCTTGCGCATCCCCGGGTAGATGCGGGGGCCGATCACCTCGACCACGATGTCGTGGCCGATCTGGGTCAGGTCGTCGCGCCGCTTGCCCTCGATGAAGGCCAGGGCCTGCTCGCGGGCCGCCTCCATCCCCTTCTTGCCCTCGGCCCCGGTCAGCCGGAACACCAGCTGCCCGAACGCGAACCCGGCGATGTCCCGCAGGTGGTAGAACCCGTGCCGGTACAGCCCCCTGGCGAACAGGTACATGCTCGACCCGGGCAGCAGCGTCTTGTCCACGTCGAAGAACGCCGCCCGGCCCGTCCCGACCCCGGTGCCGCTGCCCCCCGCCTCCCTGGTCAGGGTCATGTGCCGGAAGCCTCCAGCGCCCGCCGGAACCAGGGCACGGTCCGCTGGACCCCCTCCTCCAGCGAGATCTGCGGCTTCCAGCCCAGCTCCGCCACCGCCCTGGTGATGTCCGGCCGCCGCACCTCCGGGTCGTCCACCGGCCGCGGCCGCAGCTCGATCCTCGGCTCCGCCACCCCGGCCGCCCGGGCCACGGCCCGGGCCAGCTCGAGGATCGTCACCTCCTCCGGGTTCCCCAGGTTGACCGGCCCCACCAGGTCGCTCCCCAGCAGCCGCCAGATCCCCTCGATCAGGTCGTCCACATAGCACAACGACCGGGTCTGGCTCCCGTCCCCGTGCACGGTCAGCGGCTCCCCCCGCAACGCCTGCACGGCAAAGGTGCAGAAGGCGCGCCCGTCGTCGATCCGCATGGACGGGCCGTAGGTGTTGTGGGCCATGACGCCGGTTCCGGCCCAGAAGTTCTCGAGGCCGGGAACCGAGAAGTCGTAGACGAGCGGCGTGGCCGCGACCTCCTCGATCACCTGGACCTGGGCCCATACCAGGTCGCCCGTCCGGCGAGCGTTCAGCCGCTGAGCAACGCCACGGTCCCAATCCAGGGGGCTCCATGGCTGGACGTCGCAGAGGGTGAGGCGCCAGAACGGGTACCGACGGTCCCCGGTGCGCTGCCTGAAGGTCGATTCGTAGCGACCGACCGAGGGCAGCAGCCCGAAGCGGGCGAACGCCACGATGAGATCGTCCTTGAGCTCGGCGTGAACCGTGGAGAACTCGTGCCGCTTGGCGGCGTCGAACTTCTTGCCGGAGTGGACACCGTCGCCTTCACGGTAGCCCTCGATCACCCACTTCAGCCGCGAGAGCGGCAGCCCCAGCATCCAGCCGGGAAGCCGCTTTCGTCCGGCCTCGAAGCCGAGGTGGTCGAACAGCATCAGGAGCAGCCTGGAGTGCACGAAGATGGCGGGGCTGCGCGCGGCGGTCCCCTTCGCCTGCACGACATGGACTCCGAGGTCCCGCTCGATGATCTTGGTGGCGCGACGCAGCGTCTCGTCGTCGCACGAGATGTGGATGAACGCGCTCTTGGGTGGGTCCTCGAACCGGCCGCCCTCGGCGATGAACAGCCCCAGGAGCCAGAGCAGCTCGTCCGTGACCTGGATCCGGGCCGGCAGCTCGGCTGATGGACCCGAGGTCCGCAGCCGCACCCGCGCATCCTCGGGGATCGGAATCCCGAGGGCCCGCATCGCTCCCAACGGGAGCTGGCCGCGTCGACGATGGGTGTGGACCTCTCCCCAGAGCATCCGGCGCTTGTGCGGGACGTCTCTGGGATCGTGGCGCATGATCGCCGCCAGGACCTCCTGGCGGCGCTCCCAGACCACCTGCTCGAGCCCGGGCGCCCGGACCATCAGCTTCCATGGGTCCAGGCCTGCGGCGTCCCAGACCTCGAGCATCGACACCTGCGGCCGGTCGCGCTCGGGAACCTCCACCTTCGTGGCGACCGCAACACGGTCTCCCACCCGGAGATCGTCGACGGGGCGGGCCTCCGGCCGGCCATCCGGCCCTTCCACGAACAGGCTGTGATCACCGGTCACCTTGATGGAGCGGCCGTACGCGGTGTGGACCTCGTAGCACCGGGCCGACGTCGGGTGCCCGATCAGCGCCGAGGCCCCGGCCGCCCGCATCCGCGCGTCGTGGTCGAACGCCGGGACGCGGAAGCCGCTCGGCAACGGCCTGCCTCCCAACCGCTTCGCCAGTTCCTCCACCGGTTCGCGGCGGAGCTCCTGCCCGTCGTCGTAGAGCACCTGCTCGTCGGCGAGGATGGAGTTGAAGATGCGGACGATGCGGACCTGGACCCCGTGGGTGCGGTGGTAGGCCATGGCCAGGGCCTCGGCGAAGCGCTTGGCCTCGTCGTAGACGCCGCGGGGGCCGATGGGGTTGACGTGGCCCCAGTAGGACTCGGGCTGGGGGTGGACCTGGGGGTCGCCGTAGACCTCGCTGGTCGAGGCGAGCAGGAAGCGGGCCTGCTTCTCCTTGGCCAGGCCGAGGGCGTGGTGGGTGCCCAGGGCACCGACCTTGAGGGTCTGGATCGGGTACTTGAGGTAGTCGATCGGGCTGGCCGGCGAGGCGAAGTGGAGCACGGCGTCGAGCGGGCCGGGCACGTGGATGAAGTCGGTCACGTTGACGTTGAGCAGCTGGAACCGGTTCCCCACGAGGTCGTCGACGTTGCTGGCCCGGCCGGTGAGGAAGTTGTCCATGCAGACGACGTCCCAGCCCTCGCCCAGCAGCCGCCGGCACAGGTGGGACCCGAGGAAGCCGGCGCCGCCGGTGATCAGGGCCCTTGGCACCTCAGCGGCTCCCGTCGGCCGGGGCCCGGACCGGGCGGCCGACCCCGGCGACGGTGAAGCCGGCGGCCACGAACGCCTCGGCGTCGAGCGCGTTGCGGGCGTCGACCAGGATCGGGTAGGCCATGCGGGAGCGGAGGTCGGCCGGGTCGAGGTCGCTGAACTCGGCCCACTCGGTCATCAGGACCAGGGCGTGGGCGCCGTCGGCGACCTCGGCCGCCTTGTCGGCCAGCTCCAGGCCGGGTACCTGCCGGGCCGCCAGGTCGCCGGCCACCGGGTCGTAGGCGACCACCCGGGCGCCGTCGGCCAGCAGGTCGCGGGCCACGTCGATCGAGGGCGCCTCGCGCAGGTCGTCGGTGTTGGGCTTGAACGACAGGCCCAGCATCCCGACCCGCTTGCCGTCCAGGTGCCAGAGGGCGTCGCGGACCTTGTCGACCACGGCCCGCCTGGCCTCGTGGTTGATCTTGGCCACCTCGTTGAGGATGCCGAAGTCGACGCCCAGCTCGCGGGAGCGGTGGGCGAAGGCGGCCACGTCCTTGGGGAAGCAGCTGCCCCCGTAGCCGGCCCCGGCCTTGAGGAAGTGGACGCCGATGCGCGGGTCCAGGCCCATGCCCCGCGCGACCAGCTCGACGTCGGCCCCCGACCGCTCGCACACCCTGGCCACCGAGTTGATGAAGCTGATCTTGGTGGCCAGGAAGGCGTTGGAGGCGTGCTTGATGAGCTCGGCGGTGGCCCGGTCGGTGGCCAGGAAGGGCGCGCCCGAGCGCTCCAGGATTGGCTGGTACAGCTCGCGCAGGGCGGCCAGGCCCCGCTCGGAGGCGGTGCCGACGACCACCCGGTCCGGGTCGAGGGTGTCGACCACGGCCGAGCCCTCGCGCAGGAACTCGGGATTGGAGGCGACCTCCCAGTCGGCCCCCGGCCTGGCCTCGCGGGCGATGACCTGGGCGACCCGCTCGCCGGTCTGCACCGGCACGGTCGACTTCTCGCAGACCAGGCGGAACTCGCCCTCGGGCAGGGAGCGGGCCACCTCCCTGGCCACCGCCTCGACATAGGCCAGGTTGGGGCTGCCGTCGCCGCGGCTCGGGGTGCCGACGCAGATGAAGATCACGGTCCCGTGGCCGACGGCCTCGGCCTTGTCGCCGGCGATCCGGAGCCGGCCCGACCGGACCACCTCCCCCAGCAGCTCCTGGAGGCCCGGCTCGAAGAACCAGGAGCGGCCCTCACGGATGAGGTCCAGTTTGCTGGCGTCGTCATCGTCGACCACCACGTCGTGGCCGACGTGGGCGAGGCAGGCGGCGGTGACGAGGCCGACGTGGCCGGCGCCGATCACGGTGACGCGCATGCTGGCAGGCTCCTGATTTCGGGTGACGGAAATAGCGCCGGATGATTCTAGTGGATGCCGGCCCCTCACAACCGGAGCGACGTCCTTGTCCGGCTCGTCGCCCGGTGCGACACTGCGGCCGCGATGCCGACGCGCCCCACCTTGCCACGCCGGTCCCTCCGGCTCCTCCTGGCCGCCCTGCTCCTGGCGGCCAGCATGGTCGCGGCCGAAGCCGTCCCAGCGACCGCGGGGTCGGGGGCCACTGCGGGGTCCGAGGCCGCGGGACTCCGGGCTGCGGACAGCGGGACCCGCCCGTTCCCCGGGTCGGGGGCTGTGGACAACGGGACGCGGCCGTTTCCCGGGTCGGCTACGCTCCCCCTCCGGGGGGCCCGGTTCAGCGGGGTCGGGCTGCCGCGTGGGCCGGCTGCGCCACGGGCGGGTTCGGGTCCTGGGCGGGTGGTCAGGGCCAGGTACGCGATCCTGGTCGACCCGCAGACCGGGGCGGTGCTCTGGGGGCGGCGCAGCCGCACGCCCGTGCCGCCGGCCAGCCTGACCAAGATGCTGACCGCCCTGGCCGTGCGGGCCAGCCTCGACCTGGACGCGGTGACGGTGGCCTCCAAGACGGCGGCCGCCCAGCCGGCCCGGCGCCTGGCCATGAAGCGCGGGCAGAAGCTCACCGTCGGCCAGGCCCTCAAGGCCCTGATGATCGTGTCCGCCAACGACGTCGCCGTGATGCTGGCCGAGGCGGCCGGCGGGTCGGTGGCCCGCTTCGCCCGGGCCATGGACGCCGAGTCGGCGCGGCTCGGCCTCCGCGCCTCCTCCTGGCGCAACCCGCACGGCCTGGACGCCCGCGGCCACCGCTCGACCGCCTTCGACCTGGCCATCCTGGCCAGGGCCGTCCTCCAGGACCCGTGGCTGGCCCGGGTCGTGCGCAAGCGCCACGCGGCCTTCATCTCGCCCAGCGGCCGCCGCCACACCCTCACCGCCCGCTCCCGGTTCCTGCTCGGCTACCGGGGCGCCGTCGGGGTCAAGACCGGGTTCACCGACGACGCCGGCCACTGCCTGGCCGCCGCGGCCACCCGGGGCGGGCGGACCCTGATCGCGGTGGTGCTGCACAGCCCCGACAACGCGGCCGACGCCGGGAGGATGCTCGACTGGGGCTTCGGCCGCGGCCGCTCGGCCCAGACCGGCCTGCGGCTGCCGGGCCCCGTCCGGCCGTCCAGCTTGGCCGCGCTCCTCACCCGTCCGCCCCGGGCCGTCGAGCGCCACCACCCGGCCGCCTCCGAGGCGCTGGCCTCGGCCGGCCTGGCCCGGGTCGGGGCGACCCCGGCGGCCCGTCCGGCCGGGTCCCGGACTGCCTGGACGTGGCGGGACCGCCAGCGTGTGGCCACCGGCGCCGGGGCGGTCGTCGCCCTCCTGGCCGCGCTCACGCTCGCTGTCCACAGATTCCGCCAGCGGGCTTGACTCCGGCGCCCTCTTGATCGAACATACGTTCGAACAGAGAGGGTCTCGGAACGCACAGAGGGGAGGAGCCGGCGGATGCTGATGAGAACGACGATCGGCCCGGACGACGCGGCCACCGTTGGGGAGCTGCTGCGTGAGATCGGCCAGGGCCGGGGCACGCCCGAGGAGCTTCGCGACGCCGCCATCTACTGGTCGGCCGCGATCGACCCGGACATGGAGTGCGCCGACCTCCAGACGATCGCCTGGCTCCTCCGCGACGCCAGCTCCCACCGCCGGGTCCCCACCCCCAACCGCGACCGGGCCCGCTACTGGGCCGCCTACCTGGAGGGCCGCATGGCCAGCTGACGCGGGGACCGGTCGACCGTCGGCCCGCGGCCCTACCGGCGTCGCCCACCGGCAGGCGACGCCACCCACCGCCGCCGACCGGTCCCCCACCAACCGATCAACGGGAAGCCCAGGCGACCGCGGTTCGCGCCCGCGACCACCCGGGCCCCGGCGACGAGGGCAGGCACCCACGACCAGTGGGTTCGAGCCCACGACCAGTGGTATGCGCCCGCGAACAGCGGTACGAGCCCGCGAAGAGCCGGGTTCGACGGCGACGAGCGGGCACGCGCCACCAACAGCCGGGATTCCCCGCGATCAGCCGGAAGCCCCGGCGCGCCAGGCACCGACCGGTTCTCGTGTTCTCGAACCGGCGGCGCGCCGGGGCCCCGGCAACCCGCACCTGCTCGGCTCGGTGCCTTCCCTCAGGCGTTGAGGTGGTGGAGGAGGGTGCGGGTGGCGGCGGCTGGGTCGGGAGCATCGGTGATGGCGCGGACGACCACGATGCGGGTGGCGCCGGCGGCGGTGACCTGGGGGAGGTTGGTGGGGTCGATGCCGCCGATGGCGAACCAGGGTTGGGGTGGGTCGAGGGCGGCGACGGACGTGATCAGGGAGGTGCCGGTGGCGGGGCGGCCCGGTTTGGTGGTGGTTGCCCAGACGGGGCCGGCGACCAGGTAGTCCCAGGGCTCGGTGGCGGCGCGGGCGGCCTGGTCGGGGTCGTGGGTGGAGCGGCCGAGGAGGACGTCGTCGCCGAGGATGCGGCGGGCCCAGGGGAGGGGGAGGTCGTCCTGGCCGAGGTGGAGGACGTCGGCCCCGGCGGCCAGGGCGATGTCGGCGCGGTCGTTGACCGCGAACAGGGCGCCGTGGCGGTCGGCGGCCTCGCGCAGGACGGCCGCGGCGTCCAGCAGGGGGGCGGCCTCGGCCTGCTTGTCGCGGAGCTGGATCAGGTCCACCCCCGCGGCCAGGACAACGTCCGCGAACTCGGCCAGGTCGGGCCGGATCGGCGTGCACAGGTACAGCCGGGAGGCCGCCAGCCGCTCCCGCCGCCCCGCCCCGTCCCGGCGTCCCGCGCTCATCCGACCCGTTCGCCGGGCGCGGTGGGCTGGCGGGGCTCGCCGTGGGGCTCGCGGGTGCCTTCGGCCGGGCGGTCCGAGAGGTCGGGCACGCCTTCGGCAGGGGTGGAGGCTTCGGCGTAGAGGCGGCGGGGGATGCGGCCGGCGCGGTGGGCGAGGCGGCCGGCCTCGACGGCCTTGCGCATGGCCTCGGCCATCAGGGCCGGGTCCTGGGCGCGGGTGACGGCGCTGGCCAGCAGGACGGCGTCGCAGCCGAGCTCCATGGCGATGGCCGCGTCCGAGGCGGTGCCGACCCCGGCGTCGAGGATCACCGGGACGGTCGCCTGCTCGATGATGATGCGCAGGTTGTAGGGGTTGGTGATGCCCATGCCGGACCCGATCGGCGACCCCAGCGGCATGACCGCGGCGCAGCCGAGCTCGGCCAGGTGGCGGGCCAGGACCGGGTCGTCGTTGGTGTAGGCGAGGACGGTGAAGCCGTCGTCGACCAGGGTCTCGGCGGCGTCGCGGAGCTCGACCGCGTCCGGGAGCAGGGTCCGGTCGTCGCCGATGACCTCGAGCTTGATCCAGTCGGTGTCGAAGGCCTCGCGGGCCAGCTTGGCCGTGCGGACGGCGTCGCGGGCGGTGAAGCAGCCGGCGGTGTTGGGCAGCAGGCGGCACCCGACCCGCCGCAGCACGTCCAGGATCGAGCCTCTGGCCCCCGGGCTGGTCCGGCGGAGGGCGACGGTGGTCATCTCGGTCCCCGAGGCGGCCAGCGCCTGCTCCAGCGCCTCCAGGCTGGCCGCCCCGCCGGTCCCCATGACCAGCCGGGAGGTGAACGTCTGCCCGGCGATGACGAGGGGGTCGTCCATCACTACCCTCCTTGGGAGGCGCCGAGCACCTCGAGGCGGTCGTTGTCGTCGAGGGCGGTGGTGGGCCAGGCGCTGCGGGGGACCACCTCGCCGTTGAGGGCGACGGCGATGCCGGGCCCGCCGGGTGGGTGGCCAAGGCCGGTCAGGAGGCCGGCCACGGTCTGGCCGGGCGCGACCTGGGCCGGCTGGCCGTTGACGATCACGGTCACGACACCCTCCTCCCCGACCCCGCTGGCACGCCGGCGAACCGGGCCGGGCCGAACGGGGCGATCATCTCGGGGACCTTGCCGGTGGCCAGCAGCTCGGCGATCGCGTCGGCGGTGACCGGGGTGAGCAGGATGCCGTTGCGGTAGTGGCCGGTGGCCACCACCAGCCCCTCGGGGCCGGTCGGGCCGAGCATGGGCGCGTTGTCGGGCGACCCCGGGCGCAGGCCGACCACGGTCTCCGTCAGCTCCAGCTCGGCCACGTCGGGCAGCAGCTCCAGCGCGGCCCGGAGCAGCTCGTGGACGGCACCGGCGGTCACCCGGGTGTCGAACCCCTGCTCCTCCACGGTCGCCCCGACCACGACCCGGCCGTCCCCCCTGGGCACCACGTAGACCTCCAGCCCCCGCACGTTGCCCTGGCACAGCGGCTGGTCGGCCGGGCCCCGCAGGTACAGCAGCTGCCCCTTCACCGGCCGCACCGGCGGCAGCGCCTCGGCCGCCAGCCCCCCGATCCCCCCGCTCCAGCACCCGGCGGCCAGCACCACCGTCCCGGCGGCCAGGGCCTCCCCGGCGGGCCGGGAAGGGGCGGGCCCCGGCCCGGCGTCCTCGCCCCCGTGGCCCGTGCCGGCGAGGACGACCCCGGTGACGCGGTCCCCCGTCACCGCCAGCTCGGCCACCCGGCCGGGCACCATCCGGACCCCGGCGCGGGAGCAGGCGGCCAGGAGGGCCTCGACCAGGGCGCGGTTGTCGACCTGGTGGTCGCCGGAGGCGAGGACGCCGCCGCGGATGCTGGGGGCGAGGCCGGGCTCGAGCTGGCGGCACTCGCGGCTGCGGAGGCGCTCGACCTCGAGGCCGCAGCGGAGCTGGAACTGGTAGAGGTCCTCGAGGGCGGCGTTGTCGTCGGCGTCGCGGGCCACGGCCAGGGTGCCGCCGGGGCGGTAGCCGACGGGCTGGCCGCTGGCCTCCTCGAGCTCGGCGGCGAAGCCGGGCCAGCGGGCGGCCGCGGCCAGGTTGAGCTGGAGCAGGGGACGCTCACCGTAGTGGACCTCGGTGACCGGGGCGAGCATGCCGGCGGCGGCCCAGGACGCGCCCCGGCCGGGCGCGTCGTCGACCACGGTGACGGCCATCCCGGCGAGGGCGGCCCGCCAGGCGATGCCGAGGCCGATGACCCCGCCCCCGACCACCACGGCGTCAGCGGAAGGCTGGTGGGTCATTGTCCGATCTCCTCCCTCCGCCGGCATTATCCGGTGCAGGTTCCAACGGTCGGCGGCCCCGTAGCCGCCCTCTCAGCCCGGTGGCCCGGGCTCCCGTGTGCTCCGACCAGCGTACTCTTCGTCCCGGTACCGCCACAGTGGGAGGAGCGACCGTGGACGCCGACGACACCCAGCGCCTGCGCGAGCTGCGCCAGGTCGTCTACCGGGAGTTCGTGGAGGAGGGCCGCCCGCCCACCGCCGCCGAGGCGGCCCGCCGTCTCCAGCTCGGGGTCGAGGAGGTCATGGCCGGCTGGGGACGGCTGCACGACGACCACGTGCTGGTCCTGGACGACGACCGGGTCGGGATCCGCATGGCCCATCCCTTCTCGGCCGCCCCAATGCACTTCGTGGTCGCCTCGGCCGAGCAGAAGTGGTGGGGCGGCTGCGCCTGGGACTCCTTCGGGATCATGGCCGCCCTCGGCCAGCAGGTCCTGGTGGCCACCACCTGCCTCGGCTGCGGGCGGCCGCTGGCCCTGCTGGCCGACCCCGGGGCGCCGCCGCCCGAGCCGTACGTGGCCCACTTCCTGGTCCCGGCGGCCCGCTGGTGGGACGACGTGGTCGCCACCTGCTCGACCATCCGCCTGGCCTGCGACCGGGAGTGTGTCGAGCGGTGGGCGGCGGCCGAGGGCGAGCGGGTCGGGGCGGTGCTGGACCTCACCACGATGTGGCGGCTGGGCAAGGTCTGGTACGGCGACCGGCTGCACGACGACCACCGCCGGCGCACCCCGGAGGAGGCGGCCGTCGTGTTCGCCGAGCTCGGGCTCACCGGCCCGTTCTGGGACCTGGGCGACCCGGGCCCGGCGGCCGGCTAGCCCCCGGCGATCTCGTCGGAGGGGTCGAGGCCGGCGGCGTGCAGGGCGGCGCCGAGGTCGGGGTGGCGGGCGAAGGCGGCCACCCGGCCGTCGCGGACGACCAGCACCGACCCGACCTCGTGGCCCTCGACGACCTCGCCGGTGGCGGCCGCGCGCCACTCGGCCAGCTGGTCGACCACCACGGTGTCGTCCCTGACGAAGAAGCGCCTGGCCTCCAGGCGGAGGCCGACCTCGCCGGTCTGGCGGCCCATCCAGGCCCGCAGCAGCTCGGTGCCGCGGCCGACCCCGCGTGGCCCGGCGACCTCGACGTCGTCGTGGGCCAGGGACACCAGGCGCTCGACGTCGCGGGCGTTCATCGCCTCGTGCCAGGAGCGGGCGACGGCCAGGGCCGGGGCTTCGGACATGGGACGAGGGTAGCGAAGGTTGTGCCCGATGCTGTGGTGGTATCGGTGGTTCGTCCGGCAATCGGCCCCAGAGGAGGCGGCATGGGCAGCGATCACACCCCGGCCGACGACATCGTCTACGACCTCGTCAGCATCCAGTACCACGCCCTCAAGTCCGGCTACACCTACGGCAAGTACCTGGAGGACGCCGAGGGCCACGACGACGTGCTGGCGTTCATCCGCATGTGCCAGCAGGAGGACGCCCAGCGGGCCGTCACCTGCCACCAGCTGCTCGCCCAGCTGACCAAGGACGGCGGTATCGGCTAGCGAGGTCCCGGCACGCGAACGGGCCCCGGCCGTCGTGGCCGGGGCCCGTTCGTTCGTGCGGGTGGAGCGAGCTACATGCCCATGCCGTGCGGGTGGCCGTGGCCACCGGCGGCGCCGGCCTCCTCCTTCTCCTCCGGCTTGTCCACGACCAGGGTCTCGGTCGTGAGCAGCAGCGAGGCGATG
>OCZS010000034.1_pt1 | contig 39277 bp, 40 predicted proteins | sample 1539071 | NCBI WGS metagenome assembly OCZS01 (sample SAMEA3113584, study PRJEB22503) | soil metagenome
CGTCAAGTCGCGGCTCGGCAACGAAAAGTACGTCCACATCACTGACGTAGTTGAGCTCCTGCGCACCACATTTGCCCAGGCCGACCACCGCCAGTCGGCAGTGATGGGAATCATCGCCCACCTTCGCTCGGCCGATGGCCAGCGCCGCACCCAGGGTGGCGTCGGCGAGGTCAGACAGCTCGCCCGCGACGTCGTCCAGAGTTTCGATCGGCTCGGCCGCGGTCAGGTCGCGGGCCGCGATCCGGAGTAGGGCCATGCGGTACGCCAGCCGCAACCCATCCCCACTCACCTCCGTGGCTACCGGCGTCTCATCCTGCTCGGCACCCACAGCGGCGAGCAACTCAGCGCTGAGCCGCTCCGGCGGAGTACGGCTCAGTTCTGCGTTGAGCACGTCGACCTGCTCGGGATGAGCGATCAAATGCTGTCCGAGCGAGGCACTGGCGCCAAGCACCATGATCAGCTGGCGTGCCCATCGCGGCGCGGAGGCCAGGCGATTGAGCAGGTCGGGACGGACCTCGCTCAGCCGGCTCAGGCCGGCCAGCGCCAGGTCGGGATCGGCCGCCTGCGCTGCCAGGTCGAGCAGCAGTTCCAGCTCAGCGTCCCAGTCGGTGATGATCCGCTCTGCAGCGGCCGCGTCGACGAAGCCCCGGCGCGCCAAGGTGCCCTGCGCGGTCGCGATGCGGATCACGGATTGATGCTACTGAGCAGGCGCTCTTGGCCAATTCAGCGGCGGCCGAGGCGTCCACCGCCCGCTAGCCTCAATCCGTGGTAGGGAAGGCCCCGGATCTCGCGTCCGCGCTGCTCCAGCAGTCGCGGACGGTGTGCGAGTGGCTCGCGGCATTGGCCGCTGATGATTTCGCTCGTCCCTCGGTGCTGCCAAGCTGGGACGTCCGCACGCTTACCGGGCATCTGGTCGTGGTCCACCGCGGTCTCGCTCGGGTGCTAGGGCAGCCGACGCGTGAACGGCCGCTGCCGAATGCCGAGTTCGTCCGACGCTACCGTCGTGACGTGGAGATGATCACCGAATCCACGCTGAGGGCCACCGGTGATCATTCGGGACCGGATTTGGTCGACCAGCTTGAGGTGGCGATCCACGAGTTGGCCGAGTTACTTCCAACCCACGACCTGAGATCCGCGGTCAGCGCGCCGCGAGGACCGGTGACCGCCAGAGATTTCTTGGCGACGCGGATCGTCGAGGTCGTGGTCCACGCGGACGATCTATCTCGGTCCCTTCCGCACCAGACGCCGATCCTGCTGCACCGGGCCGCTATGTCGCGCAGCACCCGGACGCTCGCCGATATCCTGGCCGGCCAGCAACCCGGGCGCTCAGTTGAAGTGCGGGTGCCCCCGTTCGCGGCGGTGCAGTGCTCAATCGCGTCCCCGGCCGGTCACGCGGGACCGACTCACACCCGCGGCACACCACCGAATGTGGTGGAAATCGATCCGCTCACCTTCCTCCGGCTGGCCACCGGCCGCATCACCTGGGACGACGCCACGGCGGACGGAACGATCAGCGCCTCCGGCCTTCGCGCCAACCTCTCCCCCGCCCTGCCACTCCTTTCCTGAGCGCTATAAGTCGCTGCGAGCGTCGGTATCGCGTGCCGCCGTGCTGAGAAGGAGGGAGTGAATCACGCTTTTCGATTCGCGATCGACGACGAAGTCGGCGGGTTGTCGAGCGCGATGCGCGAGCAGCGCTATAAAACGGGCAGCAGGCGGTTGAGCTCCATGGGTGTGACCTGCCGGCGATACTCGTCGAATTCGGCGCGCTTGTTGCGAAGGAAGAAGTCGAAGACATGCTCCCCGAGTGTCTCGGCGGCGAGGTCAGACCGCTCCATCGTGCGGATCGCCTCGTCGAGGTTCCGCGGCAGCGGGGAGATGCCCAGGGCCTGCCGCTCCCGTTCAGTCAGCGACCAGACGTCATCCTCTGCCCCCTCCGGCAGCTCATACTCCCCCTCGATCCCGGCCAAGCCGGCCGCCAGCATCAAGGCGAACGCCAGATAGGGGTTGCAGGCGGAATCGATCGAGCGCAGTTCGACGCGGGCCGAGGATCCCTTGTTCGGCTTGTACATCGGCACCCGGACCAGAGCTGACCGGTTGTTCCTCCCCCAGCAGATGTAGCTCGGCGCCTCGCCGCCGCCAGCCAGCCGCTTGTAGGAGTTGACCCACTGGTTGGTCACCGCGGTGATCTCCGCGGCGTGCCGCAGCAGGCCAGCGATGAAGTAGCGCGCCACCTTGGAGAGGTGGTGCTCGGCGCTCGCGTCGTAGAAGGCGTTGTTGTCGCCCTCGAACAGCGACACGTGAGTGTGCATGGCCGAGCCGGGCCACTCGGTGAAGGGCTTGGGCATGAATGAGGCGTAGATGCCCTGGGACAGCGCTACCTCTTTGACGACCACCCGGAAGGTCATCAAGTTATCGGCGGTCGACAGGGCGTCGGCGTAGCGAAGATCGATCTCCTGCTGGCCGGGAGCACCCTCGTGATGGGAGAACTCCACCGAGATTCCCATCTGCTCCAGCATGGTGATCGCCTCCCGCCGGAAGTCACTGCCCAGACTTTGCGGCGTGTGGTCGAAGTAGCCGGAACGATCTACCGGAGTCGGTGGCTCACCCGGAACGATGGGGTCCTTGAACAGGAAGAACTCGATCTCGGGGTGGGTGTAGAACGTGAAGCCGAGATCTGCCGCCTTCTTCAGCGCCCGCTTGAGCACGTACCGGGGGTCGGCGTACGACGGCGACCCGTCAGGCATCGAGATGTCGCAGAACATTCGAGCCGTCGCCGGGCTGGCGTCCCGCCAGGGCAGCACTTGGAAGGTAGCCGGGTCCGGGTGCGCCACCATGTCGGACTCGTATACCCGGGCGAAACCTTCGATCGCCGAACCGTCGAAGCCCATCCCCTCGGCGAAGGCTCCTTCCAACTCGGCAGGCGCGATCGCCACCGACTTCAGAAAGCCGAGAACATCGGTGAACCACATTCGGACGAAGCGGACGTCTCGCTCCTCGATTGCTCGCAATACGAACTCGGTCTGCTTGTCCACGACGGCAAGTCTGCCCAGTTGCGTGTAACGGCGGCGTTACGTCGTCATCAACAGCAAGGTTCGTGGCGTAGCGGCTCGGACGCCAACAGCGGTACGGACAATCCGGCAGAGCGAGAATGTCGGCCACTTCGTGCTCGAATACGCTGAGGCGGTGCCGCACCTTCGCATCGCCATGGCTCAGATCAACACCACGGTGGGCGACATCTCCGCCAACGCCGACCTCATCGTGGAGTGGGCTGAGCGGGCGTACGTCGCAGGCGCGGATCTGGTGCTCTTCCCCGAAATGGCGCTCACCGGCTATCCGGTCGAGGACCTCGCGCTCCGACAGTCCTTCGTCGAGGCGTCGCGGATCTCGATCGCCCGGCTCGCCAGCCGGCTCCATGGCGGCGGCTTCGGCGACTTGGTGGCAGTTGTCGGCTATCTCGACCGGACCGACGAGCCCGACCACCCGAAGGGCGGCCACCCGCTGGACGCGGCCGCGGTGCTGCATCAGGGCCGGGTGGTCACCAGCTACGCCAAGCACCATTTGCCCAACTACGGGGTTTTCGACGAGTACCGCTACTTCAAGCCGGGAAACGAACTGCACGTGCTGCGAATCCGCGGCATCGACGTCGCGGTGGCGATCTGTGAGGACCTATGGCAGGACGGTGGTCCGGTCGCCGCCACCCGAGAGGCCAAGGCTGGACTGCTGGCGGTGATCAACGCCAGCCCCTATGAGCGCGACAAGGACGACGTGCGGGGTGATCTGGTCGCGCGCCGCGCTCGGGAAGCCGGCTGCCCCCTGGCCTACGTCAACCTCGTTGGCGGGCAGGACGAGCTCGTCTTCGACGGCGACACGATGATCAGCACCGCGGACGGGACCATCACGGTCCGCGCCCTGCAGTTCGTCGAAGAGCTGGTGCTCGCCGATCTCGAGCTGCCCGCTGCCAGCGCACCGGTGAAGAGCGAGCTAGCCGAGGGAACCGTGCCCGCCGAGCCAGGTCAAAGTGGCATGATCATCACCAGGCACGTCATCTCCGCCGAGCTCAGCGAGCCTCCGGCGGAGCGGATTGCACCGGAGGTGGCGACTCCGCTACCGGCCATGGCCGAGGTCTACCTCGCTCTTGAGATGGGCCTGCGGGACTACTGTCGCAAGAACGGCATCGAACGGGTCTATCTCGGACTCTCCGGCGGCATCGACTCCACGCTCGTGGCAACGCTCGCTTGCGACGCGATCGGCGCGGAGAACGTCTACGGGATCTCCAACCCGGGCGCCTACTCCTCCGAGCATTCCAAGACCGACGCTGCGGACCTGGCCGTGCGGACCGGTCTGAACTTCTGCACCGTGCCCATCGGACCGGCCGTGGACGCGTTCGCCTCCATGATCGACATCGACGGGATTGCCGCGGAAAACCTGCAGGCCCGGATCCGCGGCATGATCTGGATGGCCGAGTCCAACCAGCACGGCCCCTCGATCGTGCTGGCCTGCGGCAACAAGAGCGAGCTGGCGGTCGGCTACAGCACCATCTACGGCGATGCTGTCGGCGGCTTCGCGCCGATCAAGGACGTGCCCAAGACCTGGGTGTGGAAACTGGCGAGCTGGCGCAATGAGCAAGCCGAAGCCCGCGGGGAGACCCCGCCCATCCCGGAGAACACGATTACCAAGGAGCCGAGCGCCGAACTGCGGCCCGGCCAGAAAGACACTGACTCGTTGCCGCCGTACGAGCTCCTCGACGACATCCTCGACGACTACGTCGAAGGCGATCGCGGGCATGCCGAGATCGTGGCCATGGGCTTCGATGCCGCACTGGTCGACCGGGTGACAAGGATGGTCGATCAAGCGGAGTACAAGCGGCGCCAGTACCCGCCGGGGACCAAGATCAGCTTCAAGGCGTTCGGACGAGACCGCAGGTTGCCGATCACCAACGGCTGGCGCGAAGGTCGCTAGCCTCCGACGGCACCTGTCGACTCAGTCGCCACCAGGCTGGTATTCAGGTGGACCCCAACGCTCAGGAAACGCTGGCGGCCTCCTCAGCGATAACCGTCATCGACTGCAGGTAGGGAGCGCCGAAGGTGGTGAGCATCGCCACGTCGGCCGCGTCGCGTCCCCGGCCGATCAACACGCGGCCCTTCCGAGGCTCGTTGTTGCGTGGGTCGAACGTGAACCACCGGTTTCCCAGCCAGACCTCCATCCACGCCGCGAAGTCCATCGGCAGGCCGCGCTGCTTCTCCACTTCGATCTCGGGAAGATAACCGAAGACGTAGCGGGCCGGGATGTTCAGCGCTCGGCACAGCGACACCGCAAGGTGCGTGAAATCCCGGCAGACCCCGTAGCGCGACTCATGGACATCGGCGGCCGTGGTGCGGGCGGTGCTGCTGCCGTAGGCGAATTGCAGGTGGTTGTGGACGTAGTCGCAGATCGCCTGCACGCGGCCATAGCCGGGGGTGACACCGGCGAATCGAGTCCACGCTTCCTGGCCCAGCACGTCAGGCAGGCAGTAGCGGCTCGGCAGCGTATAGAGCAGGACCTCGTCCGGGAGCTCGGAGGGCAGCATCTCGGGTGCGTCGAGGTCGACGTCCTCGGTCGCGTCCGGGACCACGGCAGTAGCGCGGTAGCTGATCACCGACCGCCCGACCGGGATGGTGAGCCGCCGGCACGGGTTGCCGTAGAGGTCGAGATAGACGTGGTTCTCGATCGCCGGATCGGAGCTCCATTCGCTCGAGACGATTTCCGCGGGTTGATCCTTCACCGGTTCTACCTGGAACACCGCCGAGACCGGCCACTGCGACGACTCGACGAAGTCGCACCCGACAAGCACGGTCCGCTGTCCCATGGAGCCTCCGATCACGTCCTGTCCTTCACCGTGGCGAACGGCTCTGGAATGTAGCGCACCCGCGTTACACGTGCCTTGCACCTAGCCCATAACCCCGGTTAGCAGCGGAGGTCCCTGAGATTGACCGCAGCCTTTCGGTCGGAGCGACACGCCGCCGATTCGAGGGCACCAGCGGGTCAAATCTCAGAGCTGATAGTCAGTCGTCGTTCCAGCGAGGATCGTTGTCCCAGGCTTCATTGCGCTCCGCCACCTTCTCCAGCGCATGCTCGGCTTCCTCCCTCGTCCGGTACGGTCCCAGAAGATCGGTCACCTTGGTGACGTGGTTGTCCGGCACCACCGAGTGGGTTTTGAGGTCATACCACCAGTCCCCGTCGGCCATCGTTTCCTCCTCGAAGTCGCCACTGACGACGCTACTCCCCCGGTCCGTGCGCAAACCCGGGCAAAGCTGCTACCAAATCTCGCAGCCGCTACCGAAGGTTTCCGCGCGGCTGCGAGATTCGTGAGCGGCTTGGGCTGGCCGGTCGTGCGCTGCTCATAGGATCGCCAAGTGCCCATCCAGCCGGCCACCGTTTCGCCGCTGCGTTCGGTCCCGCTGTACATTGCGCGGCCCCCTTACGTGGGCCAGCCGGCGCCGGAGCCCTATCTCGGGCCACACGTGCAGAATGCCGAGACCATCGAGAAGATGCGGGTTGCGGGGGGCATCGCCGCCGCGGCGATGCATGCGGGGGCTGCGGCCATCGCCCCGGGCGTGACCACTGACGAACTGGATCGCGTGGTCCACGAGTTCCTTCTTGATCATCACGCCTACCCCTCGACGCTGGGCTACCGGGGCTTCCCGAAGTCGTGCTGCACGTCGGTCAACGAGGTGATCTGCCACGGCATTCCGGACGCACGGCCATTGGAGGACGGCGACCTGGTCAAGATTGACGTCACCGCCTACCTCGATGGAGTGCACGGAGACAACTGCGGGACGTTCTTCAGCGGCGAGGTCGACGAAGAGTCCCGGCTGTTGACCAAGCGCACCAGCGAGGCGTTGGAACGCGCAATCAACGCTGTCCGGCCCGGACGCCAAGTCAATGTCATCGGCCGGGTGATCGAGAGCTACGCCAAGCGATTCGGTTACGGAGTGGTACGCGAGTACACCGGTCACGGTGTGCATTCCAGCTTCCATTCGGGCCTGGTCATCCCGCACTACGACCAACCGGCCTACGACACAGTGTTGGAAGTCGGCATGACGTTCACCATCGAGCCGATGATCACCATCGGCAGCGGCGATTCCTACGTATGGGCCGACGACTGGACCGTCGTAACCACCGATGGCAGCCGCTGCGCCCAGTTTGAGCACACCCTCGTCGTCACCGAGAAGGGCGCCGAGATCCTCACGCTCGCTACCGGCAGTCTCGGGTAGGCACTACCATCGACTGAGGACGAGTCGGCCAGGCGATCGCGGTTCCATGCTCTTCGGCGAAGAGGTGGAGCCGAGGAAAGTCCGGACTCCACAGAGCACGGTGGTGGGTAACGCCCACCCGGGGTGACCCGCGGGACAGTGCCACAGAAAACAAACCGCTTCCTCACGGGAGCAAGGGTGAAACGGTGGTGTAAGAGACCACCAGCACTTCAGGTGACTGAGGTGGCTCGGTAAACCCCACCGGGAGCAAGATCAAGAGGGCGCACCAACGTGCGCCTGCGGGAACGCTCGAGGGCTGCTCGCCCGAGTTCCCGGGTAGGTCGCATCAGGCCGCTGGCAACAGCGGTCGCAGATGGATGATCGCCGGTCACCGCTCGCGGTGACGCACAGAATCCGGCTTATCGGCCGGCTCGTCCACCTATTCGCTGCTGACTTGGGCTTATGTCCGTCGCCCACCTCCTTAGTCCGCACGGAGTCCGCAGTAAGAACGGCTTCGACCGCTGCGCGGGTGCGGTCGTCGCTGTCCGGCCACAAGTGGGAGTAGGTGTCTGAGGTTTCGCTCGCGCTTGCATGACCAAGCCGTGCCTGGACCACAAACGTCCTCGGTGACGACGTGCAGCTCGTCAACGATCAGCAGTGTGGGGTCGTTGCCGCGCAGGGCGCCGGGCTCCGCGGGCAGCGGCAGGAGCAGCGAATCGGTTCCCGGCACATACAGCCGGTCGGCGAAGCTGTGGCAGCGTTCCGCCAGCACCGGGTTGAGCTCGATCATCCGTCGCGCGTATCGCAGCGTGATGTTGACCTGGCGCTGATCACTGGCGACCACCAGCGCCTCCGCGGACGGCGGACCAACCCACAACTCAGCAATCGCCAGCGCGGCCGCAAGCATGGTCTTGCCATTCGCCCGCGGCATTGACACTAGGCCGGTGCCGACACCGGGAGCGAACGCGCCAGTGATGATCTTCGACTGAAACTCTCGTAGCCGGAAAGGCGCCCCGGCGCCTTGCCCACGGGGGACGATTAAGAACTCTGAAATGAACCGCTCGCGCCGCGCTGCACGATCCACCGGCCATCCGGTCAAGTCCAGCGGCGGGGCGCTTACATTGCCTTTCGGGCCCGCCTTCATGCAACATTCCCTGCATGGCGCAAATCAAAGTGCTCATGAGCGACACAGGCACCAGGACCTACGACGGCACGATCAACGTTCTCGAAGGCGGAGTATTGCTGATCACGCCCGACGAGGAGCAATACCCGTTGGTTTTTCTTTCCGCGCAAATCTGGGTGGAGGCAAACCAGGCGCAGCGAAAGCCCGGCACACCAAAGATTTACTGAAAAACTACTTAGTGTGAGTCGCAAACTTCGCCTGGCCAAGGGTCACGGGGAGCGCCTGGAGAAAACAGCAGCGCCGTTGCGGCCGCCGGCTTGACGGTTGCAGGCAGCGTGGGCGAAGCCCATATACCCGGTGCGGTCGTCGGTGTGGTCCAGGTCAAGGGCCTGGCCTTCGAGCATCGGCTTCCCGCAACGGCCGCAAGCTTCGCCATAGGCAGCGGTGAGCGTCTTGGCCCGTCTGGCTTGGTGTGCTGCGCCGTACCCGCGGGCGGCGGTCTTGCGCTTGGCCTTGGCAGGGGCGCAGCTCGGGCAGCGGGATGCTCCGACGACTGGCTGACCGCAGACGAGGCACGGGCGGGCCAGTGCGCTCACGGTCGGCGGAGGGCCGAGGATCTGCAGCGGGTCTGCTTGGCCGTGTGCGCTGCGTAGGCAGGCGCCGGGGTAGGCGCCACGGCGGACCAGCGCGGCGTGGTCGAGCGTGGTTGACAGCCGGGTGACGCGGTCTCGGGTGTGCCAGCGGTTGCGTCCTTCGGCGAACCCGGCGGACAGGTTGCGCAGCGCCTTGTCGCGTACGAGGGTGAGCACCTCGGTGCCGAATTCGGTTTCCGAGATGCGCCATTCACCGTCGAGACCGGTCGGCGTGTCGGTCAGGCTGAGCGTAATGCCGATGGGCAGCTCGGCGCCGATCGCGGGTGCAGCGCGGTCAGCTCCACCTCGGCCCGGTCGACGTCGGCGTCGAACGCACCGGGTGCGAAGTCCTCGGTGTAGGTCTTGCCGTATTCCCGAATCTGCACCGGTTGGCCGTAGGGCACGAGGTGCCGGTGATGATCCTGTCGTCATCACGTACGTGCAGCTCGGTGGTGAAGGTGCGTTGCAAGATCATGACGCCACCACTTCCAGCGCGGCGGGTGAGGTTGGCCGCTCGAGCGGTTGGCGGTCCTCGAGTGCGCGCACCTCGTCTAGGGTCAGGAAGCCTTTGTCCAAGCCGAGCGCGTAGGACTGGTAGCGGCTCAGCAAGTCCGTTCTGAAGAGTGCGGCGGCATTGAATTTGCAGAATTGCCGGGCCGGCAGCAACCCGTTCAGTGCGGTTTCGAGCCGGGCGATCTTCGGCCCGATTCCGAACGTCAAGAAGTCCTGATTTCTCATTTCCAGGCTGGCGTAAGTCTTCGGATTGCCGGAGTCGGAGCCGATCATTTCCGGCGGGACACCGAAGTAGCGGGCCACCGACTGCAGGCCGAATCGCTGCGTTCCCAAGAACATCGCGGCTTCGGGCGGCACGCTCAGCGGCTTGGGCGTTAACCCGTTGCCGAACACGGCGGTGCCGCGGCGCCCTTTATGCGCGGCCTCGCACATCGCCTTCGCTTGTAAAGCCTGTGCCTGTGAGATGGACTGGTCACTGATCAGCGCCATGGACGGGATAGCGGAGTCGCCGAAGAATTGGGCGTCGTAGCGTTGCGCGGCCAACGCTTGGCCGATGGTCTCGGCGGCGAAGGCCACCGGGTCGAGTCCGGCGGGTGTGCCGGCGGCCGGGTACAGCCGGAACCGCCACAGGTCGTCGGCGTCGACTTTCCGGCCGTCGAGGCGGTGCACAGTGCGGATGCGGCCTTCCCGGTCCTGTTCGTTGGTGACGGTCACCCGGCCGCGGCCGAGCGGTTCCATCTGGGACGGTCGCAGTCCGGCACCGGCCCGATCGGTGACCAGGCACCAGGCGGCCGGTGAGGTCAAGGCTTCAGCTTCTGTACAGCGCTTTGCATGGAACGGCAATCCGGTATGCCGTGGAGCATCGCTACCTAGCCGCAGCCATAGCCGAATTGCGCGAGATAGCCGGTGGCCGGAATGACGTGCTGGCTGAGCTGCTGGGATCACTGCCGGATCGTGGTATGCAAATCCGGCTGGCGAGGTCGGTTATGAGCTGATCGCGGCCGGCATGCTGATCATGGCCGGCCGTGGTCGAGGTGCGCCGTTGGAACTACGCCGACTTGAGCGTTGGACCCGTGTCGGCTACGAACGTGGGTCGGCGGCACGGCGCGGAGAGCGGTAAAGATCGGCCCTGTCGAGGGTTCCTCGGGTGGATGGTTCTGCATTTGCAATCGACCCGCGGCGGAACCTGACTGAAGGGCCCACGGATTGGGCCTGGCAATTACCGAATCTGGACAGTTAGGCTGTGATATCCCTGTATGAACAATTAAGGAGCCGATCACAATGACGGATTACCCAGACGACGGCCAACGGTTAACTCGACTCGGCGAAGAGGTACGAGGACGGCTCCAAGAAATGGCCCTAATCGCTGCTCGGATTGCCGGCGTGCAACTCGATCCGGCCTCTATGCCAACTTTCGTTCCGCGTCCACCCTCGGGCACGGAGTCAGCCCACGGCGACGTCACTATGGTTGAAATCCTGCCCGCAACGTCCGAACATGGCGAACTGTGTGTCACCTGGTGGTCCGACGGCACTACAGGACTCGATAATCCTTGTGGCACCGAGGTTTACCACAGCCATTGAGATGGAATAGCCTAGTTGTTAGCCCAGTCCTGTGCGCGTCCATTCCTAGGTAGACAGGACTGGGCCTCACCATGGTTACAGTCCGCGCGCTTTGAGTGCGGCCAGCTGCGTTACGGCAGTGGCCAGGACGTGCATCGCCGCGTTGGCCGTGGCCGAGAACTGCGACGGCTGGACAACCGATGGTTGTGAAGGCCAGCGAATCAATACGGCGGGCGGTGTCTCGGGAGGCTGGACTAACTCAACGGCCAGTGTGTCGGCCGCCGTGATGTTCTGGCGGTCAGTTGAGTAACTTTGTTCATTGGGATCTCTTTCCTTGCTAGCGGGATCTCAGGCCGGCCGGTGTACCAGCAGCGACCGGGCCGCTCACTGCACATCGGGTGTCAGTGAGCCATGGCTATGATCTTGGTTTGGTCCGCAGACAGTCCGCAGCAGGGTGAAAGCAGCAGAAAACGACCGTCAATGACGGGCACTGCAACTGCTAGTCACAGCGGAATTGGTAGGTATCACCCCAGATCAGGGACTTACCGAAACAGAATCCGGCTTATCGGCCGGCTCGTCCCATTTGGGTGATCCCGTGCTCGCTGGTGAGGTCGCCGAGCCGTACCCGGTCGTTGGGCTGAACACTCCAGCTTGGTCGTCCTGGCGCAGGTGCTCAGCGCTTTCTGGTTGCAGTCCCTCCGGCTGGCCCGACCACAGGGCCCGACGGCAACCTTTCCGCCGACTGCGGGTAGCGATAGCGTTCAGTTGACGGCAGCTGACCCTGCGGCACGGACGAAGCCGCGTATCGAGGAAGGTGGACCATGACCCAGACCAGCACCGAATTCCCCGCGCTCGATAGCGATCCCATCGACAAGCTGGCCATCGACACCATCCGGACGTTGTGCATGGACGCTGTTCAGGCGGCGAATTCGGGCCACCCGGGGACGCCGATGGCTCTCGCTCCGGTGATGTATACGGTCTGGCAGAACTTCCTCCGCTTCGATCCTGGTGCGCCAATCTGGAGCAACCGCGACCGCTTCATCCTGTCGGCCGGGCACGCGTCGACGCTCCTCTACTCGATGTTGCACCTGGCCGGGGTGAAGTCGGTCAACCCGCAGTACGAGACACTCGGTGAGTTGGCCGTGCCGCTGGAGGATCTGAAGAAGTTTCGGCAGTTGGATTCCAAGTGCCCTGGGCACCCCGAGTACCGCTGGACCGCCGGCGTCGAGTGCACCACCGGCCCGCTGGGTACCGGCATCGCCACCAGCGTGGGGATGGCCATGGCGGGTCTGTGGCAGGCGGCGACCTTCAACCGGCCGGGCTACGACCTGTTCAACTACGACGTGTACGCGATTGCCGGGGACGGCTGCCTCATGGAGGGCATCGCCGCCGAGGCAGCCTCACTCGCCGGCCATCAAAAACTGTCGAACCTCTGCTGGATCTACGACAGCAACAAGATCACCATCGAGGGCAGCACCGATCTGGCTTTCACCGAGGACGTCGGCAAGCGTTTCGAGGGCTACGGCTGGGCGATCCAGCGGGTCGATGACGCCAACGACACCGCCGCGCTCACCACCGCGCTCGAGGCTTTCAAGGCCGAGCAGAACCGGCCGACCATGATCATCGTCAAGAGCGTGATCGCGTACGGTGCGCCCACCAAGCAGGGCCACCATTCCGCTCATGGCGAGCCGCTGGGCGTCGATGAGATCAAGGGCGCCAAGCGCTTCTACGGCTGGCCGGAGGACGAGAGCTTCCTGGTTCCGGACAAGGTCCGGGAGCACTTCGCTGCCGAATCGGGCCGGCGAGGCGCGGAATTGCGGACCAAGTGGGACGAGCTTTTCGCGGCGTACGGCAAGGAATATCCCGAGCTGGCCGATCACCTGGACAAGATGCAGCGCCGGCAGTTGCCTGAGGGCTGGGATGCCGAGCTGCCGGAGTACCCGGCCGACCCCAAGGGCGCCGCTGGACGCGATACCAACAACAAGGTGTTGAACATCGTCGCGCAAAAGGTGCCGTGGCTGATCGGCGGTTCCTCCGATCTGGCTCCGTCCAACAAATCGGCCTTGACGTTCGAGGGCGCCGGACATTACTCACCGGAGAATCGGGCCGGTCGCAATCTCCACTTCGGCGTGCGCGAGCACGCCGCCGGCGCCGTCACCAACGGCCTGGCGCTCAGCAAGATCCGGGCCTATCAGGCCGGATTCTTGATCTTCTCCGACTTCCAGCGGGGCGCGCTGCGACTGTCGGCCCTGATGGAACTGCCCGTCATCCATGTCTTCACCCACGACTCGATCGGCGTGGGCGAGGACGGGCCCACCCACCAGCCGGTCGAACAGATCGCCTCCTTGCGCGCCATGCCGGGCATGATCGACATGCGCCCTGGCGACGCCAACGAGGTGGTGGAGGCCTGGCGAACGCTGATGCCGCTGCGGCACGAGCCTGTGGCGCTGATCTTGTCTCGGCAGGCGCTACCCACTCTGGACCGCAGCGTCTACGCGCCGGCGAAGGGTGTGGCGAAGGGCGCCTACGTGCTGGCCGGTGATCCGGAGGAGACCCCTGAGGTGATCTTGATCGCCAGCGGTAGCGAGGTCGCGCTCGCGGTGTCCTCCTACGAGAAGCTGGTCGCGGAGGGCATCAAGGCTCGGGTGGTCAGCATGCCGTCGTGGGAGCTGTTCGACCGCCAGAGCCCGGAGTATCGCGACAGCGTCCTCCCGCCCGACGTGACGGCTCGGGTCGTGATCGAGCAGGCGTCCTCGTTCGGCTGGCACCGCTGGGCCGGCGTCAAGGGCGAGATCATCGCGATGAGCACCTTCGGCTCCTCGGCCCCGCTCAAGGACCTGCAGTCGAAGTTTGGCTTTACGCCGGAGGCGGTGGTGGCGGCGGCCAAGCGCCAGATCGGGCGCTAACCCTCAGGTCAGCTCGAACGCCACTGCACGTTTCGCATAGTCCGCCGCGATCAGCCTGACGGAAACTTCCTGGCCGAGGGGCAGCCGATTCCCAGCGCTCAGGTGCGCCTCGACAGCCGGTTCGGTGATCATCACCGTGCCGTGGTGCTTGTCCCGGTCGACCTCGATGACCGTGCCGGGGAAGACCTGGCCGACCCGATCGGCGAGCAGGTGAACCTCGGTCAGATCGATGATCGCCCGCTCGTAGGACTTCGCTCGCCGTTCGGCCGCCGCCATCTGCTGCGGCAGCCCGTCAAGCGCCCGCAAGACCCACTCCGGCACGGGCAGATCGGCACACAGGGCGGCGCAGATTTCACCGGCGTAGCGATCAACCAGACGGCGCAGCGGAGCCGTGGTGTGGGCGTAATCGCTGGCCAGTGCAGCATGATCGGCGTCGTCAGGGACGCCACCGCTGAAGCTGCGATAACCGGCCCCGCGAAAAAGCACAACGCAGGCGTTCAGCATGGCCGCCTGATCCGGCCGAGTAGGGCTGAGGCGACGCACAAACTCTGCGTAGTCCATGTCGGATGGCCAGACGATCCGGAGCGCCTTCGCCACCTGGCGAAGCCGGCGCATCGAGTACCCATCCGCGGGCGGCATGGTACGGAGGATTCCCGTTTGCCCGTAAAGCATGATGTGGGCGGCCGCCATACCGGTCAGCAGCGAGATCTGGGCGTTCCAGCCCTCGACCGGCTCTGGAGCCCGGTACGCGAGCGTCCAGCTGTCACCCTGCTTCTGGATCTCCTGCTGCGGAATTTGCAGGCTCACACCGCCCCGGTCGTGTTCCCGGATCTGGCGCCACTGGCCGACCAGCTTCAACAGGCCCAACGTCTCCCGTGGCGAGTTTCCGTCCATCTCGGCCTGGGCCTCGCCGTAGCTGAGCTGGGCTCGACTGCGCACGAGGGCTCGCGCCGCCTCCGCCGCCACGGTCTGGCCGCGGTGGTCGAGGGTGATCGTCCACAGCAGTGCCGGGCGTACTTCATTCGGTAACAGGCTGGCTGCACCTTCGCTCAGGACCGGTGGGTGCAATGGAGTACGGCGGTCGGGCGCGTAGAGCGTCGTACCGCGGCGGTGCGCCTCCACGTCGATCGGATCCCCGGGGCGAACAAATGCCGCCACGTCGGCGATCGCGTAGGACACCACGAAGCCGCCACTAGGGGACCGGGCGATGTGCAGCGCTTGATCAAGATCACGAGAGCCGGCCGGGTCGATCGTGATCAACTCCAGATCGGTCCGATCAAGATCGGGAAGGCGCGGCTGGGCGGCGGCCCGTTCAGCGGCAGCCTCCACCTCCTGCGGAAATCCGTCCGGCACCTCCGCCGCGGCGCGGATGGTCGCCAAGCCCTGGGCCAAATCCTCCGGTACGACGGCAGGCAGGCCGAGCTTTCGGGCGGGCATGGCCGAAGCTTAGCGGCACGATTCCGCTGGCCGCCGATTCAGCGAGGCCGGGGCACAATGTGCGATCGGGGCTCAGGCTCGCCGTCGAGAGCACGGTTCACCAGGATGTCGGCTGCCTTGTTCAGCTCACGAGGTACCCAGGTCCAGATCACCTGCGTCGGCCGCAACCGCGCTGCTTGAAGGGCCAGCGGCTTCATGTCGGGGTGCTTCACCCGCCACCGACCGGCCATCTGCTCGATGACCAACTTGGAATCCATCCGCACCTCCACGGCAGCGGCTGGGTCGAGCTCACGGGCCATCTCCAGGCCCGCGATCAGTCCTCGGTACTCCGCCACGTTGTTCGTCGCGCGCCCGATGGGCAGGCCCTCGCTGGCCAAGACCTCGAACGTGTCGGCGTCCCGCACCACCGCACCATAGGCCGCCGGCCCCGGGTTGCCGCGGGATCCGCCGTCTGCCTCGACAATCAACCGGCGAGCCATCACATGCCTGACGATGCGGTACGGACCAGGATTCGGGAACACTCCTCGCAACGCAGCACGTCGTCGTCCGCCGCCGCTGCGAAAACGCGAAGATCCGCAGCGTTCACCTCCAGCTGGCAGCCCGTGCAGCGCCGTTGCCGCAGCTCAGCCGCTCCGACACCGTTGTGGCTCGTCCCGATCTTGTCGTACAGCGCCAGGAGATCGCCCGGCAGCAGCGGAGACAGCTGCTCGCGTTCGGCGCGCTCTTCAGTGATCTGAGCGTCGATCGCCGCCACGGCTTCATCTCGGCGCAGCACCGCGTCGGCCAGCTGCCGGTCGACCTCGCCGGCTCTGATCCGCAGTCCTTCTAGCCTGGTGGTCGCCAATTCCAGCTGCTCCATGATTTCCAGCTCGGCGTCTTCCAGGTCAGAGATCCTGCGCTGCAGGTGTGCCACCTCCTCAACCATCGACGACAAGGCCTTGGGGTCGGCAATGGTGCCGTCGGCGATCCGTGTCTGATTGCGGCTCAAGCGTTCTCGGACAGGCTCGAGTTCGGCTTCAGCCCTTCCCTGCTCAGCTTCGAGGTCGCTGACCGCAGTCTCGGCGGCAACGAGATCGGCAGAAGTCGCCGCCACAGCGGCGGTGAGTGCCTTGATTTCCGCATGCTCCGGCAGCGTCTTTCGCCGATGCTGGAGCTGGGCAAGCGCAGAGTCGATGGTCTGCAAGTCGAGCAGGCGCAGCTGCGCCCCGCGGTCAGCTTTGATGAGGCTCTCCCTGTTTCGTTGCGAATCGCCGACAACCCTACTTCCGGGTGATCTGGGAATGAATCCGGCTGCAGCCGGGTTGTCGCGACAGAGCCCATCGGGGCTTTCTCTTCGTGGCCACAACGCGGTGACTGCGCTCGCCGAACTGCTCCCGCCAAAGGACACGCACGCTCATGACCTCCGTGCTGGACCGCGCCCCCGTTCAAAGCTCTAGTGATCATTTCGTTGGCCGAAAGTACGTCCAGCTTGTCCTCGTGCTCGGTGCGCTGAGTGCGATCGGTCCGCTGACCATCGATACCTACCTTCCGGCGCTGCCTGAGCTGACCACCGAACTGGCCGCCACCGACTCGCAGGCACAGTTCACCATCACCGGTTTGCTTGTCGGGCTCGGCATCGGCCAGTTGATCATCGGCCCGTGGTCCGACGTGGTGGGACGCCGAAAGCCACTGTTGCTCGGGCTCGCCGCGCATGGCCTCATGTCGCTGCTCTGTGCCGTGGCACCCTCGACCGAGCTGCTGATCTTGACACGCACCCTGCAGGGACTGTGTGGAGCGGCTGTCGCCGTCGTGGCCATGGCGACAGTCCGCGACCTGTTCAGCGGTGTCCGCGCCGCCCAACTGCTATCCCGGTTGATCCTGGTGCTCGGCATCGCGCCGATCGTGGCGCCGTCATTAGGCAGCGCGTTGCTCCAGGTCACCTCCTGGCGTGGCATCTTCGTTGTCCTCGCCATGGCTGCGGTCGGACTGTTGGCCGTCGCCTGGTTCGGCCTGCCGGAAACCTTGCCGTACGCCCGCCGACGGCCGGGCAGCGTCCGCGGATCCCTACGCGCCTATGGCGCTTTGTTCTCCGACCGGCTATTCCTGATCATGGTGGGCATCGCGGGTTTGATGTTCGCCACCTTGTTCGCCTACATCGCAGCAGCGCCGTTCCTGCTGCAAGAGGTCTTCGGCCTTTCGACCCAGCAGTTCGGGGTGGCCTTCAGCTCCACCGCGGTCGGGCTGATCTTGATGACGCAGCTCAATCCGATCTTGCTCCGCCGCTACAGCCCCGTGCAGGTGCTGACGGCGGGCGTCGTGGGCGCGTTTCTCAGCGCCCTGACCCTGCTCGCCACTGCCCTTACCGGATTCGGCGGCTTGCTGGGCGTCATGATCCCCCTGTGGTTCGTCATGTCCTGTTCCGGTTTGTCGTTTCCCAACGCACCGGCCATTGCTCTCAGTCGGCACGGCGAAGAGGCCGGCACCGCCGCGGCGCTGCTCGGCGCATCGCAATTCGTGATCGGCGGTGCGGTCGCTCCGGTAGTCGGAGCGTTTGCCAACGGCACACCGGTTCCGATGGCGGCAATCGTGGTGGCTACGACCGGCTTGGCAACGACATTGATTCTGCTGGGCAGGCGCCGACTTGGTGCCGCCAGCTGGGCTACTGCCTGATCACGGACCTCCCGTCGGGGGGACGGTGGGAGAATGCCGGTGTGAGTGATCAGCAGCCTCCTCTGCCCAACCGCCAAGTGCCGTTCTCCGATGCGTTCAAGGAGTTCATCAAGCAGGGCTGGACCTCTGATCAAACGGAGCTTCCTGATCAACTGACCTCCGCCCCGTACGCCGCTCGGCGCCGGCGAGCCATCAGCGACCAGTTCCCCGATGATCGGCTGATCATTCCCGCCGGCGGGCTCAAGGTGCGGGCCAACGACACGGACTACCGCTTTCGGCCCCATTCGGCGTTCGCCCACCTGACTGGCCTGGGTTCCGATCAGGAACCAGACGCCGTGCTGGTGCTTGATCCGACCGACGACGGTCACGACGCCACCCTGTACTTCAAGCCGCGGGCACCGCGAGACTCCGCCGAGTTCTATTCCGACACCCGTTACGGCGAGATGTGGGTGGGCCGTCGACCGTCGGTCGAGGAGTTGAGCAGCCGTTGCGGCATTCGCTGTGCTCCGATTGATCAACTTGCCGACGACCTGGCCAAGAACGCCGACTCGACGCGGCTGCGCGCGGTTCTGCCACCTGCGGACACCTTCATCGAGCATGTGCTGAACGGCGTCCGCTCACCGGTAAGCGTCGAACGAGCTGACGAGCACGATCAAGACGACGAGACCGCGAGACTCGACTCCGAACTGGCCGTCGCCCTCAGCGAGCTGCGGTTGATCAAGGACGAGTTCGAGATTTCCCAGCTGCGTGAGGCGTGCGAGCATACCGCGCGCGCCTTCGGTGCAGTGGTCGCCGATCTGCCGGAGGCAATCCGCCGCGGCCGGGGGGAACGCTGGGTCGAAGGCGTGTTCGGGTTACACGCCAGGCATGTTGGCAATGCTGTGGGATATGACACGATCGCTGCTGCTGGAGATCACGCGTGCACCCTGCACTGGATCCGCAATGACGGCGACCTGCGCGACGGCGACCTCATGCTGATGGACGCCGGTGTGGAGCTAGACACCCTTTACACCGCGGACGTCACCAGGACCCTGCCCATCAACGGCAGGTTCAGCGACGACCAACGGATGGTCTACGAGGCCGTGCTGGAGGCGCAGGAGGCCGGCATGGCGGCCGCCCGGCCGGGAGCGACGTTCTCAGACGTGCACAAGGCGGCGGTCGCGGTTATTGCTCGTCACCTCTACGAGTGGGGCCTGCTACCGATCACCCCTGAGGAATCGTTGGCCCCAGACGGTGGGCTGCATCGCCGCTGGATGGTGCATGGCACCTCACACCATCTAGGCATCGATGTCCACGACTGCTCCCAGGCGCGAGTCGAGAACTATCGCGAGGGCACCTTGCGACCGGGCATGGTGTTCACGGTCGAGCCAGGCCTGTACTTCAAGCCCGACGACGAACTCGTGCCGGATCACCTGCGCGGTATCGGCGTACGGATCGAGGACGATATCGTGATCACCGAGACCGGCTGCGAGAACCTCTCGGCCGGTTTGCCTCGAGCCAGCGCGGAGGTCGAGGCGTGGATGTCTTCGATCTGGAACCGCTGAGCCTGCCGAAGCCCGAAAGTATCACTCGAACGCGCTGGCGCGGGCCCCTGGCATGTTTTGCAGCATCTCGCGCGCCTGAGCGGCGACTTTGTGCTCGCACAGCACCTCGTACTTGGTTGCCACAGTCTGGGTGACCGAGGTGAAGTCACGACGGCCGCGGGTCATGGCGTAGGCGGCTGCACTAAAACCAATTCCCAGGCTGATGCCGATGAGCAGGGCCACAACCAGCAGCGCCAGGATGCTGGGCGGTCTGGTGAAGATCAACATCACCAGACCGACGAGCAGCCCGGTCGACACACCGGACTGGACACCCTGGCCGATCACCGTGCCCCATGTCCGGCGGCCCAGCACACGCTCGACCGACTTGAGGTCGGTACCGACGATGGCGAGGTTCTGAACGTCGAAACGCTCATCGGCCAAGTAGTCGACCGCCTTCTGCGCGTCAGGGTAGGTCTGGTAGATCCCGACCGATTGGGGGAATTTGAGCTCGAAGATCGAGCTGGTCTGCTGCGGTATCGACATCGTCTTCCTCCGATATGCTCGCGCCCAATCTACCGCCCGCACCGCCTCGGGCGATGCCCATCATGGTCCGTCGCCGGGCTGCGCTGGCTGCCAGCGGCCAGGCTCCCGTCCGGGTGGTGCTCGCCCTCCAACAATCGCTCAGAGACTGGAATACTCAGCTCGTGGCATCTCCCACGGCGACTTCGGTGTTCATTTCCCGGATCCGAGGTCTGCCGGTGCTCGACAGCGCCGGCGACCAGGTCGGGAAGGTGCGCGATGTCGTGGTCCAGCGACGGGCTGCCGGCCACGCGCCCCGGGTCAAGGGCCTGGTCGTCGAGCTCTTCGCGCGGCAGCGCATCTTCATTCCCATGGCCCGAGTACGCAGCATCGACGCCGTCCAGGTGATGATCAGCGGAGTCGTCAACACTCGTCGATTCCAACGCCGTGAATCCGAGACGCTGGTCGTCGGAGACCTGTTCGATCTGGCGGTGGAGCGAACCGATCATCCCGGTCGGGCGGTGATCTTCGACGTCGCTATGAGAACCGTCCGGTCCCACGACTGGGAGCTGTCACAGGTCGCCCTCCGGGAAGGGCCGCGAAAACGCCTCGGGCGTCCCGGGCACACCACGATCGTCGACTGGTCAGCGATCAAGATCCTTGGTCTTGATCATCGGCAAGGGATTGATCGGTTGCTCGCCGAGATGGAGGACATGCTGCCGGCCGACATCGCCCGGGAATTGCATGAGATGTCGCCGGAACGCCGAGCCGTTGTGGCTTCCGCGCTCGATGATCAGAAGCTGGCGGACGCGCTCGAGGAACTGCCGGAGGACGAGCAGGTACAGCTCATCTCCCGGCTGGACACCGAGCGGGCGGCGGATGTCCTCGAGGAGATGGACCCCGACGACGCGGCAGATCTGATTGCGGACCTGGCACCGGACATGGCCGAGGTCTTGCTAGGGCAGATGGAACCTGAGGAAGCCAAGGACGTACGGCGGCTGCTCAATTACGCCGAATTCACAGCCGGCGGCATGATGACGCCCGAGCCCGTCATCCTGCCTCCCGATGCCACCGTCGCGGACGCGCTGGCCCTGGTCCGCGATGCCGAACTGACGCCAGCTCTGGCGTGCACCGTTTACGTGTGCCGACCACCACTGGAGACACCAACTGGCCGGTTCATCGGCGCCGTGCACTTCCAGCGGCTTCTTCGTGAACCGCCGTCGGTGCTGGTTTCCGGCCTGGTGGATACCGAGCTGGAGCCGCTGTCGGCCAGTGCGAACCTGAATGCGGTGAGCCGGTACTTCGCCACCTACAACCTGGTCAATGCCCCGGTCGCCGACAGCGATCACCGACTGATCGGCGCGGTCACCGTTGACGACGTTCTTGATCATCTGCTGCCCCAGGACTGGCGGGGTACGCAGCTCGACTCTGCGCCGAGCACGATTCCGCCGACCCTCCGCGCCCGGGTGACGCCTCGTGGCTAGGGCAGAACGCGAGCTCGACCGGTTGAATACCCCCGGACGGCGGAAGCGGTCTGCGCTGCCCCGAGTGCGTGTGGATCGCGATGCCTTCGGCAAGTTCGCCGAGGGATTCGCCCGCTTCATGGGGACCGCGCGATTCCTCGCCTGGATGACCGTGATCATCGTGCTCTGGGTGATCTGGAACGCTCCGATCGGTCCCCCGCGACCCCGCTTCGACGAGTACCCCTTCATCTTCCTCACACTGATTCTGTCCCTCCAGGCCAGCTACGCCGCACCCTTGATCCTGCTGGCCCAGAACCGGACGGAAGCCCGCGACCGGGTCGCCCTGGATCGCGATCGCGCGCAAGCCGCGCAGAGCCGGGCGGATATGGATTTCCTCGCTCGGGAAATCGCCAGCCTGAGGATGTCGGTCGGCGAACTGGCCACCCGGGACTACCTGCGATCGGAGCTCAAGTCCGAGCTCCGATCCATCTTGGCCGACATTGAAGCGAGCGAGGACCGCGTTCGCGACAGCATCTAACCTTGAACGGTGCAAGACACGCAGGTATCCCCACTGGTCGGCGCGATCTATTCAGCGCTGGACCGGGTCAACGATCCCGAGATTAGGCGGCCGATCACCGAGCTGAAGATGGTCTCGGCGGTTGACGTCGATTCCACGGGTCTCGCTCGGATCGGGGTGCTGCTTACGGTTTCAGGCTGCCCGATGCGTGACACGCTGCAGCGGGAGGTGCGGGCTGCCGTCGCGGCGGTCCCGGGGGTGAGCGCGGTCGAGGTCGAGCTCGGCGTGATGTCGGACGAGCAGCGCACGGCACTGCGTGATCAGCTCAAGGGTGGACAGGCCGAGCGGGAGATCCCGTTCGCCCGTCCCGACTCCTTGACGTCGGTGATCGCCGTCGCCTCCGGCAAGGGCGGCGTCGGCAAATCGTCGGTGACGGTCAACCTCGCTGCTGCGCTGGCACGCCTCGGCCGGACCGTCGGTGTACTCGATGCCGACATCTACGGTCACTCGATTCCCGCCATGCTCGGGGTGGCGGACGCGCGGCCGACCTCGGTCGAGGACATGATCATGCCGGTGCCGACCAACGGCCTGAAGGTGATCTCGATTGGCATGTTGAAGCCACGACGTGATCAGGTGGTGGCGTGGCGGGGGCCGATCCTGGATCGGGCCCTGACCCAGCTGCTCGCCGACGTCTACTGGGGCGACCTCGACTACCTGATCTTGGATCTGCCTCCAGGCACTGGCGACGTGGCAATCTCACTGGGCCAGAAGCTGCCGAACGCCGAAGTACTGGTGGTCACCACTCCACAGTCTGCCGCGTCAGAAGTCGCCGAACGGGCCGGAACCATGGCGTCCATGCTCAACCAGCGCGTGATCGGCGTGGTGGAGAACATGAGCTACCTCGTGACGCTCTGCCCGCACTGCGGCCACCAACATCGCTACGACGTCTTCGGTCGGGGTGGTGGCGACGAGGTCGCGACAACGTTGAGCACCCGTCTCGGATATCCGGTCCCACTGCTAGCTCAGATCCCCCTGGACCCCATCGTTCGGGAAGGTGGCGACGCCGGCACCCCGATCGTAGAAGCCGCACCGGACCAGCCCGCCGCGCAGGCGCTCAAGTCGCTGGCGGAGACCCTGGCCAAGCGCGGCCGCGGCCTGGTTGGACGGCCGCTAGGCCTGGCCCCTGTCGGAGGTTAGTCAGGGACAGTTCTGCACGTCCAACCACCACGGAGAATTCGCCGTGTCCTGCGCCGGTGCCTCCTTGCCACTGAGCTCGGGCAGTTCTGCCAGAGGTACCCGCCATCGCCCATGGATGTCCGAGAAGTTCACGGCGATGGGGCTGAACCCGACCGGTAAGGCGTACATCGTGCAGCCTTGCACATTCTCGATCGTCACCGACGTGAAGTCTGCTCCCTCAACCCACAGGTCCGCGACTCGCGATGTGCCGAAGTTCATCACTACCCACTGCGTCCGACTCCCTGACTCGGGATGCTTCGAGTAGGCGTAACGCGGCGCCTCTGCCAAATAGACTTTGGCGGCAGTCTGTCGCTTATCTTCCAGATCAAGTCGTTGATCAGCCCGGTACGACAGCCACAAGGCGGCGGCCGAAACCAGCAAAGCAAGTACTGCTACCAAGGCGGACGCCACTTGTGCTCGCGAAGCGGTGGGCATGCGCACCTCCTGCAAGCAGCTTAGCTAGGTCCAGCGGCGGGGCCTGACTTGGTTAGGAGCCCCAGTTGGGGTCGCGGCCAAAAGCGATCAGCAGGTCGGACTGCGGGTCTCCACCCTTGGCCGACTCCGGTCGATCCGCCACCGCGCCGCCAGAACGGTAGAGCTGCTCTCGGTCGCGATACCAGGCGGCCACCTCGGTGACCAGCTCTTCGTCGAGGCTTCGCTCCTGACCCGTGCCGGCCGCCAGGTCCCATGCGTGGATGAGATGGTCGGCGGTCAGCTGACGGATGTACTCGGCGATGTCCTCATCGCCGTAGGACAGGTTCACAGTTCCGCCTCGAGGCAGCTGGGCCGCGACCGCCGCCAACGCCTCATCCGCCGCCGCCTGCGCGACGGCTTGTGGATTGTCGCCGAGCAAGTCGCCGTCGAGCGAATTGCCGACGTCGGCGATCGTCTTGCGGTCGACCAAGGGCTTGGTCCACAGCTCCTCCCCAACCACGTGATTCACGAGTTGTCGGACGTTCCAGTCAGTGCAGGGCGTCGGGTCCGACCAGTCACCGGTCGCGCGCGACACCGTCGCCGCCCAGAACTCCACGCTGCGCCGGTAAGTGGTGCCTACATCCATCGCGGCCTCCATTCGGGTCTGCTCACAGGTTCCTCTGAAGGACCAGGAGGAGTCCAGTGGGGCAGACGAACGGTTCACGAACGGCTTTCGCACCATCGGTCGTTCGTCGATGGTGCGGTTCAGGCCCGCATTGCGCATCTGGTCTACACCTCGTTTGTTGGCGCGGCCCCGGACGCGACCTTTACGCTGGCTCGCGATCACTGGGCGACCGAGGAGTACATCAAGGCCAGTGGACTGACCTACACGTTTCTCCGTGACAACATCTATGCCGACTTCATACCGATGATGATCGGTGAGGACAATGTCATCCGCGGTCCGGCCGGAGACGGCCGAGCTGCCATCGTCGCCCAGGATGACATCGCCGATGTCGCCACAGCCGTGCTGCTCGACCCCGCCACCCATTCGGGCCGGACCTACGACCTGACTGGCCCAGCGGCTCTCACGCTCACCGAGATCGCGGCCACGCTCAGCGAGGTGACCGAGCAGGACGTCTCGTACCATCCGGAAACGCTGGAGGAGGCCTACGCCTCTCGGGCCCGATACGGTGCGCCACGCTGGCAGGTAGACGCGTGGGTGTCGACCTACACCGCCATCGCTGCCGGCGAGCTGTCGGCCGTCAGCGCGGACATCGACACCGTGACCGGCCACCCGGCCACCCCGTTAGGTGATGTTCTGCGGCGCGACCGGGCACTAGGTAGCGTCTGAGTCGAAAGGTGCTGCGGCGGCAGACGACGGCGTCGCGGCTGCCCCCAGGTCGTGCGGTCCGCCCGGTGACAGCGCTTTCTGCGGTCCTCCAGGCGACGGCGCGGTGGCGCCGTTGACGGCGGACGCCTCCATCACGTCCTTCTTCACGTCGGCCACAATTGGCTCGACATCGTCAAGCAGGTGTTTGCGGACGAAGGTCTTGGGATGCAGGTCCCGTACGTCCAGGTCGGAGAAATCAGGCCCCAGTTCGTCCTTGAGCTGCCGTTGCGCGTTGTCGGCCAGCGTACGGACGTAGCGGATCATCCGCGCCGCCTTGCGGGCCAGCTCCGGCAACCGCTCCGGACCGAACAAGATCACCGCAAGCACGAGGAGCAGCAGGAACTCCGCGGGACCTATGTCGAACACGTCGCCACGCTAGCCTTCCTTGCTGCCGAGCACGACGCGTGCTTGGCCGCGAGTTTCACCGCGCACGTAGTCGAGGACCACAGTGTCCCGCGGCCGGTGGGTGCGGATGGTGACGATCAGCTCCTCGATCGTGTACACACGCTTCCCGTCGATCTTGGTGATCACGTCATCCTCGCGCAAGCCGGCCTCAGCCGCCGGCCCTCCGCTGTCGACGGAGGTCAGGATGACACCGTCTTCCCCCCCGGCTTGCGCCACGTTGGCGCCGAGTATCGGATAGGTGGCCTTGCCATTCTTGATCAACAACTTCCCGATCTCGACGGCCTGGTTGATCGGGATGGCGAAGCCCAGCCCAATGCTGCCGGACTCCTCCCGGCTGGTGCCCAGCGTCAGAATCGCTGAATTGACTCCGATCACCCGAGCGCTGGAGTCGACAAGTGGGCCACCGGAACTGCCCGGATTGATCGGCGCGTCGGTCTGGATGGCGTTGATATAGGCCACTGGTGCATCAGCACTTTCGGTCTCTCGGACCACGACCGGCCGGTCACGTGCGCTGACGATGCCGGATGTCACCGTGCCGGGCAGCCCGAGGGGGGAACCAACCGCAATCACTGGTTCGCCCACTCGGGTGGAGCGCGAGTCACCGATCTGCACCTGCTTCAAGCCAGACGCCTTCACCTGGATGACCGCCAGATCGTACGACGGACTGCGGCCCACGATGGTGGCGTTCGCCCGACGGCCATTGGCAAGCACGACCCGCAAGCGGCCGCCTTCGGCGGCTGCGACCACATGATTGTTAGTCATGATCCGGCCCGACCCGTCGAAAACGAAGCCGGACCCAGTGCCGTTTCCCGCCTCGATCATGACCGTACTGGGCAGCACGGCGTTCGCAACCTCGACCGTGCCCTGCCCAGGCCGGTTTCCTGGCGGCGCCCCGGTCGGGCTGGGCGTCGGACCGTTCGTGGTGGTCGGATCAGACGTTGGCACGGGTGAACTGGACTGCTCACTGGCCGACGGTGCCGCCAGGTCCCGGTCCGGAGCTCTACCAGCGAGCAGAGCGGCACCGTATCCAGCGCCACCGCCGACCACCAGCGCCGTCGCCGCGGCGGCGATGATCAACAAGGCCGATGACCGGGGCTTCCCGGAGCGGATCGCCGGCGGGCCGCTCGGTGGCGGCCGCTCGGGCGGCGCGACCACCGGCTCGGGTTGCGCAAAGGCCAACGGCTCCTGCGGAGGAAGAGGCAGCTGCCAGATGGCTGGTTGAGCATCGAAGGACGGTCCCCGCTGCGGTTCGAACGGACCGTAGTAGTGGCCGCCGAACGGGGACTCCCCCGAGGCCTCAGGCGTTGGGCGGTCACCCTCGCTCATCTACTCAGCCCCTCGTTGCCGGCCCCGATCACCTCAGCGCTTCAGGCGGCTCAGGATGTCGGCCCAGCCGGCCTGGACGCGGTCCATGGTAGTTGGCGAGGACAGCGGCTCATGGGGCAAGCCGCGGATGGCGTCGGCGAGCAGCTGCCTCGATCCATCCGTGACGACCGTGTAGACGGTGGTGCCCGACTGCCACGTCGCCAAGCCCGGCGTGGGGGCGCGTACGTAGGCGCCAAGGCCTTCATCCCAGGACGCATCCTGCGGCGGGCCGGACAGCAGACCTCGTTGCTGGAAGACACTGACCGTACGCAGACCGTCGCTGTAGACCAGATGCAGCACGTTCGGGCTAGCAGCCCGGTCCGTGCGAACCCGGACCAAAGCCAATCCGGCCAGTGAATCGACGCAGGACCAGCCCTGGGCTGTGAGTTGGGGCGAACTAGAAACCGTCAGCGCACTCGTCGTGGTGGACATCGCCAGTCGAGGCGGCAGATGTTCCAAGATCGAGGAGGTGTTGCCGATTCGGAGCGAGGTGAAGCGTGAGCTCAGGGTTACCAGGCCGTGCGGGTCGTACGTCTCCTGACCGAGCAGCAGCCCGGTCGCATCATCGATCCACCAGCGCGCCGCCACAGCGCCGCCTGTGGATGCCTCCACCACGGTCGCCGGCCGACCGGCGACCTTGCTGCCAGACCAGCCCGACACGCGATAGTTTCGCTCGAGCAAGCCCAGCAGCGGGTTGTCGGCCATCCGAGATGTCACCGCGGGCCGGGTATAGCCCGTCAGCACCTTGTCGCCTCGCTCATTGAGGACAGTCAGCTGGCTGCCCTGCTCTCTGCGGGAATCGATCTGAATCACGGCGGTGACGGTGGTACCGTCCATGAGCGCGGCGAACGCCTGAGTTCCGGAGTAACTGAACCTGCTAGCAGCTGATGCTGCCCTGACCAGCGCACCGCGAGCTTGAGCGCTGGTCAATGACGACTCGGGCTTGGCATTCTGGCCGGCCCGAGCGTGTGGCAACGCGTCGGCCGATATCAACCGTTCGGCATCAGCCAGCATGACCGCTGCGATCGAATCGCTGCCCAGCGGCGACTGCGTCAGCGTAGACGTGAATTCAGCCTGCGCGTCAGCGCTCGGATCATCAATCACGGCTATCGCGGTTGCGGGCGCGGCGACATATCCCGCGCCGACGGCCGTGCTCACCAACGCGCCCACCGCGAGGCCGGCGGCACCCAGCCGAAGGCGCCGGGTGCGCCGCTCGCTGGGAAGCATGCCTGGAGAGGTTCTCCGGAATGGTCGACTCCATAGCGGCTCCGACGCCTGCGAACCTGCGATCGAGTTCAGGCGGTGGGACAGGTCAACGGAAGCGGTTGCCGGTGGGCGGCTTCCGCTCAGCAACCGGCGGATCGTCCGCAGCTCGTGGATGTCGGACCGACAGGCAGCACAGTCGACCATGTGGGCCAGCAGCCGTTCGCGGTCGTCTGGGCTGAGGGCATCGTCGACGTACCCGGACCTCAACTCGGCTAGGTCGGCGCAGGGCCGCCTGCTCACCCTGGCCTCGCCGGCTCCATACTCCGACCGGTTTCCTCTGCCACGCCCAGGTACCGCTCTCGTTCCCCGGTGGGCTGGCGATGAGCCAAGGCGGCCCGGAGCTGGGCCCTGCCCCGGTGGATACGACTGCGCACGGTGCCGATCTTGACGTCGAGCACCGAAGCGATCTCTTCGTAGCTGAGACCCTCGATGTCACAGAGCACGACCGCCGCTCGAAATTCCGGCGGCAGGGCGGCAAGGGCAGCAGCGACGTCATGGTCGAGGTCGGCGTTGGCGAGCTGTTCCGACGGCGTCGGCCAGGCGCTGGCCAACCGGTCGGCCGCTCCTTCGACCAGCCCGTCGAAGCGGATCTTCTGCTTTCGGCGGGCGCCGTCGAGAAACAGGTTCGTCGTGATCCGGTGCAGCCAACCCTCGAGGGTGCCGGGCTGGAATCGGTGCAGCGAGCGAAAGACGCGGACGAAAACGTCCTGGGTCAAATCTTCGGCGTCGTGCGGATTGCCCGTGAGCCGGTATGCAAGCCGGTAGACCCGCGAGCTGTGGTCACGGACGATCTGCTCCCAGGTCGGCGGCACCCAGTCCGCCGCCGGATCCTGCTCCGGCAATGACATGGGGGTCACCTCCCTCGTGGCCAGCCGTGACCGCTCATTCTCGCGAGCAAACCTGGCAATGCCCTGAGCGAACCCTGTCAAACCGCTGTGCACGCGATGTGTCCTCCCTCACACCGACAACGCTGAGCCCTGCCGACGTGTTCCCGGCGGCCTAGAGGCCAGCGGCGGCCAAAGATGCGACAAGCGCCGTACGTTCTGCGTCCGTCGCGCCGACGAGAGGCGGGCGCAGGCCGCCGACCGCACGCCCCCGGAGTTCAAGGCCTGCCTTCACCAGGATGCAGCCCTGAGTGGCGAAGATACCGGTGTAGATCGGGAGCAGCCGGCGGTGCAACTCCACCGCCGTCGCCACATCGCCGGAAAGGTAAGCCTCGATCATCCTCTTTGTTTCGGGCCCGCAGAAATGAGTGGACGTGCCCACCACGCCGACAGCGCCAACCGACAGCAGAGGCAACGTCAGGGCGTCATCTCCGGAGTAGTAGGCCAGCTCGGTCTCGGCCATGACTCGACCGGAAGCCGTGAGATCGCCCTTGGCGTCCTTGACCCCCACGATGTGGGGATGCTCAGCAAGCCGGATCATCGTGTCGGTGGCAATTGCCGTGCCTGTCCGACCGGGAATGTCGTAAAGCATGATCGGGACATCGGTCGAGTCGGCCACGCTGAGGAAGTGGTTGAGCAGCCCCGCTTGCGGCGGCTTGGAGTAGTACGGGGTGACCACCAGCAGGCCGTCGGCGCCAGCTTTGGCCGCCTCGGCGGCGAGCTGAAGCGTGTGCTCGGTGCTGAACGTTCCGACGCCTGCGACGACGGCGGCGCGGTCCCCCACGGCGTCGACGACAGCCCGCAGCAGGTCGGCCTTCTCCGCGTCGCTGAGAGTCGGGGCTTCGCCTGTCGTGCCGCTGATCACCAGGCCGTCATGATCACCGTCGTCGACCAGGTGGGTGGCCAAGGCACCAGCTGCATCAAGATCCAGCGCACCGTCGAGGGTGAAGGGTGTCACCATCGCGGTCAGGAGACGGCCGAAGGGCGGCGCAGCTGAAGCGGGCACGGAGTTCATCCTAAGCCGAGCCGTCAGGTGCGGATCACGACGAGCGGGTCGCCATCGTTGACCACATCGCCTGACGCGACCACCACCTCGGTTATCGTGCCAGGGACCTCCGCCAGGACAGGGATTTCCATCTTCATCGATTCCAAGATCACCACCGGGTCGTCCGCGGCGACTCGGTCGCCGACGTCCACTTCGACCTTCATCACAGCAGCGACGAGCTCGGCGACCACGGTGTGGCTCATATCGTCATGGTATGGGTCAGGGGCTGTCGATAGGCTGACATCCGTGACGGCCTCAGCTCAGAAGACCTCGCCCAAATCAGCACCCAAGCCGGCGAGCTGGGCCTACGCCGAGGATTACGTCGAGGAGACCGATACTGCTGTGGCCGCTCGGCTGGAGGCAGCGGAATTGGGCGTGTCGCCGCTCGGTCGCGGATGCGCCAGCGCACTCACACTTCTGGCGCGCGCTATCTCCGCGAAGGCAGTGGTCGAGATTGGCACGGGATCGGGGGTCTCCGGCCTCGCGCTGTTCGCCGGCATGCAGCCCGACGGCGTGCTGACCAGTGTCGACATTGAGCCAGAGCATCAGCATGCGGCCCGAAAGGCGTTTGCTTCCGTTGGCATTCCGAATCAGCGATTCCGCTTGATCAGCGGCGCCGCCCTCAGCGTGCTGCCGCGGCTGAGCGACGGCGCGTACGACATGGTCTTCGTCGACGCTGACAAGTCCGAGTACCCCGACTACGTCGAGGAGGGCCTGCGGCTGCTCCGGCACGGAGGCTTGCTGGCCGTCGATAATGCCTTGTGGCATGACCGGACGGCGGATCCGGCCCAGACCGATGAGCAGACAGAGGCGATCCGCAGTGCTGTGAATGCCGTCAAGGAGAACGACGATCTGGTTGCGGCGCTGCTGCCGGTGGGCGACGGATTACTGGTAGCCGTCAAGCGCTGAGCAGTCTGCCCCGCGGTCAGCTGGGGGCCACCGTGATGCCCTTTCCTACCACGGTGATGCCACTGTCGGAAACGGTGAACCCCCGGGAACGATCTTCCTCCTCATTCACGCCGACCTGAGCGTTATCGGGAACCACCACGTTCTTGTCCAAGATCGCTCGACGGACAACGGCCCGTTTTCCGATGGTCACGTTGGACAAGATCACCGAATCGCTCACCTTGGCGTTCTCGTTGACTCGGACGTTGGGCGAGAGCACGGAGTCTTCAATCGAACCGCCGGAAACGATGCAGCCAGGACTCACAATCGAGTCCAACGCCAGGCCACGGAGGGTGAACTTCGCGCCCGGCATTTGCACCGGATAGGTCCAGATCGGCCAGTCATGGTTGTAGAGGTTGAAGACCGGGTCGACCGACACCAGATCGAGGTGCGCCTCATGATAGGCGTCGATAGTTCCCACGTCCCGCCAGTAGGCCTTTTCCCGCCCAGTTGAGCCCGGTACCTGGTTCTGGGTGAAGTCGTAGACCTGGGCCTCACCTCGACCGACGAAGCTCGGAATGATGTCACCGCCCATGTCGTGTCGGGAACTTTCCGCCTCCGCGTCCGCAGTCAGCGCCTCGATGAGGGCGTCGCTGGTGAAGATGTAGTTGCCCATGGAAGCGAAGGAAACGTCAGGGTCGTCGGGCAGCCCGGGAGGATCGGCCGGCTTCTCGAGGAACTCCTTGATCTTGTTGTCCTGTTCGGCGTCGATCACGCCGAAGGCTGTCGCCTGACTACGGGGAACCCGGATGCCCGCCACGGTGGCGCCGAGGCCACCGTCGATGTGCGCCTGGAGCATCTGGTCCACGTCCATCCGGTAGATGTTGTCGGCGCCGAAGACCACGACATAGTCAGGATCCTCGTCCACCACGAGATTCAACGACTGATAGATCGCGTCAGCGCTGCCTTGGTACCAGCGCGGGCCGAGTCGCTGCTGTGCCGGCACCGGCGTCACGTAGTTGCCCAGCATGGTCGACATCCGCCAGGTCAACGAGATGTGCCGGTCGAGCGAGTGGGACTTGTACTGGGTCAGCACGGCGATCTGCCGCATGCCCGCGTTGGCGAGGTTGGACAGGACGAAGTCGATCAGGCGATAGGTACCACCGAAGGGCACGGCCGGCTTGGCCCGGTCTCCGGTCAACGGCATCAGCCGTTTTCCTTCGCCACCGGCCAAAACGATCGCCAGAACCTTGGGACGAGCTGCCATGGTCTGAACCTAGGGTGTACGGGCGCTTGCCGACAAGAGGCGCAACAACCGCAGCAAGGCCTTCATCGTCGAACCCTTTCCAGCCTTCGAATGCCTGTGACACCATGCGAGCTATGGCTCCCGACTCCGCTGATCAGCTCCGGATCTCTTTGTTGACCCGGGAGTATCCGCCCTCGATCTACGGCGGAGCCGGTGTGCATGTGGCCCAACTGGTTCCGCAGCTGGCCAAGTTGATCGATGTCGACGTGCAGTGCATGGGAGAGCCGCGTGAGGGCGCCACCGCGCATCAGGAGAATTACCCCGCTGGGGCCAATGCGGCCCTTCGGGTTTTCGGCGCCGACCTGTCGATGGTAGCGGCCGTACCGGACGTCGATCTTGTTCACTCGCATACCTGGTATGCGAACCTGGCCGGCCACCTTGCTGGCCTGCTGCAGGACATCCCGCATGTGGTCACCGCGCATTCGCTCGAGCCACACCGGCCGTGGAAAGCTGAGCAACTGGGCGGCGGCTACCGCTTGTCTTCCTGGACCGAGCGGACCGCGTTCGAAGCTGCCGACGCGGTGATCGCGGTCAGCGAGGGCATGCGCCGGGACACGCTTGATTCGTACGCCAACCTCGATCCCGACAAGGTCCATGTGGTCAAGAACGGCATCGACACGGCCGAGTTCGCGCCGGACAAGGACACCGACATCGTGACGCAATTGGGGATGGATCCGGACCAGCCGTCGGTGGTCTTCGTCGGACGGATCACCCGGCAGAAGGGATTGATCCACCTGGTTCGCGCCGCCGAACAACTCGATCCCGGTACCCAGGTGATCTTGCTGGCCGGAGCGCCGGACACTCCAGAGATCGCCAAGGAATTCAACGAGGCATTCGCCCATCTGTCCTCGAGCCGCGGCAATGTGGTGTGGATCGAGGAAATGGTTCCCCGAGGCCACGTCCGACAGGTGCTGTCGCACGCCACCGTGTTCGCCTGCCCGTCGGTGTACGAGCCTCTCGGCATCGTCAATCTGGAAGCTATGGCCTGTGAAACGGCGGTGGTCGCATCTGCGGTCGGGGGGATCCCGGAGGTGGTGGTCGACGGCGAAACCGGCTATCTGGTTCCCTACGACCCGGCTCGGGCCGACGACCCTGCGGCGGTGGCCGCCTTCGAGGAGGGGCTGGCCGCCAAGATCAATTCCTTGACCTCGGATCCGCAGAGGGCTGAGGAGTTCGGCCGCGCCGGCCGGCAGCGCTGCATCGAAGAATTCGACTGGGGCAAGATCGCCGCCGAGACGGTCGACGTCTATCGAACAGCCATCGAGGTGCACGGCAGCTGAGACGCTTCGCGGATCGCACGGATGCGGGCCGCGTGTTGGCGGCCGAGCTCGCTGCGCGTCTGCGACCGAGTGCACCGGTGGTGCTGGCCCTGCCCCGCGGTGGCGTTCCGGTAGCGGCCGAGGTTGCTGCGCGGCTCTCGGCGCCGCTCGGCGTGATCTTGGTCCGCAAGCTTGGCGTGCCGACTCATCGCGAGCTCGCGATGGGAGCACTGGCGATGATTGGCGACGACGTGTCGCTGTTCCGCAATGCTGACGTGATTAGTGATCTTGGCATCTCAGACTCGGCGTTCGAAGCCGTACGGGCGGGAGAGCTCGCCGAGCTGCAGCGCCGCCGGACAGCCCTCGGCGGCGAGACGCCCACGGTGACCAACGCCGAGGTGATCGTGGTCGACGACGGCCTGGCCACCGGCTCCACGATGCTCGCCGCCGTAGCCGCGCTTCGGCCCAAGGCCCCAGCGAAGATCATCGTGGCGGTCCCGGTTGCCTCACGGTCGGCGGTTCGTTCGGTCGGCGCCGTGGCCGACCTGGTCGTCTGTCCAGCGATGCCGGAGCCCTTCTTCGCCGTAGGTGCGGCATACAAGGACTTCCGCCAGCTGACCGACGACCAGGTGATGGCCATCCTGCAGCGGTACTAACTCGGCTACCGCTCCGCGAGCGGACTAGTTCCAGGAGTGCGCGACGTCGATCACCAGGCGCTGACCCAGCTCGGGCCCCTCGAGCCGGAAGACCCGCATCGGGAGCCTGGCCCGGACGCCGAGCCCGATTGTGGTCTGACCCTCGAAGCTGCCAGCGAAGGCAACCTGGCGGAAGGTCGAAAAGCCGGTCACGTCCGAGAGCTCAGTGAGGCTGTCCGGCTCCATGATCAGCTCGCCACTGGTGTCGTACGCGGGCGCCTTGATCACGATCTGAAGCTTGGCGCCACCACGGAGCGGCACAACCTGACCGGAGCCGTCCTGGTGGACGTTGTCGACGTAGCGCACGTCGTAACCGGTGGCGCCCGAGCTCCAGCCGTTCAGGTCGATGACGAGCCGGTCGTAGCACGCATGCTGGCCCGCCCGGACGCCTCGAATCTGTCGCGCGGTCATCGGTGCAGAGCTCTTCGGCAGCGATCCCCAGGTGACGGCGCAGGTGGCCGCCGTGGCTGCCGGTGCCGTGACGACCGCCCCGGTGGCGGTCGCGGCCGCCATCGCAAGTGTCACTGCGGCAGTACGCAAGGTGCGGGAAACAGACATGTGAGCTTCCTCTCGGGCTGGACAGCTCGGGTTATTCCCGAGCCTCTACCAGAGATTGAGTGCAGCTCGGAAGCTTGGGATACGGGGCCGAAAATACGGTTGGGTTGCTTTTTCACTCACAGCCAAGCTGCGGGCTGCTCGGCAGAGTGTGATCGTGATCACACCGCAACACCGCTCCGGGATACGGCGAGCGGCGGAGATCGTTTCGATAACGAAGCGTCCGCAGATACCAGCAAAAGGTGCGATCTGCGGACGCTGGAAGAAGCGATGGGGAAGGGCTCTAGCCGACCACGCCCTTCAGAGCGCCGGCGAGCTCGGCGGCCTCCACGGCGTTCAGTTCGACGACAAGCCGGCCGCCACCTTCGAGCGGAACGCGCATGACGATTCCGCGGCCCTCCTTGGTGACCTCCATCGGGCCGTCACCCGTCCGCGGCTTCATTGCAGCCATCGCCCACCCTCTCTGTGATCCAGCTTGTTCGGGGGCAATTATTCCGTATCGAGCGGGCCTAGGTGAGCCGGGGGACGAGCACGCAACAGTTGACAAGATGATCGTCGACCAGCCCGACCGCTTGCATCGTCGCGTACGTCGTCGTGGGTCCGAGGAACCGGATCCCTCGCTTCTTCAGCTGCCGGGACAGCGCAATGGAAGCCGGGGAAGTTGCCGGCACGTCCGCCAGCGTGCGCGGGCGTCGATGGTCCGCTTCGTAGTAGCTCCAGACCAGGTCGGCAAAGCCCTGACCCCAGGCGGCGATGACCCGCGCGTTGGCGATGGCAGCGTCGATCTTGGCCAAATTACGGACGATGCCGGCATCGCTCATGAGTCGGTCGACATCGGTCTCGTCGTACAGGGCCACCCGCTCCGGCAGGAATTGGTCGAACGCAGCGCGGAAGTTCTCGCGCTTGCGCAAGATCGTGATCCACGACAGCCCGGATTGGAACGCCTCGAGCGTCATCCGCTCGTACAGGCCGGAGACAGTGGTAACTGGCTGGCCCCACTCTCGATCGTGATAGTCCAGGTACTCCGGCGCTGACAGCGACCACGGGCACCGGAGTTGGCTGTCGGGACCCGGTATGACCGTCACGGACGGCCTTCGGCGATCGTCGCCAGGTCACGAAGGCTGCGGCGGAAGCCCGCCCGCATCAGCGGCAAGCCCTGTCGGACGATCGCTTCGATCGGCTTACCCCCAGGCAGAGAAAACACTTCAGTCGCTGTCAGCCGGGTGCCGCCATGGTGCGGCTCGAGCCGAAAGGCGCCCTCCCCGGTGAAGAAAGGACCCAGATGCAGAACCTCCAACTCCTTCTCCGGCCTCCAGCCGGTGACAACGAAATTGTCCAGCAAGCCGACCGGAATCCGGCCGAGGCGAAAACCCGACAGCGCCACGGCCCGTACGCCGAGGCCCTGGTCGTGATCACTGACGACGTCGACCGTGGTGAACGGGATCCACCGCGATTGGCCGGCCCAATCGATCAACACTCGCCAGACCCGCGCTGGCTCGGCGGAGACCTGCCTGGCTACCTGCAGGATCATTCGGCCGGGCTGCGCTGGTCGATGTCCTGTCCGCGAGGCAGCTCGGGAGCGAGTGGTGCCTGCGGACGCAGCCATCCGCTGAGTTCCGCGATCCGGGCGTCGCGCTGGGCGATTTCGGCGCCCAGCCGATCCAAGATCTCGTCGACTTGAGCCATCGAGTAGCCACGGAGAGTGACGCCGAAGCGCAGACCGTCCAGATCTTCGGCGGTCAGCGGGCGGTCCGGGAGATCCTGTCGATAGATGTCGCGGACCGGATCTCGGCTCATCTGGCCCATGCCTCCGGCCGCGGCAATCGCCGCCGCACCGAGCAGCACGATGGCAAGCACGGCGATGAACCACTCCATGGCTTCGATGGTGTCATGAAAGCCCAAGCAGCTGCCGCTTCACTCCGGACGCCGAGCAGCACCAGTCGTCGCCCGCTCGCTTCGCATCCGTTCGACTACGTCGTCAAGATCATCGGTGAGGTGGAGCAGCTCCAGGTCGGCCGCCGTGACATAGCCCATCGCGGCGGGCCGGGCGCGCAGCCAGTCCAAGAGGCCACGCCAGTAGTCGGTTCCCACCAGCACCACCGGGAAGGTCGTGACCTTGCGGGTCTGGACGAGGGTCAGGGCCTCAAACAGTTCGTCGAAGGTCCCGTAGCCTCCCGGCATGACGACGAAGCCCTGGGCGTACTTGACGAACATGGTTTTGCGGGCGAAGAAGTAGCGGAAGTTGATACCGAGATTGACGTAGGGGTTGAGGCCAGACTCGAACGGCAGCTCGATGCCGAGGCCGACCGACACTCCGCCGGCGGCCGCGGCGCCTTTGTTCGCTGCCTCCATCACACCTGGCCCGCCTCCAGTGATCACCGAAAGCCCGGCGCCCACCAATTTCGTGGCGAGCTCCTCGGTCATCGCGTAGATCGGATCATCGCGGTCGACCCGGGCAGATCCGAAAACACCGACCGCCGGGCCGAGTTCGGCCAGGGTGCCGAAACCGTCAACAAATTCCGACTGGATCCTCAGCACCCGCCAAGGATCGGTATGCACCCAGTCGCTCGCCCCGCGGCTCTCCAGCAGCCGCTGGTCGGTGGTCGTGGTCTCCCGTTGGGCACCGCCGCGGATGATCGCGCCTTCGACCCTTCGCTCCGCGCCTCCCGGATCGGTCATAGGGCAACCCTAGGTGAGCCATCGCACCAAGGCGTTCCGGCAGGCCACGACCTCGGCGGCAGGACAGAACTCATCGTCGGCGTGCGCCTTGCTCGGGTTGCCGGGACCAAAGTTCACTGCCGGAACGCCCATCGCACTGAATCTGGCCACGTCCGTCCAGCCGAACTTCGCACTCGGCTCACCGCCCACCGCCGCCACGAACTCCTTGGCAGCGGGCCGATCCAGGCCGGGCCGCGCGCCGGCTGCGACATCGGTGACCTCCACCGGGAAGCCCGTCAGCACCTGTCGGATCTGTTCCTCTGCCTGCTCCGGGGACTTGTCCGGAGCGAACCGGTAGTTGATCTCGATCTCGCAGGTGTCGGGGATGATGTTGCCGGCCGTGCCGCCGCTGATCCGTACCGCGTTGAGGCCTTCTCGGTATAGCAGCCCGTCGACCTCGACCTCGGCGGGTTGATACTCGGCGAGCCGCCGGAGCACTGGCGCCGCGTCGTGCACGGCATTGCGGCCCATCCAGGCTCGCGCCGAGTGCGCCGCCAGACCGTGCAACTCGACCTCGATCCGCATGGTGCCCTGGCACCCGCCCTCCACCCGTGCGTTGGAGGGCTCGCAGAGCACCGCGAAATCGCCCGCGAGGTCGCCGGGTCGTTCTCGGCTGATCCGTGTCAACCCGTTCCGGCTGGCCTCTACTTCCTCACAGTCGTAGAAGATCCACGTAACGTCGCGGGCCGGCTGAGTCAGTGCCGCGGCTGCCACCAGTTGAACCGCGACACCGCCCTTCATGTCGCAAGCTCCGCGTCCCCACACCAACGTGTCATGGTCAGTACCGGTGACCCGCGAAGGGAGATTGTTCGCCACCGGAACGGTGTCGATATGGCCGGCGATGACCACTCTGCTGCCTCGACCGAGTTCGGTTCGCGCCAGAATGACGTTGCCGTCCCGAGTGACCGCAAGATGACCGTACGGACGGAGGGCGGCCTCGATGGATCCGGCGATCTCAGCCTCGTTGCCGCTGACCGACTCGATGTCGATCAGCGCCCTCAGCAACGCGATTGGGTCACCTTCGAGGTCCAGCACGGGCATGGTGCGAACCCTACTGGGACGCCCGAGATTGCATCGTGTCGCCGCGGGACCGGGTCGTGACCGAAAGGCCGCCGAGCGGGCCCAGCAGCCGGAACATCTGACCACCTTCACAGACTGCGCTCATCTTTCCCAAAGCCGCAGCATGCCCATGACCGTCTAGGCTTCCCGGCATGATCGACGGCACGACCGCACGACCAGCTTGGGGATGGGGCCTGGCGACGGTCCACGAGTCGGGTCAGGTGCTCGACACGTACTTCCCCAGGCCTGCCCTCGGCCGAGCAGACGACAGCGAGCCGCCACCCGAGCTGGCCGCGGGAGCCGGAGCTGATGACCTCCGCGCGGTTCGGACCGACGTGCGGCGAGTCGAGGTCGATTTGAATGTTCCGCCTTCCGGCGGCTCGGACGCCTACCTTCGGCTCCACCTGTTGAGCCACCGGTTGGTTGCGCCCCGGAGCATCAACCTCGACGGCATCTTCTCGCAGCTGGCCAACGTGGTCTGGACCTCGTACGGACCCTGCGCCGTCGACGGCTTCGATCGGGTGCGCTCACGGCTCCGTGCTGTCCATGGCCAACTCACCGTGTACGGGGTTGACAAGTTTCCTCGAATGATCGATTACGTGCTGCCCACCGGCGTGCGGATCGCCGACGGTGATCGGGTCCGTCTGGGCGCGCACCTCGCCGAGGGAACGACGGTGATGCACGAGGGATTCGTCAACTACAACGCCGGAACCCTTGGCAC
>OCZS010000035.1_pt1 | contig 38928 bp, 37 predicted proteins | sample 1539071 | NCBI WGS metagenome assembly OCZS01 (sample SAMEA3113584, study PRJEB22503) | soil metagenome
TTCATCGTGTCTCTCCCTCCGGGCCCCGTCCCTCGGCACCCGTGGACAAAGCCTCGGCCGGGAGAGCCGCCTCCTGGAGAACCGCCTGCGGCCTGTGGACGGGATCCACAACATCCGGGACCTGTGGAGGAGGGATGCCGGGGCGACGCAGGCGGCGTCAGACGTCCGCCGCGCGGGTCAGTGCGACGCGCGTCGCGCCGTGCCGTTCGAGCACCAGCTCCACGGGGACGACGATCTCCGCCTCCGCCACCGCGTCGATGGAGGCGCGAAGTCTCTTGTCCATCACCCGGCCGCGCCGCCGGGCCCCGATCCGCGCGAGCCATCGAGAGACGAGCGCCAGGAACAGCCCGCCGAGCACCCCGCCGACGAGCAGGACCAGCGGAATCGGCACCACGCCCCAGGTCGGCGGGTCTCCGACGACCGCGTCGAGCTGGAACCAGCCGAGCAGGACGTAGAGCGCGAGCCACAGCAGGCCGACGACGGCAGTCACGGCGAGGACCAGCTGGACGACCCCCACGACCCGCCACCAGACCGGCGACCGGGCGTGGAGCGAGGTGCCGACGACTGCCTGGTCCAAGGCGTCCCCGAGGGAGGCGCCGGGCGGTGACGCGGCGTGCTCCACGGCCTCGGCCCACGGCGTCGGGAGGTCGCGACCGGCGCGGTCCGCGAGCCGCCGGGTGGCGAGGTCGACCGCCGCTCGTGCCGCCGGTGTGGGCGGTGGCAGGGACGAACGCCCGAGGACCGACCGGACGTCGGCCTCGGACACCCGGACGTCCTTGCCGTCCAGGCGCAGGCGGCGCAGCGGCCGTGGGCGCAGGCGGTGCACCCAGCGGGTGAACGGCCAACCGGTGCGCGCCACGGCTTCCATCCGGTAGTCCCGCTCGACGGCCTGGACCACCGTGGGCACCCCGGCGCTGCGGGCCAGCGCGTCGAGCAGCTCGTCGCGGGCAGGAGCGTCGACCCCCGGCTCCTCCTCCGCGACGTGTGCCCTCAGCAGTCGGGCGGATGCCCGCACGTCCCCGGCCAGACGGGTGCGCGCCATCGTGCGACCCGCCACGGCATTCGCCAGCCGCTGGCGCAGCTCGTCGACGCCGGCTCCGGTGGTCACCGAGGTGGCGAGCACGGTCGCCCGTGGGACGCCGTCGCGCTCCATGAGTCGCACGAGGTCCGCGCGGCACTGCTCGACCTCGGCGGGTGTCAGCCGGTCGACCTGGTTGAGGACGACCATCGTCACCGCTTCGTGGGTCGCCAGGGCCGCGACGTAGTCGTCATGCAGCCGGGAGTCGGCGTACTTCTGGGGGTCGGTGACCCAGACGAAGAGGTCGACGAGCTCGAGCACGCGCTCGGCCTCCACCCGGTGGTCCACCTCTCGGGAGTCGAAGTCGGGGAGGTCCAGGAGCACGAGTCCGTCGAGCGACCCGAGCGGACCGCCGTCCCGGGGAGCCTCGACGTGGTGGCGAGCGCCGACGCGCACCCAGTCGAGGAGCTCGCCGACCGGCTCGTCCCCCCAGATCGCCGCCACGGGGGTCGAGGTGGTGGGCCGGCGCACCCCCACGGTGGCCACCGGGCTGCCGACGAGCGCGTTGAACAGCGAGGACTTGCCGCTGCCCGTCGCGCCGGCGAGGGCGACCACCGTGTGGCCGCCGACGAGCGCCGTGCGCTCCTCCACCTTCGCGACCACGGCCCGTGCGCTGTCGCGCTCGACCGCCGGCAGCTGTTCGCCCCCGGCGTCCACGGCGGCTCCGAGGGATGCCGCCGCGGCGGCGAGCTGCTCCGGGGACACGACGGCACCCCGGGAGGAGCCCATCCGCAGCGGGCTCACCGCACCACCGCGCGGAGCCCGGCGGCGGCGGCCGCGAGACGCTGGGCCTGGTCCTCCGGCGCGGCGACGTCGGCCAGTGCCACGGCATACCGGTGTCGCTCGGCCTCGTAGAGGGCATCGGTGAGCTCGAGAAGCCGGGTGCGGGCCTTTGCCGCCATCTCGCGCACGGCCTGGTCGCCGAAGATGGCCTCGAGGACCCGCTGGGCGAGCACCGCCGTGCCGCCGGCGATGCCGATCTCGGCGCCGACCAGGCCGCCGGTGCTGCCGAAGGCGACGAGCATGAGGAACAGCCCGATGCCGTTGAGACCGTAGGCGGCGATCCGGGCGTTGGTTCTCCGACCCTGGCCCTCGGTCCGCACCAGGTCGAACACCTCGCCCTGCCAGTCCCGCACGAGGCGCTCCACGTCGGGACGCAGGCCAGGTGCCGGCTTGGCGAGCTCGGGATGACGCGCCAGGATCGGTCCACCGCCGGGAAGGCGACGCCATCGGCGCACCGACTCGGAGCTGGCGGCCTCGGCGTTCGACAGCAGGAGGGCCGCGACACCGGTCTGGAGCGCTTCGCCGAGTCCCTCCGCCGGCGGCGGGCCTCCCTTGATGGCCGCCGTGACCTTGTCGCGCCAGCGCGAGATCGTCGTCTCGACCTGACGGAAGAACTCCCCCGTGCCCACGAACTCCTGCCAGCGGGCGAGAACCTCTCCGCGCAGGAGGGTGCCGTCCGTCATCCCGTCCGAGACGCGCCGGCGTGCGTCGTCGAAGGACTCGTCGACCGCCCGGCGCAGGCCGACGGCGGCGTCGTGCTGGTCCCGGCTGGCCACCACGAGCTCCGCCGTGCGACCCGAAAGCGACTCCACCGCACCCCGCAACGTCTGGCCGACGACGATCTGACGGGCTCGCGAGTCGCTCGCCAGCGCGTGCAGCCAGGACCTCAGCCGGGCGACGGCCTCCGCGGGAAGGTGCCCATCGGGGTCCAGCGTCGTCTCCGGGACGGTGAAGATCGGAGCGGTGGGCAGGCCCTGCTCGCGAAGCATCGCCGCGAGGTGCGGGCGGATCTCGCCCACGGCCTCCGGCGGGATGCGGTCGAGGACGATCGCGACCGCGGTGCCGCGGTCCGCCGCGGTGCGGAGCAGATCCCACGGCACCGCATCGGCGTAGCGGGCCGCAGTGGTCACGAAGAGCCAGAGGTCGGCCGCCGAGAGCAGCTGGGTCGCGATCGCCCGGTTCGCCGACACGACGGAGTCGATGTCGGGCGCGTCGAGCAGCGCCATGCCGGCGGGCAGCGCGGTGGACTCGGCGAGCCGGACGGTGCCGGGTTGCGACTCTCCGGTGTCCTGGCCGGTGACCCGGGCCAGGGTGGGGAGGATGCGGGTGTCGGCGAACCACCGCCGGTCCTGGGGGTGGTGGACCAGCACCGGTGAGGTGGTCGTGGGCCGCAGCACCCCCGGTCGGCTCACCTGGGCGCCGACCACGGAGTTGACGAGTGTCGACTTCCCCGCGCCGGTCGAGCCGCCCACGACCGCGAGGAGGGGTGCGTCGATGGAGCGCAGGCGGGGCAGGACGTAGTCGTCGAGCTGTTGGAGGAGCTGGCGCCGGGAGGCGTCGGCCGGCGCACGGCTGGGCACGTCCAGGGGCAGCGAGGCGGCCTCGACCTCCCCTCGCAGCCTCTCGACCGCGGAGACCAGCGCCTCCACGTCCCCGTCCGCATTCACGCCGCAAGAGTAACTACCCGGGTCAGGCGCTCAGGCCATGCACCCGGCCGCGATGATGTCCGACATGCGTGTCTTCGTGGCCGTCGACCCACCCGCCGACGTCGTTGACGACCTCGACGCGTTCCTCGACGCCCGTCGGGACGCCGGCGACGGGCTGCGCTGGACGCCCCCGTCCCAATGGCACCTCACCCTGGCGTTCATGGCCGCGGCGCCGGAGAGGGTGGTCGAGGACCTCGTCGGCCGCCTGGGCGAGGCCGTGGAGCGCAGGGCTCCCGTGGGCCTGGCCATCGCCGGCGGCGGGTGCTTCCCCGACGTCTCGCGCGCTCGGGTCCTGTGGGCCGGCGTCCAGGGCGGAACGACCCTGGCCCCCCTGGCCCGGTCGGTGCGCTCCGCCTGCGCCGTCGTCGGGGCGGCGCCCGAAGGTGGGCCCTTCCGCGCCCACCTCACCCTCGCCCGGATCCCGCGCCCTCGCGACGCGACGCGTTGGGTCCGCGTGCTCGAGTCGTATGCCGGTCCGCCGTGGTCGGCGACCGAGGTGGCCGTCGTCTCCTCCCACCTTCCACGGGAGAGGGGGCACCGGCCACGCCACGAGGTGCTCGCTCGGCTGCCGCTCGGTGGCTGACCGGAGGTTTACCAGGGACATGTCGAGACGGCATCCGGCGCCCAGGCTCGCCGAGGCAGGGAAGTCGAGGTGGTGGCGCCCTCCCTGTTGAGCAGGTCGACGCGGTTCAGCTCTCGACATCGGCGAGCACCTCGCCGACCACCTCGATCGACTCTGCCGTGATCGGGTCCAGGACGAGCTGGAGGTGAGTCGCACCGGCCTCCGCCATCCCCCGAACGTGGTCACCGAGCGCATCCGGCGTGACCGTCGTGACGTTCGCGTCGTAGGCGTCACCCATCAGCCGGCCACGGCCACCCGGCAGGGTGACGAGGACCGCGGCCGTCGCCTCCACGTGCCGACCCTCCGGCATGACCGCGTCGACCCCCTCTGCAACCGCCGCGAACCGTTCGACAGAGTTGTCGTAGACGCTCCACCAGACGTTCCACGAGTCCGCGAGGGGCAGCCCGATGCTGAGCATGCGCGGGCTGGTGGAGCCCAGCAGGATCGGGGGTCCGCCCGGCCGGATCGGCCGCGGGTCGAGCACGCAGTCGTCCACGTCGTAGTACGTCCCATGGAACGTCGTCCGCCCCTCCCGCAGCAGCGGGACGATGATCGCCAGCGCCTCCTCGAAGCGTGACACGCGTCGGTCATACGGGAACCCGAACGCGTCGTACTCCCGTCGGTTCCATCCAGCGCCCAGCCCCACGATGAGCCGCCCGCCGGAGATCGCGTCGACCGTCGCGGCCTGCTTGGCGAGCATCGCCGGGGCGTGGAAGCTGGTCGAGGCGACCAGCGGCCCGATCTCCACCCGCTCGGTCACCGCGGCGATCGCGGCGAGCGTCGTCCACGCCTCGTAGGGCCCTCGTGTCGACCCGTCGGGCAGGTCGTACAGCAGGTGGTCGCCCACCCAGATCGAGTCGTACCCGGCGGCCTCCACGCGTCTCGCCAGATCCAGGTATTCAGGCCATGGCACGAGCCGCTCCACCTCGGGCAGCTGGACGCCGATCTTGCACGGGCGAGTCATGTGGTGACCCTATGGACAGGTGGCCTTCGACCGCCACGCCGTCTGCAGAAGTGGGCGTCCGGCGGCCTGGTGAGGGCTGGCCGGAGGGCGGCGGAAGCAGGCTGTCGTCGAAGGTGACAGGCCAGCAGTCCCGCGGACTCGTGACAGTGCTCGAGGGCGTCGTGCACTCCGGGGGGCCGCCGCTGCACACGAGGCGGAGGACGAGGTGGTCATCGTGGTGGAGGGACAGCTCGTCTACAGGTCGGTGACGAGAAAGGAGTCCTGGGCGCGGACGGGGTGTTGTGGTTCCCGCGACGGGTGCGGCACGCCGTCGCCAACCTGGCTGCAACGCCCTGCCGCTTCATCACCGTGGCCACACCGGGCGGCGTCGAGGACTTCTTGCGTGCTCAGCGGGGCCATCTCGCAGCGCGTCCGCCCGGCCGTGCTCCCGATCCCACGGGGCTGGCTGGCGTTGCAGGCGCGCGGACCCGCCCGATCGTCGGCCCGCCGCTGACTCGGGACGTGTAGCGCGCCGGCAGCTCGTCGACGAACAGGTGCTCCCCGGCGGTGCCGGCTCGACACCAGGCGTCAGGGACTCACCCTGCGTCTTCCTCGGGCGCGCAGCGCGAGGCCGACGAGCAGCACAGCCAAGGTCGCGAGCGCCGTGGTGTCGACGGCCGGGATGAAACGAACCTGCCCGTTGGCGATCGTGTAGACACCGATGCCTCGCACCATGCCGCCGAAGCCACCTCCGGCGCCCTCGTCCTCCGGGCCGGTGCCCCCACCTCCCCCACCGAGGGCGACAGCGACCGGGATCACCATGACCCCGTCGCGCTCGACCGGCTCACCGAACACGCGGCGAATGCCGAGCTGGTCACCAACTCTCGTCACGATGTCCTCTGGGGTCATCACGCACCTCCAATGCCTCGGTCAGGGCGGCTGTCCACATCCAGCAGACCACAGATCACCGAGTCGTGACCCCGGGAAGGAGATGGGTGCGCCGCCTGCGACACCGCCTCAGGCTCCAGCGGTGCCAAGGGCGCGGTATGCCGCGCGTTCGGCATCACCAGCCTCCGGGGAGCCCCCCGGAGCCCGACAACACGACGGCATGAGCACCGGTCACGGTGCCCCCGGCAGGACTCGAACCTGCGACCTCGAGATTAGAAGGCTCTTGCTCTATCCAGCTGAGCTACGGGGGCGTGGCAGCCGACCCGGCCGGATGCCGTCGTCAAGTCTAGGTCCGTCACCACGACCCCCAGCGTGGTTCACGGCGGCGTCGGCGTGGTCACATGCGGGCGAGCTGCCGTGACCGGCGCAGTGCCATCTCCGCGAGGGCGGCCGCCACGTCCGGCACGACGGAGTCGTCGAACGCTGCCCTGGGCGAGTGGTTGTCCTCCGCGAGGCGGTGGTCCTCCAGGGCGCAGGCACTGACGTTGAGGTAGGCACCGGGCACCTGCTCGAGGACGAACGCCATGTCCTCCGAGCCGGCCTCGGGGAACGGCATGTCGGCCCACGAGTCCTCACCGAACAGGTCGGTCACCACGCTACGGGCGAAGGCGAACTCCGCGATGTCGTTGACCGTGACGGGGTACCCGTGCCCGATCGAGACCTCGGCGGTGAGCCCGTGGGCGCTCGACACCCCGTCGCTCACCTGGCGGACCACCTGGTGCGCCAGGGCACGGCTCTCCCGGGAGAAGGTCCGGAGCGTCGCCTCGATGACCGCGTCGTCGGGGATGATGTTGTCCTTGGTCCCTGCGGCGATGCGCCCGACGGTGAGCACGACCGGGTCGAAGACGTCGAAGCGCCGAGTGACCGCCGTCTGGAGCGCGAGGACCACCTCACACGCGACAGGGACCGGGTCCCTCGTCCGGTGTGGTGCAGACCCGTGCCCACCGAGTCCGCGGATCGTCACCCGCACCTCGTCCGCGGCAGCCATGAGCGTGCCCGGACGACCGAACCACACACCTCGGGGATGGTCCGCCGAGTACACGTGCACGGCATACGCGGCGTCGACCCTGCGGCCGGCGGCCTCGAGCAGCCCCTCCCGGATCATGACCTCGGCGCCACCGGGTCCCTCCTCGGCAGGCTGGAACATCAGGACGACGTCACCCACGAGCTCGTCACGCAGCTCGTCGAGGATGCGTGCCGCGCCGACGAGCGCCGCCACGTGAAGGTCGTGTCCGCAGGCATGCATGACCCCGGGTCGCTCGGAGGCATAGTCGATGGCGAGCTCCTCCGTGACCGGCAACGCGTCCATGTCGCCGCGGAGCAGGACCACGGGCCGGGGCCCCACCACGTGAGCCTTCCCCCGAAGCACCGCCACGACCGAGCTGAGCCGCTGGCCCGTGGTCACCTCGAGGTCCATTCCGTCGAGCGCCTCGAGGACCGCCGCCTGGGTGGCGGGCAGCTCGAGGCCCACCTCCGGGACGCGGTGCAGCCGACGCCGCAGCAGCACCAGCTCGGGGCCGATGCGGCGGGCGATCGCGAGCGAGTCGGGCACGGGGTCTCCTCACGAAGGGCGTCCACCCTGGCGGGGTGACGACGGGACGGGAACGCGGCGGTATGCCGGTCGAGGCGCGCACCTCGCGCGGTCGGCGGCGGTCAGGTCAACGGCATCCCGACGAACTCGGCGCGCCGCGCACTCAGGGCGAGGAGCAGCTCCCGCTCCTGGGCGAGAGCGTGGTCGTCGGCCGCCGAGTGGGACATGCGATGGCGAAGCAGGGCCAGCTCGCTGGCCACGTCCTGGAAGGCGCGCATCGCCTGCAGGCCCTGACGGCCGGTGTTCGCCCGGGCCCAGGCACGCGCCTCCCGCCGGTGCGCCATGGACGCGAGCATCGCCACCTCAGCCGGCGAGAGCCATCCGGCGTCGGCGTAGGGGTGGAGGTGGCGGCCGATGAGCCGACCCTCGCGTCGACGGGCCCAGCCGACGAACGCCAGGAAGGCGAGGAAGATCGGCACCTCGACGAGAAGGTAGATGACCCACAGGCCGGCCCCGGCGGTGACCGCCCCGAGGTTCCACAGCGCGTGCGCGAGCACCGCGAGGACGTAGCCGACGACAGGAGCCACGATGCGGGGGAACCACGAGCGGCTCGTCGCGGCGACCCCCACACCGATCCCGATGAGGACGGTGAACATCGGGTGCGCGAAGGGCGACATGAGACACCGCGCGACGAACGTCCCCGTGAGGGCGGCGCCGCCGCCCTCACTCCACGCCTGGGCGAGGTAGTGGATGTTCTCGGTGAAGGCGAAGCCGGCGGCGCAGATGCCGGCATAGACCATCCCGTCGGTGACGCCGTCGAACTCACGCCGCAGCACCCACCACGCCAGGAACACGAAGGCACCCTTGGCCGCCTCCTCCACGACCGGGGCGACGAGCACCGCCGTCGTCACCATCGCCGCCTCGGGGTCGCCGGGCGCAGCCGCCTCCAGGACCGCGATGGCGCTCGTGTTGAACAGGGCCGCGATGACGGCCGCGACGAGCCCGCCCCAGAGGAACGCCGCGGCGAGGTAGCGGGTCGGTTCGGACTCGAAGCGGTCCAGCCAGAGGAAGGTCGGGATGACGATACCGAGCGGGACCAGCGCCACGGTGAGCGCGAGCAGCGCCGTCTGGACGCCGAACGTCGCCCCGAGGTAGACGGCCACGACGAGCGCGGTGAGGAGGAAACCCACTCCCACGACACCGGTGAACAGCCATCGGCGCAGCATCGGACGTGCCGTTGTGGCGTGCCCCGCAACGGCGACCGGGCGGCGAATGTCGAGGTCGCCGTTCATGCCCCGTGACCCTAGTGCAGCGGACCCGGCCGGGCCGGTGGGCGATGCCGGCGGCCTAGCATGGCGCCCATGACGACCTCGGCGACCGACCGCGCCCAGCCCGGACGAGCGCAGTCCGATCGCATCGTGTGGATCGACTGCGAGATGACCGGCCTGTCCCTCCACTCCGACGCCCTCGTCGAGGTGGCCGCCCTCGTCACGGACTACGAGCTGACGGTGCTCGGCGAGGGCGTGGACATCGTCATCAGGCCGCCCGAGGCTGCCCTCGTCCAGATGGGCGACTTCGTCCGGGAGATGCACACGGGGTCCGGGCTCCTGGATGCCATGGAGACCGGCACGACCCTGGAGGATGCCCAGGCCCGGGTCCTCGAGTACGTCCGCGCGTGGGTCCCGGAGGCCGGCAAGGCGCCCCTCGGCGGCAACACGGTCGCGACCGACCGCGCCTTCCTCGCCCGGGACATGCCCGGCCTCGAGGCGCACCTGCACTACCGGATCATCGACGTCTCCTCCATCAAGGAGCTCTCGCGTCGCTGGTTCCCGCGCGCCTACTTCGCCGCGCCGCAGAAGACGGGTGGCCATCGCGCTCTTGCCGACATCCGCGAGTCCATCGCCGAGCTCCGCTACTACCGCGAGGCGGTCTTCGTGCCCTCGCCCGGTCCGTCGACGGAGCAGGCGCGCCTCCTGGCGGCGCGACACGTCGTCGACCACCAGGTACCTGCCGGAGGCGGCCCGGCACCCCAGGCCGTGGTCGGAAGCAGCCCGGAGTAGCAGGTACGATGGTCCGCGCTGCGGGCGCACGGCATCCTCGGATGCGATGCGCCCGCCGTGGTGGGTATAGCTCAGCTGGTAGAGCACCTGGTTGTGGTCCAGGGGGCCGCGGGTTCAAGTCCCGTTACTCACCCCACGTCGTCAAGCCGCCCTGCCCGGCTTCCCAGCCGAGGTCAGCGCACGACCTTGATGTTGAAGTTCGCCGTTCCGAGCGCTCCCATGATCCGGAGCCACAGCGGCAGGTACATCTCGGCGCCACGGGCAGTCTCCAGTCCGCCCAGGTCGAGGACGTCGTCGTGACCGAAGGACTCGAGCAGGCCGACGACCACGGCCTTGGCGTCCGGGTCGTCGCCGGACACGAAGACGGTGCTGCCCTGGCCAAGCAAGCGTGGTTCGACCATGAGGGCCGCAGTGACCGTGTTGAGCGCCTTGACGACCCGCAGCCCGGGGAACGCCGCCTGGACCTGCTCCGCGAGGGACGAGGTGTCCTGAACGAACAGGGTGGGAGGGAAGCCGGCGGAGGTGTCGAGCGGGTTGCTGATGTCCAGCAGCACCGTGCCCGCCATGGAGTCCGCGCCCGCCATCCGGAGGATCTCCATGGAGGCCGCGCCGGACGAGGCGTTGACGAGGAGGTCGGCGCCCCGGGCCGCCTCCGCGAATGTGGCGAGCCCGATGGACGAGTGCTGCTCCCGCCACGCCGGGAACGGTGGCGTGCCCATGGAACCCCCATCGGTGCGAGCCAGCGTGTCTGCCGGCTCCCGCGTGCCCATCACCACCGAGTGACCGAGCCCGTCGAGGCGGGCGGCGAGAGCGCGGCCGACCGCACCGGTGCCGAGAACTGCGATGTCCATGGTGCTCTCCTTGGGTCGGTGGGCGGCAGACAGCCCTGTCTACTGACGAAGGCACCCCTCGACAAGTACCTCCATGCCAATGACGCCTCCCGGCAGTCGCCGGACGTCGCATCTCCGCCCGTTTGCGAGGATGAGAGGTATGCCGCTGCCGCACCACCGCAGTCCTCGCCACGTGGCGTCGATCTGGCGGCCGGGTGCCGCCTTGGCGGTCGGTGTCCTCGTCGTCGGAGGCGGCTCGGCCGGCGCGGCAGCCGCGCCGGGGTCCGCTGGAGGCGTGTCCGTCCTCGTCGGAACGCGGCCGGTCACCTCCCTCGGTGCCCTGCCCCTGCATGCTCGCCTCACGGCATCCAACCCGGCCGACGGGAGCACCGCCGGGACGGTGCCGGAGATCGTCCTGACCTTCTCGGAGGAGGTCAACCCGTCGTTCGTCGCGGTCACCGTCGAAGGCCCGGAGGGCGACGAGACCGACGGCGGGCCGGCGGTCGACGGCCGGGAGGTCAGGCAGACGTTGGTCTCCGGCCTGGCCGCCGGCGCGCATGTCGCCACGTTCCGGGTCGTCAGCGCGGACGGCCACCCGGTCTCCGGCACCGTGAGGTTCACGACGACCCAGGGGCCGACCGCGACCCAGCCGTCGCCCAGCGGAGCGGGGACATCAGCACCCCCTTCTTCTTCCCGTCCGCCGTCGTCCCCGGCCTCGTCAGCGGACTCCGCCACCACCTCGTGGGCGCTCCCGGGTCTCGGGGCTGTGCTCCTCGCCGCTGCCATCGGCTGGGCCCTCTGGCGCTCCCGTTCACGCCCGTCCGACAGCGAGGGGGCCGAGGGACGGAGCGGTCACTGAGGATTTCGTGGGCGCTGCCGGCTGCTGATAATGTCTTCGATCGCGCGCCATTAGCTCAATTGGCAGAGCAGCTGACTCTTAATCAGCGGGTTCGGGGTTCGAGTCCCTGATGGCGCACACCGGATCGACGGACGAAGGGCTCCCCTCGGGGAGCCCTTCGTCCGTCGTGTGGACCCATGACCCACACGCGTACCGGGTGCACGAGCCGCCCTGAAGCCGTCAGTCAGCGCTGGCGGAGCCGGCGGTAGAGGATCACCCCACCCACGACGGCCACGACCGCGACGACGGCCGCCAGGCGCTCCACCCGCAGGTGCCCCTCCGGGGTCGTCGCGACGTCTGCGAACCGCGCCTTCGCGGCCTGGGTACGACGGTGGAGGATGTTCCTCGGGGTCACTCGGTGCGTGAGCTCGTCGATGGTGTTGGCGAGACGCTCCCGGCGAACCGTGATCTCGGCCTCGAGGGCCGAGATGCTCGGGGGTGGGGTCGTGGCCGTCTCGGCGCCGGTCGTCGTGCTGTCGGCGGTCGGGTTGGCAGCGCTCATGGTTTCCTCACTCGAGTCCGAGGTCGCGGCGGAGCTTCGCGACGTGGCCAGCGGCCTTGACGTTGTAGAAGGCATGGGACACGGTGCCGTCCTCGTCGACGACCACGGTGCTGCGGATGACGCCCTCGACGGTCTTGCCGTAGAGCTTCTTCTCGCCGAAGGCACCCCACCGTTGCATGACCGAGCGGTCGGCGTCCGAGAGCAACCGGATCGTCAGTCCCTCCTTCTCGCGGAACCGAGCGAGCTTGGCCGGCGTGTCGGGCGAGATGCCCAGGACGGTGTAGCCATCGGCTCTCAGCGACTCGAGCGAGTCGCTGAAGTCACACGCCTGCGTCGTGCACCCAGGCGTCATGGCCGCCGGGTAGAAGTAGACGATGACCTTGCCACCGCGGAGGTCGCCCAGGGAGACCTCCGAACCAGCATCGTCGGGCAGCGTGAAGTCGGGCGCGGTGTCGCCGGGGCTGAGCCGGTCACCCACTGTTGCCTCCTCGTCGTGTCTCGATGGTGACGCCAACCTACCCGCAGACCTCCCGCCGGAACCTGCGGCCGGGGCCGCGACCGCCGACGATCCGACCGGTGCGCAAGGCGGGACTCGAACCCGCACACCCGAAGGAACCAGAACCTAAATCTGGCGCGTCTGCCAGTTCCGCCACTTGCGCGCAGCAGACAGGGTATGCCGTCATGCGCTCCCGGCCGTGCCTCACCGGCGGAGAGCTCCCGCAGGAGTGGCTCGATCGCTCGGAAGGCGTTGCCGCGGTGGGAGATCGCGTTCTTCTCCACGTCGCTGTACTCCGCCAGCGTGCGGGTGTCCCCGGCCGGAACGAAGACCGGGTCGTAGCCGAAGCCGTTGGTGCCACGCGGCGCACGAGCCAGCCGGCCCTCGACCCGGCCCTCGCTGCCCTCCACGCGGCCGTCCGGCAGCGCGACGACGGCAGCGCACACGAACGCGGCGCCGCGGTGTTCGTCAGGCACGTCGGCGACCTGCTCGAGCAGGAGGGCGAGATTCGCGCGGTCCCGCTCCTCGCGGCTCGCGTTCGCGCCGGCCGTCGACCCCGACCAGCGAGCGGAGAAGACCCCGGGAGACCCGCCGAGGACGTCGACGGCAAGGCCCGAGTCGTCGGCGACGGCAGGGAGGCCGGTGGCCTGGGCGAGGGCAACGGCCTTGAGCCGTGCGTTGCCGAGGAAGGTCACCTCGGTCTCTCGGACGTCCGACGCGTCGTCGACGTCGCCGGCGCCCACCACCTCGAGGTCGAGCTCGTCGACCAACGCTGCGAGGATCTGCCGCAGCTCGTACACCTTGTGCTCGTTGCGGGTCGCGAGGACCAGCCGGCGCCTCACCCCAACCGCTCGCGGGCCGGGGCGTCCAGGGCCGCACGCTGGAGGCGGGTGAGCTCCTCGCAGCCGGTCGTCGCGAGGTCGAGGAGCTCCCCGAGCATCGCCCGGTCGAACGGGTCGCCCTCCGCGGTGCCCTGCACCTCCACGAACCGGCCGTCACCGGTCATGACGAGGTTCAGGTCGGTCTGGGCACCGGAGTCCTCGGGGTAGTCGAGGTCGAGCACCGGTCGGCCGTCGACGAGTCCGACGCTCACCGCGGCGATCGACCCCGTGAGTGGTTCGGTGCCCGGGGCGAGAAGCCCCCGCGCCCGCGCGTCGGTGACGGCGTCGACGAGAGCGACCCAGGCGCCGGTGATCGCCGCCGTGCGGGTGCCGCCGTCGGCCTGGAGGACGTCACAGTCCAGGACGATGGTGTTCTCGCCCAGCGCGGACGTGTCGATGACCGCCCGCAGGCTGCGTCCGACGAGTCGGGAGATCTCGTGGGTGCGGCCGCCGATCCTCCCGCGCCGCGACTCCCGGTCACTGCGCGTGTTCGTCGAACGAGGCAGCATCTCGTACTCGGCCGTGACCCAGCCGGTCCCCCGCCCCTTGAGCCATCGGGGTACGCCGGGCGTGAACGACGCCGCGCACAGGACGCGGGTACGTCCGAACTCGACGAGAACACTGCCCTCCGCGTGGTCGAGCCAGTTGCGGGTGATGCGCACCTCGCGTAGCTGGTCGGGGGCGCGGCCGTCATGTCGGAGGTGGTCGGGCATGGCCGCAAGGCTAGCCGCGTCCCCCACCGCTCCAGAACCGTCGGTTCAGCGTCCGTGCACCGACCCGCGTCACAGCTCGTAGGCCACGCCCGGTCGCGCCAGCTCCACGTCGCCGGGCCACACGGCAGCGGCCTGGCTCCGGCACACCTCGGGGTCGTTCCACGGCGGCAGGTGAGTGAGCACGAGCCGTCTCACCCCACCGGCCCGGATCGCCGCCGCGGCCGCTCGGGAGCCCGAGAGATGGATGCCGGACACCGTGTCACGGCCGTCGACGAAGGCCGAGTCCACGAGGGCGAGGTCCGCCGCCCGCAGGAGGGGGGTGAGGTTGTCACACTCGTCGGTGTCACCGGTGAAGGCCAGCACCGCCCCGTCGGCCTCGACCCGGTAGCCGTACGCCTCGACCGGGTGGATGACGGCATACGGCGTGATGGTGAAGGGGCCGACGGTGAAGGCGACGGCATCCCGCACGTCGACGAAGTCGTACTCATGGCCCATCGCACCGGCCTCCGCGCCGTGGTACATCGAGGTCACCCGCTCTTCGGCACCCTCGGGGGCGTGCACGGGGAGCCGCGGCCGACGCTGCCCGCCCGGTCGGTAACGACGCCACACGTAGAGCCCGCAGAGGTCCACGCAGTGGTCGGGGTGCAGATGGCTCAGGACGACGGCGTCGAGGTCGTCGGGTGAGATGTGGCGTTGGAGGGGACCCAGCGCACCGCTTCCCAGGTCGAGCAGGACGTTCCAGGTGCGGCCGTCGAGCTCGGCCTGGACGAGGTAGCTCGACGACGGCGAGGAGGGGCCGGCCAGGGAGCCCGAGCAGCCGACGACGACGAGCCTCATGCCATCCCCGCGCTCACCACGGCCGGCGGGGCGGTGAAGACGGGTCCGAGCCGAGAGCCGAGGCCGAGGAAGCGACCGGCGAGGCGACGGAACTCCTCCGGGTCGCCCGTGGTCGTGAAGCCGTGGTCCGGGGGCGGGAGGTCGTCAGGCCTGAGCAGGTCCGCATCGGCGAGGACGCGGTAGACGTCCTTGGCCGTCTCCTCGGCGGACGACACCAGCGTGACACCATCTCCCATGACGTAGGAGATGACGGCGGTGAGCAAGGGATAGTGCGTGCAGCCGAGGACGAGGGTGTCGACGTCTCGCGCACGCATGGGGTCAAGGTACTCGTGGGCGACACCGACGAGCTCGCGACCCGAGGTCACGCCCAGCTCGACGTACTCGACGAAGCGCGGACACGGTGTGCTGACGACCTCGAGGTGGGGAGCTGCCGCGAAGGCGTCGAGGTAGGCCCCGGACTGGTGGGTGCCCAGGGTGGAGATGACGCCGACTCGCCCAGTGCGCGTCGCAGCGGCCGCCCGCCGCACGGCGGGCCGGATGACCTCGACGACAGGCACGTCGTAGCGCTCCCGCGCGTCGTGGAGCACGGCGGCGCTCGCGGTGTTGCACGCGATGACGAGCACCTTGACGCCGTGGTCGACGAGGCGGTCGAGGCACTGCAGGGCGAACTCGCGCGTCTGCGCGATGGGACGTGGCCCGTAGGGCGCGCGCGCGGTGTCCCCGAAGTAGGCCACCGACTCGTGCGGAAGCTGGTCGAGGATCGCCCGCATGACCGTCAGTCCGCCATACCCGGAGTCGAAGACCCCGATCGGGAGATCAGTCACCCGCACCACGGTAGGGCCACCCACCCCCATCACCCAGCCGGGACGGCCGCACCTGGGTCAGGTGGTCTTCGAGTGGTGGCACCACCAGGCGGTTCGGGTGTGAATCTCGCGCCATCGTTCCCGGGAGGCCGGGTGCGCCTGCATACTTGACCGGGGCGCCGGCCGCAACCGCAGGCTCCCCGGGTACGACTCCCCACCCGCAAAGGTCCCATGATCGTCAACGACCTCCAGCCGGCCATCGCCACCGCGCGGTCGTCACGCCTGAGCCGTCGCGCCCCCTCGGTGGCGGCGGTCGCCACGGACCTCGCCGTCCTCAGCGCCGTCACGGTCGCGGCAGCGGTGGGCCGGATGCGTCTCCCGTTCTTCCGCGAGACCGCGGACGTCAACGAGCTCGCACAGCTCGTGGGCGTCCCGATCGTTGTCGGGTGGATCCTGTTCATCGCCGCCCATGGCGGCTACTCGTCCCACACCCTCGGAGCCGGGACCGGGGAGTACAAGCAGGTCGTCCGCGGGACGATGGTCGCGGCCGGCGTGACGGGCGTCCTCTGCTACCTCGCCAAGTTCCAGTTCTCCCGCGGTTTCTTCTTCCTCCTCATCCTCATCGGCATACCCTCGTTGCTCCTGGGCCGCCTCGTCCTGCGCCGGTTGCTCCACGCCGAGCGGCGCCGCGGCCACCTCGCACACCGCGTCGTGGTCGCCGGGTCCGCCGCCCAGGTCGACGAGATCGCCCGGGTCCTCAACCGCGAGAGCTGGCTGGGCTACCACGTCATCGGGGCCGTCCTCCCGGCGGCGGAGACGACGGACCACACGGAGGGCGGCGTCCCGGTGCTCGGGTCCACCGCGCGCACGGCGGCGGTCGTCGCGGACTCCGACTGCGACATCGTCCTCTTCGCCGGTGGGGCCGTCACGTCGGCCCAGGCGATGCGGCGAGCAGCGTGGGACCTCGCCGACACCCCGGTCCAGATCATGCTCGTCCCGGGGCTGACCGATGTCGCCAACGACCGCGTCCGGGTGCGGCCCGCGGCCGGGCTCCAGCTCATGGAGCTGGAAGGGCCTCGCGCTCATGCGGCCACCCGGGTCTCGAAGCGGATCTTCGACGTCGTGGGGGCCACCGCGCTCCTCGTTCTGTTCAGCCCGCTGATGCTGGCCACCGCCATCGCGATCCACCTTCACGACCGTGGTCCGGTGCTCTTCCGGCAGCAGCGCGTCGGCCGCAACGGCGACCTCTTCGACCTCTACAAGTTCCGCTCCATGCACGTCGGTGCCGACTCCATGGTCGACACCGTGACGGCCCACAACAAGCACGACGACGACCACGTGCTCTTCAAGGCGGCGCAGGACCCGCGCATCACCCGGCCGGGGCGAGTCATCCGGCGCTTCTCCATCGACGAGATGCCGCAGTTCCTCAACGTGCTGCGCGGCGAGATGAGCCTCGTCGGCCCCCGTCCACCCCTGACGGGGGAGGTCGAGCGCTACACCGCCGACGTCCGACGACGCCTCGACGTTCGCCCCGGGATGACCGGCCTCTGGCAGGTGTCGGGACGCTCCGACCTGTCGTGGGAGGACTCGGTGCGCCTCGACCTGTACTACGTGGACAACTGGTCGATCGTCCAGGACCTCGTGATCCTCGCCAGGACGATGCTCGTCGTCCTGACCGCGCGCGGCGCCTATTGACCGACCGCCTCCTCGGCGGGGCACCGGGCCACCGGGGGGCTCAGCGGTCGAGCATGGCCGAGGCCAGGGTCTCCTGCAGCCAGGTGAGGAAGTCGTAGACCGAGAGGGCGTAGCTCAGCGGGTCGTCGGGGTCCAGGTCCTCCGCCGCCGCCTCCAGGAGGTGGACGTCGTCGTCTGTGCGCAGCCCCATCCGCTCGCCGAGCACGAGCCGCACGTCGGTGAGCGCGGTGAGGACGGCCCTCGCCTGGTCCTCGTCGAGACGGAGCTTGTCGTCGCCGCGCATGAGGTCCGCGGCCGCCGCGAGGGTGGAGGCCTTGCGCCGCCTCAGGCCGGTCTCGGTCAGTCGACGGAACTCCGCCGCAACCTCGTCGTCCTGCCGGTTGGCGGTCGGCAGGAGCCGAGCCAGCGCCGGATCCCGCTCGGCCGCCGACGCGTCGAGCTCGGACTGGTCCTCTGCGGCCACCGTGACGCCCATCCCGAGGCCGGCCACGATGGAGGAGAACTCGTCGCCGTCGTCGCGAGTGCGGGGTGCCGGTTCCAGCAGCTCGCGGACCTGGTCCATGAGGCCGGCGACGGTGGCGCGCTCGAGCGGGTCGAGCTGGGCGGCATACCGGACGTGCGACCCGGACCGCCTCCGGCGGAACCCACGGGCCATCAGTCGTCCTTCTGGAAGGTCGCCCAGAGCCCGTAGCCGTGGAGGGCCTCGGTGTCGGCCTCCATCGCCTCCCGGGTGCCGTTGGCGACGACGGCGCGTCCCTTGGTGTGGACGTCCATCATGAGCTTCTCCGCCTTCGCCCGTGAGTATCCGAAGTGGGTCTGCAGCACGTAGGTCACGTACGACATGAGGTTGACCGGGTCGTTCCACACGATGGTGATCCACGGGGTGTCGGGAAGCACGTCATCGCCGGTGAGGGTGACCTCCTCCTGGACGGGCGCGATCGACACGCGCTCAAGGATAGGGCGGCCGGGTGCTGCAGCGGTCAGCCGAGCAGTGCGGGGCCCGGTCAGCGCCCGGCGCGGTTCCAGGAGCCGGCGTAGAGCCCGTCGTCGCAGGCGCGTCCGGCCTCGCCGAGCTCGAGCGGGCGGAACGTGTCGACCATGACGGCCAGCTCGTCGAAGTACTCCTTGCCCAGGGACGCCTCGGCGGCGCCGGGCTGCGGACCGTGCGCGTGGCCACCGGGGTGCAGCGAGATCGACCCCTTGCCGATGCCCGAGCCCTTGCGGGCCTCGTAGTCTCCGTCGACGTAGAACATCACCTCGTCGGAGTCGACGTTGGAGTGGTAGTACGGCACGGGGATCGAGAGCGGGTGGTAGTCCACCTTGCGGGGGACGAAGTTGCAGACGACGAAGTTCCACCCCTCGAAGACCTGGTGGGCGGGCGGAGGCTGGTGGATGCGCCCGGTGATGGGCTCGTAGTCGCGCACGTTGAAGACGTACGGGTAGAGGCAGCCGTCCCACCCCACGACGTCGAGCGGGTGGAAGGGCAGGAGGTGGAGCGTGCCCACGATGCCACCGCTGCTGGCCGGGCCGCCGCCCCGGTGCTTGATGAGCACCTCGGTGTCGTCGTCCGGCTTCTCGCCGATGTCCTCCGCGAGGAGAGGGCCCTGCGGCACCCTGAGGTCGCGCTCGCAGTACGGGCTGTGCTCGAGGAACTGGCCGTACTTGCTGAGGTAGCGCTTCGGTGGGGCGATGTGGCTGCTCGCCTCGATGCAGATCGTCCGCAGGGGGTCTCGACCCGACCCGGTGGGGATCCAGCGATGGGTGGTGGACCGCGGGACGACGACGTAGTCACCCTCGCCGACCTCGAACGCGCCGAAGACCGTCTCGACGCGCGCCCGGCCGCGCTCGACGTAGACCACCTCGTCTCCGATGCCGTTGCGGTACCAGGGGCTCCTGGCACCCGAGACGGCATAGGACAGGCGGACGTCACCGTTTCCGAGCAGGAGCCGCCGCCCCGTGACGACGTCGGTGTCCTTGACCGCCTTGGCCGGGAAGAGGTCGTGGGGCTTCAGGTGCCTCGGCAGGAGCGGGTGGTTGGGCGTCGTGCCGAGGTCACCGAAGCTGAAGTCCCGGTACTCCGCGACGGTCGACGGGATGTTGCGGTGGTAGAGGAGCGAGGAGTCGGACGAGAAGCCCTCCTCCCCCATGAGCTCCTCGTAGTAGAGCTCACCCAGCCGGCCGCGCTTGGCGGGACGCCGGTGCTGGGTGTGCCGCTTCGGGGGGATGCTGCCCATCGCCTGGTAGTGCGCCACTGGTCCTGTCCACCTCGCTGTGGTCGTCTGGGGCTCATGGTGCCGCCTCCCAGCAGGGTATGCCGTGCGCCCCGACGACGGCATCCCTGCCCCGGGTCACCGGGGCGTCCACAGGTCCGGCGCTCGCTGGTCGTCGATGCGCGAAGGCCGCCGTTCAGCCTCCGGCCGGGTGAGCTCTCGCGACACGGGGGCCGGCCGGCCCCGCGATAGGTTGGACCCATGTCGTGGACGACAGCGCCGCTCCTGCGCGGCCTCCTCGACGACGCGGCGGTCTTTCCGCCGGCGGCCACCCCCCTCCCCGACGCGGTGCGCGACCACGGCGGGCACCGCAGGTCCTGGTACGCCTGGTGCGTCGGCCCGCTGCTCGTCCCGGCCGCATCGGTTGCCGAGCTCATCGCCGTCCTCACCGACGAGAGGCCAGGGACGACCGCGGTGCCCAGCGCGGCTGCGCTCGACGTCGTGCTCGTCTCCCGCCCGGGGTCCGACCCCGCGGTCCTCGCCGCAGGTCTGCACGTCCTGCGCGACGAGGTCGGCATCCACGTCGTCGCGGTGGAGCTCGGCTGGGAGCACGGCTGGCGAGAACTCGGGCTCGAGGACGTGGCGGTCGTCCTGGAGGTGCCTCGCGGGCCCGACCAGGCGGTGGCCGTCGCGGACGTCCGGACCGCCGTGGGCGAGGGACGCCCCGTGCTCGCGAAGTTCCGCACCGGTGCGACGCCGACGTGGGAGTGGCCCGACGCGACGGAGCTCGGGGCCTTCCTCCTGCTGGCCGCGGGTCTCCAGGTGCCGTTCAAGCTCACCGGCGGTCTCCACCACGCGGTCCGCGGGACCTACGAGGTGGCGGGCGTGGCCGAGGAGAACCACGGCGTGCTCAACGTGCTGCTCGCCACCGCGGCCGCCCTCGAGGACGCCGGGCCGGAGGAGATCGCCGCCGTGCTCGAGCTGACGGACGGCGGGGCGCTCGCCGAGCTCGTCGGCGCGTGGACGACGGCGACGACCGCAGACGTTCGGCGCGCGTTCACGGCATACGGGTGCTGCACGGTGACGGACCCGATCGGTGAGCTCGCGGACCTGGGACTGCTCCCCCGCCCCGACGAAGGACCGCCATGACCTGGCTCGACCTCCCCGCCCACCACCCCTTCGGCGTCCACAACCTGCCGTACGGCGTGTTCTCCACGGGGGGTGCCGACCGCCGCGTCGGTGTCCGGGTGGGCGAGCACGTGCTCGACCTGGCCGCCTGTGCGGAGCGCGCGGGCATGGAGTCGGCGGCCGTCTGGCGGGCCGGTTCGCTCAACCCCTTCCTCGACCTGGGGCGGGAGGCGTGGGCCTCGGGCAGGACCTGGCTCGTCGAGCAGCTCACCAACGAGGCGCACCGGGATGCCGTGCAGCCGCACCTGCTCCCGGTCGCCGACGTCACCATGCACCTGCCCATCGAGGTCGCCGACTACGTCGACTTCTACGCGAGCGAGCACCACGCGACCAACGTCGGGCGCATGTTCCGCCCGGATTCGGAGCCGCTGACACCCAACTGGAGGCACCTGCCGATCGGGTACCACGGTCGCTCCGGCACCGTCGTCGTCTCCGGGACCGACGTGCTCCGGCCGCACGGGCAGCGCAAGAGGCCCACGGACCCAGCGCCGGTGTTCGGCCCGTCGATCCGTCTGGACATCGAGGCGGAGCTCGGCTTCGTCGTCGGCGGTGGCACCCGTCTCGGGGAACCGGTGGCACTGGCGGATGCCGACGACCACCTCTTCGGCGTCGTCCTCCTCAACGACTGGTCGGCCCGCGACCTCCAGGCCTGGGAGTACGTCCCGCTCGGGCCGTTCCTCGGCAAGTCGTTCGCCACCTCGATCTCGCCGTGGGTCGTCACCACGGACGCCCTCCGGACCGCACGCGTGGCCCTGCCCGGGCAGGACCCGGAGCCGCTGCCCTACCTGCGAGGTGAGGTGACCGCCGACGGGGCGGGCACGGCATACGGGCTGGATGTGCACGTCGAGGTCGACTGGAACGGCACGGTGGTGTCGCGACCGGAGTTCCGGGAGATGTACTGGTCTCCGGCACAGATGCTCGCGCACATGACCGTGAACGGTGCGACGCTGCGCAGCGGGGACCTCTTCGGTTCGGGCACCATCTCAGGGCCCGCGGAGGACACGCGTGGGTGCTTCCTCGAGCTGACCTGGAGCGGCGCGCAACCGCTGACCCTCGGGGACGGCTCCCGACGGACGTTCCTCGAGGACGGTGACACCATCACGCTGACGGCGACGGCACCCGGGCTCGACGGGTCGGTCATCGGCTTCGGCGAGTGCGTCGGCACCGTCCGTCCTCCGCGCTGACCATCGCCCCGTGCTGCCTCGCCCAGGGCTGGCGGTCAGCGCGCCCGGCCGGTCCAGGCGAGGCTGCCGGCATCCAGCCGTTCCCGCACGACGCGGGCCAGGTGGTCGGCCTCACCGTCGTCGTGGACGAGGAGGTGCAGCGCGCTCACCTGCGCGTCGCTGAACTGTGCGTACATGTGCCGCGCGGCCTCCAGGTCCGTGAACCCGTGCCCTGTTCGACTCCGCACGCGCTCGATCGCCACCTCTTCGGGCGGCAGCAGGACGACGTAGTTGACCCGGGCCGGAGCACACGCATCGGCGAAGGCGTCGATGGCCCAGGGTCCGACGACGCCGTCGTACACGACGAAGTATCCACCGCCGGCGAGCCGCCCCGAGGCGGCCGCGGCCGCCTCGGTGACGACCCGGTTCTGCTGCTCCGCCGGCTCGGTCCAGGGCGGTACCCAGCCCTGCCGGACGAACCCGAAGAACTGGTCGCCTTCCACCAGTGCACTGCGAGGGAACCCGGCCGCCAGGATGCCGGCCACCGTCGACTTCCCCGCGCCGGGAGGCCCGGACACCACGAGCAGCTCGCCTCGCTCTGCACCCCTCATCGGCGGGACGACGCCTGTGCCATGACGTCCTCAGCGCGTGGGAGCTCGAAGCACGACGAGGGTGTCGGCGACCTTGTCGTGCAGCGCCTGCCGCCTCGGGTCCCACAGCAGCCAGGCGGGGTCGAGGATGTTGAGCATCGAGGCGAGGATGTTGAGGAGGGGCACGAAGGCCATCAGCGCGGTCGCGACGCTGATGAGCTGTCGACGAACGGCGGTCGCCAGACCGATCGGCCCGGCGCCACCGGTACGGCGCACGATCGTCCCGAGGACCATCTTTCCCGGCGTGGCTGAGCGCCAGGCCAGGAACCCGACCTCGTAGACGAGGGTCACGACGAGGCTGACCAGCGACACCGGGAACAGCGCCGTCGTGAGCTCCTCCGCGAACCGCGTGGTGTCGATCGCCCCACCGCCGGACCCGGTGGTCGCCTCGTCGAGGAAGTCGGCCATGACCCTCAGCACGTCGTCCCACCAGGGGATGGCGAGAAGCAGCGTGAGCACCCCGGCGATCAGGGCGTCGAGGATGCGGGCGAGAAGCCGGCGCCACCACTCGGCCAGGACGTCGCCGTCGGGGAGGACGTCTCCCCGCTGGCCCCAGGCCTGACCGTAGACCCCGCCCGGGCCGGGTCCGGGTGCCTGCCCACCACCGGTCCACTGGCCCGGTGGCGACCACTGCCCGGCGCCGGGCTGCGTCGATCCCTGGGAGGGCCACCCGACGCGGGCGTCGGCGGCTGGCACGTCGGGGGCACGACCGATCGTCGACGCGTCAGCCGACGCAGAGTGCCGCTGGGTCGTGTGCGCGGTCCAGATGACCCCGTCGAAGTAGCGCAGGAGGGTCGGGTCGTCGGGATCCTCGTACCAGCCGGGTCCCGAGGGGCTCTCGGTCATGGCGACAGCGTCTCACGTGGTGTCGCCCTCCCTGTCAGGACGCAGCCGCCCGCCTCACTGGTGCACCCCCAGCTGAGCGGCCATGGCGACGACGGCGTCCCCCACCCCGTCCGGGTCGACGAGGTGGTGGAGGTGGCCGGCGCCGTCGAGGACCGCCACCGGCCACCCGAGCCGTCGCGCCACCGACAGCTCTTCGGCGTACGTGCCCCCGTAGGCGATGTACGCCTGACGTGACCCCGTCCACCCGGGTGGCGCCCCCAGCCGGGCCTGGAAGTACGCCAGCGGGAGCCGTGCTTCCACCGCCCGGATGCCGGCCAGCACGTCGGGGTCGGGCAGCACGGCGGTGAGGTCCTCCTCAGGCCACCAGCGGGTCCACGGGGGTAGCAGGCCGTCGCTTCCGACCATGGACGCGAGTCGGGACAGCAGCCCCTCCGGCGCGAGGGGCGCCTCGCCATCCTCCGGGGGAAGCGCTGCGTCCACGTAGACGACGGGGGCACCCGAGGCGACCGCGACGGCATACCGGCCGGCGTTGCTGTGGGCGACCACGACGTCGGGCCGCCGCTCGCGGACGAACGAGGCGTATGCCGTCAGCACCGGTGAGGGCCCGGCCGGCGCCCTGGGGGGTCGGGCGACCGAGGCCGCCCACCCGCAGCGCCCGAGCGCGTCGGCGAGCGGCGCGTAGGCCACCTCCGGCAGGAGCGGGCTCGGCAGCAGGACGGCGGTGGTCACGGTTCACATCCTCGCCCGGCGGGCGTCAGAGGTTTCCGCGGCGCTCCTGCTCGCGCTCGATCGACTCGAAGAGGGCCTTGAAGTTTCCCTTGCCGAATCCCAGGGACCCGTGCCGCTCGATGACCTCGAAGAACACCGTCGGCCGGTCGCCGAGGGGACGGGTGAAGATCTGGAGGAGGTAGCCGTCCTCGTCGCGGTCCACGAGGATCTTGCGCTTCTTGAGCTCCTCGATCGGCACACGCACCTCACCGATGCGGGCGCGCAGCTCGGGGTCGTCGTAGTAGGCGTCCGGGGTGTCGAGGAACTCGACCCCCTCCTTCCGCAGCTCGTCGACGGTGCGGAGGATGTCGTTGGTCGCGAGCGCGAGGTGCTGGGCACCCGGGCCGCCGTAGAACTCGAGGTACTCGTCGATCTGGCTCCTGCGGGCGGCGATCGCCGGCTCGTTGAGCGGGAACTTCACCCGGTGGTTGCCGTTGGCGACGACCTTGGACATCAGTGCCGAGTAGTCGGTGGCGATGTCGTCGCCGATGAACTCCGCCATGTTCACGAAGCCCATGACGCGGTTGTAGAACGAGACCCACTCGTCCATCCTGCCGAGCTCGACGTTGCCCACGACGTGGTCGAGGGCCTGGAAGAGGCGCTTCGGGGCGCCGTCGCGCTTGGCGTAGGTGGACGACGCGGGGACGTAGCCGGGGAGGTACGGGCCGGCATACGTCACGCCGTCGACGTGCCGCTGGACCAGCGTGTGGCGGGTCTCCCCGTAGGTCGCGATGGAGGCGATCCGCACCGACCCGTGCTCGTCACTGACGGTGCGCGGCTCCTCGACGATCGTGGCGCCGGCGCGGCGGGCCTGGTCGATGCAGCGGTCGACGTCCGGCACCTCGAGCGAGATGTCGACGACACCGTCGCCGTGCTTGGCGTGGTGGGCGATGAGCGGGCTGTCGGGGCTGACCGCCCCCTTGACGACGAAGCGGATCGACCCCGACTTCAGCACGAACGCCTTGTGGTCGCGAACCCCGTGCTCTGGTCCGGTGTAGGCGACGAGCTCCATGCCCCAGGCGCTCTGGTAGTAGTGCGCCGTCTGGGTGGCGTTGCCCACGACGAAGACCAGCGCGTCCCACCCGGTGACGGGGAACGGGTCCTGCTGCTCGTCGTACTCGACGAGACCGACGAGCTGCTTGAGCTGCTGGAGGTCCAGGCCGGCCTGGCGCTCCTGGTCGGTGAGGTCGAGGTGGCTGGCCGGCGTCGTGGTCGTGTCAGTCATCAGGCCACTGTGGCGGCTCCGGTCAGGGTGTGCAACGGTATGCCGTTGCGGTGGTCACGGTGCGCACGCTGTTGCCCTGGGCCGGGTGGACGGCGGACAATGTGACCATGGCACGCCAGACCGGGGTGGACCCGCTCGACGCCCGGCTGATCGCTCTCTTCACGGAGGACCCCAACGTCGGGGTGCTCGGCGCCTCACGCGCGCTCGGCGTCGCACGGGGGACGGTGCAGGCCCGCCTGGACCGGCTGCAGGACCGGGGGGTCATCAAGTCGTTCGCACCGCAGGTCGACCCCAGGCCGCTGGGCTACCCGGTCACGGCCTTCTGCACCCTCGAGATCCGCCAGCGCCAGGGTCACGCCCCGGTGGTGGCCCACCTGTCGGCCATCCCCGAGGTCCTCGAGATCCACTCCATCACCGGAGTGGGAGACCTCGTCGTGCGGATCGTCGCCCGGGACAACGCCGACCTCGGCCGGGTCATCGACGAGATCATCGACGACACGCACGTGATCCGCGCCAACACCGCGATCTGCCTCGTGACCCACCTCGACCACCGCACCGGCCCGCTCGTCGAGGTGGCCGCTCGGCGCGAGGACACCGACGCCTGAATCTGCGGGCACGACGCCGCCGGGTGGTGGCTGCCGGTCACTCGACCGCCACACGGCTTCCACGCGACTTCAACGTCCGCTCGCCATGGTGATACACGCACCAGTTGCCCACAGGAAGAGGAATCACCATGTCCACCCACACCGTCTCCGTCGGCCGTTACCGCCCACCGGCGTTCGCGGCCATCACCGCCCTTGCGGCGGTTCTCGTGATCGCGTCCCTCGCCTCTGCCGTCATGACGTTCGGCGCCGGGTCCTTCTCCGGCACCGGCTCAACCGTGGAGGTGCCGGCGCCTGCGGCCGGCGACATGCCCACGCCCGAGTGGCTGGAGAGCTACCTCCAGCCCAGCGGAGCCACATCCATCCCCACGCCCGAGTGGCTGGAGAGCTACCTCGAATTCAAGGCGCCGGTCCTGGGTTAGTCGGCGCTCGGTCCGTGCCCGTGCATCGCCGGCCCGCCGCCGTGTCGGCCGGCCGGCGATGTTGGGGCTCGGCGCCGGGATCCGCTCGATGCGGCCCGCAGGAGTCAGTCCCCACCGTCCTCCGGCGCCCGCAGACCCTCGTAGATCTCCTTGCATGTCGGGCACACCGGGAACTTCTGGGGGTCTCGTCCGGGGACCCAGACCTTGCCGCACAGCGCGGTGACCGGCTCACCCGAGAGCGCGCTCTCGAGGATCTTCTCCTTGCGCACGTAGTGGGCGAAGCGCTCGTGGTCGCCGGGCTCGGCGACCTCCGGCAGCGTCTCGGTGCGCTCGAGGACGGCCGTCTGCGGCTGCCCCGAGGGCGCGTTCGGGTCGTCCAGCGGAGGCATCGTCTCGCTCATCCTGCGAGTGTAGGCCGCCCCTGCTTGCCCGACCTCGTCTGTCAGCCTGTCACCGACAGGCCGCCGCGGCGGCCTGTCGGCGACGGCGTGACAGACGAAGTCGGGGGGCCGGGGGAACCGGTCAGTTCAGCGAGGGGTCGGCCGGGAACCAGGCGACCCAGCACAGCGGCTGGCGCTGACGCCGCAGCACGCGTCGCCACAGGTCGCCCGGCACGTCCGTGAAGGCGTCGGCGCTCTCGGTGTCCACGACGTACCACGAGCCCGTGCGGATCTCCTCCTCGAGCTGCCCCGGTGACCACCCGGCATACCCGGCGAAGATCCGCAGGCCGGCGAGGTCAGGCACCACGAGCACCGGAGGGGTGTCGAGGTCGACCAGGGCCACGGACCCGAAGAGCCGCCGCACCCCGGTCGGCTCCGGGGTGTCGCCCGGCACCGCGACGAGCCCCAGCGCCGAGTCGAGCTGCACCGGACCGCCCTGGAACACCTTGGCGGGATGGCTGGCGTGCTCCTCCCAGCCGGGAAGCACGGCGTCGACGTCCGCGTCGATCGGTCGGTTGAGCACCAGCCCCTGGGCGCCGTCCTCGTCGTGGTGCAGGACGAGGACGACCGCGCGCCGGAAGACGCCCTCCTCGATCTGTGGCGTGGCGACGAGGAGCTGCCCGGTGATGTGGGTGGCGCTCATGGCCCCATTCTGCATCCGCGCCGAGAACGCGTGGGGTCAGGCGCGGGTGTCCGTGTCCCGCGAGGCACCACGGCGGCGGCTGTCGCGAGGGCGGTCCCGTCCGCTGGTGCCGGGCCGCGGCCCACCGGGACGACCCCCCGGACGAGCGCCGGACCGGCTGCTGTTGCGGCGTGCGCGTGGTGACCCCTCGATGATGGGGCGCCACACGGCGTCGGCCACCGGCACCCCGCTCGGCGTGCGCGCCCCGATGGCCCGCATCGTGGCGTCACCCGGTGACACCCTCGCCGTCCGCGCCTCGGCGCCGGCCCCCTCGACGATCCGGGTCACCATCTTGCGCTGGTGCGGGAGGGCCAGCATGACGACGGCTCCCTGCTCCCCGGCCCGGGCCGTGCGGCCCGCGCGGTGGAGGTAGTCCTTGTGGTCCTTCGGCGGATCCACCTGGACGATGAGGCCGACGTCGTCGACGTGGATGCCGCGAGCGGCGACGTCCGTCGCGACGAGCACCGACATCGTCCCGTCGCGGAACGCGCCGAGGACCCGGTTCCGGACCGCCTGCGACAGCCCACCGTGGAGCGACGCCGCCAGCACGCCCCGCTCCCGGAGCTCGCCCGCGATGCGGTCGGAGCCGAGCTGGGTGCGGGCGAAGACGATGACGCGTCCCTCCCGACCGGCCAGCTCGGCCGTGAGGGCCTTCTTGTCCTGGGGGTCGATGAGCAGCACGTGGTGGCTCATCGTCGTGATCGTCGCCTGGGCCTCGTCGGTGGAGTGCGTCACCGGGTCGACGAGGTAGCGCTCGACGAGGGTGTCGATGCCCTGGTCGAGCGTTGCGGAGAAGAGCAGACGCTGCCCGCCGGCGGGCACCTGGTCGAGGATGGCGGTGACCTCCGGAAGGAAGCCCATGTCGGCCATGTGGTCGGCCTCGTCGAGCACCGCGATCTCGACGCCACCGAGGTCGACGGCCCCTCGCTCCATGAGGTCGGCGAGGCGACCGGGCGTGGCGACGAGGATGTCGATCCCCTTGGTGAGCGCCTTGATCTGCGGCTCGTAGGACAGGCCGCCCGCCACGAGCTTGTGGCGCAGGCCGGTGACATGGACGAAGGGCTCCAGCGCGTCGCTCACCTGCATGGCCAGCTCGCGGGTGGGGACGAGGATGAGTGCCCGAGGGCGACGGCTGACCGGCGTCGTGCCGTCGTCCAGTCGTGCGATCGTCGCCAGGCCGAAGGCGAGCGTCTTGCCCGAGCCGGTCCGCCCCCGGCCGAGGACGTCACGCCCCGCGAGGGCGTCGGGGATCGTGGCCGCCTGGATCGGGAAGGGGTCGACGATGCCGTCGCGGGCCAGCCGCTCGACGAGCCGCGGGGGCACCCCCAGTGCGGCGAAGCCGTTGTCCTCGGTCACCTCACGCGGGCCACCGGCGGTCGAGCTGTATGCCGTCCACGTGTCGGCCTCGGCACGCTGCGCCTCGGCCTCCTCGAAGGTCAGCGGCCGGTCCCCATCACGCGCGCGACCGACGCGAGGGCCCCCCCGAGAGCCACCGCGGCCGTCCCCACGGGAGTCGCTCGCGGCCCGGTAGCCGCCTCGGTCCTCACGGCGGGCGTCGCTGCCGCCGCGGGAGGCACCCCGGTCATCGCGGCGGTAGCCCCCGCGGTTACCGCGGGCGTCACCACGGTCTGCATGGCGACCCTCGTGACGGTCCCGCCGCACCGGGTCCGCAACCCGTGGACCTCGGTCGCGCACCGGACTCTTGCCGCGCTCCCGGCGCGGCCTCTCGTCGTGGGGGCGGTGCACGTGACGCTCGTCGCGCGAGTCGGAGACCCACCGCTTGGGTCGCTGGCGCTGGAGGTCGTCCCGGTTCGAGGTGGGACCTCGGTCGGACGCAGCGGCCGAGGACCTGGGCCCGCGGGAGTCGACGCTCACCCGGTCAGGGCGGCCGGAGCCACGGCGCGGGTCGTCGCGGTCCCAGCGCGGCGAACGTTCGGCTCGTGGCCGCTTCGTGGAGCCGTCGCCGTCCGCGACGGCCGGCCGGGCAGCGCGCTTGGGCGCACTCCTGGGCCCGTCGGGCTGACCGCGGTGGTGGGGCTTCTTGGGGGCCTTGCGGGCCTCGATCTTCTGGGCGGAGGTCCAGCGGGCCTTCTTCGGGCCGGATGCCTTCTTGGGCATGGGAGTGTTCACCTGTTCTTCGTTCTCGACGTTCGGAGACAGACACGTCTTCGGCCGGCGGCGAACGGGCGAGCAAGACGAGCCTCGGACACAGTCGTTCGTGCGCACCGTCGAAGGTGCGCTCTGGTCCGTGGGGCCGGTTCGACGTGGGGAGTGTCACCGGCGCACCGGGCGGGGTGGACGGGGGTCACGCTCTGCGACCACTGGTGGACGCAGCCATGCGTCCATCACCTCGGTGGAGGGTCGAGTCTACCAGCGGGCCGACATCGGCCGGACCAGGCCACCGACACCCCGATGCGCCGGCGAGCCCGGCCACCCATGTTCGGTGCGGCCGTCACGCGTCGGGCAGTACGGCTCCACGTCGGACGAGTGCGCGCCACAGCACGACGCCGAGCGCGACGCCGACGAGGTCGACGACCGCGTCGGCGAGGTCCCCCGAGCGCGTGGGCAGCAGCAGGGCCTGGACGACCTCGCTGACGACGGCATGCGCACCGAATGCCACGACGACGACCCGTTGAGCAGCACCCGCGAGGAGCGCGACCGTCACGGGCACGAGGAACACCAGCAGGTGGACCACCTTGTCGGAGTGGGGGAACGGTTGCTCGCCGGGGCCGCTGGGCGAGTAGAGGACCACGAGCTGCACGAGAACCGCAATCCCCAGCAGGGGCCACAGGACGCTCCGCCCCGGGCGGACCGTGCCTGCCGCACCCCGCTCTGTGTCGGACGGCGCTGCCTGGGTCATGCCTCCGGCCGACCGCGCACCGCGGCCTTGACCGCGTCCGCCACGACCGTGCTGACGTCCGGGTGGAAGACGCTCGGCACGATGTAGGTCGCGTTGCGTTCGTCCTCGTGGACGACGTCGGCCAGCGCGTCCGCGGCGGCGAGCAGCACGTCCATCGTCACCTGGGAGACGCCGGAGTCGATGAGCCCCCGGAACACCCCCGGGAAGACGAGGACGTTGTTGATCTGGTTCGCGAAGTCGGACCGTCCGGTCGCGACGACCGCCGCATGCCGCGCGGCGACGTCGGGGTCGATCTCCGGCACCGGGTTGGCCATCGCGAAGACGATGCTGTCCGGAGCCATGGACGCGACGTCCGCCTCGGAGAGGATGCGTGGAGCGGACACCCCGAGGAACACGTCGGCCCCGCGCATGGCGTCCGACAGGGTGCCGGTCACTCCCTCGGCGTTCGTGTTCTCTGCGATCCAGGCGTGGTTCGGGTGGTCGCCCGAGAGCACGTCGGCTCGCTGCCGATGGACGACCCCGTCGAGGTCCGCGACGACGACGTGCCGCGCCCCCGCGTGGAGGAACAGCTTGAGGATCGCGGTCCCCGCTGCACCGGCTCCGCTCATGACGATGCGGACGTCCTCGAGCCGCTTGCCCACCACCCGCAGCGCGTTGCGCAGGGCCGCGAGCGCGACGATCGCCGTCCCGTGCTGGTCATCGTGGAAGACCGGGATGTCGAGCTCATCCCGCAGCCGCGCCTCGATCTCGAAGCAGCGTGGGGCGGAGATGTCCTCGAGGTTGATTCCGGCGAAGACCGGAGAGATGGCCTTCACCGTGCGGATGATCTCCTCGACGTCGGTGGTGTCGAGGCAGATCGGGAACGCGTCGATGTCGGCGAACCGCTTGAAGAGCGCGGCCTTCCCCTCCATGACCGGCAGTGCCGCCAGCGGTCCGATGTCGCCCAGCCCCAGCACTGCCGTCCCGTCCGTGACGACCGCTACCGTGTTGCGCTTGATGGTGAGGCGCCGGGCGTCCTCGGGCTTGGCGGCGATGGCCTGGCACACCCTCGCGACGCCCGGTGTGTAGACCATCGAGAGGTCGTCGCGAGTGCGGATCGGCACCTTGGACTCCACGGACAGCTTCCCTCCGAGGTGCATGAGGAACGTGCGGTCGGAGACGCGACCGATCTCCACCCCCTCGACCTCTCGCATCCGCTGGACGATGGCGTCGGCATGCTCGGGGTCGTGGGTGTGCATCGTGAGGTCGATGCGGACCTTCGTCGCGCCCGAGGCCGTGACGTCGAGGCCCGTGACCACCCCGCCGGCTGCCTCGATCACATGGGTCATCTCACTCACGGCGGTCGCGCGCGCCGGAAGGATGAGGCGGACGGTGACGGAGTTGGCCACGGAGGGCGCGGACGGCATACCGACGATTCAACCCGCTACCGACAGGTAGACCGAACTGCCGACCCGGGGCGAGGCGGCGCCCCTACAGTGACGCGCATGACCGACCACGTGGAAGTCACCGGCACCGGCACGGCCGGCGCCGTTGCCGACGTCGTCGTCCTCGACGCGCGGGTGCAGTGCGAGGCGCCCGACGTCGCAGGAGCCCTCGCCGCAGCCGAGGAACGGGTGACGACCGCGCTTCAGGCGGTGCTCGACCACGGGGTGGAGGAGCCTGACCGACGCACGACGGGGATGGGTGTCACCACCCGCTGGGACCGGGAGGGGCGAGAGGTCGTGGGCTACACCGCCCACCAGACCCTGCGCCTCGTCGTTCGCGACCGCGACCGGGTCGGTGCGCTCATCAGCGCGCTGGCCGGTGCGGCCGGTGACGCCTTCGGACTTGACGGTGTCACCCTCGAGGTGGCGGACCGGGGTCCCCTCCTCGAACGGGCGCGCGCCGCCGCGTTCGAGGACGCCCGAGCCGTCGCCGAGCAGTACGCCGGACTGGCCGGTCGCCCCCTGGGTCAGGCCCTGAGGGTCGTCGAAACCGACGAGCGGGGCGGTCCGGCACCCAGGTTCCGTGCCCTCCAGGCGATGGACGCGGGCGGCGGGATGCCGGTCGAGGCGGGCGAGTCGACCGTCACCGCTCACGTGACCGTGCGCTTCGCGCTGGGCTGACTGGCGACCGCCGGCTGCCCGTGGGCCGACAGGCCGGTGTCGGCAGTCCGGACCCGGCGGTACTACGATACGTAGTACCGCAGACACGGGAGGCACCCGGTGGAACCGTTCGTCCACGACTTCGAGACCGGCAGCATGGCGCAGAAGGACCTCCTGGGAGGCAAGGGCGCCAACCTTGCCGAGATGACCCGGCTCGGTATGCCGGTCCCCCCCGGGTTCACGATCACGACAGCCGCGTGCCGCGCCTACCTGCTGGCCCGCGACACTCCTTCCGGGCTCTTCGAGGAGGTTGACGAGCACCTATCCCGGCTCGAGGAGAAGACGGGCCGTCGGCTCGGGGACGGCGAGGACCCGCTGCTCGTGTCGGTCCGCTCGGGTGCCAAGTTCTCCATGCCCGGGATGATGGAGACGGTCCTCAACATCGGGCTCGGCGACACCTCGGTGGCGGGTCTGGCGCGACAGACGGGTAACCCCCGGTTCGCCTGGGACTCCTACCGGCGACTCGTGCAGATGTACGGCACCACGGTGCTGGGCCTGGACGGAGCCGCCTTCGAGGACGCGCTGGAGGCCGCCAAGGACACCAAGGGCGTCGAGGCCGATGTCGACCTCGACGCCGACGACCTCCGCGCCCTCGTGGCGACGTTCCAGCGCCTCGTCGAGGACGGGACGGGCGCACCCTTTCCCCAGGACCCCCAGACCCAGCTGCGCGGCGCCGTCCTGGCCGTCTTCAGGTCCTGGAACTCCAACCGGGCGATCCTCTACCGGCGCCGGGAACGGATCCCCGCCGACCTCGGTACCGCCGTCAACGTCCAAGCGATGGCGTTCGGCAACCGCGGCCCGGACTCCGGCTCGGGAGTCGCGTTCACCAGGGACCCGGCGACCGGCGCCACCGGCGTGTACGGGGACTACCTCCCCGACGCCCAGGGAGAGGACGTCGTCGCCGGCATCCGCAACACCCGCAGCCTCGCGGAGCTCGAGCAGCTCGACCCCACGAGCTACGCCCAGCTGCTGGAGATCATGGCCGGCCTCGAGCGGCACTACCGCGACATGTGCGACATCGAGTTCACCATCGAGCAGGGCAGGCTCTGGATGCTGCAGACGCGGGTGGGCAAGCGCACCGCCGAGGCGGCCTTCCGGATCGCGACGGACCTCGTGCACGAGGGCGTCATCAGCGAGGAGGAGGCGCTAGGGCGGGTCACCGGCGAGCAGCTCGCACAGCTGATGTTCCCGCACTTCGACCCCTCGGGGGCGAGGACGCTCATCGGGACGGGGATGAGCGCGTCGCCCGGCGCCGCGGTCGGCGTCGCGGCCTTCGACTCCGCCACAGCCGTCCGGATGGCCGAGGACGGCACTCCGGTGATCCTCGTCCGGCGAGAGACGAACCCCGACGACCTGCACGGCATGGTGGCGGCGGTCGGCATCCTCACCAGCCGGGGCGGCAAGACGTCCCACGCCGCCGTCGTGGCACGCGGCATGGGTCGCACCTGCGTCTGCGGCGCCGAAGCGCTGCACGTCGACACGGAGGCGAAGCAGTTCACCGCACCGGACGGTACGGTGGTCCGCGAGGGCGACACGATCTCGATCGACGGGTCGACCGGCGAGGTGTTCGCCGGTGAGGTGCCGGTACGACCCTCCCCGGTGGTGCGCTACTTCGAGGGCACGATGCCCGAGGAGGAGGGCGGACCGCTCGTCGCCGCGGTGGACCAGCTCATGAAGGTGGCCGACCGGCACCGGCGGATGAGGGTTCGGTCCAACGCCGACAACGCCGACGACGCCGCGCGCGCCCGTCGGTTCGGCGCCGAGGGCATCGGGCTCTGCCGCACCGAGCACATGTTCCTCGGCGACCGGCGGGAGCTCGTCGAGCACCTCATCCTCGCCGACACCCACGACCAGCGGCAGGTGATCTTCGACCAGCTGCTGCCCCTCCAGCGGGCCGACTTCGTCGAGATCTTCGAGGCGATGGACGGCCTGCCCGTCACCGTGCGGCTCCTCGACCCGCCGCTGCACGAGTTCCTCCCTGACTTCACCGAGCTGTCCGTCAAGGTGGCGGTGGCCGAGGCGACCGGGCGCCCGCACGACACCGACTCGTTGCTCCTGCTGGCGGTCCACCGGCTGCACGAGGAGAACCCGATGCTCGGCCTGCGCGGGGTCCGGCTGGGGATCGCGATCCCCGGGCTCTTCCAGATGCAGTCCCGCGCGATCCTCGAGGCCGCGGCCCTGGTGAACGAGCGGGGCGGGCACGCGCAGCCGGAGATCATGGTGCCCCTCGTGGGCGCGGTCGAGGAGCTGCGCAACATCCGCACGGAGATCGACGAGGCGGCCCACGAGGTGAGGGTGCAGCACTCCGTGCACCTCGACCACCTCGTCGGCACGATGATCGAGCTCCCACGGGCAGCCCTCACGGCCGGTGACATCGCGGAGGCGGCGGACTTCTTCTCGTTCGGGACCAACGACCTCACCCAGACCACGTGGGGCTTCTCCCGCGACGACGTCGAGTCAAGCTTCTTCTCGCGCTACATGGAGGCCGGCATCCTCGGGGTGTCGCCGTTCGAGACCATCGACCGGGTCGGCGTGGGCCGGCTCGTGCGCATCGGCACCGACGAGGGACGCCGACGGAAGCCCGGCCTGAAGGTCGGGGTCTGCGGTGAGCACGGTGGTGACCCCGAGTCGGTCCGCTTCTTCGAGGAACGCGGCCTCGACTACGTGTCGTGCTCCCCGTTCCGGGTGCCGGTCGCCCGGCTCGAGGCCGGCCGGGCCGTGCTCGAGCCGGACGGTTGAGCCCCACTGCCAGGACGTGGTCGCCGATCCGCTTCTCGTCCTCGGAGGTGAACGGGATACGGCATTGAGGCGAAGCCGGGCGGGCACACGGCGGCCCGGCTCCGCGGGGGGCGGAACCGGGCCGGTGACAGGAGGGGTGAGCCGTGGTGGAGGTGGCGGGAATCGAACCCGCGTCCACTGACGATGAACCAGGGCTTCTCCGGGTGCAGTGCGCTTCGGAGTTTCTCGGCCCCAGCGCTCGCGCGCACACGTCCGCTGACAGGCCCAGTCGAGAAGGAGTCCCGCGCCGTCCCCCGACATGACGACGCAGCAAGATCTCTAGCTGACGCTGGGAACTAGGCCGAGATCAAGCCTAGGCCAACGGACTTCGGGCTCGCTCAGGCGGCGAGGGCGAAGTCGGTGCGCTTGGAATTGGCACCTATTGGTTTGCACGGAGCGTTGACGAGATGACCGTGCGTCCTCGACCCGCTTCCCCATGGCCTACCGACCAATGTCGAAACCGATCACCCCCATGAAGGGGCTCACTCCCAACGCTGTTCACTTGTGGCTGACTGCTGCGGAACCCAGCGGCCAGCAGCAGCCAGTATGCCGTTCAACGCCGTCGCGCCCAAACGGATTCCCGCGGTGGGGCGTCAGCGGCTCGGCGTGGGCTTGGGCGACACGGGCGGCACGCCGGGGGTCACCGGAGGCGTGGGGCGCGGGGTCGGTGTGGGTGACGTGGAGGGCACGGGAGCCGTCGCGGTCGCCGTCGACGCCGGCACCGTGGTCGTCGGCGGGACTGCGGCCCCCAAGCCCGTGGGGGCGGGACTCGGCGGTGTCGTGCCGGGCCCCGTCGCACCTGCACTGGGAGTGCCGACTCCGGGGGGCGCGGTGGACGACCCGGTGCCGTCGTTGGGGAGCTCAGACGTGCCCGTGCCGCCGGTCGCACCGGGGCTGCCGGCGCCGGTGGGAACGGTCGAGCCGGAGCCGACGAGTGACGAAGGCACCACCGAGGACGGCGACGTGCCGTCGGTCTGCCCGATGTCGATCGACGGTGTCCCCCCAGCAAGGAGTGAGAGGACCGCCACCACCGAGAACGCCGTGCCCGCGACGGCAAAGGCCTGGAGCGCGTTGAGCACGCTCTTGGGCTCCTTGGGGGCGCGATGACGCGGCGGGGGCCTGGCCATGGGCGAACTCTAGTGGTCACAGCCGTCACGTGCGTCACCCTTGTCGACATGTGACAGGCCGCGGGAGGGGCGTGGGCCGCTGGGGATGGCTCGTCACGGCTGTCGTGCAGTTCGTGGCGCGCCGGTCGGCCGCCGAGTCTGGACGACGAACTCCGCAAAGGTCTAACCTCGGGCCATTGTTGGCGGGTGCTCAGCACCCCCTCACCTCGCGAGGAGCACGAATGAGTGAGCCGCAGACCCCGACAGCAGCGCGTCGCCGCACTGCTGGTGTGTCGTACGAGCACGCCGACCCGTCCTACTTCGAGAAGCGCGGCCTCACCCGACATGCGGGGGCCTGGTCCCTCTGGGCCCTCGGTGTGGCAGCTGTCATCTCCGGCGACTTCTCCGGGTGGAACCTCGGCATCGGAGAGGCCGGCTGGGGGGGAATGCTCATCGCCACCGTCGTCATCGGCATCATGTTCCTCTTCATGGTCTACAGCATCTCCGAGATGTCCTCGACGATGCCGCACACCGGTGGTGCCTACTCCTTCGCCCGCTCGGCCATGGGCCCATGGGGCGGCTACGTCACCGGCCTCGCCGAGACGATCGAGTACGTCATCACGACCGCGGTCGTGGGCACCTTCGCCGGTCTGTACGCCGACGCGATCACCGACGACCTCTTCGGGTTCACGATGCCGCTCTGGCTGTGGGTCGTCGTGTTCTACGTCGTCTTCGTGGCGCTCAACTCCGCTGGGGCCGCGGCGTCCTTCCGGTTCGCGGTCGTCATCACGGTGATCTCTCTCGCGGTGCTCGCCCTCTTCTTCGGCCTCGCCCTCTTCTCCGGCGAGTTCTCGTGGGACAAGCTGTGGAACATCGCGCCCGAGGCGGGCAACAGCACGTTCCTTCCGTTCGGTCTCGGCGGTGTCCTGGCGGCCCTGCCGTTCGCCATCTGGTTCTTCCTCGGGATCGAGGAGCTCCCGCTCGCGGCGGAGGAGACACACACCCCGCAGGCGGACATCCCCCGCGGCTCCCTCATGGGGATGTGGACGCTGCTCGTCACGGGGTTCCTCGTGCTCGTCCTCAACCCCGGCGTCCTCGGCGCCGAGGAGATCTCGGACAGCGGCGAGCCGATACTCGACGGCTTCCGAGCCATCTTCCCCGACAGCAACATCGCCTCCCTCCTCGCTCTCTTCGCGCTGGCGGGACTGGTCGCGTCGTTCCAAGGGATCATGTTCGCCGCCGGTCGCAACATGTACTCCCTGTCGCGGGCCGGCTACTACCCCAAGCTGCTGTCCCTCACCGGGGGGCGCAAGGTGCCGTGGGTTGCCCTGGTCGTCAGTGCCCTCATCGGCGTCCTCCTCGTCTTCGGCCTCAGCGCACTCCGCAACGAGGCCGGGGAGAGTGCCACCGACGCCTCGGTCGTCGTCGCCGGTCAGCTGCTCAACGTCGCGGTGTTCGGAGCAGTCATCTCGTACTTCCTGCAGATGGTCGCGTTCCTCATCCTTCGGCGGCGCTTCGCCGACGTCGTGCGGCCCTACCGCAGCCCCGTGGGTGTCGCGGGTGCAGCGGTCGCGGCGGTCATCGCGGGCGTCACGCTCATCATCCTGCCGTTCAACGAGGCGTACCGGTCCGTCGTCGTGGGCGTGGCGATCTTCTTCGCCATCGGCCTGCTCTACTTCGCCCTCGTCGGTCGGCACCGGCTCGTGTTCTCACCGGAGGAGGAGTTCGCGCTGACCCACGGCGTCCACGGCCACCCGGAGACCGAGGGCTACGACGTCACCGAGCGCCTCGAGGAGCAACCGGGCCCTCGCGACGTCTAGGTGAGTTGCCCAGTCGACCCGGAGGCGCGGAGCGAGGCTCCTGCCCTGCTCCGCGCCTCCGGTCGCTGAACCGGAGGGCTCAGGCCGAGCCGCAGTCCGCGGTCTCGGCACCCTCGATGAACGTCCCGATCATGTCGAACGGAAGCTCGGAGCCGGCGCCGAAGTACTCGAGACCCCCACCGTTGGCCCCGTTCGGGTTCATCCGGCCCTGCGCCTTCGGGTCCCCGATCGTCATCTTCTCGAAGATCTTGATGCCGACGGGGAGCCCCTCGGCGCGAAGCGCGTCGTAGCCCGCCTCGACCGCGGCGTCGCACGGAGCGGTGTAGCCGGCCTCCAACTCTGCCCCGAGCTCCGCGCTGACGACGAACCAGTTGGCGGACGTGGGGCCGTTGAGGCTGTACATGGGGATGAAACAGTGGTGCGCCATCGCCGGGGCCGCGCCGACGACGACGGCGGTGAGGGCGGCGGCTCCGACGAACGCCGAGCGGCGGATCGACCGGGCAAGTGACATGGTGCTCTCCTGGTGTCTCACGGATGTCTCGTGGTTCCCCCACGATGTCGGCGGATCGTCCCGTCCAACACGAGGATTGTGCTGACCTGCCGGGACGCCCGTCCCCGTTTTCGCAAATCTTCCTCGCGACGAGGCCCACGCAGCGTGTGCGCCCCGTGGCGGGACGGCATCCGAGCTGAGTCCCGTT
>OCZS010000036.1_pt1 | contig 38447 bp, 35 predicted proteins | sample 1539071 | NCBI WGS metagenome assembly OCZS01 (sample SAMEA3113584, study PRJEB22503) | soil metagenome
CCACGGGTCGGGGAACCACCGGTCAGCTTAGAAGCGCTTCTTGGGGGTACTGCGCCGACGTGCGAAGACAACGACCTCGCGGTTCACACCGCATCGCCGATCCGAGCTTGACGTTCGAGACGGGAACTGACGCCGTTGAAGCGGCGGCTCCAGAGCAGCTTTGCCTACAAGCGCAGAGGTCGTCGATATGCGAGTAGTTGTCACCGGCGGAGCCGGCTTTGTGGGTTCGCATCTCTGCGAACGGTTGATCAACCGTGGCGACACGGTCGTCTGCGTCGACAACCTCTCTACCGGTCGGATGGACAACATCGCTCACCTGGTGGAAGCCCCGACCTTCGAATTCCTGCGTAGCGATGTGTCGGTCGAGGTGCCAGTCGAGGGCGTCGTGGACGCAGTGGCGCACCTTGCGAGTCCCGCATCCCCGCCGGACTACCTGCGCCTGCCGTTGGAAACGCTCGCCGTCGGCAGCCGCGGCACCGAGAACGCCCTCCGTCTCGCCCACGAGCACGGTGCGCGCTTCCTGCTCGCCTCCACCAGCGAGGTCTATGGAGACCCGGAGGTGCATCCCCAGCCCGAGGAGTATTGGGGGCAGGTCAACCCCGTTGGTCCGCGAAGTGTGTACGACGAGTCGAAACGGTTTGCCGAGGCCACGACCATGGCGTATCGAAGAGCTCTCGGGACCAACGTCGGCATAGCGCGAATCTTCAACACTTTCGGGCCGCGGATGCGCCCCCACGACGGCCGGGTGGTGACCAACTTCATTGCCCAGGCACTTCTCGGCGATCCGCTGACGATCTACGGCGACGGTTCCCAGACCCGCAGCTTCTGCTACGTGGAAGACCTCGTCGGTGGGCTCATCGCCCTGCTCGACTCCGATGTACCCGGTCCGATCAATCTCGGCAATCCGACCGAGCGGACGATCGCCGACTTCGCCACCCTGATTTTGGACCTTACGGGCTCGAAGTCAGCGATCGAGCGCCATCCCCTCCCGGCGGACGATCCGACGCGGCGACGCCCGGTCATCGACAGAGCCGAGAAACAGCTCGGTTGGCGACCGGAAATCTCGCTCGAAGAGGGTCTGCGACGGACCGTCGCGTGGTTCCAATCGCAACCCGACGACGTCCTGGCCGCGCGTGCGGTCCTCGCCGGTGGCCAGCTTGACGGGCATTCGATCCCCGCCGTGCCGGCCATCAACGGCTATGCGCCAAGATCCGAGCTTTCCACAGATGTTCGTACGGCAAGAAGTAGTGCCCGGCGCCACACTTGATCAGGCCGAGGCTCGCTACGAGCTAAGTACGGGCGGCAGGCATTCCATCGCCTCAGCTACGATCTGCGCCCTTCGGCAGTCACGACGATCTCGCCAGCGGTCCGTACGCCCGACCAGCGCTCAACCTCTGCACTCAGGTCGAGGACATCGATGGGCGCCGCATTCTCGTACGCGCCCCACTCCTGCCGAGGGAGCATCCACATGACCTCGAACTCGTTGCCGTCCGGGTCGGCGCCGTACAGGCTCTTGGTGGCACCGTGGCTGGACTCACCGGTGTAGGCACCCACGTCCAGCAAGGTCTGCCGAGCCTCAGCCAGCTCGTCGATCGTGTCGACCTGCCATGCCAGGTGGTAGAGGCCGATACTGCCGCGGCGCTTGGGGGGCGCCTGCGGACCTACCCCGAAGAGGCCGAGATCGTGATGGTTCTGCGCACTGGGCAGTCGCAGAAAGGCCGCATTCGCTTGCGGCTCACGAGCCACCACCGTCATACCGAACACCTCGGTGTAGAAGCGCTCGGCACGGTCGAGGTCGGCGACGAATAGGACGGCGTGGTTCAGCCGGACCGGGCCGATCGGTGTCACTGCTCCCCCGTCGGGCCGACCAGCTTCCACCCGCTCTGCCACGCCCAGTCGTTGCTGGCGTTGAGCTTGATGTTGAGGAACGCCATCTCCTCCAGTGATCGCGCCATCCGCAGCTCGCCGGCGTCGATCACCCGATAGCCCAATGAGCTCGCAAACTCGCCGACCTTTGCCTTGGCGTTGGCGTCGTCACCGGCAATGAACGCATCGAGCGGCGCTCCACCTTCGGTCGGGTTGGCGTGGCGGGAGGCGAAGTTGGTATTGAAGGCCTTGATCACCGAGGCGTCCGGCAGCTGCCGCTGCAGCTCCTCGGCCGACGACGTGCCGACCGTTACCAGGTCGCTGTAGGTGTCGTTGAGCGGGTTCGACGTGTCTACCACCACCTTGCCCGCCAACGCTGAGCCCAGCTCCTCCGCGACACCGGCAACGGCGGCGTGGGGTATGGCAAGGACGACGACCTCCGCGCCGTTCACGGCATCGGCATTGTCGGCAGCGGCTCGGGCCCCTGCGGTCGCAGCGGCGTCCTCAGCACTATCTCGACTCGTCGCGGACACTGCGACGTCATGTCCGGCAGCCACCGCTGCCGTGGATAGTGCCTTGCCGACGTTACCGGCGCCCACGATGGCGATACGCATACGACACGCTCCTTTGAAATAGAAGTTGAATCCTCAACCACTATGTCACGTCAGGGCAGCCGCCGGCGCTACTTCCACATATGCAGTCGAACCGTCGTGCCGGCGGGACCAGATCGAACCTGCACCAGGTCGCACAACTCGTTTGCCTGCCACAAACCGTCTGAGCCATCCGCGTGCATCGAACGCCGACCGACCAGGACATCGTCGATCACCGTGTCATCGGAGATCTCGCAGACCAACGCCTGCGGTGAATGCCAGATTCGGAGGGTTCCCTGCGTCGCGCCACGATTCAGGCTGGCTGCGCCGAGTCGGCGCACCGTGCTCGCGAGGTCGGAAATCTTGTCTGAACCAAGCCCAGCTGCATAGGCGTCAAGGGTGACGATGCCGAACAGGTTCTCGACGTCCTCACGCGTGAAGGTCGACTCGCCGGGCTCTCCGCCAAGCGGGGCAAGCTCGGCTTCGAACATCGCATCCACGTGCGTCCGGCCGGCGTAGAGCGGGTGACCGCGGGAGTGACTCCCTTCCATCACGGTCAGGTGGCTGCGGTGGGCTTCCTCGATGACGTCAGCGTCCAGGCCGCGCACGTCGTACGGGCAGATCAGCCAGAAGGGCGTCTTCGGGTCCACCGCCACATTGAGGAGGGCCTCGTGCAACTGGCACTCGAGGATTTCCTCGGGCCGCCGCCCAGCCCAAATGGGCTCACCGATCCCTCGGACGGGTTTGCCGTCGGCGGAGTGGTCGTCGAGGAACGACTGCCAAGCTGGAATGATCCGTGCGGGGTTGCGTCCGAGGACAGCCATATCGACGAACTTCACTTTTCGTGCCTCGGCGCCGAGGGTGTCCCGCAACCAATTGGCGTGTTCTCGGATCATCGCAACCATCACCGGCTCGCCGGCGGCCAAGCCCTCCTGGATGAAGGGGCTGAGGACGGACGCGAACTCCCTGGCATCGCTCCATAACAGCGCCTCGTGGCGATAACTCTGCCGTGATCGGGGTGGAGCCTTCGACATATCAGTTCCTGACAGACGGGTGATCAAGTCAGCCGCCGGCCCCGAAACGGCGGTCCGCAGGGCGAACATCTGCCCTGTTGATAACGGAATCATAACAGAAGGCGGGCGGCGGCCTTGAAGTCCATTCGTAGTCGGCGGGGATTCGGTTTGAGCTGGTGTCGATTTAGCAGGTCCCACTTCGTAGCTCTGGTAGGAGGCCGGCTAGACAGGGTCGGCTCAACGATGCAGGAGGACACCATGACCACCATCACCACACCCGCAGTGCGAGCAGAGTGCAGTCGCGCCGACCGGGTCACTCGATCACTTCTCGGGTACGGCATCATCGCCGGGCCGATGTACGTCCTGATCTCACTCGCGCAAGCGATGACCCGAGACGGCTTCGAGCTGGCCCGCCATGAGTGGAGCCTGCTGGCCAACGGCTCGTTCGGGTGGATTCAGTGTGCGAATTTGGTTCTCACCGGCGCCATGATCATCGCCGCCGCAATGGGATTACGCCGATCGTTGGAGAGCGGTCCCGGATCGATGTGGGGTCCCCGGCTCATCGGTGGCTACGGCGTGAGCCTGATCGCGGCGGGGGTGTTCCGGGCTGATCCGGCGCTGGGCTTTCCGGTCGGCACACCAGAAGGGCCCGGCGAGATCAGCTGGCACGGGTTCGCTCACTTCGGCGCCGCGGTTCTCGGCTTCGCCTGCCTGGGTGCGGCCTGTTTCGTATTGGCGCGACGGTTTGCGGCCGAGGATCGACGGCGGTGGGCTCGGGCCTCGCGGCTCGTCGGAGTTGTCTTTCTCACCGGGTTCGCCGCCGTCGCCTCGAGCGGTGGTAGTGAGGCCGCCAATCTTGCCTTTACCGCAGCCGTGATCATGGTCTGCGGATGGGTCACCGCTGTGTGCGTTGACCGGTACGGACGATAAGGAGGAAAGATGCGCTATCTCGTGTTGCTCGAGGGCCCGCAGGCGACGACGCCACCGCCCCCAGCTTTGATGGAAGGTATTGCGACATTAGGTGAGGAGGCCACCAGGTCGGGCAGCCTGCTTGATACCGCCGGGCTGGCGTCGAGCTCGCTTGGCAGTCTGGTTTCGGTGAACTCGGGCGGACTAAGCGTGATGGATGGCCCCTTCACCGAGAGCAAAGAGTTGATCAGTTACGCGCTGTACGAGGTCAGCTCAAAGGACGAAGCAGTGGAATGGACCAAACGGTTCATGGCCCTGCACAAAGACCTGTGGCCCGGTTGGGAAGGCGAAGCCCGGGTGCTCAAGGTCTTCGGGCCGGAGGACTTCGCGCCGCCGCAGTGATCAACCCCGACCGTCGGCGCCCGCCGAAGGCCCCCGGCCTGTTCGGCGGGCGCCGATATGCTCGGGCCACGAGATGCCCAGTACGCCAGATCCCAACTCCGCCGCGGCCGTTCGCGGAGCCATCGACGCAATCTGGCGAATTGAGTCCGGCCGGCTAATCGCTGGACTGGCCCGAATCACCGGTGATCTCAGCCAGGCCGAAGACATGGCACACGAAGCCTTGCTCGCCGCACTCGAACGCTGGCCAGCAACCGGTGTCCCGCCCAACCCGGGGGGCTGGTTGATGACCACGGCAAAGAACAAGGCGATCGACGCCGCACGCCGTGAGCGCAGCTACCAGCGAAAGCTCGCTCGAGTAGCCGAGGACCCGACCGGGCCTACCATGGGCACCGCCGATCTCGATGAGATCGACGACCGGCTGGATGATCACATCCAAGACGACCTGTTGCGGTTGATCTTCACCGCGTGTCATCCGGCGTTGCCTCTGGAGGCGCGAGTCGCGTTGATCTTGCGCTGCCTGGGCGGGTTGAGCACCGAGGAGATTGCCCGGGCCTTTCTGATCAGCGACTCGACCGCGGCGCAGCGGATCGTGCGCGCGAAGAAGGCACTGGTCGAGAAGTCGATCACCTTCGCGATGCCCACCTCGGCCGAGGTCGAGCAGCGGACGGCGGCCGTGCTCGAGGTCATCTATTTGATCTTCAACGAGGGCTACGCCGCCACGACCGGTGAGGACTGGATGCGTCCGGAGCTCTGCGCGGAGGCGCTGCGCCTGGCTCGCATCCTCGCTCAAGTGGCACCCCACGAGGCCGAGGTGCTCGGCCTGCTCGCGCTCCTGGAGCTACAAGCATCTCGACTCGCCGCCCGACTCGGCCCGGACGGCTCTCCGGTCCTGCTGCTCGACCAGGATCGCCGACGCTGGGATCGACTTCATATCCGGCTCGGACTGCAGGCCCTCGCCACAGCGGAACGGCTGGCGACCAGCCAGGACCCCGAAGCATCTGGGCGCGAATCAGCTCTGGGTCCGTACACCGTTCAGGCGTCCATCGCCGCCTGTCATGCCCGGGCGATCCGGCCGGAGGACACCGACTGGCGGCGCATCGCCACCCTGTACGAGATCCTCAGCAAGGTCTGGCCGAGCCCGGTTGTCGATCTCAACCGGGCGGTAGCGACCGGTATGGCCGGGGATCCCGCGGCCGGACTTCAGGTCTTGGAAGCCGCAGCCGCCTCCCCGGCCACGAGGAACTACCCGCAGCTGCCCGCCGTCCGAGCTCACCTGCTCAGTCAGCTTGGCCGGCATGCCGAGGCTGCTGAGCAGTTCCGCAAGGCCGCCGACTTGACCCGCAACGCTGGCGAGCGGACAACGTTCCTAGCCCGAGCAGACACCGAACTCGGTGCTGTCCAGAACAGCGGTTCTTCATCAGAGGCTGGTGGGGTTTAGTTTACGCAGTAAAGTGGATCAAAGGGGGTGTGCCATGCGCGTCACGATCGTATCGACATATCCGCCGCGACCATGTGGCATTGCCGTTTTCTCGTCCGACCTGCGGTCCGCCATGGTGGAAACCGACGACGCCAGCGCCGTGGACATCGTGTCAATCCTCCGCGAGGCGCTCCCGCAGCGGAGAGAAGTTGCCACGGCGATTCGCCAGGACCTGTCCAGCGACTACGCGGCGGCGGCCCGGACGGTGATGGCGCGGGGCACCGATGTGGTCCTGGTCGAACACGAGTTCGGCATCTTCGGCGGCGACGCCGGAGACTACGTCCTCAACTTCGTCAAAGAGCTGAGCGTGCCGATTGTCGTCACCTTGCATACCGTTCTGTCCAACCCTTCTGATCACCAGGCCGCGACACTGCGTGCCTTGTGCGACCGTGCGACGCTGGTGACGGTATTCACTGAGACCGCTCGGCGGATGGTCACCGAGACCGGGTTGGTCAATCCCGAACGCGTCCGAGTCGTGCCCCATGGCGCGCCTGACATCCTGACCCAGGCGCAGGAGTCGCCCCCAGCGAGCTCGCTCGTTGCGGAGCTGCATCCGCGGGATGGAAACCAGGATGCGCTCGACCGGGCCACCGCGGCCATCCGGAAGCTCGAGAACCGTACGGTCCTGTCGACGTTTGGCCTGATCTCGGCGTCCAAAGGGCTCGAGCTCGCCATTCAGGCGCTGCCCGGGATCGTCGAGCGGCACCCAGAGGTCGTCTATCTGATCGCCGGCCAGACCCATCCGGAGGTGATCAAGCACGAGGGTGAGAGCTACCGGCTACGCCTAGAGCGACTGGTCCGCGACCTGGATTTGACCGAGCATGTGATGTTCCTCGATCACTTTTTCCCCGTCGAGGAGCTGGCAGTCCTCCTGGCCCGGACCGACCTGTATCTCACCCCTTACCGCTCCCGGGAGCAGATCGTCTCCGGTGCACTCAGCTTCGCCGTCGCTGCAGGCTGTGCGGTGGTCTCCACGCCCTACTTCTACGCCGAGGACCTGCTGAGTTCCGGCGCCGGTGCGCTGGTGCCATTCGGCGACTCGGCTGCCTTGGCGACCGCGGTGAACGACTATCTGGAGGCTCCGGAGAAGCTGGCCGCCGCGAGAACTGAGGCACGCCGAGTGGGCATGGGATTGGCGTGGCGAAATGTCGGCCAGACAACCATGGAGGTGCTGTACGAAGCGGTCCGGCAGCATCCGGCCGCAGCTCCTGGCCGTCTGCCGGCACACGTCCGCTCGCCGCGGATCATGCCCGGTCACCTGTTGACCTTGGTGGACGACGTCGGGATCATGCAACACGCGCTCGGAACCATCCCCGACCGGTCGAGCGGATACTGCCTCGACGACGTGGCTCGGCTCGCCATCGTCGCCTTGGGTCTGGAGCGCGAGCTTGGCGACCCGAGATACGAACGGATGCTGGTCTCGGCATTGGCGTTCATCTTCGATGCCCGAGACCCTGAACGGCCTGGCGTCGGCATGCGCAATTTCATGGACTACAGCCGACGCTGGCTCGACCAGCCACACTCCGGTGATCATGTTGGCCGAGCAATGTGGGCGCTGGGTTCGGTGGTGGCGGCGCAGCCCGTACCGGAGGAGGCCGGAGCGAGCCTGCGGGTGCTCACCGAGATGCTGCCCAGCATGAAGGCTGCGGCGAGCCCGCGGGAAATGGCCTTCACCGTCCTCGGCCTGTCGCGGCCCGCTCTCGGCGTCCTGCCTGAAGGGGCCTACGAGGTGTTGCACGACCTGGCGGGTCAGCTCAGTGGGTTGTACGACGCGCACCGCCGCGACGACTGGCTCTGGTTCGAGGAGGAGTTGACCTACGACAACGCCCGGCTACCCCAGGCGTTGATCGCAGCCGGTCACCGTCTGGACAACCCGGCGATGCTGAAGAGCGGCCTCGAGGCGCTCGACTGGTACGCGGAGCAGTGCAGTGTGCACACCGACACTGTGCGGTTGGTCGGCAACCGTTGGCGTCGATCGGACGAGCCGTCTCGAGGGTGGATCGCCGAGGGCGATGAGCAGCCGTTGGACGCCGCGGCGTTGGTCGAGGCGCTGGCCGAAGCGGCTGTCGCTACCGGGCAACGCGAGTACGGCCAGCAGGCGGTGCGGGCCTTCGAGTGGTTCCTGGGTCGCAACTGCGCGGGCCTCGCGGTGTACGACTTCGCTACCGGCGGCTGCCACGACGGCCTCGGCCCGGACGGGCTCAATGACAACGAGGGGGCCGAGTCGACGTTGGCCTATCTGCAGGCGCTGTTGGCCATCGAGGCCGCCGGCCTGCAGCCTGCGGTTCCCTGACGGCGGTGCGAGTCGCCCTCCTCGGGCCGATCGCCTGGCGAACGCCCCCGCGACATTACGGACCGTGGGAATTGGTCACGGGGCTGCTGGCCGACGGCCTGGTGGCGCGCGGGGTCGACGTGACGCTGTTCGCCACATTGGATTCGGAGACGTCGGCGGCGCTCGAGGGTGTGTGCCCGCAGGGCTACGCCGAGGACGAGAGTCGGGACGGCCGGGTCTGGGAGGCAATGCACATCTCGCACGCATACCGACGTTCGGGCGAATTCGACCTGGTGCACAACCACCTTGACTGGCTACCGCTGGCGTTCTCCGCCCACTGCCGGGCGCCGCTGCTGACCACGATCCACGGCTTCTCGGATCGCAAGATCCTGCCCGCCTACGTGGCGGCTGAGTCGGCGTTCGTGTCCATCTCGAACGCCGATCGGGTGCCGGAGCTCGACTACTGCGCGACGGTGTACCACGGCATCGATCTGGACGCCCTGCCCTTCTCCGCGGCCGCAGGTGATGACTTGGTGATCTTGGGCCGGATCCATCCCGACAAAGGAACGGCCGAGGCCATCGACATTGCGCGGCGAGCCGGGCGGCGGTTGATCATTGCGGGCATCGTTCAAGATCATGGCTACTTCACCGAGCAGGTGAAGCCGCGGATCGACGATGATCAGATCCGCTACCTCGGATCGATCGGTCCGGGCCAGCGGGCCGAGGTGCTGGGCTCCGCGGCTGCTCTGCTGCACCCGATCGCATTCGCAGAACCGTTCGGGCTATCGGTGGTCGAGGCCATGGCGACGGGAACGCCCGTGATCGCCTATCCCCGCGGCTCGATGCCCGAAGTGATAGACGAAGGCGTCACGGGATTCCTCGTTGCGGACGCCGCCCAGGCGGCGGCGGCGGTGCAGGCAGCGTCGCAGCTTGACCGCGCCACGGTCCGCCGCGTGGCGGAACGCCGGTTTTCGGCTGCACGAATGGTCGCCGACTACCTTGCTGTCTATGGCGAGCTCGTCCGGTGAGATCAGCAACGACCTTTTCCGCCGTTACCGCGGCAACCCGCTGCTGACGCCTGACCGGTGGCCGTACGCCATCAACGCCGTGCTGAACGCCGGTGCCGCTGAGGTGGAAGGTGCCACGGTGCTGCTGTGCCGGGTCGAGGACCGTCGGGGGATCAGCCACCTGACGGTGGCTCGATCGCAGAACGGCTTTTCGAACTGGCTCGTCGACGAAACGCCGCTCCTTGAGCCGGGACCAGGAATCCTGCACGAGGCGTGGGGCGTCGAGGATCCGCGGCTCACCTGGATGCCTGAGCTCGAGGCGTGGGTGATCACCTACACCTCGTTCGGCCCAGGGGGGCCGAGCATCTCGCTCGCCACGACACAGGATTTCCGGAGCGTTGAGCGGTTGGGGCTGATCCGGGCACCGGAGGACAAGAACGGAGCGTTGTTGCCGCGCAAGATCGGTGGCGAGTTCATCCTCTTCCATCGGCCGGTTGCGGCCCTTACCCAGCGCGCTGATATCTGGCTCTCGCGATCTACGGATTTGCACAGTTGGGCGGCTCCTGAGCCGGTGCTTGCCGCCAGGCCGGGCGGCTGGTGGGACTCGGCGCGGATAGGCATTGGCCCGCCGCCACTCGAGACTCCGGAAGGCTGGCTGGTGGTCTACCACGGCGTTCGGGTAACAGTCGCCGGCGCCCTGTACCGAGTGGGTCTCGCCCTGCTGGACCTCGAGGATCCGGCGAAGGTACGGAGGCGTTGTGCGGAGTGGGTGCTGGGCCCACGCGAAGACTATGAGCTCGTCGGTGATGTTCCGGGAGTCGTGTTTCCCTGCGGACTCATCTACGACACGGAGGCGGACGAACTGCGGCTTTACTACGGCGCCGCCGACAGCTGCATCGGACTGGCTACGGCGTCCCTATCGCAGGTGCTCGAGTTCGTTCTCGAGCACGGGGAGACCGGCGAGTCGATGTAGGCGAGGCAAGCTGGCGCAGACGCTTCAGCGCTGGTCGCTGCGGGCCAGCCGGATCCAGCGATAGCCCCAGCCGTTCAATTGGACTTTGTCGAGCTCTGCATTCGGCGCCTCGTACGGACCGTCGACGAACAAGTCGTACGGGAGAGCGTCCATCCCCTGCTGAGGGCCGATATCGATCACGGCCGGTGTGTCCGCGAGGTTGTGCAGCAGCAGGATCGAGCCAGCCGGTGCGTCGAAGCGGTGGGCGAGGACCGAGCGGGGCAGCGGCACGTCGACGACGGAGCAGGTGCCGGTCCCAATCTCCGGGGCGGTACGCAAGGTGTGCACGAGGTTCTCGAACCAGCGCAGCAGCGAGTTGGGGTCGCGCTGCTGGGACCGGACGTTCACCTGCTTGGCGCCGTACCGACCGGCCATAGCGACCGGCCGAATCAAGGAGGCGGCATCCGCGGAGGAGAAGCCGCCGTTCGGTCCGTCGTCCCACTGCATCGGCGTGCGGACGGTGTCGCGGCCCTTGAGTTGAAGGTCCTCGCCCATCCCGATCTCTTCGCCGTACCGAAGCACCGGGGTGCCGGGTAGCGAAAATTGCAGCGCATAGGCCAGCTGGATGTGCCGAAGATCGCCGCCCAGCATCGGAGCGAGGCGGCGCCGGATGCCGCGGCCGTAGAGGCGCATCTCCTCGCGAGGCGCGAAGGCTGCGAACACGTCGCCGCGTTGTTCGTCGGTGAGCCGGCTGAGGTCGAGTTCGTCATGGTTGCGGAGGAACGTGGCCCATTGCGCCCCTTCGGGCAGGGCGACCGCCGTGGTAAGGGCGTCGATCAGCGGCTCCGCATCACGTCGCGCCAACGCGAGCCAGGTTCGCGGGTTGAGCAGGAAGTCGAACATCATCTGCGCCCGGTCACTTGGTCCTTCCGGGCGAGCACCAGCGAACTGAGACACATCTTGAGGAGTCACGTTCGCTTCGCAGAGCAACACCGAGTCACCCTGCTGCCATTGCGTTTCCTGACGCCAGGAGTCCAAGATCGTGAAGTCTCGTGGACCGGGATCGACACCAGGGCTCACCTGCTCCAGGACGAAGGGCGCGGCGTCGATGCGGAATCCGGACGCGCCTAGCTGCAGCCAGAACGCCATCACCTTGGCGATCTCGGCCCGTACGCCGGGGTTCGACCAGTTCAGATCCGGCTGGAAGTCATAGAAGCGATGGAAGTACCAGGCCTTTGCCTGCTCGTCGAAAGTCCAGGTCTCGTTCTGCTCGCCGGGAAAGACGGTGCCTTGGTGCCGGTTCGGCGGCTCTTCTGCACTCCAGACGTACCAGTCGCGAAACGGCGACTCCGCGCTGGTCCGAGCAGACACGAACCATGGATGCTCATCGGAGGTGTGGTTGACGACCAGATCCAAGACGATCCGCATGCCTCGTTCCCGCGCCAGACGGGCCAGCTCGCAGAAGTCTCCAAGGCTCCCCAGATCCGGATTCACGCCGTAGAAGTCGACGACGTCGTAGCCGTGGTCGCGGCCGGGACTGGGATGGATGGGATTGAGCCAAAGACAGGTAACGCCAAGCCTGGCGAGATAGTCGAGTCTGCTGATCAGTCCCCGTAGATCACCGCGACCATCGCCATCGGAGTCTTGGAATGAGGCTACGTCGATGCAGTAGATGACCGCCTCCTGATACCAACGCTGCGTCATCCTCGTCCTTCCTAGCCGTTCGTCGATGCGCTATGAGGAACCCTTCTTGGGTTGCTTCGGCGGCAGGCTGCCAACGTAGGACAGGGCCGACGCAATCCATTCCTCGGCGCCTTCGGCGGTTGCCGTTAGCGGCAAGGTGACCCAGCCACTCATCGGTCGCTCTGCCGGACCGTACGGTCCCCCTCCCGCTGCGCGCAACCGCTCTTCGTCGGCCGAGCTCACTTTGACCCCGATGTCGGAGCCGAACAGCCCCATGAACATGTTGCCGTTGACGAATGCGCCGAGGTTGCCGAACATCGGCTTGACCTCGACCCGAGGATCGTCCGGCACGAGGGCCCGAAAGCGTTCCTTGTCGTCATCCGTGGGTCTCGGAACCTGCATGATCATGAACTCCCTTCATCGGGTGGGATGACCGGCATGGTGCGGGCCGGGCCGTCTCGAAGGTGGACGGCGGATTCCACCGACTTTATGGGATGGCTTTGGCCTGTTCAGCTAGGAAGTCGCTCGCCGATTTCGGGGTGATGTCGCGCTGCAGGAGGGGACCATCGTCCCAGGTGGCTGCGACGACATCCATGACGACACCCGTACCAAGAATCGACGCGACGGCGTCGTTGGGTCGCGCGAGCAGGCGCATAGCGAGCTTCGCCGCGAATAGGGGCATCCGTTGTCGCTTGAAGGCTCGCCCCGTCAGGCCTTCGGCAATCTTCACCGCCTCGTTTCGGCTGATCGCCTCGGGTCCTCCGAATTCGACGAGAGCGGGCGGATTCGGCTCAAGTGCGACTGCGGTGACGAGCGCTGCGACATCGTCGGTACTCACCCAACGCTTCTTCGTGTCCCCCTTCCCGACGATGGCGACCTTCCCGTTCGCCATGTCGAAGCGGCCGATCGAGGCCAGATGAACCTCCTGAAAGGCGTCAGGGCGAATGATCACAGTGCGCATAGACGACCGTTGCAGCCGCTGCTCGGTGGCCAGTTTGGCGCGCTCAAGCGGCGTGCCGAGCCCAGCGTCGACCCCCGCATACGACAGGTAGACGAACCGTTGGACACCAGCCTCTTCGGCGGCGTCGATCAGTGCCGCCATGCCGAGCTGATCCACCTGATGGATCGAGGGCCGACGCGCGCCAGCCAGGCGTCGGGCGATCACTGTGGCGGTCGCCACGACGGTACTGATGCCCTCGCAGGCTTGCGGCAGGCTCGCCGGTTGGGTGAGGTCGCCGCGAACGACGTCAGCGCCTTGCCGGGCGAGCGCCGACTCGTCGGTCCCAGGACGTACCAGGCAACGGAGGTCGCGCCCTTGGGCGCCCAGAACAGTGACGACCCGACTCCCCAGTTCCCCGGTTCCGCCGACAACCAAGATCACGGGAACCTCCTCCCACAGCGGCCGGGTCCTGCGAGCGTTTTGCGCCTCGGGCGTGGCTGACGCCGACTACTGTCTCGTGCTGCGACTATCACGCTCTCGCATCCGGAGCGTCTGGGTCAATGATCAACGACTCCGCGCTCTATGCGCCGTGCATGGCGAAGTTGATCTATTCCGCGCTCACCTCACTCGATGGCTATGTTTCCGACGAAGAGGGCAACTTCGACTGGGCCACTCCCCGTGAGGAGGTGCATGGCTTCGCCAATGATCTTGAGCGATCGATCTGGACGCACTTTACGGGCGACTTTTCCTTCATCTGCGGCCTTGTGCGGAAAGACGCAGCCCAACCCGGCCGAATCCACTCCCATCTGCGGCCTTGTGCGGAAAGACGCAGCCCAACCCCGGCCGAATCCCCTCCCATCTGCGGCCTCGTGCGGGAAGACGTAGCCCGACCTGGCAGGGAGTGCCGACCACGGCTCAGGCCGGGCGACGCAGGTTCTGCCATGCTGCCTCCGCCGGCGAGCGGCGCCGAGTACCATCGCGATGACTCCGACGTGTAGCGCTTTACCTGATCTTGAACGAGGTGTTGATGCCCTTCAACCCGGATAGCCACCTCAGCGCTGAGGTGGCCGGTCAGCCGTCCGATTGGGAGGCCGTCACGGCCCGACTTCCCGAATTTGCGCCGATCTTGCCCAGCCGTGGTGCCCGCGTGGCGGTCCTGGGTTCCGGAACCTCCTACTACATGGCGCAGGCGTACGCGGCGCGACGTGAGCTTTCCGGACACGGCGAAACCGACGCCTTCGCCGCCAGCGAGCATCGGCTCTCGCGCGGCTACGATGCCGTCCTCGTCATCAGCCGCTCGGGTACCACGACAGAGGCAATCGAGGTTCTCAGCTTCTTGAAGGGACGTGATCTCCCCACAACCGCCATCGTCGCGACACCTGGCACACCGGTTGCGCAGCTCGCTGATCACGCCATCGTGCTCCCCGAGGTCGACGAGCAGTCAGTCGTACAGACCCGGTTTGCGACCTCGACCCTTGCTCTCCTTCGCGCATCGCTGGGCGAGGACCTTGCGGATGCTGTCGACGACGCCCGGGCCGTTCTCGGCCAGGACGAGGCGGAGTGCCTGGCCGGGCTCATCGAAGCGGAGCAGTTCACCTTCCTCGGACGGGGCTGGACCATCGGACTCGCCGAGGAAGCCGCCCTCAAGCTCCGCGAGTCCGCTCAATTCTGGACGGAGGCGTATCCGGCCATGGAATACCGCCATGGTCCGGTGAGCATCGCCACCGCTGGGCGTGCCGTATGGGCGTTGGGCGAGGTGCCGGATGGGCTGGCGGCCGAGGTTGCAGCGACCGGCGCCCACTTCGAGCACCGCCGAGTTGACCCGCTTGCCGAGTTGGTTCGAGTCCATCGGCTTTGCCTACGAAAGGCACGAGACAACGACCTCGATCCGGACCAGCCTCGCCATCTCACGCGCTCGGTGATCCTGGCTCCCGACGCTGACCAGGACTAGCAGTGCCGGGTCCGCGCGACGTGGTGGCCGCGGTCGACATCGGCGGCACTCGGGTGAAAGCGGCTCTCGTGACCAGGCCCATGGACGTGCTTGCCGAGTTGACCGCGCCCACCCCCTACGACATCAGTCGAGACATCGGCACAACGGTCGCGAACGTCGTATCCGGACTCTTGTCGACAACAGCCACTGAAGATCGTCCCGTTCGGCTGGCGGGTTGCGGCGTTGTGGTTCCCGGCCTGGTCGACGAGGGAGCTGGAGTGGGGAGGTACTCGGTCAACCTGCGATGGCGTGATCTGCCGATCCGCGACGTCGTTGCCTCGCGGACCGGCCTTGCGACTGTTGTCGGACACGACGTCCGAGCAGGCCTGGTTGCTGAGACCCGACTTGGCGCAGCGCGAGGCGCACGCAACGCAGTCTTCATCCCCATTGGGACCGGCATAGCCGGCGCGCTCATGTTGGACGGAGCGGTCGTCAGTGCCGACGGCTGGGCGGGTGAGCTCGGCCATCTCGTCGTCGACGGCTCAGGCTTCGTCTGCCCCTGTGGCCAGCGTGGTTGCCTGGAAACCATCTCCTCAGCAGCATCAGTGGAGCGTGCCTACGCCGCCGAGGCAGGAACGCCGTTATCAGCCGAGGAGATCGCGATACGTGCTGCGGCGGGGGAAGCGGCCGCAGCCCGGGTGTGGGCTCGCGCGGTCGCCGCGCTCGCTTCCGCCATTGTCACGACTGTGACCTTGACCGGGGTCGAGTTGGTGCTCATCGGTGGCGGCCTCGGCCAGAGCGCTGACATACTCCTTGCGCCACTACGGACCGACGTCCAAGGTCGAATTACTTGGCAGCGCGCGCCACGGATCGAGCGAGCGGGTCTCGGCGACCGAGCGGGGACGCTCGGAGCGGCGTGCCTGGCCTGGGACGCGTTGTGATCATCACGGTCACACCGAACGCGGCTCTCGACGTGACATACGAGGTCGAAGAGCTGAAGCCACACCACAGCCACCGCGTCCGAGCCGTCCACCAGCGAGCTGGTGGCAAAGGGGTCAACGTGGCGTCCGTTCTGGCGCTCATGGGCTATGAGGTCGTCGCGATGGGTTTCGCGGGAGGTCTGGCCGGTGCCCAGATCCAGGCGGACCTCGAGATGCGGGGCGTCCGCCATTGTCTTATCGACTGCGACGGCGAATCCCGCCGAACGATCAACGTCGTATCGGCGCGGCACGGCGACGCCACCATCTTCAACGAGCCGGGACCTGAGGTGTCGTCTGCCCGCTGGCGGGAGCTCAAGGAGAATCTGGCCGCGCTCGTTGATGCGACCGCGACCACCGCCGTCGTGCTCTCTGGGAGCCTGCCGCGCGGGGTGGTGGAGGACGGGTACGCGGAAATGATCGCACTGTGTCGCGGATTGGGCGCAATCACGATCATTGACACGTCCGGCGCTCCGCTTCTCTCAGCGCTCTCGGCTGGCCCCGACCTGGTCAAGCCCAACCTGGCAGAGGTCGCCGCTGCCGTGGGCATCCCAGACCCGGTCGGCGGCGCTGCCGAACTTCGGCGCAGTGGTGCCCGCGACCTCGTAATTTCGGCGGGACGTGATGGCCTCATGTGGCTGCCTACCCAGGGACCGGGGTGGCGTGGCCGGCTGGCCGAACCGCTTCGCGGCAATCCGACCGGTGCTGGGGACGCAGCGGTGGCGGCGCTGGCGGCCGGGATGGCCGCTGGAGAGCCCCCAGAGAAAATGGTCCAGGCAGCAGTGGCGTGGTCGGCCGCGGCAGTGCTGCAGCCCGTTGCGGGCCATGTCGACCCGACCGACGTCAACCGGTTGTACCACCAGGTTCTGATGGAGGAGGTCCCTTGACGTTGGCGACGCTTGATGAGGTGCTCCGCGTCGCGCTGGCAGAGGGTCGCGGTGTGGGCGCTTTCAACATCATCCAGATCGAACACGCCGAGGCGTTCGTGGCGGCTGCCGAGCGGACCGGCCTACCGGTGGTGCTGCAGATCAGCCAGAACACCGTCGCCTACCACGGGGCCCTCGCGCCGATCGCCTTGGCAACCAAGCAGTTGGCCACCGCGACGTCAGCACACTGTGTACTCCAGCTGGACCATGCGCTGAGCGAGTCACTGATCGAGGAGGCTGTACAGCTGGGTTTCACCTCGGTGATGTTCGACGGCTCAACGCTCGACGACTCCGCCAACCGCGACCGGACCAAAGCTGTGGTGCAGCGCTGCCATGTCGCGGGGGTCAGTGTCGAAGCGGAGCTGGGCGAGATCGGTGGAAAGGAAGGGGTGCACGCACCAGGGGCGCGCACCGATCCGCACGATGCGATGCGATTCGCTGAGGAAACGGGGATCGATGCCCTTGCGGTCGCCGTTGGCTCGTCACACGCCATGACGACCCGGACAGCGGAACTGGACCTCGAGCTGATCAGGAAGATCACGAAAGCCGTACCGGTACCGCTGGTGCTGCACGGCTCCTCGGGGGTGCCGGACTCCACTCTCACCGACGCCGTACGAGCGGGCATGGTCAAGATCAACATCGCGACGCACCTGAACCGCATCTTCACCGCCGCCTTGAGCGACTTCATCGCTGCGAACCCCGGCGTTGTCGACACCCGCAAGTGCCTCGGTGCGGCTCGAGGGGCCGTCGGTTCGGAGGCCGCCAGGCTGCTGGAACTTCTCGCCCTCCGCTGACAAGCGGACTGGTGGCGACAAGGGTTCGCCCTCCAGAGGGATGCCTCGCCGACCAGACAATGCCTCAGCGAAGATCGAGCATGCGGGTGGCTAGGGTCGAAAGCATGTCGGCGGGAGCGGTGAGCCAGACCACGCTGCGGGTGCTCGCCGCCGAGCTTGGCCCGGAATCGCCGCTGCCGCCCTTCACCGGACTGCAACGGCTTCCTGACCCGTCGTCCTCTCCCGACCTGCCGCCCGACATGCGAGAGCGCATCGCGTACGGCCGGCTGTCCAATCCGCTGCCGTACGCATTGCAGAACAACTACCGCCGCGACTTGCGGCGTCAAGACATCCCCGCAATCCAGCTGACCAACTCCTCGCTGGAGGCGCTCGTGCTTCCGAGCCTGGGCGGCCGGCTCTGGTCGTTGCGGGACCGGGTGGCAGACCGGGATCTGGTGTTCACCAACCGTCGCCTGCAATTCGCCAACTTCGCGCTCACCGACGCCTGGTTCGCCGGCGGCATCGAGTGGAACCTCGGCTCCACCGGCCACTCGGCCACGACGAGCCGACCGGTCTTCGCGGGCAGCGTGCCGTCCAGCCGTGGAGCCGCACTGCGGATCTGGGAGTGGGAACGCACCCGAGATCTAGTGTTCTCGGTCGATCTGCTGATGCCGGCCGACCGTCGGTTACTTCTCGCTTTCGTCCGCGTCCGCAATCCCGACGCCGAGCCGAAGCCGCTTTACTGGTGGACGAATATCGCCGCTCCGGAGGAACCGGGCGTGCGGGTCCTGGCCCCCGCCATTCGGGCCTGGCGGACCGGATACGACGGGTCCATCGACAGCGTCGACATCCCCTTCCCCGACGACCCGGCCACCGATGTCAGCTACCCGCTGCCGGCGCAACGGGCCGCCGATTACTTCTTCCAGGTTCCGTCCGAGACACGGCCCTGGATCGCCGCCGTACAGGCCGACGGCAAAGGGCTCGTGCAGACCTCCACAGCTCAGTTGCGGGGCCGCAAGCTATTCCTCTGGGGGACCGCCACCGGCGGCCGGCGCTGGCAGGAGTGGCTGTGCGGGCCAGGCTGTCGCTACCTCGAAATCCAGGCCGGTCTGGGCACGACTCAACTCGAGCACCTGCGGTTGGAGGGGAACGCCGAGGTCAGCTGGGCAGAGGCCTACGCGCCGATCGAAGCGGCGCCGGAGACCGTACACGGCTCGTGGCGGGACGCGCTCGCCGAGGTCACCGAGCTGGTGGCCAGGACGGTTAGCGATGAGGACCTCGACGAATGGCATCGCTGGTGGCAAGCCGAGGTCGCCGATGCCACGCCACAGCAGATGACGGCCGGCTCCGGCGCCGGCGGAGTAGAACTCGCCGTACGCGGGAAGGATCCCGACGTCCTGCCGGGCATCCCATTCGGACAGCCCCGCTCGCACGGCTTCCGCCACCTCGTGGCCCTGGCTCGCACGGGCGAGGTTGACCAGGACGCCGCCGGTGCCGATGGTCTGGTGCCACCGATCACGGACTGGTGGGGCCCGGTACTCAACCGCGCAGCGGACGGGTGGTGGGGCCAACTCATGAACGCCATCCGGTCCCACGCTCGCGGGGACCTTGAGGAGGCGCGGCTCGGCTATCTTCGCTCCGACCAGCTCAGATCGACGGCCTGGGCGGCCCGTGGTCTAGCCCTGCTCGCCAGTACCCGGGGCGATCACCCGAGCGCCGCACGCCTGTACGCCCGCGCCGTCGCCCAGGCGCCGACCTGCCTGCCGCTGATGGTGGAAGCCACCGAGCAGCTGCTCGCCGCTGGTCAACCCGGCGCCTGCCTGAGGATGATCGATGCCGCGCCGCGCCAGATTGCCGTGCATGGCCGGCTGCTCCTACAGCGGGCCCGCGCCCTGCTGGCTGACGGGCAACCCGATGCGGCCCGTGCCTTGCTCGAGGCCGGGATTGAGGTGCCCGATCTTCGGGAAGGGGAGACGCTGGGCGCTCTGTGGCGCGCGGCGTTCGGCCACCGGCCACTGCCCTACCACTACGACTTCAGGATGCGTCCCGACCTCGACCAGTGAGATTAGACAGGATTCGCAACGTAGGTTCAGTCGAAATGCAACGAGTCCCTGCGTTCGCGCTTGAGCTCAAAGAAGTAGGGGTAGCCGGCCAGAGTGACGCTGGCATCCCAGATTCGACCCGCGTCATCACCTCGTGGGATTCGGGTGAGGACTGGTCCGAAGAACGCGGTGCCGTTGACGTGAATCGTTGGGGTTCCCACATCTTTGCCCACCTTGTCCATCCCCGCGTGATGGCTCTCGCGGACCGCGTTGTCGTAGTCGGCGGACTCGGCGGCTTCCGCCAGCTCGGGCGGCAGGCCAAGTTCGTCGAGCGCCTCGGCAATCACTACGGATTTATCCTTATAGCCCTGGTTGTGGATGCGAGTGCCCAAAGCGGTGTAAAGAGCCGAGAGGATTTGCTCCCCCTGGAACTGTGCCGCCGCCACCGCCACTCGTACCGGACCCCACGAGGACTGCAACATCTCCCGATAGTCATCGGAGACGTCAGTGCCCTCGTTCAGCACGGCCAGGCTCATGACATGGAAGTGGACCTCGATATTGCGGACTTTTTCGGTCTCCAGGATCCAGCGCGAGGTGATCCAGCAGAAGGGGCACGCCGGATCGAACCAGAAGTCGACTCGCTCGCGGGCAGAGGCTTTCTGGCTGCCACCCGCGGTGGTCGTCATCGTCGAAGTAGTCACGAAATCTCCTGAGGTCGCACGCTCGAACGGCTGCCGAGGTAACCGACGCATAGATCGGCTATACAAGAGAAAGGGAGACACTGGTCGAGATATTCCTGGCATCGGCTCGGAACATCGCCTGCAACCACGTTGTGAGCTCCGATGATGGCTCGCACGGTTCCCGCTGACAACAAGGCCCCGGCTGGCGGCCAGCGTATTGTCCAGGCTGTGGCCACGGGACACGCCGGAGCTGAGGCTCGGTGAGCAGCGCCGCCTCCACCGTCATCCACTCGGTCCGGTTGATCAGCGCTGGTCTCGACCGCGCCGACGCCTTCGTCGCTTTCAGAGACGATCGGGTCCTGGCCACAGGGATCGGCGATGGCTGGCGTGAGCTCGCTGGCGATGACGCCAATCTTCTCCATGGCGCGGGGTACGTTCTCACCCCTGGGCTGATCGATATCCACAACCACGGCGGTGCCGGGGCCTCGTACGGCGAGGATGGCGACGCCATCCGTACGGGGAGGCGACACCATCGACAGCACGGCACTACTCGTCAGTTGCTCTCTCTGGTCACGGCTTCCCCCGACGTTCTGATTTCCCAGATTGAGGCCGCAGCGGCCGAGACCCGGCAGGACCCTACGATCCTGGGGATCCACCTCGAGGGCCCGTTCCTGGCCCGCCACCACCATGGGGCGCATGATCCCGCCCTTCTTCGCGACCCCGATCCCGACCTGGTCGAGCGCCTCCTGGGCGCGGCCGACGGCACTCTGCGCCAAGTCACGATGGCGCCGGAACTTCCTCAGTTCACCGAGTCGGCGCGGATCCTGGGAGACGCGGGTGTCGTCGTCGCGGTCGGTCACACGGCGGCGACGTTTGAGCAGGCCGAGGCGGCGATCGAGGCGGGGGCGAGACTACTCACCCACGCCTTCAATGGGATGCCCGGCGTGCATCATCGTGCGCCCGGACCAGTGTTCGCGTTCGTTGAGAATCCCCGTTGTTGGCTCGAGGTGATCAACGACGGTGTCCACGTACGACCGGAGTTGATTCGGATGCTCTGCCGGCTCGCTCCCGGACGAGTGGCACTGGTCAGCGACGCCATGGCGGCCGCCGGCGGCGCGGACGGACGCTACCGTCTCGGCACCTTGGACGTCGATGTCGCCGCCGGCGTCGCGCGGCTGACCGACGGTCATTCGATCGCTGGCTCAACCATCACATTGGATGTCGCGGTCGCCCGCGGTGTCCAGGACGTCGGCCTGACCCCACTCGCGGCCATCGAAGCCGCCACCGCCATTCCGGCTCAGATCCTCGATATTGAGGACCGGTTCGGTCGCCTGGAACCGGGATACGTGGCCGACGCCGTGCTTTTCGACATGGACTGGAAGGTGCGCGGCGTGTGGATCGATGGCCGACCGGTAGGAGAGCTGGAGCAGCTTCCGTCTAGGCCCGTTTCTCCGCCACCGCATGGTCAGATCGCCTGAGACCGACGTCGAAGAGGATTCGCACAGATGGAAGTGGTCATCAGCACGACTCCGGACGAGGCGGGGAAGTTGGCCGCCGACGCCATCGAGGCATTCGTGCGGCAACGGCCCGAGGCGGTCCTGGGCGTCGCGACTGGATCGAGTCCCCTGATCATCTACGAAGAACTCGGCCGCCGGGTGGCGCAGGGCTCCTTGTCGTTCGCGAAGGCGCGAGCGTTCATGCTGGACGAGTACGTCGGCCTGCCGGCAGACCATCCGCAGCGGTACCTCAGCGTGATCCGCGATGAGTTCGTGGACAAGGTCGACATGGATCCGGCTCAGGTGTTGGGTCCGGACGGATCGGCCGCCGACCTGCTGGATGCTTGCGAGGCGTACGAGCGAGCCATGGCGGAGGCCGGCGGTGTGGACCTACAGATTCTGGGGATTGGCACCGACGGACATATCGCATTCAACGAACCCGGCTCCTCGCTGGCTTCCAGAACTCGGATCAAGACCTTGACCAGCCAGACCCGCAGGGACAACGCTCGATTCTTCGGCGGCAACGTGGACGCCGTCCCGCGGCACTGCCTGACCCAAGGCATCGGCACCATCCTCCAGGCCCGCCACGTCGTACTGGTGGCCTCGGGGCGACGCAAGGCGGAGGCGGTTCACCAGCTGGTTGAAGGATCCGTCTCCGCGATGTGGCCCGCCACAGCGCTGCAGCTACACCCACACGTCACCGTGTTGCTGGACACCGCTGCGGCTTCGCGTCTTCAGCTCGCCTCGTACTACATGGAGACCTACCAGGGCAAACCGAGCTGGCAGGGGTTCTAGCGTGCTAGCCGCCCTGCTGCCGGGGTTCAGCGGAACCGTACTGCCGATCTGGCTGCGGGAGCGGCTGCGCGCGGGTCTGGCAGGTGTCTGCCTTTTCGCGCAGAACATCACCTCGCCGGCACAGCTCAGGGAACTGACCGAGGCGATCATGGCCGAGAATCCGTACGCGATCATCGCCGTGGACGAGGAAGGCGGTGACGTCACGCGGCTCTTTGCAGCTACGGGCGCACCGTTCCCTGGCAACGCTGTGCTGGGCCGGCTGGACGACCTCGAGACCACGCGTGCCACCGCAGCCGCGATCGGCTGGTCGCTGCGTCTGGCCGGCTGCACGGTCAACTTCGCTCCCTGCGTCGACGTCAACTCCCGGGCCGACAACCCAGTGATCGGCGTGCGCAGCTTTTCCAGCGATGCTGACCGGGTGACGCGGCACGGTCGGGCGTGGGTGGCGGGGCTGCAGTCGACCGGCGTGGCAGCAACCGCGAAGCATTTCCCGGGCCATGGCGACACCGCGCAGGACTCGCATGTCTCACTGCCCGCTGTTGACCGTTCTCTCGACGAGTTGCGCCGGCGCGAGCTGGTGCCGTTTGCCGCAGCCATCGAAGCAGGCTGCCGAGTGATCATGACGGCCCACATCATGGTGCCGCAACTTGATCACAACCACCCGGCAACAATGAGTCGAAGTGTCCTGGAGGATCTGCTGCGGCGAGAGCTGGGCTTCTCGGGGGTGATCGTCAGCGACGCCTTGGACATGGCGGGTGCCTCCGGCTCGCTGGGGATGGCGGGGGCAGCCATCAATGCCTTGCGAAGCGGTTGCGATCTGCTCTGTCTTGGAACCGAGAACACCGATGCTCAGCTGGCCGAGATCGAGCAGGCCGTGAGCAGCGCGGTCGCCGAGGGCACCATTGCAGTGAACAGGATTCGGGAAGCGACCGAGCGTGTGCGGGGGCTCGCAGATGATCTGAAAGCTGCGCGCCAGGCAGCCGGACCGCCGCCCCGCTTCCCGCCAAGCTGGCCCAGGACCGAGGCCGAACTGATGCACACATTGGATGTCCAACCTGGCGCATCCGACTGGCGGGCAAGGGCTTCGAGCCGATACACCGCGGTGCGGCTGGATGCGGATCCCAATATCGCCGTAGGTGCGACAACACCGTGGGGGCCGTTCGCCGCGGCCGCGGCCGACCTGCCGGCATCTACCGTGGCGGCCTTCGCAGCGCAGCCAGCGTGTGTGATCTCGCCGGAGCGGTCGGCGCTGCCACCCTTTCAACCTGACCAATCCGTGCTGGTTGTCGGGCGCGACATCCACCGGCATCCCTTTGCCAGAGACGTTGTCGACGGGCTGCGCTCCCAAGGCGTTGATGTGCTCGTCGTTGACATGGGTTGGCCATCAGCCGACCGCCGGTACGCCGACGTTGCCACGTTTGGTGCATCCCGTCTGATGGGTCAGGTGCTGCTGAAGTGGCTAGTGCTTTGAAGCGGATCCTGCGGAGTAGTCCTCGCCGCCCTGCTAGGCCTGAGCAGCGATGACGCGCGCGACTTCGGCCTGGATCGTTTGCAGGAGGTCCTCGCCAACCTCGCGACCTGCATGCCGCAACACCAGCACGGCTGCACCGACCAGGCCGTCCGAAACCGGAATCACGGGATTGTCGCGGATCGGGGGAACGAGCTCGGCTTGGAGGCTAGGTGGCGCAGCGATCATGCCCTGGACGATGATGCTGCCGCCCACCACGACTGGGCCGGGCAGATCCGGCGCCCGCACGGCGGATAGCAGGTCCGCGAGCGCCGCTGACGCGCCCACGAGGATGGAGCGGGCGAGCTGATCCTCGTGGGCTGCGAAGGCGAGTGGCGCGAACTCGGCGAGCGATACGGGCGGCCGCGCATACAGAGCCGAGACCAGCTGCCGCACTGCCTCTGCGCGTCCGGCCAGGGTGGTCGTGTCGGCCGCAATCCCCGTGGCCTCCAAAAAGAGGCTGGTCAGCGCAGTGTCCTGACCCTGTCCGTCGAGGGCGGCGACCGCCGTCCGGGCCACGGCATGTCCGATCCAGAAGCCGCCGCCTGCGTCACCCAGCAGCCAACCTCGACCGCCCACCACCCGGTCCAGCCGGCCTCCGCGAATCCTGGCCGCCACAGTCCCCGTCCCTGCGATCAGGGCGTAGCCGTCCAGCGCGGCAGTCCCCGAGTGGAAGATGCCGAGTAGGTCGTGCTCGAGAACGACTCTGCGGACACCCAGCGCAGCCAACCGGTCCGAGACCTGCTCTCGGAATAGGGGGGTCTTCTCGCCGGCCATCGCGATTAGGGCAGAGGTCGGTCGGGAGGAGCCCGTAGCTCCCGCCAGGGCCCGCTCCGCCGCGACGCCAATGGCGTTCACGGCATCCCGGATGCCGGCCGCCGTGGGATTCCCGGAGCCCGCGCGGCCGTAGCCGTGTGCCCGCCCGGAGGTGTCCAGCACGAGCGCGCGGCTGCTGGTGCCGCCAGCGTCGAGGGCGAGGAACATGGGTCTTGATTTCAGTTCGGTCTCATCGGTTGCGCGAAGGAATGCTTGAGGCTAGCGTAAGAGCGAATTTCACAAGCTTCGAATCAGGGTGATAGTGATTCTCACACCAGCTCGCGCGGCTCGGACCCGGGAGCAGAACCCCGCAGTGCAGGACCGCATCCGGTCGCTGCTGCCGGAGATGCCGTCCGCCGTGGCACGCGTCGCCGAGTACTTGCTCGAGGATCCGCAGGCGCCGCTGACGCTCTCCATCGGTGAGCTTGCCGAGAAAGCCGGGGCCTCGCCCGCGACGGTCACGCGTTTCTGCCGGACTATCGGCTACCCGGGGTACGTCGAGCTTCGGGTCGGCATCGCTACCGACGTCGGGCGTAGTGGCTCGCTGGACTCATGGACGTCCGAGATCGGAGGCGAGTTCGGCCCGAATGACTCCCCGGAGGATCTGCTGCGGATGCTGATCAGCAGCCACACCAAGGCCCTGCGGGAAGCCACTTCCGCCATCGATCTGGCCGTCATCACCGAGGTGTCGCGGCGGATCACCGCGAGTTCGCATGTCGACATCTACGGTGTCGTGGGCAGCGCGATGCTTGCCGAGGAACTGCAGGGCCGGCTCTACCGCATCGGGGTTCCGGCCTTTGCCTGGTCGGAGGTCCACGCCGGCCTGACGAGCGCGGCGATCCACGGCTCCCACACGGTGGCGATCGGCATTTCGACCACCGGGCGCACCGAAGAGACCATCGAGATGCTGGCCGAGGCGAATCGTGCAGGCGCGTTCACGGTGGCGATCACCAACGACCCCACATCGCCGTTGGCCGAGCTCGCCGATCGGAGCATTGTGACGTCGATCTATGAGCAGTTCCTGCAGCCTGACGACCTTTCGGCTAAGCATGGCCAGCTCCTCGTCCTCGACCTGCTCTACCTGTTGGTCGCGCAGGCAAACTTCGACCGATCGAGCGCGAAGCTGGCCGCGTCCGCGCTTGCCGTCTCCTCGCACCGTCGGCCCCGCCGCACACCACCACGGACGGCGGCCCCAATACCCGGCGGACTACGCGACGGAAATAACGCCTCTGTTCCCGAGGAGGTCAACCGGTGACCAGGAGCGCGGTTGCCACCGCGGCGACCGATTTCGGGAACGAGGTGAGCCGGAGACTCGACCAGCTGGTCGCCCTGGCCGCCGACGGGGGCCTGGACGCCGCAATCGGTCTGATGACCCGGGCGATCGAGTCCGGTGCGGTGATTCAGGCGTTCGGGACGGGCCACTCCGAGGCGTTCGCCATGGAGATCGCGGGCCGGGCCGGCGGCCTCATCCCGACGAACAAGATTGCACTTCGCGACCTCGTCCTGCAGGGAAGCCTGCCGGTGGACACCCTCAGTGGGTCGAGCCTTGAACGCAACTCCGACATCATCGCGGAGTTGTGGGAGATCTCGCTGATCCATCCCGGCGACGTCTTCACCATCGCCTCCAACTCCGGGGTCAATGGGTCGGTGGTGGGCCTGGCCCAGCTGGCCAAAGAGGAGGGCCATGACGTCATTGCGGTGACCTCACTCCAGCACACCGCGCAGGTGCGGCCGAAGCATCCCAGTGGCCTGCGACTGTCGGAGGTCGCCGACGTCGTGATCGACAACCTGGCACCGTATGGCGACGCGACTCTAGCCCTGCGTGGAGGGGTTGCCGTCGGTTCGGTCTCGTCGATCACGAGCGCTTTTATTGCCCAGCTGCTGACCATCGGTGTCGCCGAGCGGATGAACGGGAACGGCCGAGTGCCTCCGCTCTACCTGTCGGCGAACATTCCTGGCGGTGACGAGCACAACCATGCGCTCGAGAAGAAGTACGAGGGGCGGATCCGGCGCATCACCTGAGACTGAACCGGCCGGAGCCGCGTGTCGCTTCGCGCCGGACGGACAACAGCATCAGCATTTCCAGCAAGGCATCCACGGAACCAACAAGGGATCGATCGGAAGGAACATCAGATGGACAGCTACGTCAAGCAGCTTGGGCGACGTGATTTCCTGCGGGGCTCACTCGCCGCGGCAGCTTTGGCCGCCACCGGTTCGCTCGCGTCCTGCGCCACCTCGGGTACGGGCACCAGCACCTCGGAGACCTCCGCCCCAGGGGCTGAGGCGAATGAGGCCAACCCCTTCGGAGTGCAGTCCGGCACGACGGTTGACGCCGTCATCTTCAACGGCGGATATGGCATCGACTACGCAGAGTTCGCCGCCAAGCAGGTCCAGGCCAAGCAATCCGGGGTGACGGTGAAGGTGACGCCCGTCACCAAGGTCGCCCAGTCGCTGCAGCCGCGGTTCGTTGCGGGAAATCCGCCGGACGTCATCGATAACAGCGGCGCCGGCCTGATCGGCATCAACACGATCCGCGACCAGCTGGCCGAGCTGAACGACGTCATCGAGGCCAAGAACTACGAGGGCACCGTCATCAAGGACACGCTTTACCAGGGCGTCACCGAGCCAGGAACATTCGATGGCAAATTCGTTGTGCTGAACTACGCCCTCACCGTGTACGCAATGTGGTACTCGGCTTCCCTCTTCGAGGAGAACGGCTGGACCGTTCCTAAGACGTACGACGAGATGCTGGCCCTGGGTGCCGAGGCCAAGGGCAAGGACAAGTACCTGCTCGGCTGGGGGAAAGAGGCGGCGACCTACTACCAGACCATGGCCATCAGCTCGGCCATCAAGGAGGGTGGCGACGAGGTGCGGCTGGCGCTGGAGAATCTCAAACCCGACTGCTGGTCGCTCGCTCCGGTCCAGGACGTGTTCAACGGGTTGAAGAAGATCATCGACGCCGGCTACGTCAAGCCGGGCGGGTCGGGAACCCAGTTCACCGCCGCCCAAGCACAGTGGACCGAGGCCGAGCAGTTCATTCTCTACCCGTCGGGAGGCTGGATCGAGAACGAGATGAAAAAGCAGACCAAGTCGGGGTTCAAGATGACCGGCGCGCCAGAACCGACTGTGTCAGCTAACGCTCAGATGCCGTACGAGGCGCTGCACTCGACTGCCGGCGAGGGCTACATCGTCCCCTCGCAGGGCAAGAACCTGGCCGGTGGCAAGGAATTTCTGCGCGCGATGCTCTCCCGGGAGGCTGCGGTGAACTTCGCCAAGACGAAGCTGGCCTCGACCATCGTCAAGGGCACGGTTCCTCCGGACGGATTCGGATCGACAGCGCTGCAATCCCAGATCCAGATGCTCGAGGCAGCAGGGTCGAACGTGTTCTCATGGAACTTCGTCCTCCTCTATGGCATGAACACAGATCAGCTCGTGGTTTGGAATACCTTCCTCGGGGGCGGCTCGAGCGTGGCCGAACTCACCAAGGGTCTGCAAGAGATCACGGACAAGGTCGCCAAGGATGATTCGATCAAGAAGGTGCCAGTGTCGTGACCACGCTTACCGGCGGGGGACCCACGAGTGGGGTTAGCTCGCCGACCAGTTTGCGGCGGATCGGCTCTGCCCGCTGGCGCCGGCGCAACCTGACCTTCGACAAGATCAGCTTCTTCGTGGTCTTCTTGATCATTCCGGTCGCGGGGTACATCGGCTTCGTGGTCTCCCCGTTCGTGCAGGCGGCGTACTTCTCACTCACCGATTGGTCGGGCTTCACGCCCGCGATGAACTTCGTGGGCCTGTCCAACTACACCAAGCTGCTCTCCGACAGCACCTTCCTCCAAGCCGTCGGCAACAACGTTCTGATGGCGATCGTGGTCCCCGTCGTGACGCTGGGGGTGGCGATGTTCTTCGCCACCCTGGTCACGGTCGGCGGCTCCAGCCGCGGCAACGTCAAAGGCTTGCGGAACTCGAGCTTCTACCGAGTGATCTCCTTCTTTCCCTACGTCATCCCCGCCATCGTCATCGGGCTCATCTGGTCCCAGATCTACGACCCGAGCGCGGGACTCCTGAATGGCATCCTCACCGGCCTGGGTCTGGAGCAGTTCACCTCATTTGCCTGGTTAGGCGAGGAAAGCACGGCGCGATGGGCTGTCATGTTCGTCATCATCTGGGGCCTGATCGGCTTCTACATGGTGCTGTTCATCGCCGCTATCAAGGGCGTCCCCGCCGAGATCTTCGAGGCCGCCCGGATCGACGGCGCCGGACGTTTCCGCACGGCGGTTTCGATCACCATCCCGCTGATTCGCGACAACGTGCAGACGGCCTTCATCTACCTGGGGATTCTCGCCCTGGATGCGTTCGTCTACATGGCGGCCCTGGAACCGGGTGGCGGCCCCGACAACACCACTCTGGTCATGGCCCAACAGCTGTTCACCACCGCCTTCGCCAAAGGGCAGTTCGGCTACGCCTGCGCGATGGGTGTCGTGCTCGCCGCCGTCACGCTGGTGTACGCAGGTCTGGTATTCGCCGTGAACCGGCTGACGGGTGGAAGAAGTGAGGTCGGCGAATGACCCAGATCACGCCTGATATTGGTGCCGCATACGCCGAACGGCCGGCGGAGCGAGTGCCATTCGAGCCAGCCGAGTCCGGGGAGGGTCCCCGTACGGCCGCTGACAAGGCGGTGACCGGCTTTTCCCATGCCGTCTTGATCATCTGGTCGGTACTGGTCATCCTGCCGTTGATCTGGGTCCTCATGTCCTCGTTCAAGACCAGTTCGGAGATCTTCGCCTCGCCATTTGCTCTCCCCCAGCGCTGGAGCTTCGACAATTACGTCAATGCCTGGACAACGGCCGGGATCGGAAGCTTCTTCTTCAACTCGGTGATCGTCGTCTTCGGCGCGCTGATCCTGACCATGCTGTTTGGTTCGATGTCGGCCTACGTGCTTGCTCGGTTCTCCTTCCCTGGCAGCCGGGCGCTGTACTACCTGATGCTCGCCGGGCTCACCTTCCCGATCTTCCTGGCGATCGTGCCGTTGTTCTTCGTGCTGCGCGGGATCGGTCTTCTGAACACGTTGCCCGGCCTGATCTTGACCTACGCGGCGTTCGCGTTCCCGTTCACGGTGTTCTTCCTCTATGCCTTCTTCCGGTCGCTGTCGAAGTCGATCGCCGAAGCGGCGGCGATGGACGGTGCCGGGGAATGGCGGACGTTCTTCCAGATCATGCTGCCCATGGCCAGGCCCGGTCTGGCTACCGTGGCGATTCTTAACTTCGTGGGCTTATGGAATCAGTTCCTGCTGCCGATCGCCCTGAACACGAACCCAGACAACTATGTCCTCACTCAGGCGATGGCGTCGTTCGCCTCCCAGGCCGGCTACTCGGTGGACTTCGGGGCGCTCTTTGCCGCGGTGGTCATCACCGTCGTCCCGGTGTTGATCATCTATCTGATCTTCCAGCGGCAGCTCCAGGGGTCCGTCTCGCAAGGCGCCAGCAAGTAGGACGCCGCCGATCAGTCAAAGGCCGTCGGCAGCGATGGATCGCGGTGCGCCGCGAGCATCAATTGCAGCTGCTCGTGCGTCGTACGGCCGGTAGACAGCGGCGGCAAGGCCTCGAGGGCAAAGAAACCGACATCCAGGGTCTCGCCGTCGAGGCCGGCTACCGGCTCCCCTCCTGCGCTGTCGAGACGTTGCGCGAGGAACATCAGCTTGTAGACGTGCCACGGCGAGCCGGTCGCGTCGGTGCGGTGGGCGTTCGCCCGAGTCCCATCGTGCAGCGCCACCAACCGAGTGATCCGAACCGGAATCCCGGCCTCTTCGGAGAACTCGCGGGCGGCGGCCGTTGCCGGTGTGTCCAGGGCGTCCGCCCAGCCACCCGGGAGCGTCCAGCGCCGATCCCTCGCCTCCTGCACCAGCAAGACCCGCTCATCGCCGTCGAACAAGGCCGCCCGGACGTCGATTTTCGGCGTCGCGTGACCTCTCTCCTCGAGCAGTGATCGGTGAAACTCTGCCGCGCTAGGCGCAGCGCCGGTCTCATCTGGCGCAGCGATCATGCTGAGCACCTCGGCCGCAATCTGGCGCATCCGCTCGTACCGAGCGATGTCGTATCGATCCGTTGCGTAGTGCAGGCCGTTCTGACTCATTGCTGCCAGCTCGATCGACAGCTCGTGCAATCGGTGTCCGGCTGTCGGCGGCTGAGTACGGCTCGCAGGGTTCTCAGCGAGGTGCGGTGAGGCGGGCGCATCGGACACGACCCGATTGTGTCATCGCGTGATCGGCGTGGTCATAATCGCTTACCGCCGGGAGCACGTCGACTCGCCACCGAACCGGGCAATACATTCGTGCACATGAGGGCTGTGGTCCTGACTGACACCGGCGGGCCGGATGTGCTGCGGGTGCAGGAATGGCCTGATCCGCAGGTCGGGCCGGGTGAGGTCCGGATCGCGGTGCGCGCCGCCGGCGTGAACTTCGCTGACACGATGGCCCGCGCCGGGTTCTATCCGGACGCCCCAAAGCCACCCTGCGTGCTGGGCTACGAAGTGGCTGGAGAAATCGAGACTGTCGGTCCAGACGTCCAGGACGTCTGGGTTGGCCAGCGCGTCATCGCTCCCACCCGATTCCGCGGCCAAGCCGAGCTGGTGACGGTCGAGGCCAGCAGCGTCCTGCCGTTGCCCGAGCATCTCAGCTTTGAGCAAGGCGCAGCGTTCTGCGTGAACTACGCCACCGCGTACGCCGCATTGATCATCATGGGCGGCCTGCGCAGCGGCAACCAAGTGCTCATCCACGCCGCCGCCGGCGGTGTGGGAATTGCCGCCGCGCAGATCGCCCGGAATACCGGCGCGGAGATCTTCGGTACCGCGTCGCGGGCCAAGCATGAAGCCATTCGCTCCCACGGGGTCCAGCACGCGATCGACTACCGAACTGATGATTTCCAAGCCGAGGTGAGACGACTCACCGACGGCAGGGGCGTGGATCTGATCATCGATCCCATGGGTCCGACCTCGTTTCGCAAGGACTATCGGATCTTGCGACCAGGCGGCCGGCTGATCATGTACGGACTGTCCGAAGCCATGGACGAGCGGGGCAGGAATATCACCAGAGCGGTGTCATCGCTGCTACGGCTGCCTACAGCGACCATGCCCTGGTGGAACGGCGCCCGGCTGCTGAACCAGAACCGGGGCGTATTCGGACTGAACCTGCTGAGCTGGTGGGACCGAGACGGCGGAATCGACCGGATCACCGCGCCGCTGATGAGCGAGATCGAGGCCGGGCGCCTCCAGCCGGTCGTCGCGACATCGTTTCCGTTCACACACGCCAGCGAAGCGCACCGCTATCTTGCCGAGCGGCGCAACATCGGGAAGGTTGTCCTCGTGCCGTCCTAAGCCGGAAAGGTCGGAGACGTAAGCACACTCATCGCCTGCCGACGGGTCCGCTGTGATCCGCCGTTCCTCCTCTAGGGAAAGATCGCTCTATGATTCGCGCGCCGGAGGCTCCGGACGAGCATCGCGGGCGGCGCATGTCCTTGGAGCGGCAGTGACTACCGCGTGGATCCTGCTAGGTGTTGGTGCGCTGCTGATCATCGGCAACGCGTTGTTCGTGGCGGCGGAGACCGGGTTGGTCACTATCGACCGGAACATGGTCGAGGCCCGGGCGGCCGAAGGGACACCCCGATTTGGCACCATCGCGGCACTCCTGCGCCGGCTGTCGACATATCTGTCGGGGGCTCAACTCGGGATCACGGTCACCAGCCTCGCGATCGGTTTGGTGGCCGAACCGTCACTCGCGACGCTCCTCCGGGGACCGCTTGAAGCATTGGGACTCAGCACCCGGGTCATCGGGGCGGTGTCGATCGGCTTGGCGTTGCTCATTGCCACGGCCGTGCAGATGGTGTTCGGCGAGCTCGTCCCCAAAAACATTGCGCTTTCCCGTCCGGTCGGCACCCTCCTGTGGGTGGTTCTGCCGCTGCTGGTGTTCACCCAAATCACGCGGCCGCTGGTGGCTCTCCTCAACGGCACGGCCAACCGGCTGCTGCGGCTCGTCGGAGTGGAACCGGTAGAGGAGCTGCGGTCGGCTCGTACGCCTGACGAGCTGGCGTCTGTTGTACGAAGGGCCGGAGCTCAGGGAGCGCTCGGGCAAGAGACGGCGGCGCTCATGGAACGCTCGTTGAGCTTCGGTGACAAGACGGCCTCCGACGTGATGACGCCGCGCACCCGGATGCGGACCCTCCGGGAGGCGGAACCCGTGGTGGCGGTGATTGAGGCGACCAGGGCCACCGGCCACTCCCGCTTCCCGGTCATCGGGGATGGCTTCGACGACGTACGCGGATTGGTCCACGTCAAGAAGGCAGTGGCCGTACCGGAGTCCGAGCGCAATTCGACGCAGGTGCGCGACGTGATGAGCAGGCCGGTCGTGGTGACGAGGTTCATGCGGCTGGATCCGCTGTTGGACCTGCTGCAGCAGCGAGGGCTGCAACTCGCCGTCGTGGCCGATGAATACGGCGGCACGGCTGGAATCGTGACCTTCGAAGACTTGGTCGAGGAGCTGGTCGGCGACGTCGTGGACGAACATGACGCGACGGCGCCAGGCATCCGCCGACAGTTCGATGGCACCTGGCTGCTGTCAGGCTTGCAGCGGCCGGACGAGATCAGGGCCGCCATCGGTGTCGAGCTGCCCGAAGGTGCCGATTACGAGACGGTGGCTGGGCTCATCCTCCAACTTCTCGGGCGACTTCCTGACGTCGGCGACGAGGTGACGGTGCCTGGCGCCAGACTCCGGGTCGAACGCCTGGACGGCCGGCGCATCGACCGAATCCGGCTCACGCGACTCGCCGAGCAGGCCGGGGATCAGCAGGCCGAGCGCGATGGTGGCAACGCCATCGGCAAAGCCGAGGGGCCTAGCCGATGACGGTAGGACTGCTGCTGCTCTCGGTCGCGCTCATCGCCGCGAACGGCTTCTTCGTCGGGGCCGAGTTCGCCGTACTGGCAGCCCGGCGGGGCCGACTGGAGCCGCTGCTCCGTACTTCGCGAAGTGCCCGGACCGCGCTGCGCGCCATCGAGCAGCTTCCGCTCATGATCTCGGCTTGCCAGTTCGGGATCACCCTGGCCTCACTGGGACTCGGCGCACTCGGCGAACCCGCCGTAGCTGCCCTTTTGGTCGGCCCATTTGAGGCCTTACATCTTCCCCACCAGCTCATTCACCCATTGGCTCTCGCCATCGCGCTCACGCTGATCTCGGCGCTGCACATGCTGCTCGGGGAGATGGTGCCGAAGAATCTGGCTCTCGCCGGCCCGGAACGCGCGGCCGTCATCCTCGCGCCGCCGTTGCTGGCGTTCGTACGGGTCTTCCGTCCGGTGATCATCAGCCTGACCGCAGTAGCCACCGGCGTGCTCCGGCTGCTGCGCATCGAACCCGTCAGTGAAATCGGCGATGCACCGAATCGCGATGCCGTGGCGGCCCTTATTGGCGAGTCGCGGCAAGAGGGGCTGCTCGAGCCCGACCAGCATGATCTGCTCTCCGGCGCACTGGCGTTCGAGGAGCTGAACGCTAACGCCGTTCGACTGCCGCTCGACAGCCTGATCACCGTGCCACCCGACGTCACCCCGGTCCGTATCGAGGAGCTGGTCGCAGCGACCGGATTCTCCCGCTTCCCCGTCAAGGTGGAGGGCGGTGACGACTCCGCCGCCGGAGAGCTCATCGGATATATCCACCTGGCCGATGTCTTGGACACCGATCCGGTACGCCGTCACCGGCCAATCGATCGTCGATGGATCCGGCCGCTGAATGACGTACCGACCACGGCGACACTGCAGACCGTGTTGGCGTCCCTGCGACGCAGCGGGTCACACCTGGCTCGCGTCGTGGACGAAAGCGGTCAGACGCAGGGCGTCATCGCGCTCGAAGACGTCCTGGAACAGATCGTCGGCGAGGTCGCCGACTCCACTCGACTTCGTGACCTCGGCTGAGGTGTCCGGGCGAGCCGGATGGCAAAGCGCTGAACGTTCGGCGTACGCACGCCGGTTCTGCTAGCCCCGGTAGGGAACGGCAGCTCAGAGGCGGGCTGCCGGTGCTCGGCAACCCTCCTCAGGGGCGATACGTATGGCCTAGCCGCGCGGGCCACCCTTCAGGGAGTAGACGCGGACGTAGTCGAACTCCGCGGTGATGGGGGCGACTACCTGATCGGTGGCGCCCATCGAGACCAAGCCGATCAGCCCGTCACCGAGGCTGTGCGTCCAGGTGCCGCCGCGCACCCACGTCACGCCGTCCTGGCTGGTGTAGGCGGTGTAGCGCTCGGTGTCACCGCCGGCCTCGCGCTGCTCGACACCGTGCAGGTGCTCCACGACGATCCGCAGGTAGGTCCAGTCGTCACCGGGCGGGCCGACGACGGTGTTGCCGTAACGGCTCCAACCCTCGGGCACCGGGTAGAGCTCCTTGGCGAACTCCGTCTGCCGCGTCTCCCAGAGCGAGAACTCGGTTAGCTTGATGAAGTTGTCGTCGTCCTCATAGATCACCAGTCCGGCCTGGGCGTAGTTGAAGCAGCAGCCCTCGTCCGGCAGACCGGACAATCTGACCTTGGTCTCCACGACGTAGTCCCTGGTCGGAGCGTTCCGCACGAGCACCGAGGCGGTGTTGGAGTCGACGTACAGGTCGGTGTGCTCGACCTCCCAGCTCAGCAGACCGCCCGAGACGGTGGCGTCTCCGGTCCGGCCTTCAGCCCAGGACCAGTCACTGCTGAGGTTTGTGCCGCTGAACTCGTCGGACTCGAGGAGCCGGTTCACGACCAGTGGCTTGACGAGCTTGGTCTGGTAGCGGCTGCGCTCTCCCTCCTGCGCCGCCGGCGCGGGCATCTTCGTGTCGGACGCCCACGCCCCTCCGTTCACCGTCGGCCACCCATTCACCCAGTCGACCGGGTCGAGCAGGGCGGGCCGCTTGGTGAACCCGGTTCTGAAGTCGAAGAAGGGGTCCTCCTGGTCGACGGCGTGGTAGATCGTCCACCATTGCCCAGCCTCGTCCTGGAAGACGGTGTTGTGGCCAGTGCCAATCCAGCGGTTGCCATTCATGGTGAGGAACGGCGTGCCGCCGACGGCCGCCTCGAGGAAAGAGTTGCCCTCGCGGTCCACGAACGGGCCGAACGGGCTGGTGGAGCGTCCAACGAAGACGCTGTAGCCGGTCAGTGCGCCGTTGCAGCAGTTGGTGGCCGAGGCAAAGAGGTAGTAATAGCCGTCCCTGAACACGACGTTGGCGCCCTCGTAGCGGTTGCCAATCGCGATCCGGGTGTCGTCCGCCGGACTGGGAGTAGCCGCGGTCACGCCCGTCTCGGTGAAGTTCACCCGGGTGGCGAAGATGCCCCCGTAGTACGAGCCGTAGTAGAGGATGCCCTCGTCCGTGACGGTGTCGCCGAGGACGTCCGGGTCGAAGGTCCAGAAGTACGAGCACGGTCCGCCGTTGGGATCCAAACGCGGCCGCACGACCGGCTCGTCGGCGAACTCCCAAGGACCAGTGGGGCTGTCACCAACCGCCACGCCGATCGCGCTGTCGCCGCCGCAGGTGTCGGACCCACCGCCCGCGGCGGTCGTCTCGGTGACGGTGACGAACAGGTAGTACTGATCGGTCGCGCTGGAGTACACGACATCGGGAGCCCAGAAAGCGGCGTTCGGGGCGATCCAGGCCGGGATGTCCCCGCCGTTGAGCGGGAAGGCGTCTCCGACGTAGGTCCAGTTGACAAGGTCGGTGGAGACCATCGTGGGAATCCGGTGGAAGACCGGGTCGCCGTCCGCGTCGACGTCCTCGTCGTTCAGCGGGTCGGTGGTGCAGTACATGTACCAGACCTGCTCACCGTTGAGCGTCTCGCCGTCCTGGCCCTTGATGACTGTCGGGTCGGCGCAGCTGTCGACCGTGCCGTCGCCCGGGATGTCGGGTGCGAGCGGGTTCTCGTAGCTCGTCGTCACCGGGCGCGTGCCCGACCCGCCAGGGGCTGCGCTCACCGGCCCGGCGAGCAGGGCCAAGGCCAGGGCGGCCAGCAGCGGCGTCAGCAACGCCGATCGGCGCCATCGTCCCCACCCTCGACGTGCTGGATGTCGTCTGGCCGCCTTGAGCATGGGTCCGCCTCCTGGTCGTCGTTCTCTCAGAACGCCATCCGCGGGGGCGGGGTGGGAACGCGTCGCCCCCGACGACGTCCGCCGTACCATACCGCGCTCGGATTCCGCTTGGTGAGCGCCACGCCTCGTGTTGGCGCGGCAACGAATCAGTCGGGCTGCCGAGCCCGTCTACGCCGATGAGGGGCTATCGGTCGCGGTGTGCCGGCGCTCGTAGCGAGCGCGAGCAGCTTTGTAGGCTTCTCGAAGGAGGCCTCGGGTGGTGTCGGCTGTGCGAGGACCGGGGTTGAGTACAGCCAGCCAGCCCATCGATCCGTACACCGGATGGCTGAAGAGCTGATCCAGTTCGCTGGGATCGGTCGCCTCACCGGAGGTCATGTCGCTAGCCAATGTACTCATCGCCTCGCGGCCCGCTGCGATGTTGACCCGGAATACGCCGGGACGGTCCAGATCGGAGGTCGCATCGTCGGGGTAGTTCTTGGTCACGATGGTGGCGAAGGGCTGAGTTCTCGCTGGCATCTCGCCGTCCGGGGCGTAGTAGAAGAAGGTGTCGCCCCAGGCGATCTCGGGCGCGTCGTCTCCGGCCTGCGGGGTGACGGCCAAGGTCCCGTCCCAACTGCGCACCAAGTCGATGATGTCGTCGATGGTCATGGCCTCAAGCGTGGCATCCGTGCGCTAGCGAGCCCGATTCGCCTCGCGGATGACCGCCCAGGCGTCGGCCACCGGACCCACGTGCCCGAGCTTGTCCGGGTTGAGAACCGAGCGGATCGTCTGGATCCGCCCTTCGAGTATGTCGAGCGTCCAGGTGTTGAGCACCTTGTTGTCCCGGTCGCGGAAGATCGCGCCCGGCTGGCCGTTCACCTGATGCGGCTCCACTACGACGCCGATGCGGACGAACGGCGGCACGATTGTCGCGAGCAGCCGGGCTACGTTCTCGGCGCCAAAAATGCCCTTGCCCCACTGCGGGGCCTTGCCGCCGCCATCGCCGATCATCTGAACGTCGGCGGCGAGCAGTTCCCGTAACCCGTCGACGTCGCCTTCCCTGAAGGCGTCGAAGAATCGCTCGGCGAGTTCCTCGCGCTCGCGTCTGTCGGCCTCGAACCGGGGCCGACCCGTGTCCATGTGGCGGCGCGCCCTCACCGCGAGCTGGCGGCACGCCGCCTCCGACCGCCCAACGGCCGACGCGATCTCCGGGAAGCTGAACCCGAACACCTCGCGTAGCACGAAGACCGCCCGCTCGACCGCGGTCAGCCGCTCGAGTAGCAACAGGGCCGCCATCGACACCGAGTCCGCCAGCTCCGCCGACCGCGCCGGAT